>Ga0335084_10002746_pt1 | contig 17042 bp, 10 predicted proteins | sample Lox_Sample_44_FD_206721 | JGI IMG/M metagenome (GOLD analysis project Ga0335084, IMG submission 206721) | Soil microbial communities from Loxahatchee National Wildlife Refuge, Florida, United States - Lox_Sample_4.4 | ecosystem: Environmental > Terrestrial > Soil > Wetlands | place: USA... | reverse complement strand
TTTCTCCAGTTCCTGCCTCTTTGCGTCATGAGCCTGCGAGTAGAGGACAAGCACGTCGTTCTGTGCAGTTTTCACCAGGCGCGACGTCAGCGGCAAACGGAGGAAGGAGTCGAGAATTACGCGCAACAGCGGACGGCGGCGGGGTAGACCGCTGCGGTCGGTGAGCAGGGGATCGTCGGCAATCACGGTACCAACGCCAGCCATAATGGCGTCGTGCTGATGACGTAGTTCATGGACATGCTTGCGCGCGATCTCGCCCGTGATCCAGCCGCCGGTAAAACCGCCGGCTGCCACTGCACTCGGATTCCGTGATCCCGCAGGTGGCGGGGCAATCTTTCCGTCCAAGGTCATCGCCGCTTTCAACGTCACGAAGGGAATGCCCCGGCGGATGTACTTGGCGAAGCTTTCGTTCAACTTCCTGGCTTCGGATTCAAGCAGGCCAACGTCGAGCTGAATTCCGGCAGACTGCAGTTTTGCAAACCCGGTTCCGCTCACCTGCGGATTCGGATCTTTCATCGAGCAAACGACGCGTCGAATTCCGGCGGCGATGACCGTATCCACACAGGGTGATGTACGCCCCTGATGAGAACATGGCTCAAGATTGAGGTAGAGTGTGCCGCCGTGGGCGCGCCCACCGGCGTATTCCAACGCGATCACTTCGGCGTGCTTCACACCCTCGTACGTGTGTGTTCCGGCACCCACCTCCTGCCCGGATGGATCGACGATCACTGCGCCTACGGCCGGATTGGGTGAGACAAGGCCGATTCCAGCACGCGCGAGTTCCAGCGCCCGCCGCACGAATTGTTCGTCGGAGTTCATGAGAGTAGAACCATTTGACCACGTTGGACGAATTTCCACCACGGAGGGAGAAGGGAAGGCATTGCAGATGGCAGAGTTCAGATTGCAGAAGTTAGCTCGCTTCTCGCGCGACTATTGGGAACCGAGACCTGGTTCACGCAAACAGTGATTCCACAAACTCCTTGGCATCGAAGGGCAGAAGATCGCCCGCCTTCTCACCCACTCCGACGAAGCGCACGGGAAGTCCCAGTTCGCGTGAGATCGCCACGACCACTCCGCCTTTGGCTGTACCGTCCAGCTTGGTCAGGACGATCCCTGTCACTCCTGCCGATTGTGTAAACAACCGTGCCTGTTGCAAGCCATTCTGTCCCGTTGTGGCGTCCATGACCAGAAGCGTCTCATGGGGCGCGCCGGGCACAATCCGCTGCGCCGTGCGTGTCATCTTCTCGAGTTCGAGCATCAGGTTCTGCTTGGTATGAAGCCGGCCAGCAGTATCCACGACTACGTAGTCGGTCTTCCGTGCAGTTGCTGACTGCAGCGCGTCAAACAAGACTGCTGCTGGATCGCCACCCGCTTTCGTCTTGATGACTTCCGTGCCGGTGCGCTGTCCCCAGATTTCCAGTTGTTCGATAGCTGCTGCGCGGAATGTGTCGGCTGCGCACAACAGGACCGTCTTGCCCTGTGAGCGAAAGACCTGCGCAAGCTTCCCGATCGTGGTCGTCTTGCCGGTCCCATTCACGCCGACAACCAGGATGACTTCGGGCGGTTGATCCACTTTCCTCGGTGGACGCGAGTCGGCGGCGGTGAGGATCGCGAGTAGTTCTTCCTTCAACAGGCGTTTGAGTTCGTTGACATCTTTGATTTGTTTGCGGTCTGCCTTGTCCCGGAGTTTCTGGAGGACTTCATGCGTGGTGGTCGTACCCAGGTCAGCACTGATGAGTGTGGCCTCCAGGTCATCAAGCGTGGAACGGTCAATCTCCTGGCCGATGGAGACGACGTCCTCGATGCGCTCGGCCAGATTCTCACGCGTGCGCGTGACAGCTTCCTTCATGCGCTCGAGAAAACTCGGCTTCTGTTCCTCGTCGAGGCTGCCGAACAGGGTCTGAATCATCGCGGGTCCGTAGGCTGATTATATAGGGCTACGAGCTTCGAGCCGCGGCTACGAGCGAACTGCTGCAGAAAACAAAGCTTGTCTCAGTGATGTTTGCGCAGTGCCGATAACACGCGGCAAGACCGTCCCTGTGGTAAGAAGCGCGGAACCTTTTGCTGGTGGCTCGTTCCCAGCTCGCGGCTCGAACCTCTCAGCCCACTACGACCGTGTGGTATCGATGGTGAGCGGATCGGAATGTATTGGCTTGATGACGAGCGGCGCCGGAGGTTCGAGCGGCACAGCCTGGCCAGCTTGCTCGAGCTTGATATCGCCGCGCAGGAACACGGCCAGCAGTGCGGTCACTGCGTTCGGGTCTAGGCGCTTCCCGGAAAGGTTTTCGATGATCCGCACTGCTTCGAACGGATCATGGGCCTTCTGGTACGGTCGGTTCGTAGTCAAGGCATCGAATGTGTCGGCGACGGCGATGACGCGCGGCAGCAAGGGGATTTCGTCACCCTTCAGCCCATACGGATAGCCACGTCCGTTGAGTGACTCGTGGTGTAACTCGATACCCGGCAACATTTCGCGCAACTGCGTCACCGGACGCAGGATGTTCGCACCCTTGGTGGTGTGCGTCTTCATGATCTCGAATTCTTCCGGAGTCAGAGCGCCCGGCTTCTTCAGAATCCGATCTTCGATGCCGATTTTGCCCACGTCGTGCAACTGCGCAGAGATACGGAGGATTTCTAGGAAGCCGGGATCGAGCCCCATTTCCGTGGCGATCATGAGCGAGTACTTCGTGACCCGGTCGGAGTGGCCGCGAGTGTAGGGGTCCTTTTCGTCGACCGCGCCGGCGAGCATCTGGATCGAGCCCATGAAGAGGGCCTTGTTCTCATCGGCGGCGCGCTTCAGGTCCTCGACGAACTGCTCGAGTTCGTCGGACATCGTGTTGAATGTCGCCGCGAGTTCGCCAATTTCGGTACGAGTCTTCACATGAACGCGCTGGGTGAAGTCACCGCGAGCAATGGCGCGGCTCGATTCAGCCAGCGTCCGCAGCGGGCTGGTGATGCGGCGGGCGGAGACAATGCTCAAGCCCACGCTGAGAAAAACAGCCAGCCACGCCAGCAGGCGTCCGGTGCGCTGCATTTCGTAAATACTCCGGTAGGCTTCCTCGCGCGGCTTTTGCACGACCACGGCCCAATCGAGGGCGGACACGGGACTGTAGGTGCCCAGCATCTCCGTGGTAGTTTTGCCCTCGCGGAGGGCGAATTCGCGGGTTGCTACCAGCTGGGCCTTGGCGCCATCGTCGACAAAGCTGCGGACGATGTCGAAGCTCGTCATATCCTGCCCGGTGGCATATTCCGCCGAGCCGGCTGCCACCAGGCGACCTTGGGCGTCCACCACATAGGGCATCAGGCCAGAGCGGCTCACTTCCTGCAGGCGCTTGATCAGGAATTGCAGGTCCTCAACGGATCCGATCATCCCCAGGAAGCGATCGCCGTACTTGATGGGAGTGCTCACCAGCATGACGGTACGGGCTGACTTGCCGCTCCCCACGACCAGCGGCTGACCGCTGTAGCCCCGCCCCTCGCGCGCTGCCGCGTAGGCGCGCTCCAGTTCGCGCTGCAGGAATGCATCGGGTTCGATACGCCCGGCCGAGATTCCCTTGGCGTCCGCGTTTAATACCGTTGCATAAGCCAGGTCATTGGACGAAGAGACGAAGTTCTCAAGCAGTGCGCGCAGTTCCGGAGCTTCGATATTCTGCGCTCCGATGTCGTTTCCACTCGTAACCTGAATCGAAGATGCCAGGTTGGCCAGCATCAGACGCAGCGTTTCCTGGTGCTGGGAAATGTCATCGGCGAGGGAACGTGTCACCGTGTTCTGCAGAATCATCTCATTGGTTTTGAGGCGTTCCCGGTTGAGCTCTTCAATCTGCGCCGAATAGAAATACATTGGCACAACACTGATCGCCAGCAGCACGCCGAGGATGACGTACAACAGCGGAACACGCGTAGGGATAGGCAGTTTCAGTGTCAAAGAGACAATCCTGCGGCCCAAGCGCGGGGGCCGCTTGGCCATCTCTCCAACATTCTAAGTTTCAAGATGGACGGGAACTTAGGTGCTTCTGGTACACCTGACCGTTACGGAAGTACTCCGTCTTCGATCACTATCGAATGGGCCGGCGCCCCGGTGCCGGGACGGGCCCCGGTTCACTTCTGTGATTCCCCGACCCAAGGCCCGTGCGTTGTGTCACGTCGATCGGGTTTGCAGCATGATACAAACTTGAGGATGCCCGGCAAGCCCTCAACCACATCCAGGCCCACTGTAACCGCACATGCGCCGTGTCGCGCCGATATGGCTGGCGGCACAGTCGATCTCTGGCCTCTGTATCTGTTCCATCCCGGGGCGCTGACGCTGAATTTCGCCCTGGAAATCCTTACGACGTGCCGCATCACGCCGCTCAAGGGGCGTCGCATCGAACTTTGCTCGCTCGATACCCGCCAGGAAGAGGCGTTTGCGAGCCTCGACGAACTGAGCGCCGCGCGCAGGCATCGGCATCTGCTGGCGGCGTATCTCGTGCGCTTTTTTGCGCCGGAGGAGGGGTTGCGCATCGAGACGAACTCACAGTCGCCCGCCGGCGCCGGCATCTCGGGATCGTCAGCGCTGATGATCTCGACCACTGCAGCCTTGGCGCGGTTCACGGGCAGAGAACTCGATCTGGAAAAAATGCGGGTCATCGCCCAGAACATAGAAGCCCAGATTATCCGGGTGCCGACCGGATGCCAGGATTACTACCCGGCGCTCTACGGCGGCGTGAGCGCGATTCACCTCGATGCGGACGGAATTCGCCGTGCTGCAGTTCCTGTGGCGCCGGAAGAGATTGAAATGCGTTTTGTGCTGGCCTACACGGGTGCGCCGCGACAGTCGGGTATCAACAACTGGGAGGTATTCAAGTCGCACGTTGACGGCGACAAACATGTGTTCCGCAATCTGGAGAAGATTGCTGCGATCGCTCGCGAGATGCACCAGGCTTTGCTGCGCCATGACTGGGAAGACGTCGCACGCTTGCTGCGCGAGGAATGGAAACTGCGTCGGACAAACGCTCCCGGCATCACGACGCCGCTGATTGACAAGCTGATTGCGGTGGCGGGAAAAAACGGCGGCCGCGCCGCCAAGGTATGCGGCGCCGGAGGCGGGGGCTGCGTCCTGATGATGGTGGAGGAGGGCGCGAAGGAAGCCGTCGCGCATGCAGTGGCTGAAGCGGGCGGGCGCACATTGCCCTTGAAAGTTGCTCAGGAAGGGCTGCGCTATGAGACCCAGGCGTAGCCGTCGATCTCGCGGCGTAGTTGGGCGAGATCAACTGACAACGCTTATGATCTCCTTGACGAGTTTCACTTCCCCTCAGCACCTGTCCATCCACTTCAAATGACCGAAGTTCCTTCCTCCCAATCAAAAAGAAGCCACAGGCTGCTTTCCGGCGTGTCAGTTACTGCGCATCCTGGACGCAACGGAACCCGACCCCTCCGGAACGGTCCATGCTGGGAGCCATCAGCAAGAGCTTGCCGTGTTCGCCGAGCTTGTAGGCCTGGGGAAAGTAAAAGAAGGAATCCTGCGGCTGGTAATAGCTGCCGCCTCGCAGAATTCCGCCGCGAGTGTGTTCGTCCTGAAATTCTTCGGTCCACTGCCAGACGTTTCCGACCAGATCCATGACGCCAAACGGGCTGGCACCCTTGGGGTGCGCAGCAACTGCATCCGGAGCACGCATGGCCCGCCCCTGGCCAGGAACGGGCACAGCATCGGCCTGCCAGTCATTTCCCCATGGATAGGCGCGTCCATCGCTGCCTTGCGCCGCATACTGCCACTCCCATTCGTGAGGCAGACGTTTGCCTGCCCAGGCCGCGTAAGCGCGGGCATCTTCGAGCGAGACCCATGTCACGGGCTTGTTCTCCCATCCCGATGGATAGGTTCCCTCTTTCCAGTCGTGGAGGAAGTTCAGATCATCTTGCGGATGATAATGAGTGGCATCGACAAATTTCTTGAACTGCGTGTTGGTCACCGGATACTTATCGATCCAGAATGACTTCACGTGCAGGGTGTGATCGTGAAAGCGGCGCGGCGAATCTTCCCACGGATACTGCACATCGACTCCGACATCGTCGAATCCTTCAAGCTCGATACCCACCACGCGGAAGTGGAAGTCACCCTCGGGAATGTTGACCATGTCCGCAGGCGATCCCGAAGGCGGCTTGGTGACGGCGATGGGCACGATCTGCTGCGGCAAGACCTTCCACTCGTGGGAGTACGTGGAGAGCGGAGTCATACTCCATTCCTTCATCTTCGCCATCAATGTTTGAACCTTGGCATCCGGCGCTCCGGGAGCGGCCAGCAAAGCTCCGAAGCCGTGGCTCTCGATGGGGAAGCTCAGTTCCACTTTGCCAGCCTGATTTTTCACTGGCTGGAGTTCGACTCCGTGATAGAGATCGAAATAGCGCATGCCGTTTTCAGACGGCAGTTCGATCTGCGAGCCTTCTACGTTGTAACTATTGCGATTCACAATCGTCCAGACGGTCTGCTGTCCCAGCGGCCAGCGGCTGGCAAACACCCCATAGCGCGACATCAGCACCAGCGGCTCCCAGTCGGGACTGACCAGAAACGGAGCGAGTGCGCGCTCCATGGTAGCGAGGCGGCGGGTCGCCTCGGCGTCGCGCGCAGTGATTCCGTTCCAGATGCCCCATACATTCTCCCAGCTCTCCCAGCCCACACCGTTCAGGAAGGCGAACTGCAGGTTGTCGGTCTTGTCGCGTTTCCAGCGATCGGAAATGTTGACCTGGTGCCGTGTTTCAAGCCACTTGTACTTGTCCACCCTGGGCACAAAAGAGTATTCATATTGCCCCCAGGTCATCAGATCCCAAGCCAAGTCGCCATCTGAAGGATCGGCCTCCGGCTCGAAAACGAGCGGATGACCCGTCTTGTCGGAGGCCAGCGAAAAAGACGCTGGAACCCCGTCCTGAGTGTCGCCGTTGACGCCGTCGGCTCCGACTTCCGCCATCAGGGCGGCAATCGCCTCGGGCCAGGGCTTTCCCGGATCGCGGGTTCCCTGATCCCACATCATCATGGGGAAGAGCACGCGGACATTGCGGCGATGAAAGTCGGCGACCATCTGCCGCACACCGGGTATGCCTCCTGGCATAGAGCGGATGAGGTCGTGTTGGTTCCGATCGTCAATCCCCATATTTGGATAGGTCGGCCAGATGAGAACCGCATCGATGCCGCCGTATCGTTTTTCCAGGTCATCGAGATAACGGTCGACCGTGTAGCGGCGGGCGACGGGGTCGTAGAAGTAACGATCGTGAACCATCATCTGCGGCTGAATGAAACTGGACTGTGTCCACTGTAGGGCAGGCAGGTCGTAGCGCGAGCCGTCATAGCCGACGCGAATGCGGCGCTCCTCGCGCCAGCGGCGAAGATCGGTGAGCCATGTATCGTGCTCCTCCGGAGTGCAGGGATCCATTCCGCCGAACCAGGATCGTCTGTCCCATGGCGCCCGGTTGAAGCACTCGGGCGAAGGGATCTGCTGGCCCTCGGGTGAGCGACCGAACTTCAACACCAGTATGGAGTGTCGGAGAGCCTCATATTGCGAAGTGGCGGTGTCACTTGCATCCTGGGCTGAAAGCACGCCGACAGCAAAGAGAAGAGTTGCAACAGCGAAAGGCGCGACGCGGAATCTCATGAGTGCACTCCCGAAGACAAGTGGTTATTTCGGACGAATACACAGGTCAACGCGGCCAAGTTAAAACGTTTCAAATATGATGTCAAACCAGCGAACTCCCACACGGAATCAGTCAGAAAGAGTTCATTGCTGATTTACGCGTGCTGGCGTTTTCTGTGCTCTTGCCCACGTGGCAGCGCTGACAAGAACGGTGACGCTATGCGATTCCGGCGCTCGCAAGGCACCGGGGCGGGAGCAGCTGTCAGTGGGGAAGGATCCCCATTTGCATTCATTCACTGTTACTTGGGGATGATCGCTCCGCAGATGGGTCTATAATTATCGTTATCGGGCCCGGGGTTCTGCATGCCGTTCCGATCTTATCTCCTGTTGCCGGCGACGCTGTTGATCGGTTTGCCTTTTGCCCGTGCTGGCGCGACCCCCCTGCCTCACATGACGAAACAGACGCGTCAGGAAGTTGTCCGCGCTTTCAACGCCGAGCTCTGCTACATCCGAACCAACTTCCCGATGGGGAAGACGGGGCTCAGGCTCAAGGACGGAAAGCTCACACCTTCGGGAGAGGACTTGCAGCACCTGATGGCGCTCTGGGGACCCGCTGCCAAGCCGGGCGACCAGGCACGAATTACCGACGTCGTGATCAAGGATGACCACATTCACTTTGAGTTCAACGGCGGCCCGGTCAAGAAGACCAAGTGGTATCAACGGATACAGATTCAGGGAGCGGGCGGTTCCACTCCGATTGCCCCATCGGACTCTAATGCTAACGCTCGCGGATCGTTCGTCGACCTCTACTTTGATAAGTATGTCCCTGAACTCACGGGCCCTGAACTGAAACAACTGCTCCGGCCTGTGTTTGACTTTGATTCCAAGTCCGGGGTGGAAGCCTACCTCGAGACGGTTCCCCCGAAGGTCAAAGCCGCGATTCAGAATCACCGGGTACTGGTTGGGATGAATCGCGACATGGTGATCTACTCCAAAGGGCGGCCACCGAGGAAATTGCGCGAGCACGACGGCGAGACCGAATACGAGGAATGGATCTACGGCACACCTCCGCAGGACGTAGACTTCGTCCGTTTTGTGGGAGATGAAGTCGCCCGCGTCGAGACGATGAAGGTCAATGGCGAGAAGGTCGTGCGCACAGAACGCGAAGTGGATGTTCCTCAAGTCGCTGCTTCGGAAGAACCTAGCAATCGCCCAGTCAACGCCCCCAGCCTGCGAAGGCCTGGAGAGGACATGCCGGAGGCACGGCCGGCCGGAGGAATTGACCCCACTCTGCCGCAGGGATCGCCGCCTTCGAACGACCCCAGCGGTTCCACGCCGAACTAGAGTGGGGCTCAGGTCCAGAGAACAGACCAGATGATCGAGGCCCTCGACCTGACACCTGTCACCTGCTCCACTACACTATTCGTGTGAAGATCGCCCTTGGCCAGATCAATCCCACGGTCGGGGATTTTTCCGGCAACGCTGCCAAGATCGTTCAATTTGCCGGGCAAGCTCGTAGTGCCGGGGCCAGCCTGATTCTGTTTCCCGAATTGTCGGTGTGCGGATACCCGCCTCGCGATCTGGTGGAAAGGCCGTCGTTTGTCGTACGGAACCGCGAATGGGCGGAGAAGATCGCGTCGGAGACGCAGGGAATTGCCGTCATCTGCGGCCTGGTGACTCCTGCGCATGCCGAAACCGGTAAATCCGTGATGAATTCCGCGGCTCTCATAGGCGACGGCCGCATCCAGTTCATTCAATCGAAGATGCTGCTTCCGACGTACGATGTCTTCGACGAAATGCGCAATTTTGCCCCGGCGAAGAGCCAACAACTCTTCCGTTTTTGCGACAAGCAGGTTGCGTTGACGATCTGCGAGGACGCCTGGAACGACAAGCATTTCTGGAACCGGCGGCTTTACGGAGTCGATCCGGTCGAGGAACTTGTGCGCGCGGGCGGGGATGTCGTGCTCAATGTCTCGGCCTCGCCTTTCTGGCTCGGGAAGCGCGAGTTGCGGCGTGACATGCTGGCAACGATTGCCAAGAACAACAAAATTCCTGTGGCGATGGTCAACCAGGTCGGTGGCAACGACAGCCTGGTGTTCGACGGATCCAGTGTGGTAATGGCTCCGGACGGGCGCGTGGTAGCTCAGGCGAAGTCGTTTGCCGAGGATATTGTCTTCTTCGATACGCAGAGCCTTACCGGCGATAAGCACGAGCAGATCGAGGGCGAGGAGGGCAGCGCGTATGCGGCACTCGTCCTGGGCACGCGGGATTATGTGCGGAAATGCGGATTTCAGCGCGTCATCATCGGCCTGAGCGGCGGCATCGATTCCGCGTTGACGGCAGCCATTGCGTCCGACGCGCTGGGTCCGGAGAATGTGATCGGAGTCGGCATGCCGGGGCCCTATTCTTCCCAGGGTTCGATCGACGATGCCCGGCAGCTGGCAAAGAATCTTGGGATTCGCTTCGAACTGCTCTCGATCAACGACATCTACGAAGCATGTGTGAGGACACTGGCGCCTGTCTTCGCCGGGCTGCAAGCCGACGTTACCGAGGAGAACATCCAGTCACGCAGCCGAGGGCTGGTGTTGATGTCCTTGTCGAACAAGTTCGGCGCTCTGGTGCTTTCGACGGGCAACAAGAGCGAGGTGGCGGCGGGGTACTGCACTCTCTACGGTGACATGGTCGGGGGCCTGGCCGTTATCTCGGACGTTCCCAAGACTCTTGTCTATCGGCTCGCTGCGTATCTGAACTCGGACCGGCCAGTAGTTCCGCAGGCGACGATCGACAAGGCTCCTTCTGCCGAGCTACGGCCCGATCAGAAGGACTCGGACTCCCTTCCGCCCTACCATGTGCTGGATGCAATTCTGGAGGACTACGTCGAGGAAGCACGATCCGCCGAACAGATTGCCGTTGCTCACGATCTTGACCTTGGCCTGGTCAAGCGGGTCATCCGCATGGTGGAGCGTAGCGAATACAAGCGCCAGCAGGCCGCACCCGGCATCAAGATTTCCAGCAAGGCGTTTGGATACGGACGCCGTTTCCCCATCGCGGCAAAGTCGGAGCTGTAACGGTGTTTCCCATCGGCACAAGGGAAATGCGATAAGATCACACAACCTCAAGTCGAGCGCAGAGTTGGCATGTAAGCCAGAGGTGGCGAAGCGGTATTTTCGCATCCTGGCTGAGGTCGGGGTGGGCGACGAGCGTCCGGAGCTGAAAATGGCTCGCCGGAAGTCAGGGAACGTAACCCGAAATTGATCCGGCCGTGTTGAAAAGCACACATCCTTTGAAAGGAATTTATGTTTAGAAGCGTAGTCGTAGGTCTTTCCTTGGCCGCCATGGCTTTTGGACAAACAAAACCGGCAAAGCCAGCCGCCAAGCCGACCGCGAAGGCCAGCGCGTCTTCTCCTGTTGCCGCCAACAGTCTCCCATCCGAGGATGCCGTTAACTCTTTCATGTACCAGATGGTTGGATACAACCCAACCGTTACGTGGAAGGTCGCCGACATCCGCCCGACGGAAGTTCCGGGCCTGACCGAAGTCTCGGTGGTGATTTCGGACCAGCAAGGTTCTACCCAGAACAGGTTCCTGGTTACCGCCGACGGCAAGCACGCCATCACCGGCGAGATCATCCCTTTCGGCCCCAAGCCTTTCGAGGGAGCTCGACTCAAGTTGGAGAAGGGCGTCAACGGCCCCTCGCGGGGACCGGCCAAGGCCCCCGTCCTGGTCGTTGAGTTCAGCGACATGCAGTGTCCCCACTGTAAACAGGTTGCTCCTGTGCTCGAGCAGGTTCTGGCGCAGGAGCCAGACGTACGCTTTGTCTTCCAGAATTTCCCCCTTCCCGTGCACAGCTGGGCCGACAAGGCTGCCGGCTACGTGGATTGCATCGGGCGCACCTCCGGCGACGCAGTCTGGACTTTCATTCAGAAGACTTTCGAAGATCAAGCCAACATCACCGAGGCCAACGTGGATGAGAGGCTGAAAGAGATCGCCACTGCGGCCGGAGCCAACGGCGATGACGCGGCTGCTTGTGCCGTCAAGCCTGCCACCAAAGCCCGAATCGAGGCTTCGTTGGCGTTGGGCAGGTCGGTCAACATTACAGGTACGCCGGCCATCTTCGTCAATGGGCGCTTGTTGAGCGGAGGCGTGCCGGAAGAAGTTCTCAAACAGGTTGTGGAGTTTGCGGCGTCCCAGGAAGGCGAGAAACAGGAAACATCCAAGTAGTCGATTGCAGGTGGCCGGACTTAGATGCGGTGGCAGGGTCAAGCCGACAACCAGCCTACAGACGGCGGACTACCTGCTCCGGCTATTTGGTCAACCAGATTTCCGGCGCTTCGTCTCGTTCCGGACCGCGAACGACATAGGGCGTGATCACGATCAGCAATTCGTCGTCTTCCTTCTGCTTGCCACTCTCCGAGGCCAACGCTTTCAGGCCGGGAATCCGCGAAAAACCAGGCAATCCACTCAGGCTTTTCTGTTCGGATTTGGTGATCATTCCGGCGACGACCGCCGGCTCCCCATCTTTGAGGGCGATGCCCCCCTTGTACTCGCGGTTGGAAATCACCGGCACGCCGTTCAGGCTGGCGCCGCCAAGCGTGCGGAATTGCAGCTCGAGCTGGAGGCTGACATCCGATGTGCCGTGCACGGAGGGTTTGGCTTTAATTGTGAGGCCCAAGTCTTCGTAGTTGAAAGATGGAATTGGGGCTGTGAAGGACTCGTTTCCAATCACCTGTGAAATAGCGGCATTGTTGAAGATCGGCGCGAAACTAGCGTTAATGATGGGATATCGTGCCCCGAGTTTGAACGTCGCGTCTTTTTCGTGCGAAGCGCGGAGCGTCATGTGTTCCAGCGTCCGGACAGAACTTTCATTCAGGGACAACGTCGCCCGCAGTTGATCCAGGCTCAACCCCATCAACGTGATGCCGCCGCCGAACGTTGCGAGAGGCTGACTGAAGATCGAGTTCTGCTGGCCCTGCAGCTGCGCGAGGAGCGCCTCGATGCTTTCGTTTCCAGCCTGATTGATGCCGCCCGATGAGATCAGCTGGTTGATCAAATCCTGAAGGTCCTGCCCGCCTAACGCGGCCAAAGCTCCGATCGGAATATTGAAGAGTTTGAATTCATTCGGAATGTGCAGGCCAATGTTGCGGGTGTAGCTGTAATCCACTTCGTAAACTTTGACGTCGATCAATACTTCAGGCCTGGTGGAATCCAGCGTATCGAGAAACTTCGTCGCCGCTTCCAATGTTCCCTGAGGGCCCCGCAGGGTGATCGTGCTGGCGGCGGTATTCAGACTCGCGAAACGAAGGTCGAACAGTGAGCGCAGCGCATTCAACAGTTCATTCAGCTCCTGCGGAGCCGGGCCACCCGGAATGTAGAACGAGCGCATCCCCATGCGGTCAAAGACGCGGTGGTTTTCGGGAGAGTCAAGCGCCGCAAACAATACCTTCTCGTCCAATGCGACGGCAAAGCCCTTGCTGACGACTTCGGCCGCCTGCATGGCAGTGGGAAAGTCGACGTCTTCGATGTCGAATCGGACACGTCGGTTGGGGAAAGAGTCGTCAAAGATGACGCTCAGGCCATAGCTTTGGGCGATCGCGGTGAGCAGCCCGCGGGAATCGCCACGATAGTGAAAGTCGTGCCGTTCTTCCTTGGGCTTGGCCGCAATCCCATCGGCGCTGGCAACCAGTTCAGCGGCGTTGTCAGCGTGAACAGGAATCGGTCCGGCCGCATCGCGAAGCCGCTGCTGCGCGAATTCATTCTCAGGGTCGAGGTGCAACGCTTGACGGAACTCCGCTAACGCTTCGATCTGCTGGCCTTCGAGCAGACTGTCGCTGCCGCGTTCCAGGTGAGATGTGACCAGTTGTTGCCTCATCATCTCCCGGGCGGTCAGGTACTCGACATTCTGTGGCACGATGCTGGACGCGCGTTCGAATTCGACAAGCGCTTCGTGCAGGTTCTTCTCGCGCTGAAGCCTGAGCCCACGGGAAAACGCGCTCCGCGCCGCCTTGAGGTCTTTCGAGGAACCCTGACAGGCCGGTGCTCCCGGCGCATCGGAGCACATCGACGCCGGTTTGACCGGAACGCCATCTGCAGCCAGGCACACTCCTAATCCCAGCACCGCCACTGTGAAGAACAAGCGCATCGTTCTGACTACTATAGAATGCGCTGCTCCTAGTGTCTTGCAAAGAGGAATTAGGGCAAGGAGCCGCTAGCGGTAACGGTTTCAGGAGCCTGGCTCTAAGCGGTAAATTCAGGATGTTCAAGCAATTCAAGATTCGAGATCGGCTCACCTTACCAACAGTCTTTCCATCCGCGTGGCTCTTCCGCTATTGTTATCGCACTCTACGACCACCGCGCAAAGTCTGACATCTCCGCTCGCGGGTTCGAACCGCGCCGGCATGCCACTCAGGAATTTGTCGATCACCAGTTCTTTCTTCACGCCGATCACGCTCTCGTAGGGCCCGGTCATACCCACGTCGGTGATGTAAGCAGTGCCTCCGGGAAGGACGGTCTCGTCAGCCGTCGGGATGTGGGTGTGGGTGCCGACAACGGCCGTTACGCGGCCATCGAGATACCAGCCGAACGCATTTTTTTCGGAAGTCGCTTCGGCGTGAAAATCGACGAAAATCACCTTGGCTTTGACCTTCTCCAAAATCCTGTCGGCGAAACGGAACGGGTCGTCACTTTGCCCCATAAAGACGCGTCCCTGCAGATTGATGACCGCATAGGGTGTGCCGTTTTTCTGGCCTTCATACAGGCCCCATCCGGGTAAGCCGGCGGAGAAGTTTGCCGGACGCAGCACACGTCGCGCGGGACTATGCGGATTACTGTCCGCCATCTGGAAGTACTCGATGATCTCGCGTTTGTCCCAGACGTGATTGCCAGTGGTCATCACATCGATACCCAGCTCGAAGAGTTCTTCCGCGAGCTGTGGCGTGATGCCGAAGCCGGCGGCGGCGTTCTCGCTGTTGGCGATCACGAGATTAATGGAGTATTTCTTGACGAGTTCGGGCAGGCGTTCCTTGACGATGGTCCGCCCCGGCCGCCCAAAAATGTCACCGATGAAGAGGATGTTCAAGAACAGGTCTCAGGTTTCAGGTGTCAGCAAAGCACGCTCGCTGCCCAGAGGGATCACCGAAACTCGATGGTATCACGCGAAAAGAGATGTAACCCACGTGCCGTCGATCACCGATCTTCGATTTCCGCCGTCTTCAGGAAGTTGTAGTTCCCGGATGGATTCAGGGTGACGTTTCGCACTCGTTGCGAGTGCACGAGCACATTGTCGAAGTACCACAAGTTGATGTAGGGCAGGTCTTGCGCCAGCAAATCCTGCAATTCTGCATAGAGCTGCTTGCGGACACCCTGATCCGTCTCGCGGCGCGCCCGGTCGATCAAGGCGTCGACTCGCGGATTCGAATAGAACCCCCGGTTTGCTCCATTCGGCGGAAACCTTGCCGAGTGAAAGATGGACTCAAAGATGTCGGGGTCTTCGTTGCCCCCGATCCAGCGCAGGGAATAGAACTGAAATGCTCCGCTCGTAACATCGGCGAGGAAGGTTGCAAACTCGAAGGTGCGGATGTCGAGGACGATGCCAACCTGTTTCAGTTGCTGCTGCAGGACCGCCGCCATCAGCCTCGTCGATTCCTCCGTCGATGTCTTCATCTCCAGATGGAACCGGACGCCGTTGATGGCACGATACCCGGCCGCATCGAGTATCTGACTGGCCTTGTCGGTATCGTGGCGATAGGTCTTGACTTCCGCGTTGTAAGCCCAACTTTCCGGTGGCAGCACGCTCGCGGCGGGTTGTGCGAACCCGCGCCAGATGTACTCGATCAGCGGACCGCGGTCGATCGCGTAGGCGATCGCCTGCCGTACTCGAACGTCGCTGAGGTGCGGATCGCGCAAGTTGAATGCGAGATACGAAAGGATCGTTCCGGGGGCCTGCTGGACGACGAGCTGCGGTTCGCGTTGGAGGGTAAGCACCATGTCGGAGGTCAGCGCATTGATGGCGACGTCGGCGCTCCCTTTGCGCAGTTCGAGCGCCCGGGTCGTCGTGTCGGGAACGACGGTGAAGTGGACCCGCGACACCCTGGCTTTGGTTCCCCAGTAATTGTCATTGCGCTCCAGGATGACTTCCTTGTCCTGCTCGGCGCTCACAAACTTGAACGCACCCGAGCCAATCGGATGGCGCGTCATCTCGTCTAGGGTTCCGTAGGGGACGATTCCGATTGCTCCGTCGGAAAGGTTCCACGGCAGGGTTGCGAACGGTTCCTTCAGGTGAAAGACGACGGTGTTATCGTCCAGGGCCTCGATGCGATCTACGAATCTGTACACCGACTTCTTAGTGCTGCGAATTTTGCCTTCGAGCAGGGAATCGAAGGTCCACTTCACGTCACGCGACGTAAGTGGACGTCCATTATGAAACGTCACGCCGTGACGTAGATGAAAGACGTAGGTCAGCGGATCGGGATTCTCCCATCGCTCCGCCAGTCCAGGCTGCACGTTCAAATGCTCATCGCGAGTGAGCAACGCATCAAACAGCAATTCGTCGATTCGCTCGGATTGCGCGTCCAGGCCGACACGCGGGTCGAGGTTGGTTGGGCTGCTCTCGATGATCATCACTAGAGTGTTTGGATCGGGCGCCTGCGAGCAGGACAGGAACAGAAAGATCGAGGCACAGATCATGCAAATCAGCACGACCTGGGCAGCGGTCCTAGGCCAGCAGTCACGCATAGGAAATCTTTCCCAGAATTGCGGGACGTTTCGCTCCCGTCGCTGACGGCACATTAGACGGCCGCCGGTGCCAGGTTTCATAGGCAAGCACGGCAAACGCGAGTGCTTCCTTGGCTTCGCCCGGTACGCCAAATTCATGGGAGAAGCGCAGCGTGATTCCCAATCGTGTGAGCTCTTCTCGCAGCATCGCCATCAGCGTCGGATTCTTTGCGCCGCCACCGGAAACAACCATTTCCCGGTATCCACCGCGTTTTGGGATGACGAAACGTTGAACGGCGTCAGCGATCGAGCGCGTCGTCAGAGCGGTAGCCGTTGCGACGATATCATGCCGGTTTTTCCCACGGCACAACTGGAGATAGCGGCGGACATATTCGCGACCAAATTCTTCACGCCCGGCGGTACGGGGCGGCCGCTGATGGAAAAAGTGAGCCCGCAAGAGTTTTGTGATGAGGTCGTAGAGCACGCGCCCTGAAGCCGCGACTCGGCCATCGCGATCGTACTGGCGGCCGAAGAGTTTTTCCATTACGGCATCGATGACCATATTGCCGGGACCAGTATCGAAGGCTATGACTTGTTCCGGTCTGGCACCGGCGGGAATCGCCGTCAGGTTTGCGATTCCGCCGATATTTTGCGCAATGCGGCCGATACGCGGGTCCCGGTAGAGCACGTAGTCGAGGAACGGCACTAGCGGAGCACCTTTGCCGCCCGCCGCCAT
>Ga0335084_10002743_pt1 | contig 17051 bp, 17 predicted proteins | sample Lox_Sample_44_FD_206721 | JGI IMG/M metagenome (GOLD analysis project Ga0335084, IMG submission 206721) | Soil microbial communities from Loxahatchee National Wildlife Refuge, Florida, United States - Lox_Sample_4.4 | ecosystem: Environmental > Terrestrial > Soil > Wetlands | place: USA... | reverse complement strand
GAGCTGCTGCTCGAGCAGCACCGGATCGAGCACACGATCGTCGTGTTCGGCAGCACTCGCCTGCGCGAACCCGCGGCCGCCGAGCGACACCTGCGCGACGCCGCGGCCGCTGCGGCCGCCGCGCCGGCCGATGCGGAGCTCGCGCGCCGCCTCGAGGTGGCACGACGCCTGCTGTCGAAGAGCCATTACTACGAGGTCGCACGCGAATTCGGCCGCCTCGTCGGGCGCGCGCACATCGGTCCGAGCGGCGGCCGCGTGGTCGTCATGACGGGCGGCGGACCCGGCATCATGGAGGCGGCCAACCGCGGTGCGAGCGATGCCGGCGCGCAGACCGTCGGCCTGAACATCACGCTGCCGCACGAGCAGTTCCCGAACCCGTACGTCACGCCGGAGCTGTGCTTCTCGTTCCACTATTTCGCGATCCGCAAGCTCCATTTCCTGAACCGCGCGCGCGCCCTGGTCGCATTTCCCGGCGGCTTCGGCACGCTGGACGAGGTGTTTGAGACGCTGACGCTGATCCAGACGCGCAAGATGCCCGCCGTTCCGATCGTGCTCGTCGGCCGCGCTTACTGGGAACGCGTGTTCGACGTCGAGTTCCTGCTCGGTGAGGGAACGATTGATCCGGAGGACCGCGAGCTGTTCGGCTACGCGGAGACCGCGGAGGAGAGCTGGCGGATGATCTGTCATTGGCACGCCGCCGCCGGCACCCGCGGCTTTCCGGCGCAGCACGCGGGCGCGTGAGCGCACGGCCCGCACCCGCCGGCGACTGCTGAACGGCGGCTGGCGCCCGAAGCGCGTCTCAGTGCCGCGCGGAGACCCACATGCGGATCGTGGCTCGGAACACGCTCTCGCCTGAGGTGTCGAAGGCGTTCACGTACACCGGCACTTCTGCCTTCGCGCCGAGCTCGGGCAGCAGGTCGAGCTCCGCCACGGCCCGCAGGTCGGTCTCGGCTTTGCGCAGGTACTCGACGGTCATTCCCTTCGGGATCCAGCGGTGTGTTACGGGCACCGTGGCGTCGCTGACCAATCCGGCGGCAAGCTCGGCCATGTTGCAGATCGCGATCGCGTGCACCGTCCCGAGATGGTTCAGGACTGCGCGACGCTTGCCCATGCGCACCTCGCAGTGGCCGGGTCGCAATTCAGCGACGGTCGGGTGAATCGTCGCGAAGTACGGCGCCTTGCGGCAGACGAGCCGCGCGAACAGCCAGCGCCCTCCCGGGAGGCGCGCGAGCCGCCGCCAGATCGCGAGAATGCCCGGCTTGCTGGCCATGACTTAATCCAATGCCCCTGTGACCGAGGTCGCAGGATAGCGCCGGCGCCTGCGCCAGGCGTGCCCGCGATTAGGGGTGCGGCGCATGGACCGCGCCGGTGCCGAGGACTACCGTCTCCGGCTCGTTGCCGCGGAGCCCGGAATCTTGATGGCGTTAATCGATTGCTGGCTGCGACGCGCCCGGCGGCAGCTGTTTGGCGCGATGCTACTGCTCGCGCTGGTGCCTTCCGCGTGGGGCATCTGTCTGCCGTTGCCCTCGCCGGAGCTGCAGATACTCGACCGACTCGGCGAGGGCGACCCGGAACACGGCATCGCCGAGGCCAGGGCGCGCCTTCAAGCACTGCCCCCGGACTTCGACCTGTTCGCCGAGGCCCAGCTGCTATCGATTATCGCTCAGGGACTGGCTGAGGAAGGCCGTGCCGTGGAGGCGCACGCAACGGTCGTCGCCGGGCTCGAGAGGCTGGCGCGGCTGCGGGCGTCGCCGGCCGTCGAGCGTCTGCGCCAGCGGTTCGCGATGAGCGACGTTATGAACGCCGAGACCAAGGCCGACCTCGAAGCGGCGATCGCGGCGATGGACGCGCTTCTGACGCGCTACCCCGGCGACTCGATCGAGCGCAGTTGCGCGCTCTCGGCCCGCGCGGAATCGCGCGCCCAGCTGCTGGAGCTCGACCTCGCGGCCGCGGACGGAATCGCCGCATACCGCATGGCCGAGGCCGGCGGCTGGACCGAGCCCCGCATTCGGGCCGCCGGCGTGCTCGCGACCGTCTATCGACGCAGTGGCCTGTTCGCCGACGCCGAGCGGATGGTCGACGAAATCGTCACCTACCAGCAGTCGGCGAACCAGCCGGCGCAGCTTGCCGACGCGATGTACCAGCGCGGGCAGGTGTTCATCGACGAGCGCCGGTATGGTGAGGCACGCGCGGCTCTCGAGTGGGCCCGCGCAACGTCCCTGAAACTCGGCGACCACACGGGCGCCGCGTTCAGCAACGTCGCGCTCTGCCCGGCACTCATCGACGAGCCCGACCTCGGCGCTGCCGAGCGCGTCTGCAGCGAAAGCGACCGGGAGCTGAACGCGGCCAAGCGCAGCGACCTCGTGACCCTGATGCTGAGCTACCGGGCACGGATCGACCTGGCGCGCGGCCGGCCCGCGGCCGCGCTGGCCAAGCTCGACGAGGTGCTCGGGCCGCGCGCGCGCGACGTCCTGCCGATGTTCGAACCGCGGCTGTATCGCGATCGGGCGCGGGCCCTGAGCGCCGTGGGACGCGACCGGGACGCCTACCGCGACCTGACGCATGCGCTCGATCTGCAGCAGGCAGCCGACGTCGAGCAGCGCGCGCGCGCCGCGGCAGTCCTGAAGGCGGCGGCCGATGCCGAGAAGCTGGTGGCGACCAATCGCGCGCTGGAAGAGCGGATGGCGACGCAACGGCAGGAGCTCGCCGATCGCGTACTGACCCAGCGCCTGTCGATCGCGCTCGCCGTCGTGGCCGTGCTCGCGAGCGCACTGTTCGCCCACCTGCTGCGGCTGACGCGCCGCCACGCGCGCGCGGTCCGCCGCCAGGAAGCCGTCGTGCGCACGGCCTCGAGCAATGCACCGGATACGCTCGTGCTGCTGGACGAGCAGCGGCGCGTGCAGTTCGCGAACCGCAGCCTGTTCGGGATCGGCCCGACGCCGGCGGTCGGCCTGCCGCTGAGTGCCGGAGTCCCCGCACAGGCGTGGCCGGCGCTCGCGGCGGCGATCGACGATGCAGTGGCCAACCGGCGCTCGCTGTCGTTCACGACGAGCGTCGCCGACGCCGCCGGTACCGCGCGGCATTTCGAGATGCGCACCGCGCCGGTTATCGAGGACGGCCAGCTGATCGGCGTCACGCTGCGTTCGATTGACGTCACGGAGCTCAGGCGGCTCGAGCGCGAAGTGATCGACGTGGCCAGCCGCGAACGGCAGCGATTGAGCGGCGATCTGCACGAGGGCCTCGGACAGGAACTGACCGGCATCGCGCTGCTCGCGCGCGGCCTCGAGCGCGCGATCGAACGCGCCGAGCCGAGCGCGCGCGAACTGGTTGCCAGCGTCGTCAGCCACATCAATCATGCGATCGACCTGACGCGCGAGATCGCGCGCGGACTCTCGCCGGTCCAGATCGAGCGCGGCTCGCTGAGCGCGGCGCTGGAGCGGCTGGCGATCGAGGCTTCGCGGCGGCTGCGGATCGAGATCGCGACGGATTGCGATCCCGCCGACATCGAGGTTTCGGACGTCGCCGCGGACCATCTCTACCGGATCGTCTACGAGGCGATCACCAATGCCGCGCGCCACAGCGCGTGCCGACACATCGAGATCGAGCTGCGGGCCGAGGCCGGTACCCTCGAGGTCGCGGTCACGGACGACGGCACGGGGATCCGGTCGGATGCGGCGGCCACAGGCGGATTCGGGCTCAAGATGATGGCCTATCGCGCACGCCTGCTCGGCGCGACGTTCCGGGTCGAGCCCGGCCCGCGTGTCGGCACCCGCGTCGTCGTCGCGATGCCGATGGCATCCGCGCTGCCGCCCGTCGCGCCAGCCGCGTCAGCGACGATGGATCTCGATCACCACTAGCTGGCCCGGCGCCGCGGCGGTGACGTCGAGCAGCACGGGCGGCTGATCGATCAGCAGGGTATCGAGCGTGCCGAGGCCCGCGACCGCGCCCGCTGCGGCAACGCGTACCGGGCCCTGCGCACACACGACGAGCGCGGTCGCGCCCGAGAGCGCGAGCGACGTACGCGCGCCGGTCACGACGCGCCCGACGTGGTGCCACAGGCGGTCGCGCCGCGTCATCACGTTCAGGTCGGTCACGGCTCCGGCGAGCAGCGTCGCCTCGGCGGCGCGGTCGCCGGGGAAGGAATATGGCGCCGAGCGCGGCGTCAATTCGGCGACCGGCTGGCCGTCCACCGCGAGCCTGAAGCCGGCGCCGTCCAGCACCGTCAGCGTACGGTCGATGCCCGCAAAGGTCGAGAACGGCCCTGCCGCCTCGACGCGCGCCATGCTGATCCGCCAGTCGAAGCGCTCGAGGGCGGACCCCGCGGGTGCAATGGCAATTTCGGCGGTCTCGCCGAGGCCGTTCTTCCAGCGCATGCGCCGGTACTCGCTCGCTCGGAGCACGCGCACGCCGTCACCTCGACGCGCGGGCCCGTGCCGTCGGTGGCGTCACCGCGGCCGCGCCGGACGCGCCGCGGCGACCGGCAGCTGCGCGGCGCGGCGCATCGGCTCGGTGTCGAGCAACGCGGGGTCCCGGCAGTAGTCGAGCAGCATATCGGTCGAATCGTATCCCCAGAAGAGCTGCCCGCCGGCGACCGCGGTCGGGACGCCAAAGACGCCGCAATCGATCGCCGCGGCGGTCGCCACGCGCAGCTGCTGCTTCGCCTGCGGCGACTCCGCGCCGCCGGACAGGCCGAGTTCCGCCAACAGTGCGGCCCAGGGTTCCTCCTGCTCGGGAATGTGCCCCTCGACCCAGACGAAACGAAAGAGGCGCTCGACGACCGGGGGCGCGGCACCGAGCGACCACGCGAGGCGAAGCAGCGGCAGCGGGTTGAACGGATGCCCCGCCGGCATCGTGAACGGCAGCCCGGCCCGCGCGGCGAGCCAGATCGCGTGCTGGTAGGTGAAGCGCCGCTTCGGCGCGATCTCCGCCGGTCCGAGCTGCCCCCAGTGGCCCAGGATCGCGGCGAGCAGCACCGGCTGCAGCCGCAGCTCGGCTGTCGCCGGCAGCTGCGCCAGCCGCGCCCACTGCAGGTAGGCGAATGGCGAGATGAAGTCGAAGTACCAGTCGACGATCACGACGTCCCGTCCGCGACCGGTTGAGGTAGCGCCACTGTACAGGCTCAGCGCCGGCTCAGCAGCAGCAGCACGACGCCCGCGAGCACGACGGCGGCCGACAGCCATTCCCATGCGGTTACGTACTCGCCACCGATCGCCACCCCGAGCAGAAGCGCGATCACCGGGTTGACAAAGGTGTAGCTCGTCGCGATGCCGGTGGAGGCACGGCCGAGCAGGATCATGTAGGCGTTGAACGCGATCAGCGATCCGAACACCACGAGGTAGGCCCACGCGAGCCAGGCCCCGGCAGGTACCGCTGCGGGCAGCCGCTCGCCGGCGAGCGCGGCGGCCAGCAGCAGCACCATGCCGCCGCCGATCATCTCACTGGCGAAACCGACGGCGCCGGGAGCGAGATGCAAGCGGCGCTGGCTGAGTACGCTGCCGAGCGTCCAGCCACTGCAGGCCATCAGCATCCAGCCCAGGCCGCCCGGGGATGCCCTGAAGCCGGCGCCCTGCACCAGCATCAGGACGCCGCCAAGCCCCACCAGGATCCCGACGACCTCCCCGCGTGCCGGTCGGACGCCGAACGGCAGGCTCGCGACGACCATCAGCAGCGGCGTCACGGCAATGAAGGCGACGACGATCCCCGATCCGATCGAGAGCTCCGCCTGCGCGGTGCCGCCCATGCCGCATCCGAGCATCAGCGTCCCGACGATTGCGGCGTTGCGCCACTCGCGGCCGCTCGGCCATGGTGCGCCGCGCCAGCGCGTGTAGGCGAGCAGCAGAGCGCCGGCGACGACAAAACGGCTCGCCATCATCAGAAACGGCGGCAACCCGGCGAGCGCAAACTTGATCGCGAGGTAGGTCGATCCCCAGATGAACCAGGTTGCGGCGAGGCATGCGAGCACCAGCGGCGGGGGTAGCCGCCCGATGGCAGTCGACGGGATGCGTGCTTCGGCCATCGCTCAAACATAAGCAATCACCCGGCGCGATGCCATTCCGGAAAGTTTGCTGATATGCCATGATGCCTTCGATTCGAAGGTCAGTTGGGGATACGGCGTTAGTTATGCCAACCCGGGCGCGCCTCGACGGCTACGACGGCCGTATCCTTGCCGAACTGCAGGCGAATGCGCGGATATCGATCGCCGAGCTCAGCCGCCGGGTGCACTTGTCCCAGCCGGCGGTGCGCGAGCGCGTCCACAAGCTCGAGTCGGCGGGCGTGATTCGCGGCTATCACGCGGCGGTCAACCTGCAGGCGCTCGGCTACGGCATCCGTGCGATCGTCCGGCTTGGACGTTCGGACTACCCGCGCGTCTCCAAGCTGATCGCCAGGACGCCGGAGGTCATCAGCGCCTTCAACGTCACCGGTGAGGACAGTTGGGTGCTCGAGATCGCGGTCATCGACGTCGCGCACCTCGACACGGTGGTCTCGCGCTTCGCGGCGGTGGCCGAGAGTTCGACCGCAATCATCCTCAAGGCGCCGCGCGAACAGCTGCCGGTTGAGCCTGCGTGAGCGGCGGGGCGTCGCGGCCACCGATCCCGTGGCCGATCATCATCGCCGGCGCGATACTGATCGCGATCACCACCGGGACGCGCCAGTCGCTCGGCCTCTTCGTGCGGCCGCTCGCGGCGACCGGGCTGGGCATCGCGACCGTCAGCCTGGCGCTCGCCGTCGGGCAGTTCTTCTGGGGCGTGGCACAACCGGCGTTCGGCATCCTCGCCGACCGCATCGGAACGCGCCGCGTGGTCATCCTTGGCGGGCTGATGCTGGCCGCCGGGCTCGCGCTGACGCCGCTGCTGTCCGGCCCGCTCGGCCTGTTCGCGACGCTCGGCGTGCTTTCGGCCGTGGGCGCAGGCGCCGCCAGCTTTGCGATCCTGATCGGCGCGGTCGCGAGGCGGGTGCCCGCGCAGCACCAGCCGCTCGCTGCGGGATTTATCAACTCCGGCGCGTCGCTCGGGCAGTTCATCCTGGCACCGCTGACGCAAGCGGTGATCACGGCGGCTGGCTGGATGGCGGCGCTCTGGGCGCTGGCAGGACTCGCCGGACTCTCGACGCTGCTCGCCCGGCCCGCCGCCGGCGAGGCAGCCGGCGCCGCGCACGGGTCGCCGGAGCCAGGCACGCCGGTGCTCGACATGCTGCGCACGGCCTTTGCCGATCGCAGCTACTGGTGCCTGCACGCGAGCTTCTTCGCCTGTGGTTTCCACATCGCCTTCCTCGTGACACACCTGCCGAACGAGGTGGCCGTCTGCGGGCTCGCGCCGTCCGCGGCAGCCACGGCGCTCGCGGTCATCGGCCTGCTGAACGTCGTGGGAAGCGTCAGCTTCGGGTGGCTCGGGAGCCGCTACCGGTTCAAGTCATTGCTTGCCGGGCTGTACGCGACGCGCGTCCTGGCGATTGCGCTGTATCTCGCGGCGCCAAAGACGCTGCTGACGCTGTACTGCTTCGCAGCGGTGCTTGGCTTCACGTGGCTCGCGACGGTGCCGTCGACGGCCGGCCTGGTGGGCAAGCTGTTCGGCCCGCGCCACGTCTCCACGCTGTTCGGCATGACGCTGGTCACGCATCAGACGGGTGCATTCTTCGGTGCCTGGCTCGGCGGCGTGGTCATGGCGCGCACCGGCAGTTACCACTGGGTGTGGATCATGGACATGCTGCTCGCCGCAATCGCGGCGGCTGCCAATGCGCCGATCCGCGAGCCGCCGCTGCCCCTGCGCGCGGTCGCGCCCGCCTAGCGCCGCCCGTCATGAGGGCGCCGCCTGCCGCGCAGTGCCGGAAGGAGCGCGAACAACGCCAGTGAGAAGTAGTACAGCGATCCGGCGATCGGGTCCGGGTTGATCAGGGCGTCACGCACGCCAACGCCGCGCACGGCGACGCCGGCGGCGGCCTCGGCTGCCAGCAGCAACGCGAGCGCCACGCTTCCGACGACGAGGCGCCCCGCGGTCGAGGTATCGGCGGGCAGTCGCCGGTTGACCCATCCGGCGGCAACGACGCTCACGCCGATCATCAGCGGCAACTCCACTAGCTCGGCCATGCGCGCACCGATTCGCGGCGCGACAACGAGCACACGAACCGACCCGAGCACGAAGCCGGCGCCAAAGACCGTTGCCGCGTACGCCGCGGCCATGCGAGCTCCGGAAGTGAATGCCGACATGGAAAGGCCGCTCCGGCCGCGAGCCACGCGCCACTGCCCGCCGCCGTCAGGCCGCGGGCGCGCAGCCCCCCGCTTTCAGCACGCGTTCTGCGGATGCCGGGTACCTCGTCAGCAGCGCCGCCGGCCGGCGTGGCCGCCGGACGAGCTCGCCGCCGCAGTTCGGGCACGCGCCACCGAGCGTTCCCGACGCACAGCGCTCGCAAAACGTGCATTCGAAACTGCAGATGAATGCCTCGCGCGTGTCGGGTCCAAGGTCGCGGTCGCAGCACTCGCAGTTGGGTCGCATGGCCAGCATTCTGGTCGCTCCGACATGCTCGGCCCGCAGCACCGGAATGGCCGCGGCGCGGCTGAGTCTGGATAGCATAGCGCTCACGATGCGGGCGCGTCGCGCCACCAGACCTCGGTGACTCGGCGGCCCGCTCCGGTATGCGTGCAGAGTACGACCAGGTCCACCACGGCGTGGAGCAGCCGATGGATGTCGGCAAGCCCTATTTCGCGGCCGGCGGGGCTTTCCTTGACGAGCAGCGCGAGCTGCTCGAACGCCAGTGCGGCACTTCCCGCATGGATGCTGGTAATCGAGCCGGGGTGGCCTGAACTCACATTGCGCAGGAAGTAGTAGGCCTCCTCCCCGCGCAACTCCGCCAGTAAGATCCGGTCCGGTCGCAGCCGCAGCGACGCTTCGAGCAGCTGCTTCGGGGTGACCCGCGCGACGCCCTGATCGTCCTTGGAATAGAAGAGTCGCACGGAGTTCGGCTGGTGCCTGAAGACCAGCTCCGCCGCATCCTCGATGCTGATCAGCCGCTCCTGGCCGGGAATCTCGTCGATCAGCGCCTTGGTGAGCGTGGTCTTGCCTGACCCGGTCGCGCCGGCGACGAGGATGTTGAGGCGCGACCGAACGGCCTCGGCCAGGAATGCCGGCCAGTTGCGGGCGCCAAAGGTCGTGGCGAGGATTGCGTTGCTCGCGCCTGGGCGGGTATCGACGGCGCGGCACGTGTCGAAGGTGCCCTGCCGTGCGAGTTCGTCGAGCGACCAGCTCGCGCTGCTTGGCCGACGGATGGCGACGACCACGCGATCACGCGACGTCGCAGGGGGCAGGACGACTTGCACGCGCTCGCCGCTCGGCAGCGCGGCCGAGAGCAGCGGCGACTCGGGATTGACCCGCTGCTCCGTTGCAGTCGCTACGAGCCGGGCGAAGTGTCGCGCCCAGACAACCGTAGCCCAGGGCGCAGGCAACCTCGCCCAGACACCGTGGCGCTCCACGAAGATCTCGCCCGGCTGTTGCACGCACAATTCGGTGACCGACGAGTCATCGAGCAGCGCGCGCAACGGGCGGCTGTAGTGATCCAGGGACGAGACAGCCTCGGACGCACTTCCGACGTCAGCGATCTCCATGCGGGGCGAGCCGATAGACTGAGCGAAAATCGATATCCCGCACGACCGTCACCGTCAGACGCGCGCCGGGAGCGACGCGAATCGTCGGCGGGATCGTCATCGTGTTCCGCAGCACTTCGGTCGCCACGTCGCGCGATTCCTGCGCGCTGTAGACGACCACGCCCGATCCCTGGCCGTGCGACGCGAGAGCAGCAACGCCGACGTCGACCATTGAGAGCAGGAACGCCGCCCCGAAGCGTTCGGCCGTATGCCGGTCGACGGCGCCGGGCACTCCGGCACGGCCAAGCGCGTCCGTACCCGGCGAGGCGAGATTCAGCACCACGCCAGCGGGCGTTCGCGCTTCGTCCCAGAGGACAGCGACTCGCGCCTGACCGAGCCGCACGTCGCTTCGCGTCTCACCGATCAGCTTCGTCCCGCGCTCCATCAGCACGACGCGGCCGTCGGCACCAAACACGTCAGTGGCCAGGATGCAGGTCGTCAGTCCCGCAAACGTGGAATCGATCGCGGTTTCGAGCGTGCAGCCGAGAAAGGACCCCTTTGGCAGCAGCCACCGGCGGCTGGAGAGCAGGCCTGCTTCGGCCGGCCGCGCGACCGTCGGCTGCAGCGCACCGCCGAGCGTCGCTGCGCTCTGGACCCTGGAACCGGTATCGGCGGCCTCCGCCGCGCTCGATTCGCTCGGGATCGCCGGCAGCACGGCGGAACTCGCGATCGCGGTCGAGGACGAGCGCAGCAGCACCGGCGCGGTCTCGCGCAGCGCCGGTGCCGCGATTGTGACCGGCGCCGCGTACGCTGCCGGCGGTCGGGGCTCGGCGCGCGGCGCAGCCCGTCCCTGGGCTGCTGGCGTTTGCTCGACGTTCCCTGTCGCCACATCCGCACTCGGCTGGTCATGGGCAGGCGGCACTGTCATCGGCGGCGGTTCGAGTGCGGGCAGCCTCATCTCGGATGCGGCAGCATTGCGAAGAGCAGCGCCGCCTCCGGTCGCGCGTCTGGCCGCGTCGTCACCCAGACGAACGTAGTACCAGGTAAGCACCGCCACGCCGAGTGCAAGTACAAGACCCGCTGCGAGGGCCTGTTGCGCCCGCACCGCATAGGAGCGCGAGCCGGCGACGCGGGCAACCGTGCGCTCTCCGGGCACCGCGGCGTTGGCAGTCATCGCGGCGCCGCCGTGGTCACACGGTCGACGTGCTCGTCGATCGTGCCGCTCGCGGCCCGCAGTCCGTGATTGCGGGCGCTGCGGTCAACGACGCAGCCCACCTCCCGCCCGCGGCGAAGCAGCACGCGTTCTGCGAGCCGGTGAACGACGATACTGTCGTCCTCGACGTGCGTATTGACGAGCGCCTCCTCGCCGTCCGGCTCCGCTGCAAACACGGCGGGCAACTCCGCACGCGGTGCAAAGGTGAGTCGCAGCTGCAGACCGTCGTCGACTGCGGCGATCGGTCGCAGCGACGGGCTGCCGCAGTACCAGTAGTCCCGGTTCAGCTCCCGGCGGGGCGCGCCAAGCAGTGCGTCCGCGGACAGAGGCTCCTTCGCTGTCACGGTCGCTGGCTGCTCGGCGTCCGGGTAACGAAAGGCGATCGAGTACACTGCCTCCTCGGCGTGCGGCGACCGCCCGAGCGCGCGGTAATCCACGAAGTACACGCGCCGGTTCGTGAGGATCGTCAGGTTCGTGCCGCCATTCGGCTGCCTGGGCTTGAGCAGCAGGTGGTTCGCCTCGGCACCAACGTCGACGCTCGACGTGTCACCCGCTCCGAGACTCACGAAGTACTCGCCGGGTGCGAATTCGAAGTGCACGTGATAGCCGACGAACGCCGTCAGCGGCAGCACCAGTGTCGGCCGATAGTCGACCACGTGGAGGCGGGGGTCGGACACCGGGTCGCCGACGGCGTCGCCGAGCAGAACACATACAGCGACTGCGCCGACCGCGGCAGCCTTCCAGGACACGATGAGCGACGGTGCCACGGCGCCCCCGGTCATGGCATCGCTCCGCCGGGAATCACCGCAATGGCGGCGCGCCCGGTGGAAGGGGTTGCGATCTCGGGCTCGCGCCGATACTCGAGAACCTTGAAACCAAGCGGGTTCAGTGCCCGCAAACGAACCTCGGCTGACGGCGGCCCGTACGCGACCTGCAACGTTGCGACAAAATGCTCCAGCGCCTCGCTGGCGCCAGCGCTGCGCTGCGTCGCCGTCAGGAACCTGACTTGCACGACTGCCGAACTGCCCCGGCCCTGCTTCAGGAATGAGACAGCCTGCACCTGGGCCCGCACATGGCTGCCGTCGGCATACCGGTTGAGGGGCGATTCTGGGTTCGTCCTCTGCCACGCTGCCGCCCATTGCTGATTCATCGCTGCCGAGTGGTACGCCCCGATCTGTTCGTAATCGAATTCGGCGATTGCGGGAATGTAGCGCTCACGCTGCACAACGTACTCGGTCACGAGGTGGCGGGTCACTGATTCAGGCAGGTCCGCAGTCCCGGCATACGTCGGTACGACGTCGACGACGCCGGTGGAGGCGTCCACGCGGACGATAAAGGGCTCGACCCGCTTCAGGGGCGTCAAGGTCGCGACTGCGGCGCCGGAGATCGCCGCGAGGGTCGCAGCACCGATCGCTACCCACCATGCGCGGCGCGCGCTCTGGCGCAACTGCAGCGAACGATCGAGTTCCCAGCGGGAAGCTTCGGCGAAGTACTCGTTCACTTCCTTAGTCATGGCTGCGGGCCTGTGGCGGTGGGTTGATCGGGGTCCACGGGCCGCGGCAGTCCGGCTGCCGTGCCACGCCCGCACAGCCCGCGACGGCTACGAGCAGTACAACCAGCGCGAGAGCCTTGGAGATTGATGTCACGGCACGCCTCCTTGTCGGCTCACGATGCCGGGTCGCCATACCGGCGTCCTGCTGGGCTCCGGCGCGGTCAGCACATCAGAAGCGGCGGCCGCGACGCCGCGCCCGATGCCAATCGTCAATTGCGCGCCACGCTCCACCGAGCCGAGGCCGGATAGCGCGAAGCCTCCCGCGAGTCGCGCGGCTATTGGCATGATCTGCCGCAGCACCAACAACACGAGACCCGCGGCGAGGGCAAGGTCGAGCGCATCCGTGGTCAGCAGCGCATTGCCGCGCGCCGCTGTCTGCAGCGCGTAGGCTTCCACGAGGTCGAGCATCAGGGCCGCCACCATGGCGGTGAGGATGGTGACGAGCGCATAGTTCGACAATTCATGCAGCCACGCTTCGAAGAAGCGTCGCGTTGCGTCGAACAGCGCCATCACGATGAATAGCGGGCCAAGCGCGAGCAGTACTGCAAGTGCAATGCGCGACAGCGCCATCAGGAACATCGTGTACACGCAAACGAAGCCGACGAGGCCGTAGATCGCAGCGGCGGCGATGTAGAAGCCGACGTCACCCGTCAGCAACCCGCCCTTGTCCCAAAGCGCGCCGGCGACGGTGCCACCGCGATCCCAGATGCTGTCGATCATCACGACCGGGCTCGAGGCCCCGACGAGGCGGGCCGCCAGCGCCGACGGCGCCAGGAAGAAGGTGTCGACGACGACGCTGTGGTACAACCACAGGCGCAGGCCGATGCCGAAGACCACCATGATCGTCAGAATCCGGACGGCCGCAGTCACGACCGGCTCGTCGACCTTGCCGCGCAGGTGCAAGTAGCCCCAGACCATGACGTACAGCACCGCCGCGGTCACGGCCGCCGGCTCGATCGCCGCGGCTGTTTCGGCCGTGTGCGAGCTGATGTATGTGGCCAGGCGCGCCGTCAGCCACGCCCAGAATGTCTGAAACACCATCACGGCACCGGCGGCACGGGCTGAAAGCGGGAACCGAAGGCACCGTGGCTCTGCAGGGCGGCCTCCCGGCGCATGAGGTCACGCGCGTCCCGTTCGGCGTCCGCAATCTGCGCCAGCGCCGCGAGCTTGGCGCTCTCATTGGCGAGCATTGCCTGCTCCGCCTCGATGCGGCTCTGCAGTTCGGCGATCGCCTTGGCATCCGGCGTGGCTCGGATTTCGTCAATCAGCGTCGACAAGGATGCGAAACGATCGCTGCTGTGCGCATACGCCGCCCTCGTCGCCGCCTGAAGGGCGGCGATCGTGTCGCGCTCGCCGCGCAGCATCGATTGTAGCGGCGGTGGCAGTCGATTGACCGCCGCCGCCGGCAATACGACGTTCGAGTCACGTTGGGCGCGAGCGGCCTGCGCGAGGGCGGGATCGATGCCGAGCCCACTGCCGACGGCACTTGCCAGGCCGGTCCAGTCGATCGGCAGGTAGTTTCGGGCGGCCGGCGTCTGGCGCAGCAACTGCTCCATGCCGCGGGGACCGGTGAGCGCAGACGTCGTCCGCTGCAGCTGCCCAAGTTGCAGGCGCATACCCTCCAGTTGCTCATCCCAGGCCTTGATTTCCTGTGCAAGTCTGGTGACCGCCGCGACGTCAATGACCGGCATCGTCGCATCGGCGATGCCGCTCGTCGCGAGCAACAGGACGAGGCAAGCCGCCGCACGGCTCGCGAGCTGTTTCATAGGACCTCCTGGATGGTGGTGGCCGGGTCCTCGCCGAGAAACCGTGGCAGCCACACGCTCGGATCGGGCCCGGTGTCGGCAATGAGGCGCTGCAATTCCGCTACGGTCGTCGACCGCGCCGAGATCACCTTCAGTTCGGCGTCAAATCCCTTGAGATCGAGCTCGGCCACGACGCTTTCGCGCCCCTGCTTGATGAGGAACCGGCGCGAGCCGGGTGTAAGCTCGGTCCTGATCAGCTCGAATTCGCGCTCGCTGAGTCCGAAGCCGTCCACATAGTCGTGGCGGTGCGCGTCCGCATTCGGAAAGAAGATTTTGGTCGGCGTCTGTTCGATCAGGGTCCGCGCGATCGGGCTGCGCAGCACGTCACTCGGGCTCTGGGTGGCGAAAGCAATCACGCCATTGCGCTTTCGCCAGGTCTTGGTGCCATCGCTTGCGAGCGTCTCGAAGGCGGCGTCGGCGATGAGTTTCGCGAACTCATCGAGCCAGACGACGAGCCGCCGCCCGTCGAGCAGGGACTCGAGAACGTGAAATAGGTATTGCGTCAACGGACCGCGAACGACGTGGTCGTCGACAACGGCGGTCATGTCGAACCCCAGCACCGGCGAGGCGCCGAGCAGCGGTACGATGCGGTCGCGCGGTGAGTCGAACACGGTCGCGTACTCGCCGCCGCTGACGGCGCACCACGGTGCGAGCCGCGCGTACAGGCCGTCCGGCGGCGTCGGATCGAGAAACTCGAGCACACGTGACAAGCGCCGCGACTGCAGCTCCAACGTCAGCACGCCGTCCAGGGCCTGCTCGAGCTCGGCTTCCTCCCGGACGGTCAGCGGCCGCGACGCCCGGTGCACCAGTGACTGGACCCAGCTGCGGAGAAAGGCGCGGGTGGCCGGCGTCGCCTCCAGTTGCAGCGGATTGCACCCGGTCGTGACACCACGGCGGAACGTCAGGTACTGCCCGCCGAGCGCACGGACCAGGATCTCGAGTCCGCGATCCTTGTCGAACACAACCTGCGTTGCGCCGTGCTTGAGCAGCAGGCACAGGCAGAATCCGAGGAACACGGTCTTGCCCGACCCGGTCGGGCCGCAGATGAAGGTATGCCCGGTGTCGCGCCGGCTGCCGCCGTCGGGGTCGCGGCGATCCGTCGCGTGGAGGGAGAAGTGATACGGCGATCCGGCACTGGTCTTGAGGACGGTCAGCGCCTCGCCCCAGTGATTGCCGCTCGGCCGCCCTACCGGGAAGTTGTGCAGTGGCGAGAGCCCTGCAAAGTTGCGGCTGGTGATGGGTGCGCGTCGCGGCCGAGCCAGGAAGTTGGCCGGCAGCTGACCCCAGAATGCGGCCTCCAGCGCGAGGTCCTCGCGCGCGACGACGATCCCCGTATCGCCGAATGCTGCCCGCGCGGCCGCGATCGACTGTTCCAGCTTCTCGAGCGCCGCCGGAACGCCGGCGTCGGTGGCGGCAATCGGTTCGGTCAGCAGCTGCAGGGACAGGTGGTGGTCGCCCATCACAAATTCGTTGCTGCCGAGCTGGTCGAGGGCGGCCTTGAGAGCAACCGCCTGCGATACGGCGACGTCGCCTGCGTTTCTGAGCCGGTGTAGCTGGCGTGAGAGCAGCCCGAGAGCCGTCGACTTCGCCAGGAATGCGAAGCTTTGCGTCAGAATGAACGGAAACGGAGCCGTGAGCAGTCGGTTGAGTTGGCCCGGCGTGGTTGGTGTCGGATACTCTTTGATGCCGAGAAAGGCCCCGAAGCGCGTCCGGCTCGGCATTCGGTATTCGATGGTCTCCCAGCCGATCAGAAGCCGCGTCGTGCCGAGCACGTCCTCAAGCGGCGCGCTGGGCAGTGGCATTCGACGCCGCTCGCCGTTGATCAGCAGCGCCAGGAATTCGAGCAGCGCCGAGTAGCGCCGGCCCTCGTGCTCGTAGCATCCGAGCGGCGCCGGCTCGTAGGCGTCCAGCGCAGCCTCGACCTGGCTGGCAAGCTTCGCCGCCGCCGCGATACTTGCGGCGCGGTCACTCGCCGCGTGGCCCGCGTCGCGACGCCCGGCCAGGGCGATGGCTGCGCCCGCGAGCTGCGCGCCAAGCGGCCGATAGACGAGAGTGACGTACAACTCGTTCGACCAGAGCGTCTCGCGCTCCAGCCGGCGCCGGTAGCGCTGCAGCAGCCGGCAGGCAAAGCCGGCCGGGGCGTTGGCGGCGGGCAATGCATATTCGCGCCGCCGCACCACGTGGCTCCAGATGGCGACCTCCGGGCTGGCGACGTTGCGCAACCACGAATTCAGCCGTTCGTGGGCGGCGTTGATATCGGAATCGTCGGCGCACTCGAAGCTCAGGCCCGTCAGTCGCCACGACATCAGATAGTCGCCGGCGCGTGTGATCACGACACGTGGCGCAACGTGGGCGCGGTACGGGATCTGCGCCGCCGCCGGCGTGTCCGAGGTCGGCCGCTTGAGCGAAGGGCGCATCATTGGCGCGCCTGCCAGTCGACAACCGGCCAGGGGTGTTGGGACTGCCGCGCCGGCGCGGTCGCCCGGAATGCCCCGTAACTGACGGCCCGCCACTGCTGCCGGCCGCGGAAACCCGCCCGCGCACGAACCTGCGCCCACACCGCGAGCAACTCGAAGGTGCGCGGCTCGGCGAGGCACACGAGCCAGGCGAGACCATGCAGCGGCAGCGCGATCACGAGCCACAGCAGATTGCGCGTCATCAGGAAGAGCTCGAGCGTGAGAAATGCGTTCGCCAGTAGTGCCGCGTACGGCACGCCCAGAGCCATCGCTGGCCGGGTGGCGCCAACGAAGAGCGGGTCGGCGGTCACCCCGCCTTCCGGCGCACGCGGCAACGGACTAGACACCGGCGAGACCACGCACCCACGCGACGATCTGCGGGGCACCGAACACGAGCAGGATTCCCAGCGCTCCGCCAGCCGCCCAGCTCCAGCTGATTCGGTTGAACCAG
>Ga0335084_10002742_pt1 | contig 17052 bp, 15 predicted proteins | sample Lox_Sample_44_FD_206721 | JGI IMG/M metagenome (GOLD analysis project Ga0335084, IMG submission 206721) | Soil microbial communities from Loxahatchee National Wildlife Refuge, Florida, United States - Lox_Sample_4.4 | ecosystem: Environmental > Terrestrial > Soil > Wetlands | place: USA... | reverse complement strand
CGTGCGCGTGACCGAGTGCCGGCCGGTGGACCTCCATGCAGTGGCCGCGGCGGCCATTCGGGTCGTGCGCCAGCATCCGGACTGCCCCGACGATGCGAGCATCGTGCTCGAGGGAGAGCGGATCAGGATGGAAGGCGACGAGGATCTGCTGCACCGCGTTGTCTCGAATCTCGTGCTCAACGCCGTGCAGGCCTCGGGGAAAAACGCGCGCATCGTCGTCCGCACCGGCCGGCCGGCCGCGCGCGAGCTCCCCGCCGGCTCGGGGCTCGAGAACCCGGTCTCGCTCCGCGTGAGCGACAATGGTCCCGGCATACCGGATGCCGTGCGCCTGCGGCTGTTCGAACCGTTCGTGACCGGACGAACGGGCGGCACCGGACTGGGGCTCGCCATCGTGCAGCGCGCGGTGGAAGCGCACCGCGGGCTCGTGCTGGTCGAGACCGCGGCAGGCCGGGGCACGACCTTTGTGGTCCACTTTCCCGCCGCGCGGCGGAAAGAGGAAGCGGCATGAGCGTGCAACCCTCGATACTGATCGTCGACGACGAGCAGGGGATCCTCGACACGCTGCGGATCCTGCTCAAGAACGAAGGCTTCGATGTGACCACCGCCCAGGGTGGGAAGGCGGGGATGGAGCAGCTCAAGGCGTCCGCGCCCGACCTGGTGCTCACGGATATCAAGATGCCGGGGGTCACCGGGCTCGAGATTCTCGCGGCGGTGAAGGATCAGGACCCCGAGACGCCCGTCATTCTCATGACCGCCCAGGCGTCGCTGCAGAGCGCGATACAGGCGGTCAATGAAGGCGCGTTCCATTATGTCCAGAAGCCGTTCTCGAACGACGAAATCGTGGCCCTGTGCCGGCGGGCCGCGGAGGTCCGGCAGCTCAAGGCGGAAAACAAGCAGCTCAAACAGGAGATCAGGAAGCACGAAGGTGGCGGGATCACGAAGCCGCTGGGCAAGTCGCGGCTGTTCCAGGACGTGTTGCGTCTCGCCGAGCAGGTGGCCCCGACCGACAGCACGGTGCTGATTCAGGGAGAGTCCGGAACCGGTAAGGAGGTCATCGCGCGCTACCTGCACGATCTCTCGAATCGCAGAGAAGGACCGTTTCTGTCGATCAACTGCGGCGCCCTGCCGGAGAGCCTGCTCGAATCGGAGTTGTTCGGGCACGTGAAAGGCTCGTTTACGGGGGCGGTGCGCGACAAGCAGGGACTGTTCGCCGCCGCGCGGAGCGGAACGTTCTTCCTGGACGAGATCGGTGAAATGTCTCCGGCCACCCAGGTGAAGCTGTTGCGCGTGCTGCAGGAACGGGAAGCGATCCCCGTCGGCGGCACCGAGGCGATTCCGGTGGACGTGCGCGTGGTCGCGGCCACGAATCGCGATCTCGAAGACGACACGAAGCGCGGCCGATTCCGTAGCGACCTCTTTTATCGGCTCAACGTCATCGCGATTCACCTCCCCCCACTCAGGGAACGGCGCGAGGATATCGAGCTCTTCGTGCACGCATTTCTCGAGCGGATCGCCCGGGAGCGCGGCGAGACGCCGAAACGCCTCGCCGCCGAGGCGCTCGAAGCCATCATGCGATACGAGTGGCCGGGCAACGTGCGCGAATTGGAGAACGCCCTCGAACGCGCCGTCGTCGTGAGCAAGGGCGAGGTGCTCGGGGTGGACGACATCCCGGTGCGCATCAGTGAGAAACGCGCTGAGCCGCTCGTCTCCGAACGGCCCCATGTGAATCCTACGCTCGACGTGATCGAGCAGGCGTACATCACGTGGGTCCTGCAGAGCGAGGGCGGTAACAAGACGCGGGCGGCCGAGGTGCTGGGAATCGACCCGTCGACGCTGTACCGGAAGCTCAGCCGCTATGGCGGCGATGCCGTCGAGTGAGCTCCAGGCGGGCGATCAGGTAGGTGCGGCCACCCTCGAGCGTATGGCCGCCGCGCCGCGCTTCAATCGCTGGATGTTCGAACGCCTCTCCCCCTGGATCGGCACACGGATTCTCGAAATCGGCGCGGGGATCGGGAACCTGTCGGTCTTCTTCGCCGATCGCGAGCGCGTGGTGCTCACGGATACGGAGCCGTACTACCTCGCGCGGCTGCGCGACCGCTTCAAAGAGGCGCGGCAGGTCCGGGTCGCCGAGCTCAGGCTGCCGGGCGTGAACCCCACGATCGTGGCGGAGCGGCTCGATACCGTCGTGTGCCTGAACGTGCTCGAGCACATCGAGGATGACCTGGGTTCACTGCGCGCCATGCGCGCGCTGCTCGCGCCCGGTGGGAAACTCGTGCTGCTCGTCCCCGCCCTGCGCGCGCTGTACGGCACCCTGGACGAGAGTCTCGGGCATTTTCGCCGCTACGGCACGGGCGAGCTCGCATCGAAAATCGGCGCCGCCGGGTTCCGGCTTTCGCGCATGGAGTACTTCAATCTGGGCGGAGTGCCGGGCTGGTGGTTCACGGGGCGCGTGCTGCGCCGCCGGCTCATCCCCTCGGCCGCGCTCGGCTGGTACGACGCGCTCGTTCCGCTGTTCCGCCTCGAACGGCTGCTGCCGTGGCGCATCGGGCAGTCGCTCATCGCGATCGGCGAGGTCCCGGCGTGACACTCAAAGCGGCCAATCCTCTCGTGTTGTCGGTCATCGTTCCCGCGTACAACGAGGCCCCGACCATCGAAGCGGCGCTGTGCCGTCTTCGCACGGTGCCGCTCGAGCTCGAGGTCATCGCGGTCAACGACGCGTCCACGGACACGACTGGCACCCTGCTCGATGAGTTCGCGAAGTCGGGCCTGGTCGATCGCGTGATCCACCAGCCCGAGAACAGAGGGAAGGGCGCGGCGCTGCGACGTGGTATCGAGGTCGCGACGGGCCACGTGGTGGTCGCCCAGGACGCGGACCTCGAATACGATCCCGCCGATCTCCCCCGGCTGCTCGAGCCGATTCGCGACGGCCGCGCCGACGCGGTGTTCGGCTCGCGATTCCAGGGCGGCCCGCATCGTGTGCTGTACTTCTGGCACCTGGTCGGCAACCGGTTTCTCACGCTCCTGTCGAACATGCTCACCAACGTGAACCTCACCGACATGGAGACTTGCTACAAGCTGGTGCGATCCGATCTGATCAAGCGCCTGCCGCTCACGTCGAACCGGTTCGGGTTCGAGGTCGAGCTCACGGCGCGCTTGGCCCAGGCGGGTGCGCGCATCTGGGAGATTCCCATCTCCTACAGCGGCCGAACGTACGCGGAAGGCAAGAAGATCACGTGGCGGGACGGATTCGCGGCCCTGTTCCACATTCTGCGGTACAACCTGCTGCCACCGCGAGGGTCGTGGCGGCAACGCTGACACCGCTCCGCGTGCCGCGTGGAGCCCGTTCGAGCATCTACGTTGCCACGATCATTCTCGTCGCCGGGGCGGCGACGCTGAATCGCGACCTGGTCGGCGTGTTCTACGACGACGGCATCTACGCGAGCCTGGCCTGGGCGATGGGTCACGGGCACGGCTACACCAACCCGAACCTTCCCGGCATGCCCCGCGCCGTGCATTTCCCGCCGCTCTATCCCTGGTTGCTCGCGCCCTGCTTCGCCCTGCTGGGCGTTTCCGCCGCCGCGCTCGCCGGGAAGATGCTGAACGTGCTCTGCTTCGCGCTGGCTGCCGGTCTCATCGCGCATCACGCCGCGCGCATGCGGCTCATCGCCGCTGCGTCTCGGCCGGTGCTGGCGGCGGCCGTCGTGACTGGAGCGGCGCTCGCTATTCCGTGCCTGACCCTCGTCGCGGTGCTCATGTCGGAGCCGGTGTTCTCGCTGTTTGTCGTCGTGGCGATCATGCTGGCGGATCGGCCACCGGCGCAGCTCCGCCGCGAGCATGCCGCGCTCGTGTCCGGAACCGCCGCCGGTCTCGCATTTCTCGTACGTTCGATTGGCATCGCCGCCGGCATCGGCGTCCTGGTGCACTTGTTCGCGACCGCGCGCGCAGGGCAGGGATCCCGCGCGGCCTGGAGGCTGGTGGGGCTCGCCGCGGTCCCGATTGTCGTGGCGCTGGTGAGCTGGGCGACGTGGGTGGCGCGGCACGCACACGAAATCGATCCGCTGCTCGCGGCCGACTATGGCTCGTATTTCTCGTTTCTTCAGGGGATGGGAGCGGCCACGCTGGGCGCGTCGCTTGCCGACCTGCCCCGCCCGCTCGCCGTCCTGACGCTGGGCTGGATCCCGAGTCGTCTCGCGTATTTCCTTCTGGGCATTCCCGCGCTGGCGATCGGATTCGTGGGGATTGCCGGATGGACCAGACGCACGGCGGCCGGCGTGATGCTGATCGCGTACCTGCTCATCCTGGCGTGCTGGCCTGTATCACCGGACCGGTTTCTGTGGGCGGTGCTGCCATGGCTCGCCCTCGCGTGGGCCGCGGGCGCGGCACGGTTGAGCGGGAACCGGCTGCTTCGCGTGCCCGTGCTGGCGCTCGGTCTCGTCCTGGCGCTCGGGTACGCGCGATATGAAGTGCGGGGGATCGCGGGCCGGTGGTGGAGTCTCGAGTCGCATCGCACGACCGTCAGGTTCGAGGCGCTGCTCCCCTCCCTCGATTCGCTGCCCGAGAATGCGATCGTGGCGACGGACCACGATCCGCTCGTGTGGCTCTACACGCGGCGGCTCGCCGTTCCGTTCACCCTGTACGCGTTTCACGGTCGCACCGTCCTCGAGCCTCCAGCGAGCGTCCAGCGCGCCTACCTGGAGCGTCAAGGCGTGACACACGTGCTCATGACCGGAGACGAGGTCCACGGGAGTGAGCTGGGCCGGCTGCGGGCGGCCTATCCGGGCTGGCTCAGGGTCGTGCGCTCGTGGTCGTCGAACGACGTGCTGTTCGAGGTGGCTCGTGCTGAGCACTGAGCGCGCAATGGCGGCGCCGGCGTCTCGCGCGCTGCCGCTCTGGAACCTGCGGCGCGTCGCCGCGGTCGTCGCGGCGTGCGCCATCGTGATCTATCTGGGCGCACTGTGGAACCGTTGGGCGTTCGACGATCTCCTGTTCGTTGCGGGAAGCGATCTCGTGCACTCCCCGAGCGGCATGTGGCGCGCGTTTCTCAGTCCGTACCTGCCCCCCCAGCTCGGCGGCTATCTCTACCGCCCGCTCGTCATCGCGAGCTACGCGGCCGATTGGCGGATCGATGGGACCGTCTGGTTCCACGCGGTGAACATCCTCTGGCACGCCGGGTGCGCGGTGCTCGTCGCCACGCTCGCCTACCGCTGGATGGATGCCCGCGCGGCCCTGTTCGCCGGCATCTGCTTCGCCGTTCATCCGGTGCACGTGGAGGCCGTCGCGAACGTGGTGGGGCGCGCCGAGCTGATGGCCACCGCCTTCTCGCTCGTGGCCGTGTACGCGGCGCTCGAGCGCCAGAGCGTGTTGTGGTGCACGCTCGCCTGGGGCTTGGGGCTGCTCTCGAAGGAAAATGCCGCGGTCGCTCCGCTGCTCGTCGTGACCGCATGGGCACTCGGCTTCCGCAGGCCAGGTGCGCGGCAGATGGCCTTCCAGCTCGGTGCCTGGGCCGTGTTGGGCGCGGGCTATCTCGCGCTACGGCGTTACGTGCTCGCACCGTATGGCGAGACGATCATCCTCGCACCCGTATTCGTCGGCGAAACGTGGGCGCACGCGAAACTGACTGCGGTCGCGTCCATCGCCGACGTGGCGCGGCTGCTCGTGCTCCCGGCCAAGCTTCGAGCCGACTACTCGCCCAACGAACGGACGATCGTCACGACGGCGTTCGACGCGCGCTTTCTCCTGGGCGCGTTGTGCGCGCTCCTGTGGCTCGCGCTCCTGGTGCTTGCGCTCAGACGGCGGCGCCGCATCGAAGCACTTGGGCTCATCTGGATCGCGCTGGCGTACGCGCCCGTCTCGAACATCGTCCTCCCCGTTGGCGTGCTCATTGCGGAGCGCACCCTGTATCTGCCGTCGGTGGGTCTCGCACTCGCGGCCGCCGCCGTGACGCAACGCTGGTCAAGCCGCACCACGTCGACGCTGCTCGCCTTCATCGCCGTGGCGGGCGGAATCCGCACCGCGCTCCGCGTGCCCGTTTGGCGGAGCGATCTCACGGCGACACTCAGTGTGCTCGAGGATTCGCCCAAATCGTACGTCGGCCCGCTGATCGTGAGCGCCCGGTATCTCGAGCAACACCGGGATTCGGACGCGTTGCGGAGCGCCGAAATCGCCGCGCGGATTTTCCCACGCGAGGCGCGGCCGTACTTCATTGGCGCGCATGCCGCATTCAATCTCAACCAGCTCCACCTGGCCGATTCGCTGCTCGGGCGCGCGGACCGGTTTTGCAATCCGTGCCGGGGATACTATGACGCTCAGGCGCTCATGGCAGAACGCCTGGGGGAACCAAGCGCGGCGCGGTATCTCACGACTCATGCGCGGAGGCTCGATCGGTGAAGCGTCTGTACGGGGTGGTGGCCTGTTGCGCCGTGGTCGTCTATCTCGGAGCGCTCGCGAATCGGTGGGCGTGGGATGACGTGCCGATCATCTTTTACAACCCGCTGGTGCACGCTCCCGACGCGGTGTGGCGGGCGTTCCTGTCGCCCTACTGGCCCGCGCAGATGGGGGGCGCGATGTACCGGCCCCTGCCGATCGCGACATATGCGATCGACTGGCACGTCGGGTCGGTCGTCTGGTTTCACGCGCTCAATCTGGTGTGGCATGCGGCCGCGAGCGTCGCCATCGCGGCGATCGCGTTCCGGCTCGCGGGCGAGCGGGCCGCCTGGGTCGCGGGGCTCCTCTTTGCCGTGCACCCCGTGCACGTGGAGGCGGTCGCGAATATCGTGGGGCGTTCGGAGATGATGGCGGCCCTGTTTGCCATGCTCGCGGTGTATGCGGCGCTGATCGTCGACTCGCCGCTCGCGAGCCTCGCGGCGCTTGCCGGCGGGCTTGCGAGCAAAGAGAACGCCGCTGTGGTACCGGGACTGATCGTGTGGGGATGGATCATCGGTCTCTACCGTCCGTCCGGGCGTCGCATGGCGCTCTATGCCGCGGGTTGGGTCGCGGTCGCGCTCGTGTACGGGGCCGTCCGGTGGACTGTGTTGCACGAGTTCGCGCGCATCACGAACATGGCGGCAGTGTTCATCGGAGCGAGCCCGATCGATGTCAAGCTCACCGCGACGGCCGAGCTGGCGGATTTCGCGCGGCTGCTCGTATTCCCGCTGACGCTGCGGGTGGACTACTCCCCCGCGGAGCGCACACTGGTCACGTCGGTACTCGATCCGCGATTTCTCGCGGGTCTTGCCTGTCTCGTCGCGTGGGCGCTGCTGACCTGGTTCACCTGGCGGCATGGGCGAACGGTCGAGGCGTTCGGACTCGGCTGGATCGGGATCGCGTTGTCGCCAGTCGCGAACCTGATCTTTCCCGCCGGAGTGCTGGTGGCGGAGCGGACCCTGTATCTCCCGTCCGCGGGCCTCGCGCTGGTCCTGGGGGCCTGGCTCCCGAGAGCGACCCCCGCACACTGGCGGACTCTCGTCGCGGTGCTGGTGGTGCTGGGCGGGGCACGAACGGCGTTGCGGGTTCCCGTCTGGCGTGACGACCACGCCGTTGTCCTGAGTGAGTTCGAGGATTCACCGCACTCGTTCGATGGCCCCGCGCGCATGGTCACCATTTACTTGAATGCGCACCAGCCCACGAAGGCGGTGGAGGCGTACCGCACGGCTGTGGCGATTTTCGATCGGCTGCCATGGCTCTTCATGTGGGGCGCGGACGCGGGTTTGACCGCCGGGCACGAGGGGCTCGCCGACAGCGCCTTCGCGCGGCTCGAGCAGCTCTGCAACGGCTGCGACTACTATTACGCGTTCGAGGCCAATGCCGCGCGGGCGCGGGGCGATAGTGGGGTGGCTCGGCAGATCCTCGCTCGGCGGCCGGCGACTGTTGCAAAATGAGATCTCGGATCCGTCTTGCGAGGGGCCGAAGCGCATTGCAATTCGCGGGATTGGCGGCTGACCAGAAACCCTGGTAACGCCAACTTTAAGTAACGTAAGTTACTGTATGAACTGCGTTTAGGCGGTTATCGTCTGATTTCGGCATGGTGCTTGCCTTCCCCCCCATTGGTCGTTTTCTCTGCACCAGTCACATGGCCTCAACAGGGGGTACCGGAGATGAATCGCAAGGGTTTCACGCTGATTGAGCTTCTGATCGTGGTGGTCATCATCGGCATTCTTGCCGCCATCGCGATTCCGAAGTTCGCCAACACGAAGGAAAAGGCGTACATCGCCTCGATGAAGTCGGACCTTCGGAACCTGGTCACCGCTGAAGAGGCGTATTTCGCCGACTCGGTGAAGTATTCGACCACGGTTTCGTGTACCAATCCGCCCACGGCTGGTACGGTCGCGTTCTGCGCGACGACCGGCAACACGCTCGGGACCCCGACGGTTGGTACGGGCACCCAGGCGGGCTGGACGGCGAGCATCACGAACATCAATACCACGAAGAGCTGCGGGATCTACGTTGGTGCCGTGACGCCTGCGGCTCCCGCCCAGACCACTGACCCGGAAGGCGCGCCGGTTTGCCGGTAAGCTTCCTCTCGATCGTAGTCCACTGGCGGCGGGCGAAGATGCCCGCCGCTTGTGTTTCAAGCCGGGACGCGCATTCTGCAACTATCTAGAAAAATGCCCTGCGCGGCCACCTGACCATCCCTGCATGCCAACTGCAAGTCCTTACGTTGGCGTGGGTTGGTACACATTGGAACAAAGGCACGTCGGTTGCCAAATCCGAGGGGCCAATAGGGGCCGTCAACTCCGCTGCTCGCTCCTTTCCTTGGAGGACGTTTATGTTCAATCGACGCGGCTTTACGCTGATTGAGCTTCTGATCGTGGTGGTCATCATCGGCATTCTCGCCGCCATCGCGATTCCGAAGTTCGCCAACACGAAGGAAAAGGCGTACATCGCCTCGATGAAGTCGGACCTTCGGAACCTGGTCACCGCTGAAGAGGCGTATTTCGCCGACTCGGTGAAGTATTCGACCACGGTTTCGTGCACCAATCCGCCCACGGCTGGTACGGTCGCGTTCTGCGCGACGACCGGCAACACCCTGGCGACGCCGACGGTGGGTACGGGCACCCAGGCGGGCTGGACGGCGAGCATCACGAACATCAATACCACGAAGAGCTGCGGGATCTACGTTGGTGCCGTGACGCCGGCGGCTCCCGCCACGACCACCGATCCGGAAGGCGCACCGGTCTGCCGGTAACCTCGAGGCGGGGAGCGAAGTGCTACGAGCGGCGGGGCGCCTTGCCCGCCGCTCGTGCGTTTCCTGGACGGCCGGGTCTTTCCCGGACGTTTTTTTGTTTTACCCTAGTCATCCGCCATGGGGAAGAAACTTTCGCTTCGAACCGAGCTGCTCGTGAACCTGGCGTTCCTCGCCGCGGTGGCGTTGATCCTCGGGGTGACGACCGTGTCGCTCATCGAGGCCTTGGCGCCCGACCGGGCGCTGCCGTTCACCCTGACCGTGATGGCGCTGGACGTCACGGTCTTTATTCTCTTCGGCCGATACCTGATCAGCCGTCTCGTGTTGCGTCCGCTCGATCGCCTCGTGGCGGTCACGGAGGCAGTGGCCGGGGGAGACTTTGCCGCGCGAGCCGCGGGGGCGGAAACGCAGGAATTTGACGTACTCGCCGAGCGCTTGAACCGCATGACGGACTACCTGCTCGACGTTCAGGGACAGCTGATTCGCTCGGAGAAGTTCGCCACGGTGGGTCGTCTGGCGGCCGGGATCGCGCACGAGGTCGGCAACCCGCTCGGCGCCGTCGGAACCTACCTCGAGGTCCTGCGGCGCCGGAATGTGGACCCCGAGCTGGTGGGCGGGGCGGTGCGCGAGCTCGATCGCATCGATCGTATCGTGCGGGGGCTGCTCGATTACGCCCGGCCGCACGAAGAAGGGTCTGCCCCGATTGACCCGAGCGCCGTGCTGCGCAGTGCGTATGCGCTGCTCGACGCCCAGGGGACGCTCCGGAGCTGCCAGATCAGCCTCGAAATTTCGGATGAGGTCCCCCAGATTCGGGGTCGGGCGCATCAGCTCGAGCAAGTTTTCGTGAACCTGCTTCTGAACGCGGCCGATGCCGCGCCCGGGGGGAACGTCGTACTGGGGGCTCGACCGTGGGAATACGATCCGGGGCGTGCGTTGCCACGCCGCGCGGGCGATGCCACGAGAGAGGTGTTTCCGCGCCTCGCGAACCGGCGTCCGGGCCGAATTGAATTCTCGAGCGGAGAGCCTGGGGTTCTCTTGTATGTGGCGGACTCGGGACCAGGGATCGCTCCGGAGGACCGCGCCAAGGTGTTCGAGCCGTTCTACACGACCAAGGCCCCGACGCGGGGAACGGGGCTCGGGTTGGCGATCGTGGCCCGGACCGTGGACGAGATGGGCGGGGTGATATGGGTCGACACCGCCCGCGAAGGAGGTGCGGCATTCAAGATCTTTTTTCCGTGTGCACACGGTGAGTAGAGTCCTGGTCGTCGACGACGAACCGGGCCTGCGCCAATCACTCGGACTCCTGTTGAGCGACGCAGGCTACCAGGTGGTCGCCGAGGGCAGCGGCGCGCGGGCGATTACCCGCGCGCTCGAGGAACAGTTCGATCTGATCCTGTGCGACGTCCGCATGCCCGACATGGATGGGCTCGAGTTCCTGCGGGCGTATCAAACCGGCGGTGGAGAGGCGCTGGTCATCATGATGAGCGCGTACGGCGGCGAGGACATGGCGCTCGCGGCGATGACGAAAGGCGCGTACGACTACATCCCCAAGCCGTTCCGTCCTGACGAGGTGGTCCTGACGTTGCGCAAGGCGGAGGAACGCGAGCGACTCCGCCAAACAGTGGCCACGCTCCAGGCACAGCTGGACACGATTCCCGCCGCCCGCGCTCTGGTTGCCGAGAGCGAAGCCATGAAGTGCGCGCTGGATCTCGTGTCCCGCGTGGCCGGTCACCGGACCACGGTGCTGATCACGGGGCCGCGCGGAACCGGCAAGGAAGTCATCGCGCAAGCCATTCACCGGGCCAGTCCCCGCGCGGCGCGTACCTTTGTCGCGGTCAACTGTGCGGCCATTCCCGACGCGCTCATGGAATCGGAGTTGTTCGGGCATGCCAAGGGTGCGTTCACCGGCGCCTCGTCCGACCGTCCAGGGCTGTTCGAGGAAGCCGAAGGAGGCACGCTGCTACTGGACGAGATCGGCGATCTGCCGCTGGCGTTGCAGGCCAAGCTGCTGCGGGTCCTGCAGGAGAACGAAATTCGGCGCGTGGGCGAGCAGCGCACGCGGCGTCTCGACGTCCGGCTGATCGCGGCGACCGCGAAGGATCTCGCGCGGGAAACGGCCGCCGGGACATTTCGTGCCGATCTGTTCGACCGGCTCAATGTCGTGCACATCACGCTTCCGCCGCTCGCCGCCCGCCGCGAGGACATTGCGCCACTGGCGCGATATTTCGCCGAGCGGTTGAGCCGGCGTCTCGCTCGTGCGGTGACGTTGAGCCCGGCAACCCTGTCCTGGATGGAACAGCAGCCGTGGCCGGGCAACGTGCGGGAGCTCGAGCACGCCCTGGAGCGGGCGGCGGTGATTTCCGGAGCCAGCGTGCTCGAACCCGAGCACTTCCAAACTCCCGAAGCATCGAAACCCGCGGCCGCGCCGGACGGCGCGCGTGCCATGACGCTCGAGGCCGCGGTCACGCAGGCGGAGCGACTCGCGATCGCGGCCGCGTTAGAAGCGACGGGAGGCAACCGGCGCGAAGCGGCGACGCACCTCGCTATCAGCCTCAGAACGCTGTTTTACAAGCTGCGCCAGTACGACATGGAGTAATGCAGTCGCTTGCACTGGTGCGTGAATTTGCGCGGTTTTTTCCTCTCGTAGAAAACGCAACCCCCGTAATAACAATTGGTTATGAGTCGGCACGGAACATGAGATAGGGTGCCGCCGAAAGGGGACTTATGCGCTCAAGACGCCAGGGCTTCACGTTCATCGAGCTGCTCATCGTGTGCCTGATCATCGGCATCGTGGCGGCGTTCGCCGCGCCCAAGATCGACGTGACGAAATACAAGATCGAGAGCGGCATGCAGGGGATCGGCATCACGCTGCTCGGGGTGGAGCGGCAGGCGATCACCCAGCAGCACGACATCATCGTCCTGTTCGACGTGGCGAACCAGGCGCTGCGCATTCACGAAGACAACAACAACAACGGGCAGGTTGACCCCGGGGAACGGGTACGGTCGGTGCCGCTCGGCGATCAGGTGGTGTTCGGACGCGGTGCGGCGACGGCGATGTCCATGGGCAGCGGCCCGGTCACGTTCACCAAGGTCGTGCGCGGCTATCCGGCGCTCGTGTTTCACCGCGACGGCAGCGCCAGCGAAGCCGGCGGGTTCTACCTGACGTCGAAGCGTGCCCTGAATTACTCGGGGGGTTACAAGCAGGACTCGCGCGCGATCCTGGTCGATCGGGCCACCGGTCGCGCCTCTTGGTATCGCTACGGCACCAGCACCTGGGTAAAGGCCTTCTAGCCATGACAAACGAGCGTGGATTCACTCTGATCGAGGTCGTCGTCGCGCTGACGATCCTGCTGGTGGTCATCGTCGGCTTCGTGACGACTACCGGGAAGACGACCAACGTGGCCGCGACGAGCGAGCGGCAGGAGATGGCGATGCAGCTGGTGAGCGATCGAATCGATCAGATCCGCTCCGATCCGGACTACGGCGGATTGGACACGACGTACGGGGGGAGCCAGTCGAACTTCGCGACGTTGCCGGGCTACACCCGCACGACGCAGATCGTGCGCACCACGGCGAGCGGCAACGACTACAAACGGGTCACCGTTTCGGTCACCGGCCCGGGGCTTTCGAGTACGGTTTCACGGACGATCACGGTGGGGGCCCAATGACTTCTCGCAGCGCGGTGCGCGAACGCGGTATGACGCTCATCGAGATGATGATCGCGTTGATCGTCTTCTCGGTGATCATGGCGGGCGCGCTCGCATTCCTGCGCGCGCAGGGTTCGAGCTTTTCGCTCGGGACGCAGCGGGTGGCGATGTATCAGAACACGCGCTACGCCCTGAATGAAATGGAGAAGGACCTGCGCACGGCGGGGGCCGGCACGTCGGATAACCAGCCCCAGTTGATCTATGCGGGCACGAACGTAGTCGCGTTCAACGCCAACTACTGGACCAATACGCCGGGCGACGTCTTCGCCGTGTACTACAACCCCGACGCGCCCGACAGTGCCGTGCAGGCGCTCAAGAGCACGCAGCGGATCACGATTCCGCTCACGTCGTTCGGATACCCGGACACGTCCTACGCCTTCGGTCCGGGCAATAGCCCGGCGGAGACGATCGTCTTCTACTTCGCGGCCGACACGTCGACCGCGCGCAGCGACGACTACATCCTGTACCGCCAGGTGAATAACCTCGCGCCCGAGGTCGTGGCCCGGAACATCCTTGCCACATCGGGCCTGCCGTTCTTCCAGTACTACACGGTCTCGACCAACGGGGCGACGGGCGTGTCGACGATGAGCCTCGTGTCGACCGCCAGTCTGCCGTTCATGCACTCGGTCAAGGTGCACTTGGCCTTGAACGACACCGGGCCGGCAGCGCGCATCGACAGCATCCGTGCCGTGCGCGTGAACTTCACGAGCACGAACGGCCTGACCGGCTCGGCCCAGCGGCTCCGCACCATCAGTCGCGAGATGCGGCTCCCCAACGCCGGCCTCGTGAACAAGAAAGACTGCGGCGATCCGCCCATTCTCGGATCCGTCGCGTTCACGGCAGTCTACAACGCGGTGAGCGGCGTTCCTGGAGTGAAGCTGACGTGGAATCCCGCGACCGACGAGAACAGCGGCGAAAAGGACATCGAGCGCTACGTGGTGTGGCGGCGGCTGTCCACGGTCGTGGATTGGGGTGACCCGTACGTCAGCATTCCGTCGGGGAGCGCGTCGTACCAGTTCCAGGATCAAAGCGTGGTGTCTGGTAACACGTACGTGTACGCGCTCGCGGCAGAGGATTGTACGCCTTCAATGTCCAATCAGGCGACGAGCAGCGGCGTCGCCATTCCCTGAGGAGAGGTCAACATGACGCACCGTGCCACGATCGGAAATGAGCGAGGCATCGCGCTCGCGGTGGTGCTGCTCGTCCTGCTCGCGATCGCGGCGATTGCGGCAGGGGCGGCGCTGCTCGGCTCGAATACGACCCTGATCAACAAGTACCACGACCGCTTGAGCGTGCTCGAGACCGCGGCTGATGCCGGCCTCGAGGAAGCACGCTCGGCCGTGAACGGGAACAAGGCGATCTATCCCGACACCGGCTACACCACGCTCGAGAACGGCGCTACGGTGTACAACGCCAGCGGCACCGCCATCCCGAACATCAAGCGCTGGACGTACCTCGGCCCGACGGGCGTTACGTCGGGAGAGTTCGGCGTGTACGGCAGCGTGGTCACCGTGGTCCAGGATGCGCAGGGCGATCGGGTGGTCCGTCGCGCGGAGGTCTATCAGGAGAGCTTCGCCAAATACGCCTATTTCACGAACGTCGAGGGCGCCATTCAGTTCGCGGCGGGCGACCAGCTGTTCGGCCCCGTCTTCTCGAACGACGTGATCAACATCGGGTCGGGCTCACCGAAGCCGGACTTCAAGGGTCCGGTCGCGACGGCGAAGACCATCAACAACCTGTCGAACGGCAACTTCGAGGCCGGCTACAAGCAGAACGCGACCACCATTGCCTTCCCCCAAACCGCGGATCTGAACAAGCTCCAGGCCCAGGCGGCGGCGGGCGGCATGTCGATCACCAGCACCACGGCGGGGGCGGCGGGCCAGGCCACCACGCGCATCGAATTCGTCGCCATGGACCTGGACGGCGACGGCGACTCGACGGATGACGACGAAGGCTTCATCAAGGTGTACCAGGCCGACAGCACGAAATACGCCTGGTGGGTGGTGGCGGACACCGGCGGCGTTTTCAAGTCGACGAACCTGTCGTACGGCACCAACGGACTCAAGCTGGCTCGCAACTGCGGTCACGTGGGGTTGAGCTCCGGCACGCTGCCCCACACCTACTTCAAGACGTTCGCCCACCACAAGAACAAGGCGGGCGCCGGCATGGGGCAGGACAGCGTGGGCTGGGCGATGCAGCCCGGCGTGGCGGGCCATGGATCGCAGTGGCGCTGTTATCTCGGCGGCGCGGACATTCTCAACGACTCGACCCTGGGCTCGAGTATCCATGGTCAATTCACTGTGCACGATTCGCTCGGCCATTGGCTGCCGTGGACGGGGACGGTCGATCCGCGCATTGCGAGCCACACCGGGAACGCCACGTACGCCCAGTATCTCTGGCCGATCACTCGCTCGCTGAACCCGAATTGGAAGGGCGTGATCTACGTCGACGGCAAGGTCGCGGTCAGCGGATTGCTGCGCGGGCAGGTCACCCTCGCCGCGACCGACAACATCGTGATCGCGGACGACATCAAGTACGTCACGGATCCGTCGTCGACCACGCCCTGCGGCTCGACTCAGCGGGACATGCTGGGCCTGTTCAGCGGCCAGGATGTCATCGTGGCCGACAACCTGCTGAACGATCCATTCCCTTCGACCGGCGGCTTCCCGGGCAGCGGCACGTCACCCTGCGCGACGTGCACGTACACCTGGGACGACACGCAGGACGAGTTCATCCAAGGGGTGGTGCTGGCGCTGAGCAACTTCATCGTCGAGAACTACAGCACGGGGTCGTCGACGGCTGAGCCCTGCGGTACGAATGCGGCGGGACGCGGGTGCCTCTACCTGACGGGCGGCGTCATCCAGCAGCAACGCGGCGCCGTGGGTCTCACGTCGGGATACGGATATAAGAAGCGCTACTCGTACGACCAGTGCGCGAGCGCGAATCCCCCGCCGTACTTCCCAACTACGGGCCACTTTGCCCGGGGGCACTATTACGAGGTCGAACCGACGAACTTCAATATCGCGTCGTATTGGCAGCTTCTGATTCCAAATCATTGATGCTGACTGCCTAATCGGCGCATCAGGGTTTCCCGCCGGCCTCCGGGCCGGCGGGAAACCAGCCTCACGTGACAGCGTAACTCCCTAAAAATCATAGTCTTAGTATGTGACGAGCGAGCATCTGCCCTGATGATAGCCGTCACGGCACCCCGTTCCAGGAGCGAGCACCTTTCACACCGTGCGACGCTGGGGCGGGAGCTCTAGCGCGCGGAACGTACCGGTTGGTATGCGCCCTGTAGCTCACAACAGTCAAGGAGGAAGTGAATGCAAGCGCATCGTTGGTTCGCGCTCGCGATAGCCCTGAGCCTCGTCTCGGTGAGGTCTCTGGCGGCGCAGGCCGATCATTCCCATGGCTGGCCATGGGGCTGGTTCCAGCACGACCAGCACGATCACGACGATTGTGACCACCGCGGCTCCTGGTGGAACTCGCGTGATTGCCACGACAAGGACAAGCACGATGTCCGGCCCCAGGACAACAACCGCCGTCCGGATGACAACAAGAAGGACAAAGACTGCCACGGAAACAACGGCGGCAGTGGCGGGAGCACGGGCGGTGGCAGCACGGGTACGCCCCAGCCGGGCGCAGTGTCGGGCAGTGTTGCCGGCGACAACGGCGCAGTGGCCGACTGGCAGATTTTCCTGATCGGCTCAACCGGCGCGTCTTCGTCCACACGCACCGCTGGAGACGGCACCTACTCGTTTACGGGCGTCGCTCCCGGCACGTACATGGTGTGTGAAGCCGATCCATCGCCGGCCGCTGAGCAGATCCCGGCCGCCGGCTCGGCGTCGAACAGCACGGCGTGCACCGGACCCTATGCCGCGTTCGGCTACTCCGTGACCGTTGGCTCTGGGGCAACGGTGGCGGGCAACACCTTCTTTAACGGCTCCGGGGGCGTGTTCTAACCGTAGCGATGCCTCCTGCAACGGCCGCCGGCACCCGCCGGCGGCCGTTTCGTTTGCGTCAGCAATTCCGCAACGCTGCGCTCCGTATCGCAACCGTCGGATAACATCTCAATAACCTCTCGAAGACACGTTTGGCGCCGTGCACAGCACCGCAGCAGGCTCCACGCTCGCCGAGGTCATTGTGGCGGTTGTTCTCCTCGAG
>Ga0335084_10002741_pt1 | contig 17052 bp, 18 predicted proteins | sample Lox_Sample_44_FD_206721 | JGI IMG/M metagenome (GOLD analysis project Ga0335084, IMG submission 206721) | Soil microbial communities from Loxahatchee National Wildlife Refuge, Florida, United States - Lox_Sample_4.4 | ecosystem: Environmental > Terrestrial > Soil > Wetlands | place: USA... | reverse complement strand
ATCCGATTCGTTTCGATGCATCAGTATCCCTGGTATCCCGGCACGGGCGCGGCCAAGGAACGCGGAGTCGGCAACGTGTTCAACGTCCCGCGGCCGCCCGGGCTCCCGCGGGAGACCTACGTCGGCGATCTCCTGGCCGCGGTGGACGCGGCGCTCCAAGGCTGGCGGCCGGATCTGTTGCTCGTGTCCGCGGGGTTCGACTCACTCGCCGGCGATCCGCTGGGCGGCTTCACCCTCGAGCCCGAAGACATGGCGCACCTGACCACGGCGCTCCGGGAGCGAGTGGCGCCGGCCCCGGTGGCCGGAATGCTGGAAGGTGGTTATCGACTCGATCTGCTGGCCGCCGGGGTGCGAGCGCATGTGCGCGCGCTGGCCTGAGGCGGCGCCGTGAAGCTCGAGCGCGAGGTGATCGCGCTGCGCACGCGTCATCCGTTCGTGATCGCGCGGGGCGGGTCGAGCGACTACCGGGTGGTATGGGTCCGGCTCACGGATTGGGACGGCGTCGAAGGCTGGGGCGAAGCGGATCCGTCGTCCTACTACGGCGAGACGGCCGACACCGTGCTGGCCGCGCTGCAACGCCTGGAGCCATACCTTCCCGAGGACCCATGGCAGCTCGAGCGGGCCGAAGCGCGCTTCATCGAAGTCGCGCCGGCAGCTCGGGCCGCGCGGGCGGCGCTGTCGGCGGCGCTCCACGACCTGATGGGCAAGCGCCTCGGGCAACCCCTGTGGCGCCTCTGGGGTCTGGACCCCGCGCGCGCGCCGCAGTCGTCGTTCACGATCGGGCTCGACACGCCCGAGCGCATGCGCGCCAAGGTCGCCGAGGCCGGCGAGTATCCGATTTTGAAGATCAAGCTGGGCACCGATCAGGACGAGGCCATCCTGCGGACGATTCGCGATGCTACCGAGAAACCCATCCGGGTGGACGCGAATGCGGGCTGGAGCCGTGAGCGCGCGTCCCGCATGCTGCCAATATTGAAGGAATTCGGGGTCGAGTTCGTCGAGCAACCACTCGTGCCCGACGATGTCGAGGGCACGGCCGCGCTGCGGCGTCTTAATGTCCTCCCGATTGTGGTCGACGAAAGCTGCCTCGTGGCGGCCGACATTCCCCGCGTGGCTCATGCCGCTGACGGCATCAACATCAAGCTCGCCAAGTGCGGCTCCTTGCGAGAGGCGCTGCGCATGGTGGCCGTGGCGCGCGCCCACGGGATGCTCGTGATGGCTGGCTGTATGATCGAATCGTCGCTGGGCATCACGGCCGCGGCGCAGCTCGCGCCGCTGCTCGATGCGGCCGACCTGGATGGGGCGGCGCTCACCGCCAACGATCCGTTCGAGGGCGCCACCATCGAGCAGGGCATGATCCGGTTGCCGAACGCGCCGGGACTGGGCGTTCGCCGCCGATGAGTGGCGGGGAGGGGCTCGCCGCCGAGGTCGTTCTCCCGCTTCCGATCTCCCGCACCTACGCCTACCGCGTGCCCGCCGAGCTCGCGGCGCGCGCGGTGCCGGGCGCGCGCGTGGTGGTACCGGTGCGGCGCCGCGGCGCGATCGGCATTGTCGTCAGCGTGGCGCCGGCCGACCCCGCGCGCGATCTGAAGGACATCGTCGCGGCGCCGGATGACGAGCCGGCGCTCTCGCCCGCGATGTTGCGGCTGGGTCGCTGGATCGCCGGCTACTACGGCGCGCCGGTGGGCCTGGCCGTGCGGGCGCTCCTGCCCGGCGCGCTGTGGCGTGCGGGCCAGCCCGCGGGCCCGCGCGAGGGCGGCGAGCGCGTGATGATCCTGACGCGCCGACTCCCCTCCTTGCTCGAGCGCGAGCAGGCGTTCCAGCGCTCACCCAAGCGCCGCACCGCCTACGAGGCGCTCGAGGCGCTTGGCGGTGAAGCGCCCGTCCGGCACCTGGTCGAGCAGCTGCACGTATCGCCCGGCGTCCTCAACGGCATCGTCACCGCGGGACTGGCGCGCATCGATCTTCGCACTGCACCGCGCGATCCCTTCGCCGACCTGTCATCACCTCCACCGCCCTCCCTGACGCCGGATCAAGAGCGGGTCGTCGCCGAGATCCACGCCACGCCCGTATCCACGGCCGTGCTCATCCACGGGGTGACGGGGTCCGGAAAGACGCTCGTCTACCTCGAGCTGCTGCGCCGGGTGGTGAGCGAAGGCGGCGGGGCGATCCTGCTCGTGCCCGAGATCGCGCTCACGCCGCAGACGGTCGCCCGCGTGCGCGGCGTGTTCGGCGACCAGGTGGCCGTCCTGCACTCGGGACTGTCGGAGGGAGAGCGGGCCGATGCGTGGCGCGCCCTGCGGCGCGGCGAGCGGCGGGTCGCGGTGGGCCCACGCTCGGCCGTGTTCGCCCCGGTCGCACGGCTGGGTGCGATCGTCGTAGATGAAGAGCACGAGGCGAGCTACAAGCAGGGCACCGCTCCCCGCTACCACGCCCGGGACGTGGCCCGCGTGCGGGCGCAGCTCGAGGGGGCCCGTCTCATCCTCGGGAGTGCCACGCCCGCGCTCGAAACGCTGCATTGGGGTGACACGGGCGTCGCCCGCGTGTTCGCGCTCCCCGAGCGGATTGGCGCGCGGCCGCTGCCTCCCGTGGCGCTCGTCGATTTGCGGAGCGCGCCCCGGGTCGCCGATGCTGGAGGCGTGCCGTGGAGCGAAGCGCTGGACGACGCGGTGCGAGACGCCCTCGGGCAGGGGGATCAGGTCATCCTGCTGCTCAATCGTCGCGGGTTCGCCACCTTCGTGCAGTGCCCCAGCTGCGGCGACGTGCGGGAGTGTCCCCGCTGCGCCATCACGCTCACCGTCCACCGCACGCCGCCCGCGCTCCGCTGTCACTATTGCGGACATGAAGAGCCGATCGTCGAGACCTGTCGCGTGTGCGGCGCGGGCATGCAGCGCATGCGCGGCGTCGGGACGGAGCGCCTCGAGCACTTCGTGGCCGAGCGATTCCCGGCGGCGCGGGTGGCGCGCATGGACCTGGACACCACGAGCACCAAGTGGGCCCATCATCGCATCCTCGAGCGCGTGGCGCGGCGCGAGGTCGACATCCTGCTCGGCACGCAGATGATCGCCAAGGGGCTCGACTTTCCCGGCGTGACGGTCGTCGGCGTGGTGGACGCGGACACGAGCCTGCATCTGCCCGATTTCCGCGCGGCCGAACGAACCTTTCAGCTGGTCGCGCAGGTGGCGGGGCGAGCGGGGAGGGGGCCCAGGGGCGGTCGGGTTCTGGTCCAGACGCGCACGCCCGAGCACCACGCGCTGAAGGCGGCCCAGGCGCATTCGGCGCAGGCCTTCGCGGCCGCCGAGCTGCCGTTGCGAGCGCCGCCGCACCCGCCGTATCCGCCGCACGCGGCGCTCGCCCGCTTCGTTGCGTCGGCGCGCGATCCGGACGCTGCCCAGGCGGGCGCCGAGCACGTGGCGGCCTGGTTGCGGCGCGCGAATTCGGCCATGCTGGGCGGAGCCATCACGGTGCTCGGGCCGGCGCCGTGCCCTATTGCGCGGCTCAAGGAGCGCTGGCGGTGGCACGTGCTGGTGAAGGCAGGCGAGCCGCGCGCGATCGGGCGCGTGGTGCGGGCCTGGGGCCGGGAGGAGGGCCGCGGGCCGGGGCGTGGGGCAGCGATCGTGGTAGATCGCGATCCCGTCACACTCCTGTGACGGTGCGGACGTTGCGTCAAGGCTTTGGAAACAGATAACTTTCGCGTCCGTGACGCTGCCGCGCTTCCGCTATCGACCTCCCAACTTCCACACGCCGCCCCTCGCGGACGCGCGGGACGCGCCGTTCGAACCGGCGCCCAAGGATGGCGTGCTCCCGGAAGGGTTCTTCTCGACCACCAACCTGCCCACCTACCTCAAGGTGGGGGGGGTCTGGCGTCGGCCGAAGCTGCCGCGGATGGACTGCGTGATCGTCCGCCATGCGAACGGAGACCTGGTGGTCACCGAGCCGCGCAAGGTGCGCCAGGGCCAGCTCGTGGCCGTGGGCGCGCTGGAAGACGGCAGCCAGGGCATCTTCGTCCACGCTGAGGGCTTCCTCGGCGGCCGCCACAGCGCGAACGAGTTCGGGTTCATGCAGACCGAGGTCTCGCGCGAGCGGCCCGTGGACTACGCCGTCCTGGCCCAGCTGCTGGGCGAGGAGAAGCGGCGCGGCGGACGGATGCTGTGGGTCGTGGGGCCGGCGCTGGTGCATGCGCGCGCGCGCCAGGATCTGATCTGGTTCGTCGAGAACGGCTACGTGAGCGTCCTCCTGGGTGGCAACGCGGTGGCCGTGCACGACCTCGAGGCGGCGATCTTCGGGACCACGCTCGGCATGTCGAGCTCGGGCGAAGGGGTCGAAGGCGGTCACGCGCTCCACATGCGCGCGATCAACGCGATCCGGCGAGCGGGGTCGATCAAGGCGGCCGTCGAGAGCGGGCTCGTGACCGAGGGCATCATGCACGCCCTCGTGACGCACGATGTGCCGTTCGTGCTCGCGGGGTCGATCCGGGACGACGGTCCCTTGCCCGAGGTGCTGAGCGATACGCTCGCGGCGCAGGATGCCATGCGGGCGCACACGACCCAGGCGACCTTCGCGGTGTTCGTCGCTACCGCGCTCCACGCCATTGCCGTGGGGAACATGCTTCCCGCCTTCGTGGACGGGCCGGCGCCGGACGATCTCAGGCCGCTCACGACCATCTGCGTGGATCAGACGGAATTCGTGGTCACCAAGCTGCGGGACCGCGGGACGCATCAGGCATTCGGCGTCGTCACCAACGCGCAGGACTTCATGCACGTGCTGCGCTTCTACGTGGAGCGATGGGAGCAGGCGCAGACACCCGCATCGGCGGTCCGCTGACCCCGGGGCAGGGCCCTGGCTGGGCCGAGCTCGCCAAGGCGGTGGCGCTGCGCGTGCCGCCGGCCGAGATCGAGACGATCTACGCGTTTCGCCCGTCCAAGCGCGAGGGGCGCGAGTGGGGCACGGCCGTGGTGACGCGCCGCGCGGACGGCGAGCCCCGGCTCCGGGTCTATACGGCGCGGTACATGCTCATCGTGCGCGGCAAGGAGCGGGGCCGCTTTCGGGTCGAGGTGGAGGAGGTCGCGTTGTCGCCGGCGGAGGTGCTGCGCGAAGTGATGCACGCCACCACGGACCGCACCGGCGACGCGGAGCCTCCCGTCACCGTCGAGCGTTCGGTCTGGTATGAAGGTTGACGGCGACAAGCTGCTCGGGGAGTTCCGCCGCTACCTGGGCGACCACAACCTCCCCGCGACGCAACAACGTCTGGCGATCGCGGAGGTCGTGTTGTTCTCCGCCGAGCATCTGTCCGCGCACGACATCGAGCATCGCGTGGCCAAGCGGGCCGGTCCGATCGGCACGGCGACGGTGTACCGCTCGCTCGACCTGCTCGTAAAGAGCGGGCTCGTGAAGGAGCACGATTTCGGCGAGGGCTTCAAGCGGTACGAGCCGATGGCGGCGGGCAACACGCACGAGCACTGCATCTGCACGTCGTGCGGCAGCGTGATGGAGTTTTCGAACGATCGGCTCGAGCGCATGATCGCGCTGCTCGCGGAGGAAGCGGAATTCCGCCCGCATCATCACCGGGTGGAAGTGTACGGATTGTGTCGCAGCTGTCAGCAGGCGAACCCCCTAGCACGGACGAGGTGACGCGCGTGATCGATTCACGCCAATTCGTTCCCACCAAGGCGTTCCTGACCAAGGGCGTCGGCCGGCACAAGGAGAAGTTGACGAGCTTCGAGATGGCGCTGCGGGACGCGCACCTCGCCTACTTCAACCTCGTGCGGGTCAGCTCGATCTTCCCCCCCCACTGCGAGCTGGTGGACCGGGAGGAGGGTCTGTCCATGCTTGCGCCCGGGCAGGTGGTGTTCGCCGTGATCGCCGAGTCGGCCACGAACGAGGCGAGCCGCCGCGTCGCGGCGTCGATCGGCGTCGCGATGCCGGCGGACGCGAGCCACCACGGCTACATCTCCGAGCACCACAGCTACGGGCAGAACGAGGTGGCGGCCGGCGACTACGCCGAAGATCTCGCGGCCTCGATGCTCGCGACGGTGCTCGGCGTGCCGTTCGATCCCGAGCAGGCGTGGGACCAGCGCCGGGAACAATGGATGTTGTCGGGGGATATCGTCCGTACCATGAACATCACATCAGCCGCCGAATGCGGGGACGACGGCCGCTGGACGACCGTCGTGTCCGCCGTGTGCTTCTGCGGATGACGCCGGAGGGGCCGGGAGGCGTTTCGTTCGCGGTGGCGTTCGGGGCCGGGCTGCTGAGCTTTCTGTCGCCGTGCGTCCTGCCGCTCATTCCGAGCTACGTCGGGTTCTTGACGGGGCTGAGCGCCGAAGAGATTCAGATGCGCCGCGGCACGACCCTGCTGCACGCCGCGTGGTTCGTCGGCGGCTTTTCGCTCGTGTTCATGGTGCTGGGCGCGACGGCGTCCGAGCTGGGCAGCTTCCTGTTGCAGTACCAGACCCTGATCGGACGGATCGGCGGGGTCCTGATCATCGCCTTCGCGCTCTATCTGCTCGGCATCGCGCGGCCGGCCTTTCTCATGCGCGAGCGGCGCGTCCACCTCGCCCGCAAGCCGCTCGGCTATGTCGGGTCGGCCGTGGTGGGAGTGACCTTCGGGGCCGCCTGGACCCCGTGCATCGGCCCGATTCTGGGTGCCATTCTGACGCTGGCGGCAGCGGCCGCGAGCGTGGGGCAGGGCACCGCCCTGCTCGGCGTGTACGCCTTGGGGCTGGCGGTGCCCTTCGTCCTGACGGCGGTGGCCCTGGACCGCTTCCTTATATGGTTTCAGCACTTCCGCCCCTATCTTGTGTGGGTCGAACGGGTGTCCGGGGCGTTGCTCTTGGTTTTGGGCGTGCTCCTGGTCACCGACCGTTTCAGCCTCCTCGCCGGATACTTACAAGGTTTGACCCCTGAATTCTTGAAGAGCCGCCTGTGAGCGGGGCAGCCCCTATGTGAGGAGAATGAGATCATGAGGTTCAATTCCCGGAAGTGGATTCCCTTCGGCGCCGCGCTGAGCGCCGCCCTGCTGCTCGGCTGTCTCAAGAGCGAGAAGTCCGATCAGAGCGCCGACGAGGCGGCGCGCAACCTGACGCTCGCCCCGACCGATTCAACCGCCGCCATGCGCGACGTGCCGGCTCCGACGCCCGCGACGCCGCATCGCGAAACGCCGCCGCCTCCTCCGCCAGCTCCCAAGAAGCCGGCCGCTCCCACGAGCTTCACGCTCGGGACCGGCACGTCGTTCGGCTTGAGCGCCAGCGACTCGATCAGCACGCGGTCGGCCAAGGCGGGCGACCCGTTCAGCGCGACGGTGTCGCAGAACGTGCGTGACCGGTCGGGCAACATCGTCATCCCGGCGGGCGCCACCGTGTCCGGCACGATCGTCGCGGCCGAACCGGCGCCCAATCCTCGCGCCACGGGCCGCCTCGAGTTGTCGATTACCAACGTCACCGTGCGGGGCCGGAGCTACCCGGTCGACTTGACGGTCGGCGCGAAGGACACCGTGATGCAGGGACGTGGCGTGACGGGCGCCGATGCCGCCAAGGTCGGCGCCGGCGCGGCTGCAGGCGCGGTGGTCGGGAAACTGTTCGGCAAGAATGCGAAGGGCGCGGTTATCGGCGGCGTGCTGGGTGCTGCCGCCGGCGGCGTTGCCGCGAACCGCTCGCGCGACATCGATGTCGTGCTCCCGAAGGGTGCTGCGATCCAGGTGGAGCTGGCGAGGCCTCTGACGGTCAGCGCCCACTAGGTTCTCGATTGTTTTTCTGAAGACCCGGCTGACTCCGCTTGGAGGCGGCCGGGTCTTCGGCTTTGTCCCGTTGTACCAAAGTGCAATCGCCTCGGGTTGCCGGATGAAGCAGCTTGGAGTTGTTGCGAAGATGGGGCTCTGTTGTGATTCCACCCGCGTGAGCGGGGATTCGAGCGTGGGCGGGGCGAGCTATGGCTACGATCTCGTCGGGAACCGCAAGGACCAGCCGGCCGACTCCGTGGCGCCCGGCAACCGGCTGCGTCGTTGGAAGACCTTCCGCATGAGCTACGACGCCGACGGCAACCTGCAGGTCAAGCGCACGCTGAACCCCACCGACACGCTGCTCACTCTCGAGATCGATTCGCTGTTCTGGAGTGCGCTGGGATTGTTGGACAGTGTGCACATCGCGGATAGCGCTGGCACGGCGAAGCAGCTCGTGTACCGCTACGACGGGTGGGGCCGGCGCGTGCGGAGCTCCTTCCATATGTTCGGCCAGAGCACGTTCCGGTATTTATGGGACGGCGACAACCTAATTTTCCGGCTTGACAGCCTCGGCAACCGCAACAGTTACTGGACGTTCTTCCCCGGCAGCCCGCGACCCCAGAGCATGGGCTACGCGGGTGACACGACCCTCTACTATGTCGCGGACGCGCAGCACAACACGGTGGCGATTCTCAGGTCGACGGGCGGGGGAGGTTACACCCCCTACAACCAGATGCGCTACGAGCCATTCGGAAAGCGGACGGTGCTCACGGGCCCGCAGAGCGCGGCGTACTGGTACGGGTTCAAGGGGGCGTTTTTCGACGTGGATACGCGCTTCTATCTGATGGGGGCGCGGAACTACGATCCCGATGTGGGGCGGTTCATTTCGGAGGATCCGGCTGGGCTCCAGGCGGGGATTAATCTCTACGCGTTTGCGGGGAATGATCCGCTGACGGGATATGATCCGAGCGGTGAAGTGAATTTGCGTGACCTATTGCGCTGGGCACCAGCGGTCGCGTTTGTCGCGATGGTAGCTGCCGGCGGTTTCACGTCTGCCGCAATTCTAGCGGCATCGAAAACCATGGCATCGACAGCGCTTGGAGCGGCTCTGTCTGCAGGGGTACAAAGCGCTCTATCCGGAGATCCGTTCCTAACAACGTTTGAAAACACTTTCGGAGTTGCCAGCGTTTGGCTCACAGCGAGCGTTGGTATTGCGCTAGCGAGTGGTGGAATACAAAGCATCCGTCCAAATACCATTCTTCAGGGAACCATTGTCTCTAAAAACCCAGTTTTGGGAGGCAGTGGTGGTGGTCTCACTCTTGGTGGAACAAGCGCCGCCATCTACGGTGTCCCGTACGGAGGCACCCTGGCACACGAACTGGGGCATACTCTCCAATTTGTTGCGCTCTCGGCGCTGGGCCGACTGAGTCCACTTGCTCCGTTTCTCACGTTCTGGGGCCTCGGAGGACTTGAAGCGTTAGACGAGAAGGGATGGTGGCAGAACCTGATAGGCCACGCGTTTGCTAGTAATGCCAGATGGCTCGGCTGGACCGTTGGGTCCTATATTCCTCAATGGTGACCCCAAGTGGAGAATGAATGCCCCTCAGCACCAAACAAACGCTGACATTAGTACTTTCCTGCGCGGTGCTAGCAGAGTCCGCAGAGTGCGGACCGTCGAGATACATCGTGTACCATTTTCAATCGCGTTCGTGTCCAGACTCTGCCTCTGTGTTGCCTGACTCAGCCAAGGAAGGTGAATATCGCTTGTCCTCGAGGAAACCCGGCTCATTCCCACAATGCGGGAGATTCCAGTTGTACGATATCGAACGGCACACGAAGAGGACGCTCGTTGGCCAGTCCGGCGTCTACATCAGGCTCAATCGGCGCACTCCGTGTGGAGTGGACGTCATCCTGCGCTATGACCCTCGTGACGATCCTGAACCATCGTCCTTTGCCGAAGTGATCAATCGGATGGTGCAGCCACCCTCGGACACTCTGCCTAACACCCTGCCGATCACCAAGGATACACTGGAGTCAATGAAGGATTTCAAAACTTGGTGTGCGCGAAGGCCCGACATCGATACAGCCGCGTCGACCACGGCTCCGTCAAATGGCGGGGAAAACCAACTACAGCGTTAGCGCACCTTCGCTGCCTTGAGCAGTCGGCAAACGGTCGTTAGCCTCAGGGGATTCAACCGCCGGCTGCTCGCTGCTGACGCCGCCAGCGTTCGTATTCATCGAAGGTCTCAAAACTGCGCGCTTCACCTCGACCTAAGGGGAGTTCATGACGCCACGGAGTAAGGCGATAGCACTGGTCGCCATGTCATTTGTGATTCTCGGCGCATCTCCTGAGTGCGGAGGGCAGCAGGAATATGTCGTGTATCGAGTGCCGCTCGCCCCGGTTCGGGGTTCGCTTTTCCCAAGTCCGTCACTCACAGTGATTGACGTGACCCCCGCAATCTGATCCAAGTATTCTTACCGGTCCTCACAGTGGAGGGCCGATGCGAACCAGCCGATTCACCGAAGAACAGATCGTCGCGATTCTGCAGGAGAGTGCCGCCGGCGCCAAGACGGGCGAGCTCATCCGGCGGCACGGGATCTCCCGCGAAACCTTCTACAAATGGCGTCGGAAGTACGGCGGCCTCCAGGTCGACGAAGCGAAGCGGCTGCGCCTGCTGGAGGACGAGAACCGTCGACTGAAACGCGTGGTCGCGGATCAAGCGCTGAACATCCAGGTGCTGAAGGATCTCCTGGGAAAAGGCTCGTGACCGCGCCAGCGCGGCGGCACGCGGTCCACGAGGCGATCGCCGCCGCGCAGCTCCCCGAGCGCCGAGCCTGTCGCTTCACGGGGTTTTCCCGCTCAACGCAGCGCTACCAGGCGCGGCGGGATGATCGCGGACTCCGGGAGGGCCTCGAGACGCTAGCGGTCCTCAAGCCACGCTGGGGCTATCGACGGTTGCACTGGCTGCTCCGGCGCGAAGGCTGGACCGTGAATCGCAAGCGCGTACAGCGCGTCTATAGTGCCGCGGGCCTGCACGTGCGGCGGCGGAAGCGCAAACGGGTCAGCGTCGCCCGGATTCCTCGGCCGGTCCCGGTCACGGCGAATCAGCGGTGGTCGATGGACTTTGTGCACGACACGCTCGGCGACGGCCGGGCCATTCGGATTTTCACTGTCGTGGATGACTTCACACGGCACTGTCCGCTCATCGCGGTGGATTTCGCCTTGCCCGCGAGCCGCGTGACCGAGCTGCTCGATCAGGTCGGGCGGGCGGTGCCGCTCCCACGAGCCCTGGTCTGCGACAACGGGGCGGAGTTTACGAGTCAGGCGTTTGATCAGTGGGCGCACGACCGCGGGCTCGCACTGCATTTCATTCGGCCGGGTAAGCCGGTGGACAATGCGTACGTCGAGAGCTTCAACGGCCGGCTGCGAGACGAATGTTTGAACGAGAGCTGGTTTACGAATCTTCGTGATGCACAGCAATCGATCGAAGCCTGGCGGATCGAGTACAACACCGCGCGACCCCATTTCAGTTTGAACGGACGAACTCCCGCAGCATTTGCGGAGGAGCATCTGGCACTGCAGCTTCACCCTAAACCCGAGAATCGGTACGAATAATTGGCGCAGCGATTGGGGTCACGTCAACCGTCAGCGCCCGCTAGCCGCGGAGCGCTGCCGCGACGACGCCCGGGAGCCGGAACCAGCTCCCGCGCGCGTCGAGCGCCGTGAGGCGCCGGCCCAGCGCCGCGCCGCCACGGTTGCCCGGATGGTAGGCCGGCCGCGGCGCGGTCGTGAGTGGATGACGTAGCACCACCTTCTCGATTCCTTCGAGCATCGCCGTGTTGTGGACCCAGCCGACGCCGCTCTGGATGTCGGCTGGGTCCGCACCCGGATACGCACCCCACGGCGGGCTCGAGAACGCGTAGCCCAGCCCGGCAAAACAATTCACCGCGACCGTACCGTAGCGTAGTCCGCCGATGGCTCGCTCGAGCGCTCCTGCCAGGTCGGGATCCCTCTCCGTCGCCCGAGGGGCGACCAGCGTCGCATTCAGCGTGCCCCAGAGCCTCGTGTTCGCAAGCTCGACCGCCTTGTCGAGGAACTCCACGGGGTCGGTCGCGGGCAGGGCAGTCTCGAACAGCACGGGACAGAACGATTCACGGCGGAAGCCCTCGTCCTGCCCAGCGGGGTCGAGGTTGGGACAGAAGGCCCACGGCAGCGTCCCGCCGCTCGTTGCGCCGATCCGCCGCACGTCCGGTCGGCCGCGCGTGAAGCGCTCGCAGCGCTCCTCGGCGCCCGGGTAGTAGGGGACGCGCGGCGCCGCTCGCGCGAATGCCGCCTCGAGGGCCGCGAGGAACGCCGCGCGCTGCGCCCAGCCGCTCGCCGTCACCACGACTTTGGCCGCGTTGCAGTCGAATGACGCATTGTAGGTGAGCGCGCCCGCGACGTCCCGAGCCTGGTGGGTCAGCTCGCGGTCACTGTATTCGCCGGGCACGACGATCACCGGCGAGACATTGCCCAGCTCGGCGGTGATCGGCTTCGTGAGCCGAGGTCGGATGCGATTGTACGTCGCGTCGGAGCCCGTGATGTGCACCTCGCTGACGAGGGGATGCTCGACGAGATACGCTCCCTCTTCTCCGCCGCCGTACAGGATTGCGAGAAACCCCCGGGCGATGAGTTGCGCGAACGCCCGCTCGAGAAATGGGCCGAGGTAGGCGTTCACGGGATTCATTTTCAGGGCGCAGACCTTGCCCTCGTTGAACAGCTTCGTGATCACGTCCTGCGCCGCGATGGCGTTGACGTTCCCGGCACCGAGGATGGCCACGACGCGACCCTCGTGATCGGGCGAGTGATAGAAGCGTGCGCGCGATGCATCCCGCAGGCGCACATCGATGTGGAGCCCGCGAAACAGCACGGCGTCGAGGGCGTTCGTCGGGAAGACCCGGGTCGTGAAACCGCCGTCCGGCGTCGGGACCATGGGGCCGAAGAGGGTGTCACCGCGCCGCGCTAGAGCAGTGAGCGATCGCTCGATCAGCCGCAGGTGCCGGACGACGATCCAGGGACCGAGGCACCACTCTTCCGCCACGAGCGGGCTGTCCATGGGGATGCCTTTGGCGGCGCACGCCGCGGCCACGCTCTCGGCGGCGACCGCGAGATAGCCGTCGCGCATGGCGCGCACGAGCGCGGTGCGAGCAGCGAAGGACAATTGGGTGAAACGGCGGGCGTTGTCCGCGAGGCGCGCGAGCGCCCGGTCGACCTGCTTGGGCGGTGTCGGTGGCGGCGCGGTCGACTGGGCTGAGGGGTTCTGGAAGGGGTTCGAGGATTTCATTGCATTCATCCCGGTCCCACTCGCCAACCAGTTGCCCGGCGTGCACGACGCATTGGAAGGTGCGTTGATTGGTGGATTGCGTCTGCTTGGGAGTCCGCAGTTAGCGCGTGCGCTCCTTTAGGGCTCTGGGGACTCAGTGGCCTGAGGTTGGAACATGTTACCATACAATTGTGATCGAGCAAGGCCGAGGGCAAAGGATTCGAACCCCTAGAGAATAGCGGCCGCCCGGCGGCTCAAGCGCAGGGAGGAAACGTGTTGATGGACGCTAGATCCGCTGTCTTCTTCCTGACGCTCCTACTCGGAGCCGGATGTGCGCGGATTCAAAAAAAGGTCGACCTGACACCCCACACCTTCCCAGAGAACACGGATGTCCGCATCTGGTGCCACGGCAAGGCATCTAGGTGGCGAGCTGTGACCATCACGGAAGACTCGGTCATCGGCAAGTGTCAGCAGGGTTGCAAGTCGGTTCACCTATCCGACTGGTATCCTGATCGACGCGTGAGCATTCCATTAGCGTCGATCGACTCCATTCTAGTCGGCGACCCTACGCCGCTAACAAGAGAACAGAAACGCGAGCAGTTCTACAACGGCCTCGCTGCAGCCGCCCTTATCGCGCTTTTTCTCTACGTGTTTGCTACGCACGATTGATTGGACATGCCCGTTGGTCTGGACGCCGATCACCGCTTTCAATGCGACTGCCCAGATATGCGTGCGCAGCATTCCGCGTGTAGTGACCCCGATTGGACGAGGACACCCCGCGGCTGGGTGCGCACTCGGGTACGCGCCCCACGGCGGCGTCTCCAATCAATATCCTGCGGCGCCACCCCCGCGCCGCGGGTCGGCGACGCCTACCCATCCGCCAGCGACGCGCCCGATCGCGTTGACACCCGTCTTGTAACGCCACCACTCGATCTTGTAGCCCATCGCGGCGAGGGAGTCGGCGGTCGCAGTGGGGAAACCGTTGTTCTCGAGGTAGAGGATGTCGGGCAGCCCCTGCTGATGCAGTCGCGGCGCGGCGACGGCCTCGCCGAGCGGCATGCCCTGATCGACGACGTTGGTCAACACCTGATAGACGGCGGTCGTGATCCGGGACCCGCCCGGCGTGCCCACCACGAGGAGCAGCTGACCGGCCGAGTCCACGACGATCGTCGGAGTCATGGCCGAGAGCATGCGTTTGCCCGGTGCGATCGCGTTCGCGGCGCTCTGCACCAGGCCGTACAGGTTGGGTCTCCCCGGCGCCGACGTGAAATCGTCCATCTCGTCGTTCAGGAGGAACCCGGCGCCGGTCACGGTGACCGCGCTCCCGAAATCGTTGTTGAGCGTGGTGGTGCACGCCACGGCGTTGCCGTCCCCGTCCACTACGGAGTAGTGCGTGGTTTCCGTTCCTTCGGAGCGGATCGCCGGATTGACGGGCGTGGGCGTCGCGCGGTCGGGGTCGATGCTCTGGCGCAGCTCGGCGGCGTAGGCCTTGGAGAGCAGCCGGTCGAGCGGCGCGGTGACGAAATCCGGGTCGCCGAGGAAGGCGTTCCGGTCCATGAACGCGCGGCGCATCGCTTCCGCCTCGAGGTGCATGAGGGCCGTGCTGCCGAAGGGCGGGAGCGTGGGATAGCCCTCCATGATGTTCAGGATTTCGGCGAGGGTGACACCGCCGCCACTCGGGAGCGGCATGGTGTACACCGTGTCGCGCCGGTACACGATCCGGAGCGGCTCGCGCCATTTGGGCTGATAGCGGGCGAGGTCCTCCTTCGTGACCAGGCCGCCTCCCCGTTTCATCTCCGCCACGATCAGTTTCGCGATCGAGCCGCGGTAGAATGCCGCTGGACCGCTGTCGGCAATGAGCTGCAAAGTGCGGGCGAGGTCGGCCTGGACGAACGGCCGGCCGGGGGGGAGCGGACCGCTGTCCGGGGCCAGGAACTGCGCGCGAGAGGCGGGGAAGAGGACCAGCCGGTGCGCTTCGAGCCCGATGTTCTTGCTGCGCATTTCATCGAGGGTGTGGCCGTCCCGCGCGAGCTTCGCCGCGGGCGCGATGAGATCCGCCCAGGGGAGGCGGCCGAATCGTTTGTGCGCCTCGAACATCCCCGCGACGCTCCCGGGCACGCCGACCGAGAGATGCCCCGTGAGCGAGCTCGCCGAGACGTTGCCCGCGGAGTCGACGTACATGTCGGCGCGCGCGCGGGCGGGCGCGACCTCGCGATAGTCGAGGGCATGCACTGCGCCGTCCTTCAGGCGGATCACCATGAACCCGCCCCCGCCGATATTGCCCGCGACCGGCTGGACCACCGCCAGCGCGAACCCCACGGCGACCGCCGCGTCGATGGCGTTCCCGCCGCGCTGGAGGACGTCGGCTCCCACCGCGCTCGCCAGCTCGTGAGCCGAGGCGACCATCGCGTGCGCGCTCTGCGTGACGCTGACGCGGCTTGAGAGCGGCCACTCGGCAGAGATCCCGGGGCGTGGGGCCAGCGCGGCAGCAATGGGCGGGGTGGAGTCAGGAGCTGATGGACTGGGCGTCGGGGCGGCGGCTGGGGCGGGCACGCTGGCGACGGGCGTCGCGCGCTTGGCGCTGCCGCACGAGGCGAGCAGCGCCAGGGACAGCGGCAGGAGCAGCGGTTTGCAAACAGACGATATGCGCATGTTCACACAATTTAGGGTCACGGGCTGGCCTCGCGCAGCAGTCGCGTGCCACCTTGCGCCCCCTTAACCGCCGAGCCGATCATATGGGTATGGCTGCGTCGACGTACTACAGCGCCGAGATGGTGCGGGCGCTCCCCGAGGACGGAAAGCGCTACGAGACGGTGCACGGGGAGCTGCTCGTGACCCCGTCGCCGCGACTCCCTCACCAGTACGTGGTTACCGAGCTCACGGTCCGAATCGCCAACTACCTTTCCGCACATCCCGTGGGCCGAGTTCTGATCTCGCCGGCCGACATCTCCTGGGGGCGGGAGGACGTTCTCGTGCAGCCCGACCTGTTCGTTGTTTCGAGAGAGGAAGCTCGGACCAACGACTGGGCGCAGTTGAGAACGCTCTTGCTCGCGGTCGAGGTCCTGAGCCCGTCCACCGGTCGCGCGGACCGTTTCACCAAGCGCAGACTCTATCAGGAATTCGGCGTGCCTACCTACTGGATCATCGATATAGAGGCTCGCGCGGCCGAGGTGTGGACCCCCGACGCCACGTTCCCGACGGTCGAACGGGAACGGTTGGTGTGGCATCCCGGGGGGGCGCGGGACGCGCTGGCGATCGAGCTCTCGGATCTCCTGCCGACGCGCTGAAGTAGGATCTCTACCAAATCTGACCATTTATGACTATCATGTGACCATGAAGGATACCGTCCGCATCGCTGAGCTGAAGAGCCGCTTGAGCGAGTATCTCCGGCGGGTTCGCGGCGGGGCGCGGATTACGGTTCTCGACCGCGATACGCCCGTGGCCCAGCTCGAGCCGGTGTCGGCAGGTCCGGCGGCGCTCGTGGTCCGCAAACCCTCGCCCGACGCGCCGAGGCCGCGGGACGTGCGGCTCCCCGGGCCCTTGAAGCTGCGCACCGACGTGCAGCGCCTGCTGGCCGACGAGCGTGGCGCACGGTGATTGCGTACATCGACTCGTCCGTCGTGTTGCGCCTCGTGCTCGGTCAGGCCGGCGCGCTGCGGGAGTGGCGCACGCTGGACCGCGGGGTCGCGAGCGCGCTGGTCGAGGTCGAGACGCTCCGCACCCTCGACCGCCTCCGGCTGGCGGAGGGGCTGGCGGAGCCCGAGCTGGTCGAGCGCCGCGCCGCGGTCTATCGCCTGATGGAAACGCTCGAGATCGTCGAGCCCACCCGGCTAATCCTGCGGCGTGCGTCCCAGCCGCTGCCCGTCAGCCTCGGCACGCTCGACGCCATCCACCTCGCGACCGCCCTCGCCTGGCGCGACGCCAATAACACCGATCTCACCGTGGCGACCCACGACGCGCAGCTCGGACTGGCCGCGCGGGCGCTCGGCCTCGACGCGGTCGGGGTCTGACGGCCCGCCATGACCGCCTCCG
>Ga0335084_10002740_pt1 | contig 17056 bp, 12 predicted proteins | sample Lox_Sample_44_FD_206721 | JGI IMG/M metagenome (GOLD analysis project Ga0335084, IMG submission 206721) | Soil microbial communities from Loxahatchee National Wildlife Refuge, Florida, United States - Lox_Sample_4.4 | ecosystem: Environmental > Terrestrial > Soil > Wetlands | place: USA... | reverse complement strand
TGCACGACAGAATTTGTGGAGTTTGCCCGCCACGCTCCGGAATTTGACAAGCGCAATGTGCAGTTGATCGGCAATTCTATCGATAGTGTGTACTCGCACATCGCCTGGATTCGCAACATCGAGCAGAACTTCAACGTGAAGGTGCCGTTCCCGGTGATTGCAGACCTGGACCAGAAAGTCGCCAAGTCCTTCGGCATGGTGCACGAGGCGGTCAGCGACACGGCCACGGTGCGAGCGGTGTTCTTCATCGATCCCAAGAATACAATTCGCGCGCTCTTGTATTACCCGCTGTCGCTGGGACGCAACGTGGATGAGTTGGTGCGCGTGTTTGACGCTCTGCAGACCGCGGATGCGAACGCTTGTGCGACGCCGGCAAATTGGCGTCCGGGAGATCCGGTCATCGTGCCTGCTCCGATCACGCAGGCCGATGCGGAGAAGCGAGCAGCTGGAGCTCCAGGCCATGAGGTGACCGACTGGTATTTGACCCGCAAGAAGATCGGGTCGATCGCCGCCGACTGATGGACGCAAATTTCACGGACCTGACTTAGGGCGATCGCTTGGGTCCAGGTCCGTGACAATCTGCGTGGATCCGTGGCGCCTGAGCCTCTGCCCTTTCCACACTCTGTGGTTTACCACCGCGCACAATTCATCGAAGCTTAACCGGGCTGTCACCAACCCGTCGTCCGATCTGCGGTAGTACTAGGACATTCCTTCGAGTGCATTCCACCGCCCCGGGTCAACATCAACTCCGTCACTCTCACAAGGAGAGTTCTGATGAAAGCTAGTTCCCCCCTGAGGTCGCTGTGCAGAAGTGTCCGCAGCCTCCACGCTGTTGTGTTCGCATCAGCCTTGTTGGCTGCGATCCCCGCGATGGCAGGTTCGCAGACCTTGATCACGGGCAAGCAGATCACTTATCCACCGTTGGGAACGCAGCAGAACGTGGGCAGCCTGCCTATGAATCTCGTTCTGTCGCCGGACAGAAAATTCGCGGTGGTCAGCGACATGGGTTTTCGGCAGTCGCTCACCAGCATCAGCGCGAAGACCGGAGACTTTGTCTCCAACGTGGATTACCCCAACAATCTCAGTTTTACTAATGGACTCTACTACGGATTGGCGTTCGGTTCTGACGGCACGCTGTATGCTGCCCAAGGCCAGAACGCCAGCATCGACATTCTCAACTTGTCGGATACAGGAATACTGTTCGAGACCGGCAGCATCGCCGCCCAGGCGGGAGACTTTCCCTCGGGCTTAGCGACAGATTCCCGCGGATATCTTTATGTGGCCAACAACGACCCGGATGATTTTTCGGTGCCCGCCAGTGTTGCCATCTATTCTCTGAGCACGCACACGGAAGTGGGCCGCTACACGTTTACCTCGAGCTATTTCGGAACTCCCAACTTCCCCTTGGCGGTCGCGGCCATGGCCGGTGGTTCCAAGCTGTATGTGAGCAGCGAACGCGACGGAGCAGTGTACGTTCTTAACACCTCTGATCCCAGCAATCCGACGCTGATCACCAGTATCAGCACGGGCGCGAATCCGGACGGCCTTCTGCTCAACAAAGCACAGTCCCTCCTTTATGTTGCGAACGCCGGCAGCGACACGGTATCCGTTGTCAGCACCTCCACGGACACGGTGTTGAATACCGTATTGCTGCGGCCCGCGCGTTTGCGCAATGTGCCGGGCGCTACTCCGACCGGTCTGGCGCTTTCGCCAAACGGGGCGCTGCTCTTTGTTTCTTTGGGAGACCTCAACGCGGTCGCGATCCTGAACGTGAAAGGGTCAGACCTGCAGCCCCGAGGCCTGGTGCCTGCTGGCTGGTATCCGTCCAGCGTGGCGTTTACTGGCAAGGCGTTGCTCATTGCCAATGCGAAGGGCACAACTCTTCGTTATCCCAATCCGGACTACCAGCAGTTCCAGTTCAACTCCGACCCTGGCTACGACCTGAACATGATCGAAGGCAACGTTTCGTTTATTGCGTCGCTCAGCGACTCGGCTGTGGACAAGTGGACCGCGGAAGTGCTGGCCAACAACGGGGCGGGGGCAGACAACGACAGCCTTGTGACCGAAGACCATCGGCTGGATGCCATCGGTCCTAAGTCCGGCAAAATCAAGCATGTAATCTACATCGTGAAAGAGAACCGGACCTACGACCAGGTGCTGGGCGACGTTCCGGGCGGCAATGGAGATCCTTCGCTAGCCCTGTTCGGGGCCGACGTAACCCCGAACCTGCATGCGCTGGCGCAGCGTTTTGTGCTGCTGGACAACTACTACTCCGCCGGTGAAGCGAGCGGGGACGGTTGGCCCTGGAGCACGCAGAGTATGGCCAACGAAAACGTGATCAAGAACCTGCCGTACAACTACAGCGGTCGTGGCCGGAATTACGACTTCGAAGGACAAAACAACGGATACCTGGTGGGCGGATTTCCTGCCACCGATCCAAATGGCAACGTCAACTCGATCTACTTCCCCAACGGCGCTCCGCCGATCCCGGACGTAACCCAGGGGCCTGGAGGCCATATCTGGGATGCGGTCCAGGCGGCAAAGCTAACCTATCGCAACTATGGTTTCTTCTACTCGTTCGGCATTACCGATCAGAACGGCAACCCCATCATGCCGGACAACTATCCTGGCGCCTCCGGTCTTCTGCCCGCTGGCCGCGATCTGTCAGGAGTCAGTGATTTCGATTTCCGCCGCTACGACGCCGCCTACGCCGATAGCGACGCTCCCACCCAGTACGGCTGCGCATACCCGCTGGCGACCTATGGCAAGTACAACCAACCCAGCCGTTATGAGGAATGGTTGCGTGAGCTCAACCTCATGTTGAAGCAGGATCCCACCGGCAAATCGGTGCCCAACTTCATGACCGTCCGGTTGATGCACGATCACACGCAAGGCTTGAGTTCCGGCACCTTCACTCCTCGCGCCGAAGTCTCGGACAACGACTACGGTGTTGGGCAACTTGTGCAAGCCATCAGCAACAGTCCGATCTGGAACAGCACTGCGATTTTTGTGGTTGAAGACGACTCGCAGGACGGCCCGGACCATGTGGACGCACACCGCGGCACCGCCTATGTCATCAGCCCCTGGATCAAGCAGTCGTCCATCGATCACCACTTCTACAACACCGACAGCGTCCTGAAGACCATGGAAATGCTCCTCGGGATCCCGCCACTCACTTCCTACGACGCCGTGGCCAGTCCGATCCTGGATTGGGACAACCAACCCAGCAACGGCGTGCCCTTTACCGCGGTGCCGGCGGCCCAGAACATCGTCTGCGAAAAGACCCCGGCGCTGGACCGCATCGCCGCCAACGACCCCATGCGTGAACTCATCATCGAGTCAAATAAGATGGATTTCGAACACCCCGACAGCGCTCCGGCTCGTCGCCTGAACGAAATCGTCTGGAAATCTGTCAAGGGTGCACACTCCCAACTGCCCCTATCCCGCCACTCGATGTCGTCAACGGATTCAGACGACGAGTAGCGGATAACCTGGTCAGGCACGGGCTGGCGCGGAAGCGCGCCAGCCCGCCTGCCGAATACAATTACTTGTTCTGGTAGTTAGCGGTTTCTGGTGAAAGGATCTTGCCAGCAGGACGACCCCAGGCTGGCTCTGGACACGGAGAAGGATAGTTATGCGCGACCATCACGCTCTTCTAAGAAGGACGCTGATTTATCTGAATCTGGCTTTCCTCTTGGTTGTTGTCGGCCTGGGCGGGGCCCAGACCGCCGCCACTAACGGAGTCGTGCAGGGCACGGTGATGGATCCAAGCGGGGCCGTCATTCCCAAAGCGACCTTGAAGCTGGCCGGTGCGTCGACCGGATATGAACGCACCCTCTCCACCGACGAGGATGGCCATTACCGCTTCGACCACGTACCCGTAGCCCGGTTTGCTCTGCACATCGAAGCTCCGGGATTCACCGCGGCGGACTACTCCGGCGAACTGCGCAATAGTGCGCCGTTGCTGGTGAACATCCAGTTCAAGGGCATTTCTTCCGAGCAGCAGATTACGGTGGTGGAAGGCATTCCCGACCTGGGCGCCTCCGCAACCCATTTTGAGTTGGAAGACGAAGTATTAGAAAAGATGCCCCCGGCGCCGCCGGTTAGTGCGCTGTCGGCGGTGATCGAGTCCGTGCCCGGCGTGGTTCCCGAAGAAAATGGCCGGCTGCACATACGAGGCTCGGAAGCTCAGCCCCAGTATGTTCTGGATGGCGTGCCCATGTACGACAACTTCGAAGGCACATTCGCCACCGCTCCCGACACCGAGAACCTGCGTTCCACTCAGATCATCACCGGCAACCTGCCCGCTGAGTACGGGCAGCGAGTCGCCGGCGTCATCAACCTGCGCAGCAAGTCAGGCCTGGATACTCCCTGGAGCGGCAGCCTCGCGTTTTCCGGGGGATCGTTCGATAGCCGGGCGTTGGATGTCGAGGTGGGTGGGCACATCAAGGACGTTGGGATCTTTATCAGCGCCGACACCAGCCGCAATACCCGGTTTCTCGATCCACCCGAAATTGAGAACTTTCATAACGAAGGCGGCCTAGCCCACGTGTTCACACGTTTCGACTGGTCACCCTCTCGAAAAGATGCCCTGCACCTGACTCTGGCCACCGATGGCACCGACTTTCAGGTCCCCAACCAGGAAGAACAACAAGACGAAGGTCAGCGCCAGCGCCAGGAGTTGCGCAGCGACTACGAGGCCCTCAACTGGACCCACACCTTTAACCCGTACACGACGAGCGACGTCACCCTGTTTCGCCGCTCATCCACCGCCCGCCTGCTCGACCCTGGATTCACCGGCATGCCCTTCTACCTGGACCAGAATCGCCGCTTGCGCAACGAGGGCATCCGCGCCAACCTGGCGCGCGACTGGAAATGGCTCTCGCTGAAGGGCGGCATCGAAGCGCGCCGCGTCCCCATCACCGAGCGTTTCACCCTGGCGGTCACCGACCCCGAGGACGTGGACGAGGAAAACCCAGTTTCAGAGTTCACGCTTGACGATCCCTTCCGCTTCCGCGGCGTTCGTGCCGGGTCCCTGCTTTCCGCTTACGTGCAGGGCCGCGTCCGCATCGGCCAGCATCTCACCGCCGACCTCGGAATCCGCTGGGACCATCCTGATCTGGTGGTGCACGATAATGCCGTCAGTCCGCGGATCGGCCTTGCCTACCACATCTCCCGCACCAACACCACGCTGCATGCTTCCTACAATCGGCTGTACCAGATTCCTCCACTGGAGAATCTTCTGCTGTCCACTTCGCCCGAGGTGGCCGAGCTTTCGACCGAACCGGAAGACCAACACGCCCTGGTGGGCGAGCGGCAAAATCACTACCAGTTCGGTTTCGAGCAGCAGTTGGGAAAGCGGGTTCAGCTGGGCGTCGTGCACTATGTGAAGAACATCAGGAATTCCATAGACGACGAGCAATTGTTCGAGACTGGAATCGTGTTCCCCGTGCAACTGACCGCGTCCGACATCCGGGGGACCGAAGTGCGTCTGGACTTCACGCCAGTGAACAACCTGCGCGCCTACCTCAGCTATGCCAATGCCCGGGCGACGGTGACCGGCCCGATCGTGGGCGGACTCTTTCTCGAAGCCGAGGAAGGAGACGCAGGGGAGTTTACCGCCGGGCAGTTTCCCGGCGATCAGGACGAACGCAACGAAGGGCAATTCGGCCTGACTTACACTCACAAGTCCGGCCTTTGGGGCACGTTTGGGGGCCGCTACGACAGTGGGATACCGGCGCACTTTGGCCCGGACGAGTTCCCCTCATTCGATCCCAGAATCCAGGCCGTACTCGATCCCGTACGCCAGCGCACCAAGCCGAGAACCACCCTCGACCTTGTGGCCGGCATGGACTTCTGGCGTGAGAGCCCGCACGCGGTGTCGGTACAGGTTGGAGTCAACAATCTCACGGACAAGTTTTATCTGTACAACTTCCGCAGCGTATTTTCCGGGACGCACATCGGGCGTCCGCGGGAGGTGGCGGCGCGGATTGAATTCCACTTCGGGGCGCGGCACTAGATTTCATTGGTGTGGCCCACGTTTGCCAAACGGCGGGTGCGTTAAAGCTGGGCCACCATCCACTGGAAGCTGCGAAACTCGGCGAGCCGGCGGAAGTTCCGTTCGTTTGCGGTAATCACTCGGATGCCTAGTCGCGCCGCGCTCATCGCGATCCGTGCGTCATTGGTCAATCGTCCCCGCCCGATCTGTTCGTAATGATACTTGGCCGCCAAGCGAGCCAGCACTCTGCCGGCTTGAGTCCAGTCGCTCAGATTGGGCACCAGGATTCGCTCCGCCCGGTCAAAATCTCGCTCCAGGCGTTCCACCGCCTGACGGTCACGGTCGGCGGCACCGGCGTAGAGTTCTTCGAGCACCACGGCACTGAGCCAAAGGGGGGCATCGGTGGTGAACCGGCGCAGCGCCAGGGCCGCATTGTCCCCTCGCCGCAATGCAGAAATATAGATAGAAGAGTCGAACAGGACGGGCTGCACCTAATCACCCAGCGCGTCGTAAACATTTTTGATATCGATGCCACTCTTGATAAAACGCTCAGTGGCTTCGAGAGCCAATCGGTTGCGCTCGTGTTCGGCAATCGCCAGATCCAGGGCACGCTCGATGGCCTCAGTCTCGGTTTTCGCCCGCAAAATCTTTTGAGCGCGCTTGATCTTCAGGGCATCCAGCTGAAAGTGCTTGTGCGCCCGCTTCCTTGCCGTTCCCATGAGAGTGTCCCCGTTCCCTGGGGTTAGAGTATCACCGGATGTACATATCATCCACACTTATGTACATAGCCAAAATCCAAGGTACACTGGCACATCGAGACGGGAGCGATGCGGTCACCAGATCCGGATCGGCAACGCCCCGTGTTAATCTGTGGCGGTTTCGCTTCGCGGAAGCGCATGCGGTCCGGTGATCGTCCCGGTCTTCAAAACCGGCGGGCGGCAGGTTTGCCTGCCGCCGGTGGGTTCGACTCCCACTCGCTTCCGCCAACTCGCACTCGCTTCCGCCATTGCGCTCCCTCGACTCGCTGCGCTGGCTCGGGATTTCGGCAGCGGCCCCTCGACTTCGCTCAGGGCGCAGCCTCCCTGCGCTCGGCTTGGGATCACCCCCCCCGTCTCTTGCGGAGACTCGCTCACGCCTATACTAATCGCCTCAACTCCGCCCCCCGGCTTTTGGACTCATCCGTGCTGTAAACCTTCCCAGAATGGGGTCGCACCGGGATCTCCGAGAATGGAGCCCCGTGCCGGGGTGAATCCGTGGCTCTTCCCACCGTCGATTGCCCGTCTTTCCAAGCACCTAAAGCCTTAGCTGTTCCCTGCCAAGATTACTGCGGCATTGATGTAATTGTTACCGCGCGACCTTCCGAACCAAGGACTTTACACATATGTGAAAAGGCTTTCATCTCTGGGATTGAAGCCTCAAGCCGGGAGGTTCGGGCAATTGTCCGCCGGCGGGCGCGGCTTGCGATCTGTGCCAGCTTCCTCCTAGGAGTGCTGCCGATGGGTGCGTCCGACATTCCCCCATCCCGCGAGTCCGGTACGGCGGAACCCGCCTCGAATGCAGCCTCCTCGCCAGTGCAGACCGTACTCGGTTCCGAAGATAAGAAAGAGAAATCGAGCAAGTATGATGTGGACCGCATCGGCCAGCGAGGGATCGGCAAAGGCGCGAATCTCTACTCGTTCGAGAAGGAGCACTCTCTTGGACAGGCTATGGCAGCGGTGATTGATAGCCAGTCGAAGTTTGTCACCGATCCCTATGTCAATAGCTACATAAGCCATCTCGGTCAAAAAATCGCCCATAACTCCGATGCTCAAGTGCCCTTCACCTTCAAGGTGATCGATTCCCCGGGACTTAGAACCTTTGCCCTGCCGGGTGGCTTTCTCTATGTCGAAAAAGGATTGATCCTGGAGGTCGATAGCGAAGCGGAGCTGGCCGCCTTGATGGCGCATGAGATCGCACACGTTGCGGCGCGGCACGCAACCCGCCTCGCTACCAGAAGGTACACCTGGAACCTAATCTCGATTCCGCTGACCTATGTTGCCGGCCCGGCCGCGATCGGAACCAAGCAAATCGGTCCCCTGGTCTTAAGAAAATTCAACCGGGACGCGGAAATTGAAGCTGATCTGCTGGGAATCGAATATCAATCTGCCGCCGGCTACGATCCGCAGGCGTTTGTCGAGGCGCTGGAAAAATTGCACAGCAAAGAACGTGAGCTGCGTGCGCGTTTGGCAGCTCGGGCTAAGAACGGTTTCTTCGCCAACCTGCCGTTCCGTCATCAGCTGGCTGAGGCATTCGCCAACTATCCGCCCACCGAGGAACGCATTCTGAAGCTGCAGACCGAAATTTCCACGCTGCTCCCCACCCGGGACGACTATGTTCTTGATACCAGCGAATTCGAGGAAGTGAGGACCCAACTCGCCGAGGCGGATCGGCCTATTCTGCGCCGCCATCGTGACCGAGACAGCGTAGCCAACCGTCCCGTCCTACACCGTCATCCGTCGTCAGAGTCGCAGTAGCAACTGGGTTCCGACACAACCTCGATTTCTAGGGCCGACTGTGGCGGCCGGGCGAGGTAGTTCCCCCGTCATTACCAAAGGCCGATAGCGTTCTGTCTTCAGTTACTTGCCCGCTTTTCCCCAGATGAATTTCACTGTACCGAGCACTTTGACCTCAGCACAGGCCGGCGCCTTAGTTTGCCTGGTCCCCAAGCGGCCGCCGAGTGCATCGATCGAAGAGGAGTGCCAATTCAGTTTGGAGGATATTGATGCGCACATTGGTGGCGTTTGTTCTGTTGTTCGGCACACTTTCGTTGACGGCGTTCGCGCAGGAGACGGGGGCTGCGCCCAAGGTGGAATTCTTCGGCGGCTACCAGTACACCCGGTTCGACGGTGGCACGAATGCAAACGGGTGGGATACAACCCTCACCGGGAACATTAACCGTTGGTTTGGCGTAGCTGCAGATTTCAGCGGCGCCTACAACTCCCAAAGCGGGGTGAGTTTCAATACCTACACCTACACCTTCGGGCCAGTGGTCTCGTACCGTCACAACCCGTCCTTCACCCCGTTCGCGCACTTCCTGGCAGGTGGTTCCCACAGCTCCGCCGCGTTTAGTGGCCTGTCCGCCTCGGATAGCGGATTTGCCATGATGTTCGGTGGCGGCATCGACGTACGGGCAACCCAGCATGTTGCCGTGCGCGCGGGCCAGTTTGACTGGCTCTCGCTGCGGTCCAATGGAATCAGCAATAACAACAACATGCGCTTCTCCACCGGAATTCTGTTCCGCTACTAGTAGCTCAGGAGTTAGCAACGCTCAGGGTGACCGAGAGGTCACCCTTCTTCTTTGTGGCTCCGAACGACGGAAATTACTTGCGTCCGAAGACCTGTTTCAGCAGGCTGGTGGTCTGCGCCACAGGGTTCTTGCGAATGTTTTTCTCTTCTTGACCAAGCATGTAGAAAAGGCCATCGAGTGTCTTGCCCACAATGTACTTATCAAGATCGAGGCTTCCGGTCAGGGCGGAGAAGCCGGACGCACTCTGCATCATGTTTTCGTACTTCTTCACCACGCCGACATTCTGCATGGACTGGTGAACGATGGGCGCGAAAGCCGTGGTCAACTCGGCCGAGCTCGTGCGCTTGAAATAATCGGTGGCCGCGGTGTCCCCGCCGGTCAGTATTTTGCGGGCGTCGTCGAAACTCATCTTCTTGAGCGAGGAGAGGAAGATCGCCTTGGCCTTCGGCGTGGCCTGCTCGGCGGCACGATTCATGCCCACCTCGAGTTCGTCCACCGGGCCACCCATGCCCATCAGGCGCATTCCCTTGCCGATCGTCGCCAGCTTGTCGGGCAGCAAAATCTTGATGGCTTGGTTCTTGAGAAATCCATCCGGCTTGCCCGTACTGGCGACGGCGTTGCCGACGCTTATCCGCAAGGCCTGCTTCAGGCCGGCGGTGATCTTGCTGTCACTCAGGCCCGAGGTGTCCGCGTTGGCGGGCTGGGCAGCATTTTCGGCGCTTTTCAGGATCTCACCAAGCTGGGCGAAGCAGGAGATTGAGAGCAGCAGCAACACTGGGGCAAGCAGCATAAGTCGGCGCATGACTGACTCCTTCAGGAGCATCATACCAATCGGTTCTAGATCGCCCCTGCCTCCATCTACCCACCGGACGAGGGGTCACCTTCTTCCAGCTACCTTCAATCCCTCCAATACGTCAAAATGTCCTAGTACGCCGACTCCATGCGCCGCTCGCCCTTTTACAAGACGCCACCCGTCGTTATGCTGGCACTGGCCTTGACGCCGGCACTCTTTGCCGCGCTGCCGACCGTCCAGATTCCGCGCATTGATACCCCTCCCACGCTCTCCGACTTTGAAGACATGCAGCCCAGCGCGCGGGTGGCCGGCCGCATGTTGAAAGTAACCGGTTTCATCGCACGCGAACCCGCGGACGGCGCCGAGCCTACACAGAGCACAGATGTCTATCTGGCCTATGACCAGCACAACCTCTATGCCGTTTTCATCGCCTGGGACAAGGAACCGGAGAAAATCCGAGCCCGCATGACGCGCCGCGAGGACGTCTTCTCCGACGACTCAGTCGAGATCATGATTGACACGTTCCACGATGCGCGCCGCGCCTATGCGTTCGCCACCAATCCTTTCGGGATCCAGTGGGATGCGCTGTGGACCGAGGGCTCGATCGGCAACGGCACTCCTGGCGACTACAGCGGGTTCGACACCTCTTTCGATACCGTGTGGCACTCCGAGGGGCACCTCACCGGCCGTGGCTACCTGGTGCTGATGGCGATACCCTTCAAGAGTCTGCGCTTTGCCGGTACTGACCCGCAGGAGTGGGGCCTCATTCTCAACCGCAGCATCCCGCGAACCAACGAAAACCTGTTCTGGCCACGCATCTCCAACCGCATTCAGGGGCGGTTCAACCAGGCCGCGACCCTGAGCGGCTTGGAACGCATCTCGCCGGCACGCAACGTGCAGCTCATTCCCTACGGACTGTTTCGCAGCTTTCGCGACATTGACCGGCGCGATCCGGACCACCCAGCCTTCGAAAGCCGCACCTTCAAGCCGGATGTCGGTCTGGACGCGAAGTTCATCCTGCACGACCGCTTCGTACTGGACGCGACGGTCAATCCCGACTTCAGCCAGGTCGAGTCCGACCAGCCACAGATCACCGTCAATCAGCGGTTTGAAGTCTTCTTCCCGGAGAAGCGCCCGTTCTTCCTGGAGAACAGCAACTATTTCACAACGCCGATCAATCTGGTGTTCACTCGGCGCATCGCCCATCCCGAGTTCGGTCTACGACTCACCGGCAAGGCGGGCCCGTGGGCAGTCGGGATTCTCGCCAGCGACGATCGTGCGCCGGGCGAAATCGTACCGCCCAGCGATCCGCACAGCGGCGAGCGCGCTACCTTCGCTATCGCGCGCGTCAGCCACGATATCCTCGATCAGTCGACGATCGGAGCCATCTTCACCGATCGCGAATTTGCTGGCGGGTACAATCGTGTCGGAGCGGTGGACGCGAATATCAAGATCAACCAGAACTGGCGGGTACAGGGTGCTGCCGCAACCAGTGCCACCCTTAATCTCGATGGCAGCCACCTGGCCGGGCCCGGCTACAAGATCGATGCCGAGCGCACAGGCCGCAAGCTTAACCTGCAAGCTCTTTACCTCGATTACAGTCCGGGGTTCGTAACGGAAACGGGCTTCGTCAATCGTACCGATATCCGCCAGCAGAACATCAACGCCAGTTACTACTTCCGCCCGGAAGGAAAGTTTCTGATCTCCTGGGGGCCGACGGTGCAGCAGTTCAGCATCTTTGATCACAGCGGCACCGCGCTCGATTATTTCGTCCTTCCGGGCATTCGGGTCGACATGACGCGCGGCACCTGGGTCAACTTTCATCCCTACGCCTACGATGACGTTTACCTTCGTCCTCAGGACTACAGTGGGCTGACCAGGGTGACGGCATATCCGCAGCCGTTCTGGGGTATTGAAGGTGCGACCAGTTGGTTCAAGCAGATCGAATTCAACTGGTTCTTCGTTTCGGGAGACGGTGTGAACTACAACCCGTCGACGGGCAGGGTTCCAATGATTGGTCACGAGGACCAGGGCAACGCCACGCTTACCATCCACGCGGGCGGGCGGCTGCGGCTTGACAATACCTACCTGATCGAGCACCTCCGAGAGCGCGACACGCATCTGACCGCTGTGACCAACCACATCTTTCGCAGCAAGTGGAACTACCAGTTCACCCGCGCGCTCTCGGCGCGCGTTATCCTGCAGTACACCTCGGTGCTCTCCAACCCGCTCATCAGTTCGTTGTCCCCAACCAAGAACTTCAACGGTGACTTCCTCATTACTTACCTTGTGCACCCGGGTACGGCGATCTACGTGGGATACAACAGCAACCTGCAAAACCTCGACCGGCGCTTGATTCCGACGCCGACCGGTCTGCTTACCACGCGGGACGACTTCATCAACGACGGCCGGCAGTTCTTTGTAAAGGCGTCCTACCTGTTTCGTTTCTGAGCCCTCCCGGTTTGGCTCCCCGGTAGAATTGACAAATCCCTGGTTCCCCGCATATCCTCCTTGACACTATGGGGCGGGTTACGATCAATGTTCGGGGACGGGTACTTTTGTCCACGGTCCTGGTCGCCATTCTGGTGGTGCAGGTGTTGCCGCAGGTCGACCTGCCAGATACCGTCTTTCATCGCAGCGCATCCCCTCTGGCGATGCATGCGCGCAATGCAACCGTTCGCGCCGCACTGACGTCGGTCGCGCTTTCACAGCTCGGCACCTCCGCGAAATCTTCCGTCTCTGACCTTGGGGTACTGCGATACTTGCCTACTCGCAGGCTAGCCGGCTTGCTGGAACTCATTGATCGCAATCTTCGCTGTTGACCGTTTCTTGCTGGATCACGCGCATCATCAGACCGGGTTTGAGCTTGCTCTGGTGCTATGGGGCGAGGCGGGGCAGTGCGGTAACTGGCACCCAGTACCTGGGGGGGACTGGGCCTTTACGCACTGCCCCACTTTTTAAGCAGCTGGTCCCTGCACGATGGTAACGTCGCTGCCGGCCGCGCTTAGGGATAGCATGGTCGCAATTGGCTTCGAGGGGGAGGTCATGCAACCAGCCTGCAAGAGAGTCCTTACTCTTTCCATCCTTATTCTCTGTATTAGTGCCGTTTGCCACGGCCAGTCGTTAGGGGATGTGGCGCGCCAGCAGCGGCAAAAGCAGCAGGCAAAGAAGGGCCAGCCCGCGCCCAAGGTCGTGACCAACGAGGAGATCCCGGAGCATCCGCAGGATGTTTCCGACCAAGCCAAGCCTGAGGACGCTGCCACGCATTCGTTGGGGTCGAAGTCAGCCGAACAATGGAAGGCGGAGATTCAGTCCCAGAAGCAGTCGGTTGCAGCCCTGCAGAGCCAGATCGACAAGGTCAACTCTTCTATTCACTTCGTCGAAGCCAACCGCTACTGGAATGGCGTCCAGTACAACCAGCGGCAGGAGCAAAAGCAAGAACAAGTGGAGCGGATGAAGGCCCAGCTGGCTGAACAACAGAAGAGACTCGAAGAAATGCAGGAAGGCGCCCGCAAGGACGGCTATGGCAATGCTGTGTACGATCCCTAGTTGATTCCGCAGCGATTCCCAACAGGTTTCATCCCATCCACTTTCTGCTTCCCGGCTGCATCTTCTTCCGCCGCTTGCGTGTACAATCGCCGGTGAAGCCCGTCAGGTTGGCCACACCGTGATCGGCCGGAAACTTTCGCACTACGACATTCTCGACAGTCTTGGGGCCGGAGGCATGGGAGTGGTGTATCGCGCCCGCGATACCCGGCTCAATCGCGAAGTCGCGATCAAGATCCTTCCTACCGACCGTTCCCTGAGCGAAACCGCCCGGCTTCGCTTCCAGCGCGAGGCCATGGCGGCGTCGGCCTTGAACCACCCCAACATCATCACGATTTATGAAATCGGTTCCGAGGAGAGCACGGATTTCATCGCGATGGAGTACGTCCGCGGGGTGACTCTCAGGTCGGTACTGAAGAAGCGCGCGCTCGAACTGGAGGAAGCATTCCGCTACTGCGTGCAAATTGCGGACGCGCTTGCCAAAGCTCATGCTGCGGGCATCATTCATCGCGACCTCAAGCCCGGCAACATCATGATCACCGAGGATGGGCTGGTGAAGGTGCTTGACTTTGGCTTGGCAAAGTTTGATCCGTCCGCAGGCGGCACAGGGGACGGGAGCGCCGATAGCGACACCGCCGCCCAGTTCTCCCTGACTCAGCCGGGGATGGTCACGGGCACGGTCGCATACATGTCGCCCGAGCAGGCCCGCGGGGAACGGGTCGACGTCCGCTCCGACATCTTCTCTTTCGGCATCGTGATGTTCGAGATGCTGAGTGGACAACTTCCGTTTACCGGCCCGAATTCGATGGCCCTGCTGCACAATTTGCACTTCAGTGCGCCACGGGACCTAAGCCAATTGCGTCCCAAAGTTCCTAAGCCTCTGGTGCTGCTGATCTCCCGGATGCTGGAGAAAAAACCCGAAAGGCGCATCCAGACCATGGCCGAGGTGGCAGTTGAACTGCGGCGCAGCGCCGTCGGCTTGGTGGACGGCCCTCTAACTTGGCATCCCAGCGACGCCACCATCGACATGGTGCGTCTGCCGTCGGATTCTTTCCTAAACCGCTTCTCCCGGCGTCAGATATGGATAGCTGCCGTTTTGTTGGTTGCGGTGGTTGGTGCGGGAGTCGGTGGATGGCGTTACCTAATAAAGAGGGGATCGTCTGCGCCGCCTGCCGCGACGACCCAAGAGTTTCTGCCGGGCGACACGGCGTATTCGCTCTACCAGCGGGCGCGGCAGAATTTGGACCATTGGGACCGCCAGGGCGCTGTTGAAAATGCGATCAAGCTGGCGGAGCGGGCCGTACAACTCGATCCGCAGTCGGCCGCCAGCTATGCGGCGCTGGCTGAGGCATACGGCCAGAAAAATCGGGACAATCCTGATCCCCAGTGGATGAAGCTGGCGACGGAATATGCCAACAAGGCAGTGGCGCTCGATAACTATCTCGCTGCCGCCCACATTTCCCTGGGATTGGTGGAGATGGCTACGGGTGACACGGCCAGCGCGGAGAAGGAATTTCGTACGGCTGCTGATTTGGATCCAAAAAGCCCCGAACCACACGCTTGGCTGGGACACTTGTTCGATAAGGTTGGCAAGACAGAGAATGCCCGGCAGGAGTTGGAGGTCGCGCTCAAGCTGGATAAGAACAACTGGCGCACGTACATGGAACTGGGTCTGAACCGCTACCAAGCCGGTGCCTTCGCGGATGCGGCAGCGAATTGGGAAGAGGCGCTTCGGCTGGAGCCAGACAACGTCCCAGCGCTTCGAAACTTGGGCGCGGTTTACCATGCACTGAGGCGAGATGACGATGCGGCAACAGCGCTGCAGCACGCCTTGCAGATCCACCCATCGGCGGATGTTTACAACAACCTGGGAACCATCCGTGTCTATCAAGGCCGGTATCAAGATGCCGTTCCGGCATTTGAAAAGACCGTCGCCCTGAGTGCCAACAGCTATGACAACTGGGCCAGCCTCGGCGATGCCTATCGCTGGACACCGGGTAACGCGGAAAAGGCTAAGAAAGCCTACCTCACTGCCATCCGGTTGGTGCGCGAGGAGATCGCCAAGACGCCCACTGATACCACCCTCCTCGCCAGCCTGGCGCTGTATCTTGCGAAAAGCGGCGACAAGGCCTCCGCAGTGCAGGAACTCAAGCGCGTGGAAGAGGGTCACAGCAAAGATCCGAGCGTCCTGTATAGCGCCGCCGTTGCTTACGAACTGAGCGGCAATCGGGCAAAAGCATTGGAGTTTCTCCTGGCCGCAGTAAAGGTTGGCCAGGGGTTGGACGACATCAAGAACGACCCGGACCTGGTCGGCCTCCGCGCCGATCCGCGCTATCACCTGGAAATTGCGGGCGCCGCAAACAACTCCCGCCAATAAGCTGAGGTTTACCCTTGACTTTCACCTATCCCGGGGATAACGTGCCAACCTCTAGATTTTCCAGCCCCGGGGACTTGATTTCTGAGTGAAGGAGAAGCCCTATGTCAGTCTATCTGTACAATCTGCTGTTCTCACTGTCCGGGTCCGATTTCAGTGTCGGCCGCTTTAAGCCTTACAGTAGTTCGATCGGATCGCCCACCATCGCGAACCAATCCGGCGCATGGTTTCAATATCTGCTGACCGGCAATCCCAACAGCCTGGGCGACTACTACCAGCAGCTCACCAGCCCTCTCACCGCAAGTCAGTGGGGAAATCCGCAGCCGGACACCAACGCCCTGCAGTTGAATCCCGGCGACTACCTCATGCTGCGGGTGGCATCGGCGGATTCCAACGTAGCGAATTACCAGACGCGGGTCACCGGAGTTTTCGGCCGCGGCACAGGCCAAACTCTGGCTGCGGGAGCGGGCGACCTGCAATCTCCGCTCGTTATGAGCACGCCCACAGTCGCGAGTGTATTGCCGCGCGCGGTGGTTTCCTTGGATGGAAGCAATCCGCAGAACTGGCCCGGGCCAATCCTGGCCGACGGTTCCTGGACCATATGGTTAGGCATGGCCCATGTGGCCCCTGGCAACGTAGCCAACGACTACGACTTGAACGTTGGTGCAAGCGTATACGTGAACTCGAATCCCCCGGCTACAGGGAATCTCTACACCTTCGGCCACGATGTCCGGATGCACGTCGGCGGAATGACCAAAAGAGTTGCGGCTTAGCAGAGTGAACTCGGGGTCACCGACCTAGTTCGGTGGCCCTGGCGGTACCGGATCAATCGCCCAGTCCAGATAGATCCACAGCACACGGGAGAATAGTGTCAGCACCGGCGCCAGCGGCAGAAACAGCAAGATCGCCCAAACCGTAATTCTCTGCAGCGACCAGCGAGTAGCCATCCACAGAATCAGCGCCAACATCACAATCGTGACCAGCGCCAAGGCATAGCTGAGATACATGGCTCCCAGAAAGTAGCCTTGCTCGCGCTCGAATTTCAAGCCGCACACCGGA
>Ga0335084_10002739_pt1 | contig 17057 bp, 14 predicted proteins | sample Lox_Sample_44_FD_206721 | JGI IMG/M metagenome (GOLD analysis project Ga0335084, IMG submission 206721) | Soil microbial communities from Loxahatchee National Wildlife Refuge, Florida, United States - Lox_Sample_4.4 | ecosystem: Environmental > Terrestrial > Soil > Wetlands | place: USA... | reverse complement strand
CTCGGCGCGGGCGGGGCCGGAGCCTTGCCCGGCGCATGCGCCGCGCGCGGCGGTGCCACGCGCGGCGACTCGGGCGCGAGCGGGACAGGGGCCGGCGGCGTGGGTGGTGCTGCCGATCGCCCGCAAGAGTTCCTCGACGATGATCGGGGCCAGCCCCTCCGTCGGCTCGTCCAAGAGCAGCACTTTTGGATTGAGCGTCAGCGCGCGCCCGATCGCCAGCATCTGCTGCTCGCCGCCCGAGAGCTGGTTGCCAAAGTTGCTGCGACGCTCCTTCAGCCGCGGAAACATTTGGTAGATCTTGTCGACGGTCCAGGGCCCGGGCTGGGCGACCGCGGTCATGTTCTCCTCGACGGTGAGCGAGCGAAAGATGTTGCGCTCCTGCGGCACCCAGCCGATGCCGGCGCGCGCGCGCTGGTCGGGGCGCATCGCCGTGATGTCGCTACCGGACAGCGCGAGCGTGCCGCTGAATCTGCGGGTGACGCCGACGATGGAATTGATCAGCGTGGTCTTGCCGGTGCCGTTGCGCCCGAGCAGCGCCAGCACCTGCCCCTCGGGCAGGCCGAGCGACATGTTCGGCAGCACCACCGCCTCGCCATAGCCGGCGCGCAAGCCCTGGATGGTCAGCAGGTCAGGCATCGGCGCCCTCGCCGAGATAGACCGCCTTCACCTGCGGATCGCGCGCCACCTCATCTGGCGCGCCTTCGACCAGCAGCGCACCGGAGACCAGCACGGAGATGCGATCGGCAAAGGAGAACACGAGGTCCATGTCATGCTCGATCAGCAGCACCGTGACGTCGCGCGGCAGCGCCGCGACGGCGGCCAGAATATCCTTGCGCTCGCCTTCGGGCACGCCTGCGGCCGGTTCGTCGAGCAGCAGCACGCGCGGCTTGGCGGCAATCGCGACCGCAATCTCCAGGAGGCGCTGCTTGCCATAGGGCAAGGTCGAGGTCAGGTCGTTCATGACGTCGAGCAGGCGGAAACGTCCCAGCGTCTCGGCGATCTCCGCATTGACGTCGTCCCGCGTGCCCATGCGCCGCCACCAGTCGCCGCCGCGGCCGAGCCGTTCGGAGACTGCGAGCCCGATGGTTTCGAGCGGCGTCAGGTCGGGATAAAGCTGGTTGATCTGAAAGGTACGCGACAGGCCGCGCAGCACCCGCCGATGCACCGGCAGGTCGGTGATATCGTGGCCTTCGAGCAGGATGCGTCCGCCGCTCGGCTCGATCACGCCAGTCAGGAGATTGATGACCGTGGTCTTGCCGGCGCCATTCGGGCCGATCAACGCATGCCGCGCGCCGGTGGCGATCTTAAGCGAGAGGTCGCGGGTGACCCGCAGGCCGCCGAACTGCTTTTCCAGGCCCCTGGTTTCCAGCGCGATGCTCATGGCGCCTCGTTGTCGGTGAGAGCGACGACCGCCTTGCGCCCGGCAAGCTGCCTGATCACCAGATTGGGCACGAAGAGCGCCCAGCGATGGATGCGCGCCCGCCCGACCAGCACCATCACCACCAGCACGAGCCCGATCCAGAACAGCCAGTATTCCGGGGTCAGCGTTTGAAACACCTCCTGCAGCATCCGGAACACCAGCGCGCCGATCAGCCCGCCATAGAGATAGCCGGTGCCGCCGATCACCAGCACCAGCATCAGATCGGCGGATTTCTCGAACGCGAACACGTCGAGCGAGGCCAGCGACGTCGTCTGCGTGAACAGCGCGCCGGCAATGCCGGCATAGAACGCAGCCACGGTGTAGATCGCGATCAGCCGCCGGTTGACGGGGATCCCGACAGCGGCCGCGCGCAGCGGATTGTTCTTGATCGCCCGCAGCGACAGCCCGAACGGCGAATGCACGATCCGCCGCGCCAGCAGGAACAGCAGGAACAGCACTGCAAGGGAATAGAAGAAGCCGACCTTGCCGAACATGTCGAAGGCGAACAGCCCAAGGATCGGCTGCATCTCGATGCCCTGCAGCCCGTCGGTGCCGCCGGTGATGTCGGAAAAGCGTTCGGCCAGCGCCTCCAGCAGCAGCGCGATGCCGAGCGTGACCATCAGCCGCGTCAAATCGACGCCGCGGATCACCAGGAAGCTCGTCAGAAAGCCGAGCACCATGGCGGCAAGACCGGCCACGACCAGCGCGATGATCGGCTCCGTGATGATCCCATGCAGGGACAGCAGTCCGGCCGAATAGGCGCCGACGCCGAAAAACGCCGCATGTCCCAGCGAAACGATCCCGGAATAGCCGAGGATCAGGTCGAGCGACAGCGCAAACAGCGCGAGCCGCACGATGTCGGTCATGATCAGGTAGCGCGAGGGAAAGGCGAAGGCCGAAGCCAGCACCAGCAGCCAGAACGCCACCTCGCTCCAGTGCCAGCGGGCGTGCTGCCTGGCGTGATATCCGACGTCGTCGGCTTGAGCGGTCATGGGCACTCAACGCGTCGCAGTGCGGCCGAACAGGCCGTTGGGGCGCCAGATCAGGATCACGATCATGATGGTGTAGATCACGAACGGCCCCATCTTGGGCACGTAATATTTTCCGGCGACGTCGCCGATGCCGAGCAGCAGCGAGGCCAGGAACGGGCCGGTGATCGACGAGGAGCCGCCGACCGTGACCACGATCAGGAAGTAGATCATGAACTTCAGCGGAAAATACGGATCGAGCCCGAGGATCTCGGCGCTCAGCGCGCCGCCGAGGCCGGCAAGGCCGCAGCCGAAGGCGAAGGTGAAGGCGAACACCTGCGGCACATTGATGCCGAGCCCGCTCGCCGCGCGCGGATCATCGACCGCGGCGCGCAGGCGGCTGCCAAAGCGCGTCCGCGCCAGTACGAGCTGCAACGCGGCGGTCAGGAGGCCGCAGATCACGACGATCATCAGCCGGTAGCGGCCGATGCCGACGCCGAAGACGTCGAACTGGCCCTCGAGCGCGGCCGGCAGCTTGATGAAGATGCGGGCCGATCCCATGATGTAGTCGACCGCCGCGACCGACATGAAGACGAGGCCGATCGAGAACAGCACCTGGTCGAGATGACTTCTGGTGTAGAGGTGGCGGTAGAGCGCCCGCTCCAGGACCACGCCGATCAGGGCACTCGACACGAAGGCCAGCGGCAGCGCGGCGAAGAACGGCCAGCCGGACTGATTGACCAGCACGGCGCAGACATAGCCGCCGGCCATGGCAAAGGCGCCGTGCGCGAGATTGACGAAGTTCATCAAGCCGAGCGTCACCGCGAGTCCGCAGGCGAGCACGAACAGCAGCATGCCGTAGGCGACGCCGTCGAACAGATTGGTGAGAACAGAGGTCATGGAGTTCGCTTAGCCGAGAGCACGGTAACAAGAACCAGGTCGGGACCAACCACATCGTCATGGCCGGGCAAAAGCACAAAGCGCGTCTTCGCGCAGATGTCCCCGCCGTCCACGTCTTCAAACCGCCCAGGGAGAGAGACATGGATGCCCGGCACAAGGCCGGGCATAACGCCGAGAGTAAAGGGCATGAACCCGTGATGGCGTCGCAAGCGACGTCACTTCTTGGTCTTGCCGGAATCCTTGACCGCATCGAAGGTCTGGAATTCGACGTTGTAGAGCTCGCCGTCGACCTTCTCGACCTTGCGGATATAGACGTTCTGGACGATGTCGCGGGTCTCCGGATCGATCGAGATCGGCCCGCGCGGGCTTTCCCACTTCATGCCCTTCATCGCCTCGATCAACGCGTCGCCATCGGTCTTGCCGCCGGTCTTCTTCAGCGCTTCGTAGATCAAATGGATGCCGTCATAGCCGCCGACCGCCATGAAGCCCGGGCGGTTGTTGTACGCCTTCTTGTAGGCCGCGACGAATTCCTTGTTCATCGCCGACGGATGCGCCGCGGAATAGATGTGCGCCGTCACCGTGCCGAGCGCAGCGTCGCCCATGTCGTTGAGCAGGTCGTCATCCATCACGTCGCCGGGGCCGATCACCTTGATGCCGGCCTTGTCGAGCCCACGCTCGGCATACTGCTTCATGAAGTTGCCGCCCTGGCCCGCAGGCACGAACACGAACATCGCATCGGGCTTGGCATCCTTCATGCGCTGCAAGAACGGCGCGAAATCAGGGTTTTGCAGCGGTACCTTGACCTCCTCGACGATCTGGCCGCCGCCGGCGGTGAAGTGCTCCTTGAAGAAGTTCAGCGCATCGTTGCCGGGCGCATAGTCCGACGTCAGGGTCGCGACCTTCTTGATGCCGTTCTTGACCGCCCAGTCGCCGATGATCGTGCACGACTGCGCGAGCGTGAAGCTGGTGCGCACGATATACGGCGACTTCTCGGTGATGATCGAGGTCCCCGCGGCCATGACCAACTCGGGAATCTTGGCCTGGGTCGCGAGCGGCGCCGCGGCGAGCGCGGCCGGGGTGACGCCGAAGCCGGCGATGAAATTGACCTTGTCGTTGACGATCAACTCCTGGGCGATGCGCTTGGTATTGTCCGGGATCGCGGCATCATCCTTCAGGATCACCTCGATCTTCTTGCCCGCGACGGTGTCGCCGTGCTGCTGCATATAGAGCTTGACGGCATTGTCGATCTGCTTGCCCGTCGACGCTTGGCCGCCCGTCATCGGCACGATCAAACCAATCTTGACCGAATCCTCAGCCCGTGCCGGGCCAAGGCTCAGCGCGACCGCAGCACCTGCGGCCAGCAAAACGTCTCTCCTTCGCGTCAACATCAGCACTCCTCCCGATCGGCTTCTTGCGGCTTGAACCGAGTCCTCAGCTCTTGCCGTACCATAGCCCGGCTTTTTCATCATGTACCCGCGCGGCATGACGTCTTATAACGATACGGCATATCTTCCTGCCTGTCCCCATATCAGGTTGCGACAGGGCGCCTGCCGCCTCGGCCCTGTCGAACGCGAATGTGAGGAACAGTCCACAGTATTATTATACCATTTGCCGCGGTATCGGCTGATTTTAGGTATTGAGGCATACCTTGCGCTATCGGACTTATGTCGCGTCCCAGCAGGACCCATATTCGCACGATGACTTTCAGCTTTCACCGACTGGCGCTCCTGTCCGCCGCCGCATCTGTCGCATGCAGCCTGGCGGGTTGCGCCTCCATCAACGCCAAACTCGCGGACGGCATGGGCGACTATGTTCCGCAATGGGCCGGTGGACTGCCGGCGGACGCGCCGCCGCGCCCGGGAACCGCAAAATACGACGAGTACATGAAGGAGCGCGAGCGGCGGCGCCAGCAGCCCGCCGCCGAACGGGACGACAACGCCCAGGCGGCGCAGACCGCCTCGCCCCCGTCGCGATAGTTCGCACGTCAAGGCTGGAAGTCGAGGCCAAGATAGATCAAACAGCGATCCATAAGCGGATTAAGTCTTGTGGAATCGGCAATGCCCAGGGGTTCAGATCAGAGTTTGATCATTGGTGGCACCGGCCTCGTTGGCGGCTACATCGTGGCCCACCTCCGGGGACGTGGGGAGCGGCCACTCGTGCTGTCCAGGGCCGACAGGACCTCGCCCGGCATTGACTATATCCGCGGCGACCTCCGTGATCCGGCGTCCCTACGCCTGCCGGAATTCGCCACCCTCTACTGCACCGCCGACGCCGTGCTGCTGGCGCAGGCGCTGCCGCATCTGCTCAATCAGCGGCTGCGGCGAGTCGTCGCGTTCTCGTCGACCAGCGTCCTGACCAAGCTGGACTCCCAGATCGCCCGGGAACGGCAACGCATGCAGGACCTGATCGACGCCGAGGAGCAGATCGCAGCAAGCTGCAGCCGGCATGGCATCGGCTGGACCATCCTGCGCCCGACCCTGATCTACGCGGAAGGGCGCGACAGCAACATCACCCCGCTATCCCGCCTGATCAGCCGCTTCGGCTTCATGCCGCTGGTTGGAAGTGCCGGCGGTCTGCGCCAGCCGGTGCATGCCGAAGATCTCGCGCTTGGCGCCATCGCCGCCGCCGACAGCCCGGCTTCGGTGGACAAGACCTACGCGCTGGCGGGGCTCGAGACGATCACCTACCGCGAGATGATCGGGCGGATTTTTGATGGCTTGGGGCGGCCGCGGCGAACCGTCTCGCTGCCGCCTGCGCTCTGGCGCCTGATGTTCTTGCTGGCCAAGCCGCTGTTTCCCAGCGCGAACGTGGCCTGGGGCCTTCGCATGACCAAGGACATGACCTTTGACGCGGGCCCTGCGGTCGCCGATTTTGGCTGGAGCCCGCGCGCCTTCCGCCCGGTCTTCACCTGATCAATCCACGAACACCACGGTCTTGCGGCCGTTCGGGATCACGCGGTCTTCGAGGTGATAGCGGATCGCCCGCGCCAGCACGCGGCGCTCGATGTCGCGGCCCTTGCGGACGAGATCGTCGGGCGTATCGCGGTGGCTGATGCGCTCGACGTCCTGGTCGATGATCGGGCCCTCGTCGAGGTCGCGTGTCACGTAATGGGCGGTGGCGCCTATCAGCTTGACGCCGCGCTCATGCGCCTGGTGGTAGGGCCGCGCGCCCTTGAACCCCGGCAGGAACGAGTGATGGATGTTGATGCAGCGGCCCGACAGTTTTGCCGACAGCTCGTCGGAGAGAATCTGCATGTAGCGCGCGAGCACCACGAGGTCGGTCCTCGTCGTTCCCACCAGGTTCCAGATCGCCATTTCCTGCTCGTCCTTGCTGTCCTTGGTGACGGGCAGGTGATGAAACGGGATGTCGCCGAAGTCGAGCCCGGCATAGGTCTCGCGCGGGTGGTTGGAGACGATCGCCGTGGGAACCATCGCCAGCTCGCCGGTGCGCCAGCGATAGAGGATGTCGACCAGGCAGTGATCGGATTTCGAGACCAGCAGCATCACACGCCGCCGGTCGGCGCGGTCGCGCATCTGCCAGTCCATGCCGAAGCGTTCGGCAATTGCGGCAAAGCCGGTCTGCAGCGCTGACAGTTCCACGGCGAGATCGGCCGCGGTGAACACCACGCGCATGAAGAATTTTGCGGTCTCGACATCGTCGAACTGCTGGGCGTCGAGGATGTTCTGGCCGTTGTGAGCCAGAAAGGTCGAGACCGCCGAAACGATGCCGGGACGATCCGGACAGGACAGGGTCAGCACATATTGGTGGGCAGGCATGGACGGCATGATCAGATCTTGTGCAGCGACGGGTTTTTCGCAGGCCCCCTGTATCATCGGCAGCGCCCTTGCGCCAATGCCGTCAGCAGCGCATTGATGAACAAAAGCTGCTCACAAATGTTGGAAACGACATCATGGCCGACCGACTGAATGGCTACCGGATCCTGATCCTGGAGACGCGCGAAGAGGCGCAATTCTCGCGCCTGCTCGCCGAACAGGGCGCGGAGGTGGTGCAGTGTCCGATGTTCGCGATCCACGATGCGCCTGATGCGGCGCCGGTCGAGGCCTGGATCGCGCGCTGCATCGCGCGGCCGTTCGACGACATGGTGTTTTTGACCGGCGAGGGCCTGCGTCGCCTGATGAAGGTGGCGCGGCGCGTCGGCAATCATCGGGATTTCGTCGCCGCGCTCGGCCAGGCGCACAAATTCGCCCGCGGCCCAAAACCCGGCCGGGCGCTGCGCGAGATTGGCCTGGAGCCGCAGCAGACCACCGAGAAGCCGACCTCGGAAGGGATCGCCGAGATGCTCGCGCGCATCGATCTCAGAGGCCACCGGCTCGGCCTGCAGCTTTATCCCGATAAGGACCACAGCGCGCTGATCGGCGCGATCACGTCGCAAGACGCGGAGGTCGATGCCGTGCTGCCTTACGTCTATGACGCCAAGGCGGCCGATGCCAATATCGTGACCGCGATCGAAGAGATGGCGCAGGGCCGCATCGATGCGATCGCCCTGACGAGTTCGGGCCAGCCGCGCCGCCTGTTCGAGGTGGCGCAGGCGCATGGCTGCGAGGCGCGACTGCGCGAGGGGCTGGCCAACACGCCGATCGCGTCCGTCGGCCCGGTCGTGTCGGAGGAATTGAGAGTGCACGGCATCGAGGCGGACATCCTGCCGGCCAACGAATCCTATTTCATGAAGCCACTTATTTCAGCGATGGCGACGGCGCTCGCGACGAATCCGCCGCGCGTGACGGTGCGGTAGGCCCGAGAGATCGTCATTGGGAGGCGCAACGCGCCGAAGCAATCCAGGATCTCACGCGGGGCTCTGGATTGCTTCGCTTCGCTCGCAATGACGCGTGTTACTCCGCCGCCTGCCTGGTCTCGCTGAGATAGGCCTGGTAGGCGAGCCGAATTCCGTCCTCCAGCGATGTCTTCGCGCGCCAGCCGAGCCTGTCGAGGCGGCTGACATCGAGCAGCTTGCGTGGCGTGCCGTCGGGACGCGACGGATCGAAGCTGATCGTGCCGGCGTAGCCGACCACACCGGCGACCACGCGCGCAAACTCCGCGATGGTGATGTCCTCGCCGGTGCCGATGTTGATCAGCTCCTGATCCGAATAGGTCTTCATGAGATGGACGCAGGCATCCGCCATGTCGTCGACATAGAGGAACTCGCGCCGCGGCGTGCCGGTACCCCACACCACGACGTTGGGAAGGCCCGCGGCCTTGGCCTCGTGAAACCGCCGGATCAGGGCCGCGACGACGTGGCTGTACTCGGGATGGTAGTTGTCGCCGGGGCCGTACAGATTGGTCGGCATCACGCTGACGAAATCGCTGCCATACTGGCTGCGATAGGCCTCCATCATCTTGATGCCGGCGATCTTGGCAATCGCATAGGGCTCGTTGGTCGGCTCCAGGGGGCCCGTCAGCATCGAATCCTCGCGCAGTGGCTGCGACGCGAGCTTTGGATAGATGCAGGAGGAACCGAGAAACATCAGCTTCTCGGCCCCGTTCACATGGGCCGCATGGATCACATTGGCGGCGATCGCGATGTTGTCGTAGATGAACTCGGCACGCAGCGTATTGTTGGCGACGATGCCGCCGACCTTTGCCGCCGCCAGGAACACGACCTGCGGCCGCCGCCCGGCAAACCAGTCGAACACCGCGGCCTGGTCGCGCAGGTCGACTTCGCCGCGCGTGGCGGTCAGGAGTTCGACGTCCTCCCGCGCCAGGCGGCGCATCAGCGCCGCGCCGACCATCCCGCGGTGTCCGGCGACGAAGACCGTCTTGCCCTTCAGCTCAAACGGCGCTTTTGCCATTGGCAGCCTCTTGCCGCGCGATCTCGAGATCACCCGCCACCATCTCCCGGACGAGCTCCGCAAAACTCCGCTTTGGCGTCCAGCCGAGTTTTTCGTGCACCTTGGTGGCGTCGCCGATCAGGAGGTCGACCTCGGTCGGTCGGAAATAGGCCGGATCGATGCGCACCACGGTCCTGCCGCTCTTCAAGTCGGTGCCGGTTTCCTCGACGCCCTTGCCGCGCCATTCGATGCTGCGGCCGACTTCGGCGAACGCCAGCTCGATGAATTCGCGGACCGAGCGGGTTTCCCCGGTCGCCAGCACGAAATCGTCAGGCCGGTCCGCCTGCAGGATCATGTGCATGCCTTCGACGTAGTCCCTGGCATGGCCCCAGTCGCGCCGCGCTTCGAGATTGCCGAGATAGATCGTCTCATCCAGCCCGACCTCGATCCGTGCGACACCGCGGGTGATCTTGCGGGTCACAAAAGTCTCGCCGCGGACCGGGCTCTCATGGTTGAACAGGATCCCGTTCGAGGCGAACATGCCATAGGCCTCGCGATAGTTCACCGTGATCCAGTAGCCATAGAGTTTTGCGACGCCATAGGGCGAGCGCGGATAGAATGGCGTGGTCTCCTTCTGCGGGATCTCCTGCACCAGGCCATAGAGTTCGGAGGTCGAGGCCTGATAAAACCGCGTCTCGTTCTCCATGCCCAGGATCCGGATCGCCTCGAGCAAGCGCAACACGCCGATCGCGTCGGCATTGGCGGTGTATTCCGGGCTTTCGAAACTGACCGCGACGTGGCTCTGAGCTGCGAGGTTATAGATCTCCGTTGGCCTGATCTGCTGCACGAGGCGGATCAGGTTGGTGGAATCGGTCATGTCGCCATAATGCATCAGGAACGGCACGTTGCCGGTGTGCGGATCGGCATAGAGATGGTCGACCCGGGCGGTGTTGAACGAAGACGAGCGCCGCTTGATGCCGTGCACGGTATAGCCGAGGCCGAGCAGATATTCGGCCAGATAGGACCCGTCCTGCCCCGTCACGCCGGTGATCAGCGCCACGCGCCGCTTGGCATTTTTCTCCGCTTTCTCCGCCATCATCTCTCCAATGCCGCACCATGGCGCGGACCGCGCCGCCCGCGCAGCGCGAACCGAAAGGCTTGCCTGACATTGCCGGCCGAAAAAGACCGTCACATCAGGCGCAGCCCTTACCACTCCGCACCCGCCGGTGTCTAATGGCAAACTGGATCGAGATTGCGCGCTAGCAGCGCATATCGCTGTCGATGCTGCGAACCGGGGCGCTTTCCTGCAGAAATTCGGTCGGCTGACTTCGAAGCATCCAGACATGGACGGGGGCGTGTCGGCCGCGAACGAACACCGGACCGGCGCTGACGAATTGCGTCAGATCGGACGTCTGGGATTCGCACCTCGCCCTTTGGATCAGTTCGTCGCCGGCCACGATCTTGGTGCCGAGCGTCTGTGCCTGCTTCTCGAGCCGGGCAGCGACGTTGACCGCATCACCAATAAGCGTCGGACCGAAGCTCTTCGAACTCGTCAGCGTGCTGGTCCAGATCTCGCCGTACTGCAGACCGATGGAGACCGATACCGCCGGGATCCGGTCATTGCCATAGTCGCAACCCAGCACGTGAACCTGTTCGAGAATTCTTCGAGCGCATTGCAGGGTTCTCGTTGCCGAGTCGGCATTGTCGGACTCATCCCAGAACGTCGCCAGCGCGCCGTCGCCCTGATACGAGTTCAGTTCGCCCCCGAAACGCGACACCTGATCGGTTACGACGTACTGAAAATCGCTGAGCAGACCGAACACGGCTTCCGGCGGGTCGTCGATGCAGATCCGCATGAAATGGTCGAGGTCGACGAACATGACCGCCGCATGCCGGTGGCGCGGTGGCTTGGTATATGGAATGAAATTGGTTGGTGGCTCGGTGGAGATCATGTTTCGATCCTTTCGAGACAGCGCCCATGTTCGCTTGAACGGGCTCGAACCTAGGCGTCTCACCGTGAAACCGCCGTGAACCCGCGGCTACGCGCCGGATACACGTGATGTTGGCGCCGAGCGTCAGCCGGACGGGCCTCGTGAGCCGACAAAATTGCGCCGCCAGCGGCGATTTCACATCGCGACGGTATCGAGGGAAGGTCGCCGCTGATGGCTCCCGCCGTTCCGCGCCGGCCAGCGATCATGACTTTTCACGCCCCATTGACGGGGCGCCTCCAGGCTCCGAACCCCAGGACGAAATCGTCCCCCGGGGGGCGCAGGCCGCATGATGGGCCGATTGTGTCCGAAATTTGATCCCGCTGTGGCGATGGCAACCGCGAGCCGAGTTGGGTACCATCGAAAGTTGGCGATTGAGAGCTGCAAGTCTTTTCGAGCTTGAGACGCGTTCATTATGTATCTCGCTCCGCTCAACCTGTTCGCCCGATCCGGCGAGACGTTGCTGGACAGCATTGCGGGTCTGGCCTCGTCCGAGCTCATCGCGCTCGCGCGCCGTCTCGCACGCGTGTTCTCGATCGCATCCCCCTTCGCACCGGGCCTTCACTGCATCGGCGGCGAAGTCGTGATCAAATCCGATCTGCCGGCAGGGGCCGGCGGAGCGCGGTTGAGCGTGACGGGAAATGGCGAGACCGCCGCAGCAGCGCTCATCGCATGTCTCGGTGAGACGGCCGAGTTTCTTTCGCAGTTCGAGCGAACGGGCGACATCGCAGCCATGATTGCAGATCGCGATCGCGCACATCTTGTCGCCGACGGCTGGGTCGCCGAAGCGATCGCGGGCGCCGATCGGCCAATCGACTGGATCAGGGCCAGCGACGCATCGACCGGCGAGGTCGTGCTGCTCCCGGCCGATCTCTGCCTGAGGCGCCCGCTCGAACGGCGCGCCATCGCGCCGCCCTCCGCATTGTCTGCGGGCGTCGCCGCAGGACAGAGTTTCGAGGCGGCGGCGCTTCGCGCCGTCTTGGAGCTTTGCGAACGCAATGCCGCGGCGATATGGTGGCTGGGCGGACGCCGCCCAAGACGCTTCGCGCTGGATCATCCGGCACTGAAAGCCGGCGCCGAACTGATCGAACGATTGCGGCGCGGCGTGACCGCGCGGCGGACGCTGCTGCTCGACATCACGACAGACAACGAGGTCCCGGCGGTCGCGGCTGTATCGGTCGACCAGTGCGGCCGAGGACTGGCTTGCGGCCTGTCGTCAAGGCTTGACGCGAGCGACGCGGCGAAGGCTGCGGTCCTCGAAATGTGCCAGATGGAAATGGCCGCGCCGGTTGCGGAGGCCAAGCGTGCCGAAGGTGGTGATGCGGCGCTCAACGAGGCCGACCGCCGCCATCTTCGCCGCGCGGAATTTGCAGCAACGAACTGCGAACTGCTTCATCCCTGGGACATCTCGTCGCATGCGGCGGGCGGACTGCAGCCGGGCTCCGGACTGAAGGGACTTCTGAGCCACCTGCACGCCGGTGGCGTTCGGCTCTATCTGCTCGACCACACAAGGCAAGACGTCTCCGTTGCCGTCGTCAGGGCCATTTCGCCCGACCTGCAACCGTTTTCGAGAGCAGTCTCGACGAAGCGATTCGTCGAGGCGCGGCACGACCGCGAAGGCGAGACTGTCGCAGAGCGCGAGATACCATTGCTCTAATATAGGAATGCGGTGACCTAGTTAGTTGCACTTGCCAGACTCAAGCGGGCAAAAATGTTTGATCATAGGACGCGTAAACGAGCTGGAGCATCAGCCGTGGGAAAAGGCGGTAGTCCTGAAGCGCCGGCGAGTGGCCCGATGATCGTCCGTCTTCTCGGAGATTTTGCAGCCGAGTTCGATGGCCGCAAGATCCTGCTGGGGACACGCAAAGCGAAGGCCTTGATCGCCTACCTTGCTCTTTCGGACAACGCACAGGACACGCGCGAGCGTCTCGTCGGGCTGTTGTGGAGCGAGAGCGACGAAGAGCGCGCGCGGGCCTCGCTGCGCCAGGCGGTACACGATATCAGGCTGGCCTTCGATCATTTGCGGTTCGCCGGATTCAGAATCGACAAACAGGCGCTTTCGCTGAGCCGCGACCTGCGGACCTGCGACGTCGACGAGGTGCTCGCCGCGGTCACGCAAGGCGTGGTGCATCCGCGGCTCCTCGAAACCCAGCGGATCACCGATACCTTGCTTTCCGATCTCGACAACATCGATCCGGCGTTTCAGGTCTGGGTGCTGACCAAACGCCAGCTGCTGCTCGACCGGCTGACCCTGGCGCTCGAACGCATGCTGCCGACCGAAGGCGATTTGCGCGACGCGAGCGATGCGGCCCTGGCCCTGCTCAATCTCGATCCCACGCACGAGGTCGCGTGCCGGCATCTGATTCGCATACGCGCCCTGCGCGGCGACATCGGCGGAGCGTTGAAAATCTACAAATCGCTCTGGGACCTCCTGGAGGCGGATTACGACGTTGAACCGTCGAATGAAACCCAGGCCTTGATCGTCGAGATCAAGCAGATGCCCGGTCTCGGCGAACAGCCTCCGACGCTGGCCCCGGCCCTGCCCGGGACTCAAAGCGAAGCGTTGAGTCCGAAGCAGCTCTTCATCTCGGTCTGCGCCTTCGAGGCGAGCGGCGTACCGCTGGACATGCGCCACCTCGTCGATGGATTCAGGCACGAATTCGTGGCCTGCCTTGCACGTTTTCGCGAATGGTCGGTCCGGACCCTGCCGCCGGTCTGGGGACCCGAGCCGAGAACCTCATCCTCGCCGCCGGAGTATATCGTCGAAGGCACGACCTATGAGTTGAACAACACGGTTCGGCTCGTCGTGACGCTGCGCGACGCGGCGACATCGGTCTGCATCTGGAGCCAGCGCTATTCGATCACGCTGGCCGCGTGGTTCGAGACCCAGGAGCGGATCGTCCGCCAGATCGCCCTCGCCCTGAACGTCCACGTCTCGGCCGAACGGCTGCGCCGCCTTGCCAGCGCAAGCGAGGTTCCCACGGAAATTCATGACCGGTGGCTGCGCGGACAGGCGGTCCTGTCGCAAATGGGTTCGAAGGATTGGCCGGCCGCGGTCGCCTTGGTGGAGGAGTTGCTCGCCGATGCACCCGACTTCTCCCCTGCCTTGAGCGGACTTGTTCAATATCGCAATTCCGCGCACATCGCGGTCCCCGGCAAGTTTCGAGATGTCGCTGCACACATGGAGACGCTGCAAATAGCACAGCGCGCAGTTCAGCTTGATCCGCTCGATTCTCGCGCGCAGCTCAGCCTGGCCTGGACCCATCAGTTGCTCGGTCGCGTGGACAAGTCGACGCTACATGCCGAACTGGCGCTCGACCTGAACGAGAACGATCCCTGGACCTTGATGGCATCGGGCCAGATTTTTGCCTATTGCGGTGACTACCAACGCTCGGCGAACCTAGCCTCCGCATCGCTCAAGATCTCGCCCATGCCCAGCCCGTTACAGGTTGCATATTCCGGTGCGATCAAGTTCTTATGCCTCGATTACGCGGGTTGTATCGACGCATCTCGCGAGGACCTAGGTATTTCTCGGGCGTTCATGATATGGGGCTGCGCAGCAAAGGCTCTCACGGGTCGCCTGGAGGAGGCAAAAGCGGATTTCGAGAGGATGCTGGACAAGATCGCCACTGATTGGCATGGCCCGCAGCCGCCGACACGCGAGAGTATGACACGCTGGCTATTGCATGCCTTTCCGATCGCGATGCGTGGCGACTGGGAGCGCCTCGCTGCAGGACTTGCGGCGGCTGGCGCTCCCGTCGATGGCCTCGAGTTCAGCGCGCTCAACGACAATGCTCAGGCACAAGTATTGAGCGTATACTCGCCAACGCGCTCGGCGTGAATCGTCATCCGCTTGATTCTGGTATCCATCTGATCGGGCCGTGGGGGAACTCCGTAAATCGCCGTGTAGAATTGCGGAAATGGATATGTCGCGGTGGGAAGCAGCAATCTGGCCTCGTGGTCCTTGAGGATCTCTTCGGGTGGCACCCGTGCGATGAAGACGTCGGAATCCCCTTGCAGCACGATGAGGCCCATGCCTGTATCGCGCGGCACCGGCGTGTTGTTGCCGTCGTCGAAGACCAGGCCGACCTGCGCCATCTTGCACTGATCCCAGAATTCCCCGAACGATTTTGGCTTGGGATATTTGGGAGGCATGTCCAGCGCGGTCGGCACCGGATTTTCCTCCGTCGGCACATAGTCAACGTAATTCCTGCCGGTCGCCCATGATTTCACGAGCTTGCCCCATTGCGGAAAGTCTTCCTGGCCAATCGTGACCTTCGGATGTCCCATGTACACCTCCTGCTTTGCGACGTCTTGCTTGATCCCGGCTACCCGCCGGTCGGGAATCTGACCAGGTCACCGAGATAGGCGATGAGGTTGCTGACCGTCGAAATGCCTTCCAGCCCGGCGAAGGCATCGGACTGGTTGTCGAATACGAGCATCGAGACCTGCGCCAGCTGACGCGCAAGGTCCCGGTCGTCGTCGATTCCCAGCAGGCGATCCCTCTGAAAGACGCCATAGAAGACGTCGGCCACGACGATCGACGTCAGTACTCCCAGATGCATGCCCTTGATCGAGTCATCCTCACCTGCCTCGAAGCGTGCGAAGAACGGGATCGGCGGATCGGTCGCGAGGATTCGGATTTCGTCATTGCTCAAACCTTGCCCGGGATAGGACCGGCGCTGCATCAGCCAATTTGATATCCGCCCGAGCCAGGGTGGATTCGCCGGGTCTTCCAGTGAGCCTGAGAGAAATGGCGACGATTGGAACAGCTTCCCATGGGTCTTGCTCAGCGCTTGCGCCAAGGCGCGAACCGACCAGGGCTGCGTTGCAATAGAACTCGTCAGGTCGCGAACCGTAAGCCCAGGCTCGTGCGGATCGCTGCCCCGCACCCCGTTCTCGAGATCGAGGCGCGACCACGGGCCGATCCTTATGCTGAGGTTTGTCGTCTCCGGGTCGTTTCCGAAGAAGCGCGGCCAATCGATTGTCCACTTATTCTCAAATGGCATCTCGCCGGGACAGTCGTCCGAGTTGTGTTTGAGAATGTCGGCGAGATCAAACCGGCCAAACGGCGGGGGTGTTTCCGGATTGAACGAATATTTCGCCCGGATCATCGCGTGTCCGAAGCGATAGAAGCCATAGGAAAATTCCAGCGGCACCTGCCAGGTCCCGTTGTCCAGCCCCACCGGCGGGTCGGCGATTGGAATTCCCGCTTCGTGCGCCGCCCGGACATCGGGGTGCAGGATCCTGGCCAAAACGTCGTTTCGAATGATACTGCGAAAGATCAGTGCACAGGCTGCATGGGTGGCGACGAACTTCCGCTGCGCATCGACGACAGGGCTTCCGGCCGAATGGGTGTTCACATAGGCTTCGATACTGTCGAGGATCTTGCGCTGGAAATGGTGAAACATCACCACGAGCTGCGACAGGATCGCATGCGAATCGTTGCGCGGGTCGGCGATCAGCGCTTCCGGGTACTCCGGAAGATCATGCACCTCGGTTGCACGCGCGCGGGCAATGTCCCTCAAATCACCGTCCTGACCATCGCTGCGACGGCCGTCGGGCCTGACCTGCCCGAGCCGAAGGCGATCGCGAAAACCCGCGCAGTGTTCGTAGGCATGCGGGCATTCGATCGGACCGCCGCCGAAAATGGTCTCGAGCCGCAGTGGCTTTCTGCGAACGTTGCTGAGGCCGATCGGGCTGCTCTGATTGCGCGACAGGAACAGCGAGCTTTCGACGAGATCATGCGCGATCAGTTGCAGAAGATACGTATAGCCGCTGGGAATGTTCGGATTGAACGGATCGCTTGGATATTGGAACAGCATGGCGCCCGCGAGCTTGCACATCAGGTCGTCGGCCCGGTCCCGCTGCGCGGGCACTGTCGGGTCGAACGGCACCCCGTCGATCGCGTATTGCTGTGACGGATCGGGGTTGCCCAGAAAATGCCTGAAGCCGGGCGGGGCGCCGACCAGCTCTCCCGCAGGCGGCGGCTTGA
>Ga0335084_10002738_pt1 | contig 17058 bp, 19 predicted proteins | sample Lox_Sample_44_FD_206721 | JGI IMG/M metagenome (GOLD analysis project Ga0335084, IMG submission 206721) | Soil microbial communities from Loxahatchee National Wildlife Refuge, Florida, United States - Lox_Sample_4.4 | ecosystem: Environmental > Terrestrial > Soil > Wetlands | place: USA... | reverse complement strand
CGATCCCGAAGCAGAGGACATATATGTACATGAGGGCGACTGGTCAAGTTTCGCATACAGGGCGGGCTTTGACGCTGGGTTCACTGCGGGCGTTGTGTGGGGAGATGTAGAGATAATTCGGGGCTATATTTCTGGAAAAGATGGCCTTCGGGTGTCGCCTCCAGTTGAAGGGCTTCCGGCAGTACCTTTACCGATCGAGGTTCTGAAATGCCCATGAGTGCGGCCAACCCAATGAGGGTACCCAATTTGTTGCTTCGGTGGTTATTGGGACCGGTCAATCTCCAGTTGCTTCGGCTGGTGATGCGCCGCCCAGAGTATCGGACTCTTAGGATTGGACAAACGACATTTTATGGGCCGCCTGAGTTCGTTAGGGTCTGTGAGGAAGCAATGACGAGTTTGGCCAAGGTAGATCCGCAAGTATACGAAGGCTTGACTGAAGGATACCGGTACGTGGTTTGGTATGGAGAGCACCGACTATCGGAGGATTTAATTACAGGTGTGTTCAGTATCGACGACTCGTTCCTCAGTTGGGGCACCCTGGGTGTGACCGCAAGATTGGTTGAAGCATATCACATTACAGTGTTGACAGAGAGGAAGCTGCGAAACGTGTTATCTGGGCCTGATGCAGACAAGTTGATTGGGCAGATGAAAACCTCGACTCGCGAGTGGTTGATATCGCACGATTATCCACACGAACTTACTGAATGTTACATCTAGTGGTCAGCTAGGAAGTCGTCGTTCGTGATTGTGGTCGACTCTTCAGAGACTGTTGAAAAAGGGCCGTTCTCAGCATGACATCGAGCTGGAGGGCAAGCGATCATCAGAGGTTCTCAGAGACCGCCGTGAAACGGTGAAGTCGTGCCAGCGTTCGGGCGACGATGAAAACAAACTCGCTCCGTGGACGGATTCCGGCAGCGACTGCTGCGGGTCCGCCGGTCAGTACGGCCACGGTATGGCTGATCGAGCGGCGGACTTCCGGCGCGAGCCAGAGCACCAACCGGTTCTGTTACGCCGGCTGGCAGTTGATCGTCGCGTATCGCTGGTAGCGGCGGTCGATGTGCGACGCTGGTTACTTTGAGAGCGTATCCGGTGTGATCTTCAAATCGGCAGGAAACCGGTCATGCTGACGAATTACCTCTGGCCACCGGCGCGGCACGACGGTAGACTGCGACCAAAAGGAGTCAGCAACCATGGCAAACTATGTCACTCTGCTGCAATTCACCGACCAAGGGATACGCGCGGTCAAGGATTCGCCGAAGCGGGCGGAGGCGGCGCGAGCACTCGGCGAAAAGATGGGAGTGAAAGTCGCCGACATCTTTTGGACGTTGGGCGCCTACGATCTGGTGCTCGTTCTGGAAGCGGCCAACGAAGAAGCGGTGACCGCGTTCACGTTAAGCCTCGGCGCACTCGGCAACGTCAAGACCCAGACGCTGCGCGCGTTCCGCGCCGACGAGTTCAAAGCCATCCTCGGTAAGATGAAGTGATGAGTCGACAATCCGCGGCCTACAAAGGTTTGTCCAAGTTCGGCATCTCACAGCAGCGGCTGGGGTTTGCGGTCGGTGCGCTGCTGGTGTTCGTGGCGCTTGGCGGCGGGAGTTCCGCAGCGGATGGCGCGACGAACCTTGTCTGGCACGACGAATTCGACGGGACTACGGTTGATTCGAACAAGTGGAAGTTCGAGATCGGCACGGGGCCGCCGTATCCAGGTTGGGGGAACAGTGAACTTGAGTATTACACGAGGCGCACTCAGAATGTGTACGTCGCCAACGGCCTGCTCCACATCGTGGCGCGAGCCGAGGCGTATGAAGGAGCTTCGTTCACGTCGGCGCGTCTGAAGAACGAAAGTTCGGGCGCAAAGAAGTATGGGCGTTTTGAATTCCGCGCCAAACTGCCGGCTGGCCTGGGGTACTGGCCGGCCATTTGGATGATGCCTCAGAATTCGGTTTACGGAGGCTGGCCCCGTTCGGGCGAAATCGATGTGGTGGAGAATCGCGGGGCGGCTCCGACCAAAGTGCAGGGAACCATCCATTATGCCAACGCAACCGGCCAGCGCGCTTCGTCGAGAGGAATCTACACATTTCCCAGCGGAGACGCCGTCACCAATTTCCACACGTACACACTGCAGTGGACGAGCCATGCCATCAGTTGGTCTGTCGACGGCCAGGTCTACCAGACGCAGACGAACTGGTCGACGCGTGCGGCGTCTTTCCCGGCACCATTCGACCAACCGTTCTACATCATCATGAACCTCGCGGTGGGCGGCGGGTTCATCGGTAGTCCCACGGAAAGCAGCATCAAGTCGAACACCGTATTCCCCGGCGAGATGCAAATTGATTACGTTCGCATTTATGATGATACTGCACCGGGGAGACTTCCCAGCCCGTGACGATCTGTGCTTGCTTCAGGTGACGAACTAGGTCATTGATTTGCGGTCATCGGGTTGATTGATTATGAAAAGAACACACTTGCGGTGCAGTCTCTGCGTTGTGCTGGTAGCTGGGCTGATGTCGCTGAGTTCTTTTGCGGCCGACAGCAAGGAATCCCCACTCCACGACGAAATGGAAGCGATGAATCGCAATCTCCGCATGCTGAACCGCCAATATGCCACTGTGGGGCAGAAACGGGCCTCACTGGAACTCGTGGCCGCAATGCAGAAACATGCCGAGACGGCCAAGACGCTCACACCTCCCAAGGCAGAGAAAATGTCTGGCGACGAACAGGCCCAGTATCTCGACGCATTCCACAAACATCTCGATGAGTTGCTCCACGAGATCGGGAATCTGAAGGAAGCCATCGCTGACGACAAGACTGACGTGGCGAAGGCGGAGATCGAGAAGATCCAGCAGATGAGGGATGCGAGCCACAGGGAACTCGGAGTGGAAATGCATTCGGAACAAGGTCGCAAACGCCGAAACCCGCCACCGTCATCGGGGCAGTGAGTTGAGTCGGATCCTCGCCAAGGGGCTCGCGCTGTCCTTGGTGTTGTTGTCGCTCTGTGCGCAGGGTGCCGAGGAACCACCCCTCGTCTCGCCAGTGCCGACGTCAGCCCGTGTTTCCAACTCCCCGCAGTCGCTCGCAAGCCAGGTCCGCGCCATTTTCGCGTTCAAGTGTGTCCAGTGTCACGGTGCGGACCTCGAACGGCCCAAGGGGAAGTTCGGCTACATCCTCGACCTCGCCCGTGTTGCGGCAAACCCCAAGATGATTGTGCCGGGAAACCCCAGGAAGTCGGAGCTATACCAGATGTTGGTGTACAACGAAATGCCCGGCAAGGGAAACAGAACGGGGCCGCTGACGCCGGACGAGAAAGATGTGGTGAGACACTGGATCGAAACAGGCGCGCCAGCCGATGCAGTTGCCGGAGAGGTCACTTTGGCTCAGCCGTTGACGCCGCGTCGACGGGTCATTCGTGACATCGGACAGTTTCATCCGCAGTCCGCGCACTTTCCGATAGCGCTTCTGGTCGTGGCGCTCCCGGCGGAAATGATGTGGAGTCTCACGCGGAAAGAGTCGTGGAAAGCAACGGTGCGGTTTTGCGTCGCACTCGGAGCCGTCGGTGCCGTGGTGACCGCCACGCTCGGCTGGTGCGACGCTGTTTTCTCCCAGCACACGGGAGCTGCGGCCCAAGTGCTCCTGCGGCATCGGTGGTTCGGTACCGCGACCGCTGTCTGGGCAGTGGCGACAGCGGCGATCTCAGAGTTGGCGAACAGAAGGGGGAATCCGCGCTCTTTGTCCCACGGCTTTCGCCTGACGCTGATCATCGGGATTGTCTTGGTCAGCGTCGCCGGCTATCTGGGTGCCTCGCTCATTTACGGGCTGCATCACTTTGTCTGGTGACCTGAATCCGCTTGCTCGCTGGGCCCCGCGTTCTCTCAGTCCCCGAGCCGAAGCGATTCGACACCGATGACGTCGGGGTTGCCATTCCTGATCGACGCCAGCAGCTTGTCATCGGGCTGCGTGTCGAGTTGGATGCGGCAACTGGCCGCGGCGGCGCCGTCGAAGATAACGTTCTGAACTTCCTCGACATTGACGTTGGCCCGGCGAATCTGATCCATCACATGCGCCAGCACGCCAACTCGATCGTAATGACGGACGACGAGCTGCCATTTGGCGGGCGTACGCGTGGCGAGGTTGACGCAATTGAGCACGACGCCCGTCTTGACAAACGTCTCGATGATGCGGATGGCTTCTTCGGCGATGGCGTCCTGCGCCTGCTCGGTGGAAGCCCCGATGTGGTGCGTGCCGTAGAGGTTCGGCAGATCGAGAATCGGATCGTTGAAGTCGGCCACGCCCTCCGAAGGCTCAGGGTCGAACACGTCGAGTCCCGCGCGAATCTTTTTCGATTCAAGCGCAGCCTTGAGGGCCGCTTGTTCGACAACTTCGCCACGCGTGGTGTTGATGAGGATGGCGTTCGGTTTCATCATCGCGAGGCGGGCGGCGGTAACCAGTTTCTTCGTGTCCGGCTTGAGCGCGACGTGCAGACTGACGATGTCCGCGCGGCGGAAGATTTCGTCAAGATCGGGACAGTATTCGACTTCGAGTTCTTTGGCTTTTTGCACGGTCAACGAGCGCGACCAGGCGAGCACGTGCAGACCGAAGGCCTGCGCGCGTTTGATGACTTCGCGGCCGATCTGCCCGACGCCGATGACGCCGAGCGTCTTGCCGAACACGCCGTCGGCCTTGCTGAATTCCCTCTTGTTCCACTTGTGCGCGCGCAGGGCGGCAACGTTTTCGGCGATGCGACGGTCAATGCCAAGCAGCAATGCGAACGCGAGCTCGGCGACGGCGACGGAGTTCTTGCCCGGGCAATTGGTGACGTAGACGCCGCGAGCGCTGGCGGTCTTGACGTCGATGGTGTTCACGCCCGCGCCGGCGCGCAGCACCATTGTGAGTTGGTCGGAGGCCTTGAGCGTGTCGGCGGTGACCTGTTTGCTGCGGACGACGAGAATCTTGCACGGGCCGATGAGCTTGGGCAATTCATCAGCCTTGACGGCCGGGCTGTATGTGACTTCGCAGCCGAGCTTGCCAATGCTGTCGAGATGGGTTTCGGAAAACTTGTCAGCGATCAGCACTTTCATAACGCTCTCCTCAGAGGTTCAAACGGGGCCAGCACAGGATAGCGGCAATGGGACGGCGAGTCCAGCGAATGCTTGCATTGACGCACAGGAATCGCTAGAGTTCGCAGCGTCATTTCCGGAGAAGCAGTTTACCGTGAGCTAGTAGTTTGATCTGTTGCACCAATGGAGTGAGCAAGCCCGGTCACGGGCCATTGAGGACAGGACTCGACACATGACAATCACAGAGAAGGGTTTTCAGACGGCAGTGAATATCGGCGGTGCTGTGTTGGCGCTGAGCGTTGTGCTGAACGTTTATTTCGTCATGCGCAACCGCGAAGTCTACCGCGATCAAGTACAGAGCGAGATGCGGTTTCAGCAGTTGGTGTTGCAAGAGCAGGCATACGAGGGCGTGGCGCGGGAGTTTGCCACGCGTGCGGGGATGGATCCGAGGGTCGCCGAAATTCTTCAGCGCTATCAGATTATCGGCGCCACCACGCAGCCACCGGCCCAGGTGAAACCATGAGCGACGATCAGCCCAACCCGCCGGAGGAAACGACCGCGAAGTCAGCCGCCCCCGAAGCGCCACTCGATTTGGCCAGCGCGGTGTGGCAATTGCGGGTTCTGGTGTGTGGTCTTGGAGCGGCGTTGTTGGTGTCGAGCATCACCTTCAATGTCTTTGTCTGGAAGCAGAACCGAAACATCAGTTCGCAAACGAACGCGCGTACGAGTCAGTTGGCACGTTTGCAGGCCACGCAGGATCGACTCAAGCCTGCGCTGAATGAGCTTGCCCATTACAGTGTCGGCAAGCCTGATCTGATGGCTGTCTTCAACCGATTCGGTCTGGACATTGTCCAGCCGTCGGCTGAAACATCTGCGCCGCCCGTAGCTGTGCCACAGGCCCAATAGCTCTCAGCTAGGTGGCAATTGCGCCGGGCGCAATTGCGACGCCTGCAACGTTGCCAATGCTGCTTCAGCCGCGGCCGCCTCCGCTTGTTTCTTACTTGAGCCGTGGCCGCGGCCAATCTCTTCACCATCCCACTCCACGGTCACCTCGAAATACTTATTGTGGTCGGGACCCGACTCGCGGATGACGTGGTATTGAGGGTTGGCGGGTGCCCGCGATTGAAGGAGTTCCTGCAGGTGGCCTTTGGGGTTTTGTCGGGGCGTGGTTTGTTTGATCTGACTGAACTCCGTCTTGAACTGTCCCAAGATGAATTTGCGCGCCGCCCGCATCCCGCCATCCAGGTAAATTGCGCCGAGCAACGCCTCATAGGCATCGGCGAGGTTCGACAGTCGTTCGCGACCGCCGCTGGCTTCCTCGCCCTTGCCAAGCAGAAGGTGCCTGCCGAGGTCAACCGCCTGCGCCCGACGATACAACGTATGACGGTTCGCCAGATGGGCACGAAGCTGCGTAAGCTTGCCCTCGGGCTGGTCGGGATGGAGCTTGAAAATGTGGTCGGTCAACACCAGTTGCAGTACCGCATCGCCGAGAAACTCCAACCGTTGATTGTGTTGGCTCGTGCCGTTGCCCTTTTCATGGGCCAGTGACGGATGGGTCAGCGCTTCGGTCAACAGCTCGGAATTCTTAAATTGGTGGCCAATCGTTTTCTGCAGTTTCAGTATGTGCATGTCCAACCCGTCGGTCGCATTGCGGCAGGATTTTGGCCCCGAACCCTTTTCGGGGCAGAAATCCAACCACACCACGGACCAGACTAGCAGGCGCGCCCGAAAAATCGAGCAAGAAATTCGTGCCCTTAGCTCCGCCGTCCCGAGCGGGGGTGATAGCGATAATGGGTGTCTTTGAGCCGTCGCTGGTCGACGTGCGTGTAGATTTGTGTCGTTCCGATGTCGGCGTGGCCAAGCATCTCTTGGATGACGCGCAGGTCGCCGCCGTTTTCCAGCAGGTGCGTGGCGAAACTGTGCCGCAGCGTGTGCGGCGTGATGTTTTTGGTGATTCCCGTGGCGTGCGCATATTTCTTGATCAGATGCCAGATGGTTTTCCGGCTTAGCGGCGTTCCCCGTGACGAAAGAAACACCTCAGCTCGCTTCTGGCCATCACGCGCTTCGTCAAGGTAGCGACGCAACCATTCGGACGCGTGCTTGCCGACCGGCACGATGCGTTCCTTGTTTCCTTTGCCGACGACTCGCAAGAATCCGGCTTCGAGATTCACTTCGTTCAGTGTCAGCTTGGCGACCTCGCTGACCCGCAAGCCCGAAGCGTACATTAACTCGACCATCGCCTTGTCACGCAATCCAAGCCTTGTGCGCGGCTGTGGCGCAGCGAGCAGCCGTTCGACCTCGCGATAGTCGAGCGTGTGGGGAAGGGTGCGCCACAGTTTCGGTGAGTCAATCGTTTGGGTGATGTCATTGGCGAGCAGCCGTTCGCGATGGAGGAACCGACAAAACATCCGTATCGTTGCAAGGTGGCGCGAAACGCTGCGCGCCGTGAGGCCACGCTTGCGTTGCTCCATGAGATATTCGGTGATGTGCTGTCGCCGCACGGTGTTGATGTGGTCGATCTGGCGGCGGTGGAGAAACCCGACAAATTGCGATAGATCGTCACTGTATGCGAGGCGGGTATTCACGGCCAGACCGCGCTCGACGGTCAAATGATCCAGAAACGCGTCCACCAAATGGGTCACGCGGACAACCTCCTCCTTGTACGTGTAGACTAAGCGCGGTGCGCTCAAGAATAAAGGAAAATCAAACAGGACAAAATAACTCCGCATTTTGTTTGACATGTCAAACAGTTGAGCTGTATTTACAACGCCGTGGAAACTTGGAAGGAATTCGAAGCTAACGAGCTGACCCACAGTGCCGCTCATCATCTCATGACCATTCACGAGTTGGGACTGGACTATGGCGGTTGGGCCCGCGTTTCGGATATCGCCCGTGAACTGGGCATCACGCGTGGCAGCGTCTCCATCAACCTGCGTGCGCTCAAGAAGCGTGGCTATATCGTCACCGACGAACATCGGATGGTGAAGCTATCTCCCAAAGGATCCGAGATTGTCCAAGAGATCAAAATCAAGAAGACCCTTTTCAAATCATTTCTGACCGAAGTACTCGGTGTGTCCGAGCACCAAGCCGAGATCGACAGCTGCAAGATCGAACACTTAGTTAGTCACGAAACCAGCGAACAACTTGCTCGGTTTATCGAGCAACTTAAGAATTCGCAATTTGTGCATTCTTCATGAGGCCGACAATGGATAAACGTAGATCCGATATTGTGGATGAACTAAACCGACTGATGGCGGAGGAATTGGAGGCATTCCTCCGCTATTTCCAGATGAGCTATCGGCTGCGCGGCATTGACCGGCTGGCGGCCGAGAAGCTTTTCACTGAGGGCACGCGCGAAACGCTTGAACACGCTGAAGCGATTGCCAAGCAGATTCGCGCACTCGGCCACATCCCGCAACTCAAGATCGAATTGGAAGTACGCGGTGGCGCGACCACGCTGCAGGAAGCGCTCGCGGAGATGCTGGAAGTCGAGCGTCAGGCGCTGGACGCCTACAAGGAAGTCTTGCCGCGCGTCACCGGCGACACCATGCTGGAAGATTTCATTCGCAAACAAATCAGCGTGGAGACGGAGCACGTACAGGAGATCGCGACCTTATTGGAATAATGAAATTTGAGAGCTGCGAGCAGGTTGGCACGCCGCATCGCAGCTCTCATCGGAATCACGCCTTGGGGGCGTGTTCACGAGTGCAGAATAGAGCCGGACGGCGCGCTCTGCAATATCAAAATTGCAGAGCCACCGTCCGAAACACGAGACCCGTGCCAGTCTCTGCGGAGGCTGACAATGAGGATGTTCAGGATCTGGCCGTTGGCAGTGATGGCGATGTTCGCAGTGGTTAACACGGCACAGGCTGACGGAACAGGACAAGTGACGCAGTTGCCAGAGGTGACGGTGACGGAACAAGTGTTAAAGCAGAACGAACCGGTTGGACCCTACAACCAACCGAAATGGACGACGGGCGGCCAGATTGGCGCCGAGTCCGTGTATGTCCTGCCGGCATGGAACGCGGAGTTGTCGCAACGATGGTTCCCCGAAATTCCCCGCCGAGGCGAGTCCGACAACGCGTTCCAGAACGAAATTGAAGTCGGGTTACCTTATCGGTTCCAAGCGGACTTCAATGAAAACTGGGGCGTGGACAGTGATGGCCACGTCCAGCAGCGCGGGATCGAGCTCGAGGGCCGATGGGCGTTTGCCGACTGGGATGTCATCCCGCTCAACCCGACCCTCTACTTCGAGTGGGAGTTCAATGACGGCGACTCCGAGGACGGCAGTGCCGATGCCTACGAACTTAAACTTCTATTGGCGGAGCAGTTTTATCAGCGCTGGCACTGGGCGTTCAACTTCATCAACGAGCAACAAGTAGGCGGCGCGCGCACGACGGAATTCAAGGCCACGCAGACGCTTACTTACACGCTGATGGATGACAAACTAGCGGCGGGCGTCGAGATGAAATTCGAGCACACGACAGAGAACGGCTCGCGGAGCGACCCTGAAATTGAATTCCTTCTCGGCCCCAGCTTGACATGGAGACCGACCCCAAACACTCACTTCGACCTTGTCCCGTTGTTTGGCCTGACGGGGGATGCGCCGACGATGGAAGCGGTCGTGGTCTTTGGTATCGAGTTTGGGCCCGGCGGAGAACATGAGGGATATGAACCGGCATCAGCAAGAGGACGATAACAGGAATGCATCCGGGAATCAGAGGTGCGCTCCTGTTGATGGGAGTGGCGGTGATGATTGTTAGCCCTGACCTTCTAGCGGATGACGTTGATCCGCCGCAGGTGCAAATCGGTGAACGATTGTTTTTGGAAACGCGGTTTGCGGAGTTTTTCCACCGCAATTCGCCGACTAATGTGAACGCGGCACTCATTCAAGGTGATCCCGTAATGGACACGTTGGTGACAACCGACGCGACCATCCCCGGCCCGTTTGCGGGGCACTCGATGAATTGCCGGCAATGCCATCTTGTTGACGAGGCGTCGATCGGCAATCGTACCTACGCCGATTTCGCTCGCCGAAGTCCGCTCCCCGACCGCGGGGACGGCAGAACCGTCACGCCACGCAATTCGCCGCTTTTGGTTAATGCGACGCTCCCTCGGCGTGGCGGGATGCTCCTGCACTTCGACGGCGAATTCCACAGCCCAGCCGATTTGGTGAAGGGGACGTTCACGGGACGGAATTTTGGCTGGCTGCCGACGGAACGGACCCAGGCGGTGGCCCAGATCGCTCGGGTGATTCGCGAGGATGATGGGACGGGCGACTTGGCACAGGATTACGCGGGGCTGCCCTATCGCGTGCTGTTGAAGGGAGCGGACCAGTCCATCCCGGCGGAATTGCGATTGCCGCCGCGGTTTCGCGTCAACGTGGACAAGGCCAGTGACGAGCGCATCTTGAATGAGGTGGCGAAGCTGGTGGCGGCCTATGTCGAGTCGCTGGTGTTTTCGCTGGATGACACGGGCGCGTTCAACGGTTCGCCCTACGACGTCTTTTTCCAGAAGAACAATCTCCCGCGCCGGCCCGGCAAACGTGAGTCGAACCTCGATTATGCTCGGCACCTGCGTTCGTTGATCGAGGCGCTGTCGAGTCCGCAGTTCGTCACGGAGGCCGACGGCAGTTTTCAGCTCCACGATCAATCCTTCGTGTTCGGCGCGAAGGAACTGGCGGGCTTGAAGGTTTTCCTCGCTGAGCCGAGCGGGCTGCCCCCGACCGCAGGTGAAATCTCCGCAGGAGGGATCGGCAACTGCCTCGCCTGTCACGCGCCGCCGGATTTCACCGACTTCCGGTTTCACAACACCGGCGTTGCCCAATCCAAGTACGATTCCCTTCACGGCCAGGGTGCCTTCAACGCGCTCGCCGTCCCGACGCTGAAGGAACGGTCGGCCAACTACGATGCTTACCTGCCGCCGACTGCAAAACATCCCTACGCACTCGGTCCGTTCCTCGCCGTGCCGTCGGCTGATGATCCCAAGCTCACAGACCTCGGACTCTGGAATGTTTGTGCGAATCCGGACCAGAAGAGATCGCAAGCAAGGATTCGACGAGCGTTGAGGGCGACGTTTGGCGGGTTGCGACGTGGCGAGATGCTTGACAAGACCATCGGGCTGTTCAAGACGCCGGGCCTGCGCGACCTTGCCGATTCCGCTCCCTATTTCCACACAGGTCAGTTCGACACGCTCAACTCGGTCGTCGGATTCTACCGTGCTATCGGAACTGCCGCACGCGCCGGTATCGTTCGCAATGCCGATCTACAATTGTCCGGCGTCGCGCTCAAATCTGAGGATCTTGACGCGCTGGTGGCATTTCTTATGTCGCTGACGGAGGACTACGACTAAGATGACGATCGGCTCAACGACCAACTCTCTGGTTGCGACCTTGCGGATTCGGAAAAAGGTCATGAATGAAGCCCCGATGATGCCGGTTCCGACACATCTATACCTCAACGAGATCCCCTCCGGTGCACACGCTGTTGTTCACCGCATCGAGGCAGCGGACGAAGCCATGCACCGGCTGATGGCGATGGGCCTGTGCGTCGGTCGCGAACTCGAGGTGGTACGCCAAGGAAATCCGCTCATACTCCGAATCCTCGGCGCGCGCATCGGCGTGTCGAGTCGATTGGCCCGGCACGTCGTCGTCACACTTTCATGAGCGCCACCGCCACATGCTGCCAACCCGCTGAGAAGCCGATTGCCCTCGGGACGAAAGGGTTCCGCATCGCCCTTGCCGGCAACCCCAACAGCGGCAAAACGACGTTGTTCAACGCTTTGACCGGCCTGCGCACGCAGACCGCCAACTATCCGGGCACGACTGTCGAGCGTCGCGCCGGCCGATTCAACGGTTGCGAAGTGATCGACCTGCCTGGCCTCTACGATTTGCAAGCCATGTCTGAAGAAGAGCGCATCGCCGTGGCGGTCTTGACCGATAAGCCAGACGCGGCAATTGTCGTGGCCGACTCGATGAACCTCAGCCGCAGCCTGTTTCTGGTCAGTCAGATTCTGGAGAAGAACGTGCCCGTCATCGTCGCTCTCAACATGATGGATCTTGCCGAAGATGCCGGCGTCCAGATCGACCCCGGCAAGCTCGCCGCCGAACTCGGCTGCGATGTTGTCCCGATTGTCGCGCGCAGTGGGCGCGGTCTAGACAACCTGAATCGCGCGATCGAGCGGGTTAAGGCAGCGCGGCTGCCAGCGAGGCCCGTCGCGACCTGCGGCGCGTGTAGCGATTGCCGGTTCCAGACGCGGTATGCGTGGACCGATGCGATTGCGGGTCGGTGCACACAACACACACGCGAGCCGGCAAACAAATGGACCGAACGCCTCGACCAATACCTGACGCATCCGATCGTTGGCGTGCTGGCGTTCTTCGGTGTGATGCTCGCCGTCTTCTTTCTGATCTTCCACATCGCGCACATTCCGATGGATTTGATCGACGCGCTGTTCAGCGGTCTCGGCTCCTGGATCGCCCAACGAATGCCCGAAAGCGACCTGCGCAATCTGCTCGTCAAAGGCGTCATCGGCGGCATGGGCGGCATGCTGGTGTTCCTGCCGCAAATCTGCATTTTGTTCTTCTGTCTCTCGTTGCTCGAAGACACCGGCTACCTCGCGCGCGCCGCATTCGTAATGGACCGCCTGATGCGACGCGCCGGCCTGCCCGGCAAGGCATTCGTGCCGTTGCTGTCGGCGCACGCCTGCGCCATCCCGGCGATCATGGCCACGCGCGTCATCGAAGACAAACGCGACCGGCTCGTCACGATTCTCGTGCTGCCGTTGGTGTCATGTTCGGCGCGCATCCCGGTCTACAGCATGTTGGCGGCGCTCTTGTTCGCGCATGACGCGTGGCGGGCATCGCTGGTGTTTACCGGCGCATACACATTGGGTTTGGTCGCGGCGATCACGGCGGCGTTCGTTCTCAAGCGGACAGTTCTGAAAGGCGAAACGCGCCCGCTGGTCTTGGAGTTGCCGGGCTACAAAATGCCGAGCTTGCGGACGGCTGCGTTGATGACGTTCGACCGCGCGGGCGTGTTCATCAAGAATGCCGGCACGATCATTCTGGTGATCTCGATTGCGCTGTGGGCGCTCGCGACATATCCGAAGAGCCCGCCGCCGCCGGAGGCCGTCGCGTTGCAGCAGCAAGCGGCGACACTGACCGGAACGCCCGCCGGAGAATTGCAGGCCAAAGCCGACCGGCTCATCAGCCACAACGCGCTCGCCAATTCCGCCGCGGGCCGCGTCGGTCGCTGGATCGAGCCGGTCCTAAAGCCGCTCGGTTTCGACTGGCAGATCGGCATCGGCATCATCAGTTCGTTTGCGGCGCGCGAAGTCATCGTCTCCACATTGGCGGTCATTTATGGAGTAGGGGAGGACGTAGCCGAAAAGAATCCCGACTCGCTCTACGATTCGCTTCGCAAAGCCGAACGCAGCGACGGCCGGAAAGTTTTCACCACGGCCACGTGCGCGAGTCTGCTGGTGTTTTACGTGTTGGCGATGCAATGCCTGTCCACGCAAGCCATCACCCGCCGCGAAACCAACAGTCTGAAGTGGCCGGTCTTCCAACTTGTCTACATGACCGTGCTGGCGTATGTCGGTTCGTTGATCGTCTACCAGGCCCTGCGGGCGTTCGGCGTCTCATAACCCAACTCAAGGGAGGAACAGGAAACTTATGCAGCGACGATTGTGCATTGTGGCAATCATAATCAGTGGAACATGGATGGCGTACGGCGTGCGCGCCGACGAAGGCAGCACGGACACGAATCAGGTCACTCGCTTGCCCGCGGCGAAAGTGATCGGCGAACGGCTTGAAGAGGACCAACCCGTCGGGCCGTACCAGCAGCCCGAGTGGACGACGGCGCGGCGTTTCGCGACCACGCGCGTCTATCTCCAGCAACCACCGTGGGGCTTCGGAGTGGAGCAATGGGTGAAGATGCAATACCCGCGCGGCGAGGCACCGAATTATCTGCTTCAAGAGGAAGTCGAAATGGGCCTGCCGTATCGCTTCCAAGCGGACGTGTATGAGAATTGGATCATCAACGAACACCACACCGTCTATCACCACGACGTCGCCACGGAACTGCGCTGGGCGCTGGCCGACTGGGGCAAGATTCCTCTCAACCCAACTCTCTACGGCGAATGGAAGTTCGTCGATGCCGATCAGGGCGCGGACGTTTACGAACTGAAACTGTTGTTCGGTGAAGACCTCGCGCCGCGCTGGCATTGGGGATTGAACCTGATTTACGAACAAGAAGTCGGCCAGTCGCGCACGACCGAGTGGGAGGCCAGCCAGGGCGTCAGCTACACGGTGATTGATGAGAAGCTCGGCCTCGGCGTGGAAATCAAGGTCGAGAGTGAAACCGAGCAAGGCGCGCGCAGCAACGCGCCCATCGAAGTGGACATCGGCCCGAGCCTGCAATGGCGACCGACGCGCGGCTCGCACCTGGACGTCGTGCCGTTGTTCGGCGTGACCGGCGATTCACCAAACGTCGAAACATGGATCGTGTTCGGAATCGATTTCGGCCCCGGCCACGAACGCGCCAGCGCCGCTCCCGTCTCGACAAGTAGTCAGTGAAGCGGCGCGAGTGCAGGACGCTGCATCTTAATCCCGCTTGCGCGGGCGTTGTCGGCTGTGGCACAAGTAGGCCACGCAATGCATGAATCCAATCGAATCCGCGTGACGGTTTGGGGCGAGAACCTTCACGAAAAGAAAAACAAGGTCGTCGCCGACGTGTACCCGAAAGGTATGCACGAGTGCATCGCCGGCGCGCTTCGCGCCGATGACAAACTCGCCGTGCGCACGGCAACGCTCGACCAACCAGAACACGGATTTAACAAGGACGTGCTCGATGCGACGGACGTGCTGACGTGGTGGGGGCACTTGGGCCACGGTCAGGTGCAGGATGCAGTCGTTGATCGCGTGCAAGAGCGCGTGTTGCAGGGGATGGGGTTGATCGTGTTGCACTCGGCGCATTACTCCAAGATTTTCAAACGGCTCATGGGCACGACGTGCAGCTTGACGTGGCGCGAGGCGGGCGAGCGGGAACGGCTCTGGGTCTGCAATCCCGGCCATCCCATCGCGCAGGGTGTCGATCGCTATTTCGAAATCGAGCAAGAGGAGATGTACGGCGAACCGTTCGCCATCCCCAACCCGGACGAAGTCGTGTTCCTGTCGTGGTTTCAGGGCGGGGAAGTCTTCAGAAGCGGCTGCACGTTCAAGCGTGGCAACGGAAAAATCTTTTATTTCCGACCTGGGCACGAGGTTTATCCAACGTATCATCATCCGCAGGTACAACGCGTCATCCGCAATGCCGTCCACTGGGCGCGGCCCGAAGGTTCGGCTTGGATTGACACTTGTCCGAACGTGCCCGTCGAGAAGGCGGCCGAGAAAATCACCGCACGCGGCCCGTCCATGCACAAACCCGGTGACCAAGGCTATCGATGAGCCGCATCGGGGTGAGGTGTGAGCGGTTGCGGCAACACAGTTGTTTTGGAGGGCGAGCCTCCCGGCGAGCCGTGATTGGCAGGGCAACGAATCGGTTCAGCGCGCGCTTCGCCCTCCAACGGTTCACTGATTTCGGTAAGCCCTCGTACTAGGCCACAGCGTTACCATGTCCAAGAAAATCAAACTCGGCATCGTCGGCACGGGCAGCATGGCCAACATGCACGCGGAGAATTTTCACAAGATCGCCGACGTCGAGTTGACGAGTTGCCATGACGTGGTGGCAGATTGTGCCGCAACCTTCGCGCGGAAGCACGGCTTCAAGCACGTGGCGAAGAGTCTCGACGAACTGCTCGATCAGGTTGACGCCGTCAGCGTCGTCACGCCCGACCGATTTCACGCCGAGCCGAGCATCGCGGTGTTGCGCTCGCACAGACATCTGTTCTGCGAGAAACCGTTGACAGTAACGCTCGACGAAGCGCACAAGGTCGCCGCGGCGGCGGAGAAGGCGTCGCGTCACGGCGTGATTCACATGGTCAATTTCAGTTACCGTTACTCGGCGGCGTTTTTGAAGGCGATCGAGTTGGTCGCCTCGGGCACGTTGGGCCCGATCCGACACGTGCGCAGTTTTTACCTACAATCGTGGCTCGCGTCGGACATGTGGGGACATTGGACCAGCGATCGTTGGCAATGGCGGCTCCAGACTGCCGCGGGCTCGGGCGGCGTGCTTGGCGATATCGGCTGCCACATTCTCGAAATGACCACAGCGGTCGCTGGTGATGTTGCGCGCGTTCGGTGCGATCTCCGCACGTTTCCGAAAATCGACGACGGCAAGCCGTTCACGGAGTGGAAAGGGAAGAAACTCGACGCGAATGACAGCGCTGTCATCACGCTGGAGTTCGATCACAGTGGGGTCGGTCTGGTGGAGACGACTCGTTGGGCGACAGGTCACAAGAATCATCTGCGGCTCGAAGCGCATGGTACCGAGGGCGCGTTGCGGTTCGACCTTGATGATGATCCGCACCGGCTTGAGTTGTGTCTCGGAAAAGACAAGGACACGGCGACGTGGAAACCAGAAACGCTCACGCCGCCTCCGAGCCTATACCAGCGGTTCATTCACGCCATCCGCACGGGTCGCGCCGAGCAACCGGACGTTCCACGTGGCGCGCAGATTCAGGCGTATCTCGACGCTTGCGATCGCTCGGCGAAATCGGAACGATGGGAAACGGTTCGCGATTGGAAATAGAGCTCAACGGCACGGCACCGGGATGCGTTCGATGCGGGTGCGGCGCACATCGGGAGGAAGCAGCGCATTGGCTCCGGTAATGGTTGCAGAATTTGCTGATTGTGTCGGCCATCAATTCCGGGTAAACCTGATGCGACGAGTTCAAGGTTGGAGGACATTTCATGAAGCGCGTCAGACTGGGCGTCATAATCGGCAACCGGGGCTTTTTCCCGGGAGAACTGTGCGTCAAGGGTCGCGAGCGCGTCCTGAGGGCGCTGCAGGACGAAGGCATCGACAGCGTGCTGGTGCCCATGGACGCGACGCGGCACGGTGCG
>Ga0335084_10002736_pt1 | contig 17063 bp, 10 predicted proteins | sample Lox_Sample_44_FD_206721 | JGI IMG/M metagenome (GOLD analysis project Ga0335084, IMG submission 206721) | Soil microbial communities from Loxahatchee National Wildlife Refuge, Florida, United States - Lox_Sample_4.4 | ecosystem: Environmental > Terrestrial > Soil > Wetlands | place: USA... | reverse complement strand
CGAAGTCGCGCTGGTTGTGAAATGGACCGGCGTCGAGCCCGTTAGACGAAGCAAACTGGCCCAAGGGGAATGCCGCTGACAACCAGAGAACTTTCTTTCGTCCGGGAACACCTGCCATATATCGGGCTAGTTCTTCGAAGGCTCCGATCGTCATGTAAGTACGCATGTCGTTCTGGCTGAGTTGTTCGTCTTCGAGGCTTCGTTCCAGGCCCGCCATCGCGATCGCGAACGAGCGTGTCGTGTCGGCAGGGGAGTCGAGTTTCTGGGTGACCGAACGGATGAACTTGATGCTGGACGTGTCCAGTTGCGAGATCAGAGAGGCGCTGGGCTTTGCGCGTTTGTCTTTCATCGCCATCAGCAATTCGTTTTCGTCGGCAGTAAATCCGCGCACAAGGTGCAAGGCGCTGTCGAGTACGCAGAGAGCGAAACTTTCGTTGCGAGGCTTGCTCTTGATGTAGCGGATCAAAGCGTCGCGCGCACTGGATTGATCGAGTGGCGCCGTGTTGAGCATGTCGAGGAGGATCAGCGTCGAGGAGTCGGGCTGAGTCGTGTTGCTTACGTTGCTGAAAATGTTTGCGGGTCGCTTGAACTCAGGGGCGGGAGTGAGATGAGTATCGATGACGGAGTGCTCTTTGATATAGCTGACCTTTTGACCGGCGCCATCTTCGGTTACTGTGAAGTCCTCAGGCTTCAGGCCTGAAACCGGATGCCCTTTGGAGTCGGTTACCAGGACGTCGACGGCGACGACGTCCGCACGGGAGTGGATGACGACATCCGGCGTTGCCGGCTTGTCACTAGCGGGGGCAGCAATTGTGGGTTGGTCTTTCGAGAGGGAAGTGTCACCGGGCTCTGTGATGGCCGGGAGGTTCGACTCTGCGATCTTCGCCAATTGCTTGGTAGAAAATTCATCGTTAGCGGCAACTTCGGGATCATCCGGGTCCTCGCCTGCGCCAGGCGGTATGAGTCCAGGCGTTCCGGCGCGAACAGCGGCGAGTTTTGCGGCTTCGTCTCCTTCGAGAGCAGGCAGGGAGTAGATTTCGACGTTGCCGTCACGGAGCGCGGCAACTGTGGTGCCCTCTGGAGACAGAGCGAGATTTCCACCGACAGTGATGGCCGGTTGAGTTTGGATTTTCAGGACTGATGTGCCAGTTGCTGCATTGAATATTTCAATATTGTGTCGGCGAACTTCCCGGGTGCTCTCTTCTCCTTCCTCAGGAGCGGGGTTGGTTACTTTCGAGACCTCAATATTCGAGAGGGCGAAGCGTGTCCCAGAAGTAGCACGGCTGATCAGCGGCGAGTTGAGCTGCTCGCTCCAGCGATGGCGCCACAAGAACTGGCCGTCGGTGGAAAAGCTGCTGATTACGTAGCGATCCTGTGCCGTTGTACACCGCCCGACAAGAAGCGTGTGTTCGCCGGAGACTTGAACGTCTGGAATACAGGAAGAGCGGACGCGAGTAATCGGACGGTGACCCTGCCCACGGCCTCCGAAGCGAACCAGCCAGGTCCAACCGCTTTTGAGCGTTACGTCCGCGATACCGGTATCGGTCAGTCTCTGGGGAATGGGCCGTTCTTGGGGAACAGTCCCGAGGATGCTGAGTGAGTTAGCGTCGAGAAATCGCATCTCAAACTTTGGCGGATCGGACTTGTGGTTCTCAGCGGTCTTCTCGCTAGCTGCCTTGGGAACCGCGATGCCGGCGACAATCTGCGTCCCATCGGGAGTAGAGTCCGCCCAGAAAAGGTCAGAGTGTTCAAGGGCGGCGGTCTCGGTAAGGTGAGGGTCTAGTTCGTAAAGGGAGTCGCCTTTACGCAATAGCATCTTCCCGGAGGCGAGGGGCCACAAATAAGGTTGGCGATCGTGCAAGTACCAGTCGGCGCGCTGCTGTACCTCGCCGGTCTTGGGATTGACTACCACTGCATGCACGATGCGGTCCTCGTGGGTTCTGGGGCAGGTCCGGTGGCGGCGAACCATGTCAGAGCCCTCGAAAGTCAACAGCAGGTGATCTTCATCGAAAAAGCTAAAGGCCAAGTGAAACGCGCCATCACGGCTACGCAACGAGGAAAGGCGGCGGAAGTTTAGATTGTCGATATTGATGGAGTGTACAGGTGTTACCGCTTTTGCAGAGTCAGACGCAGGGACTGGTCGAGTTTCCGATTTGGCGGGAGCAACTCCGGTTGAGTCGTTCGTGTTCTGAGCTATGGAGGCAGGCGCCAAAGAAAAGAGAAGGCCAAAAAGCGATGCCCAAATGCGTCGAGGTGCGATCATCACGTAACCGCCTTACCGTCCAATGGGGGGAATCCTGCGGGCAAACGGCTTTACCCGCCGGGATTGTAGCATGAGTTTTTCCGGGTGTATGTCATCGAAAGCAGACGTTTTGGTGCTCTGGCCGAGGGTTTTCGTTGTATGGTGTTTCTTTGAAAGCACAAGGTGTGTCTGCAAACACAGTGGCCGACCGCCTTTCGAGAGACAATCTGTAGGGTTCCTGAACCGTCGTCGAAAGTGAGTCATCATGAAGTCCCCGGTTTCGAAACGCTGTAACTCCATGTGGCCGATGCAATTATTCCTTTTTTGTGTTGGATCGGTAAGCTGCCTGTTGGCACAGGGAACGGGCGCTCAAGACAATCAGGCAAAGTTGCCGGCGACAACCTCGTCCGTTTCGACGCCTACGTTGAAGGTGACTACGCGCATGGTTACGTTGCAGGTTTCTGCCAGAGACGCAAAAGGCAAGGCCGTCAACGGACTCACGGCTGCTGATTTCCAGGTGTTTGAACAGGTGTTACCAAAGAAGGAACAAAGGCCGCAACGCATCGCCTCTTTTCAGGCAGTGAATGTGGTGGCCATCGCAGCGGAGGATAAAGGTTCTGTACAACTGCCAGCAGGTGTTTACAGCAATCTGGTCACGATGCAAAAAGTAGCGGTGCCACCGACGATCCTGTTGATGGATGGACTGAACACGAGCGTGGCGGCGCAAATGCAGGTTCATCGTCAGATGGTGAAATTGTTGGCCTCGATTCCGGCTGACATACCTGTTGCAGTCTTCTTGCTTGATCGAAATCTGCACATGCTGCAGAACTTCAGCACGGATCGGACGCTGCTGCGCGCAGCCGTGGATCAGGCGCTTTCCCTAAGTGGCCAAGAGTTGAATCCGACCGATGTGCGCGCTGATCCGGATTCTTTGTCGCGTCTGGTGGAAGATAATCCGCCTCCGGCACCGCCTTCGCCCCCGGCAGGAGGATCGGGAAGCGTTGGCGCCGAACTGCAGCAAATACGCACTTCGGCCGTCGCGGAGCAGGTGCAACAGCTACAGCATTTCGAAAGAGAGGCTTCGACTTCGCTGATTACGATTCGCGTGCAAACAACGCTGGATGCGTTCCGCTCGATCGCGCGACATGTTGCCGGATATCCGGGGCGCAAGAACCTGCTGTGGGTGGCATCTTCATTTCCGCTGGCAATTTTTCCAGATTCTGACTTCAAGTTCGCGGGCATGGGGGAGTTTCAAGACAAGTTCGCGACGCTGGCCAACTTGCTGGCGGATGCGAAGATCGCCGTATATCCGATGGATCCTGCGGGACTCGAGTCACAATCTTTCTTCGATGCGTCTTCGCGTCCGTCCGGCAGAGTCGCGGCCGTTGGGACCCAGACCAGTGCAACGATGATGCGAGAGGAAGACACGCGCGCCTCGAATCAACTCACGATGCGGCAACTGGCAGAACAGACCGGCGGACGCGTTTGTGTTAACAACAATGACCTTTCCGATTGCGTGAAGAAGGCCGTGGACGACGGCACAACGTACTACGAGATCGCGTATTATCCGGATTCTGCCGAGTGGAAAGGCGAGTTCCACCGCATCAATGTGAAGACCAAGCAGGCCGGAGTGCATCTCGCTTTCCGCGAGGGTTATTACGCACACGCGACTCCATCTGCCGAATCTGAGGGATCGAAAAAGTTCCAGTCGGAGTTACAGGAGGCTGCCTGTCGCGACCTGTTGACTTCTACCGACATTCTGCTAATGGCGCAGTCGATTGCGGCCGAATCTCCTAACCAAGCAAAATACTTCCTCGCGATGGACACGAAACAACTCGCGTTTGCCCCAACAGCCGCAGGACATCAGTTGTCCCTGATCGTCGCCGCATGTTCCGTCAATAAAGAGGGAACTCCGATTCAGTATCTGCAGCAGCCAACAGATATGACCCTGAATGATCAGCAATACAACGGGTTGATGGCGCAACATGGTTTCACCAGGACGTTTGAGTTTGTGCCGGCACCCGGCACGGTGCGAATTCGATTGTTAATTCGAGACAATGCGACCGGCAAAATGGGATCGGTTGACATGCCGTATCAGCCACCCCCAGTGGCACAGGCCGCTCCGGCTGGATGCGCGGGTTCGGGACCATGTAGCGCGACAGCGCCGAAATAGAACGCAGAGTGTGCAAGGAATTTCACACTTGTCCGACGGCTGGCAAAGCGACTAAATTTTTAGATAGTTTTCTCTCCCCCCGGTATCCCTGAAATTTGAGTGCAGATCGAGGGAGTTCCACGTTCTCGATCAAGGTGTGGAATTAGATAAATGAATGGGCTGATCCAGTCGAGGCCAAAGGATGAATTTCTGATGAATCACAAATTCGCCCTCGTCGTTGGAATCTTGACGTTGTTGCTGTTTTGTCTCCCTGCTTCAGCGCAGACGAGTCCGGCCGTGTTCCCGGCGGGGTTGACATTCGGTTACATACCCAATGGAAGCATCGTTACACAGACGGTCAGTGTCTACGATATTGGCGCGGTCAACGTCACGATCAACTCAGTCACACCCAGTCTTCCGGAATACACGATTATTTCGGGAACAGTGCCCACAACCCTTACGCCCGGCCAGCGCGCGGATTACGTAGTTCAATTCAAACCAGACTTCGCCAAGAGCTTCCAAGGACACTTAAATTTCACTTTTGCGGCTCAGCCAAGTCAAAGCATCAACTTGGATGGGCATGGCACGAATTCAGCAGCGGTACCGACGCTCAATGCGACTTCGTTGAGCTTCCCGAACCAGCCACTGGGAACGACGAGCGCGGTGCAGACGCTGAAGATTACAAACAGCGGAACAACTGCGGTCTCTTTAAACAATGTGATTGTTACGTACCCGTTCATCCAAACAGGATGGACCAAGGCGGTATCGATTGGGGCGGGCAAGTCATTGAGTCTCTCGATTACGTACGTTCCGACTTTGTTGGCGACGCAAACAGGAACGATCTCACTGACTTACAATATCGCGCCGCCGCAAGGGGTCAGTCTGACGGGCTCGGGAATTGCTGCCACAGCCATGGGCATCACGACGTTCCCGACTCTTCCGGCGGCGACCAAGGGTTACGCATACCAAGCTAACCTCAACGCAACCGGCGGAACAGCGCCTTACTTCTGGATGCTCTCAGCAGGATCGGCGTTGCCGACAGGGCTGTCCCTTTCGACGACCGGCATAGTCAGCGGCACAGTCGATTCCTCAGTCGCAATTGGGAATTATTCGTTCACGGTTGAGTCTCGAGACTCGGGATCTTCGCGAACAACCCTGAGCAGTACGCTGACGTTGCCCGTGGGATCAACCAGCGGAAGCAAGAACTGCAACACAATCAGTTACAACGCGGGAGATGGTTCGGGTCCGCTGGTTCCAATCACAGATTTGGGGACGAGTCTCTATCTTGGAGCCGAGTCCGGCGGACTTTACGCGAACGGCAGCAACACCGATGATCCCACTCACCGTGCCTTTGGGCAGAATGCTGCGGCGGGAATCGGGCCACTAGACGCGAATGGGAATCCTGATCCAAACGGGAAGTATGTCTTCTTGTCGATCGGATTGTCGCTCACGCAGCAGCCCTTCACCGAGTTCTTGCTGATTGCGGAGACTGATCCGTCAAAGAACTCGCACCTTGTGATGGTGAATGGCGCGACGGGCGGTGCGACTGCCTCTCTGCTTGCGGGGGTAAATAACAACTTCTGGAATGCGATTGTTTACGACTATCTGCCGAATGCTGGAGTGACGACGAAACAAGTTGTGGCAGCGTGGGTTCTGGACGTCAATGGCGGACCGACCGGTACTTTTCCCGCCGACATGAGTAAATTGCAAACGAACCTGCAATCAATCGCACAGAACCTTCTGGTCAAGTTTCCCAATATCAAATTGGCGTACTACTCGAGCCCCAACTACACGGGATATTCGAATGGTCGGGTAAACCTCGATCCTGAGCCTTATGCCTACGAGACTGGGATGGCGGTGAAGAACGCGATCCAGGATCAGATCAGCGGAGACGCCAGCATGAATTACGATCCTGCGAAGGGCAAGGTGAAGGCTCCGTGGATTGCCTGGGGGCCGAATTACTGGGCAAATGGAATGATCCCGCGGAGCGATGGACTCGTGTGGACTTGCCAGGATTCAGACACCGACGGAACGCATCCGTCGAATCCAGTCGGACGGATTAAGGTTGCAACGCAGTTGTTGAACTTCCTTAAGACGGACGATACAGCTTCGACTTGGTTTTTGGCGCACTAGAATGATTACTTTGTGACGAGCTTTGCCTTGCTGGACCCTCTCACCACAGGGGAACACAGAGATTACGCGCAATGAAAGAAGGCCGGATCAGAGAAGCCGGCCTTCTTCATTTTGCCATTTACGAACTTAATTCACGACTCTGAGTTCTTTATGGCTCTCGAGAATTCCGCGCGGCATAAGCGGCGCCTCCTTCGCGTAACTCAGGAGCGCGTTATTTGCGGTTTCTTGCTTCCGCCTCGGCGAGCCATCCACGACGGAGTTTCTCCTCAGGAATACTTGATAGGTATGGTTTCAGGTCGAGGATGGGTGTGTTGTCTAGCATGTCGATACCTTTGACGTGCAGAGAGCGCCCATCGCGACGAAGAAGTTCGACGACGGTGAGGCCGATCGGATTGGGGCGCATCGGTGATCGAGTGGCGAATACTCCGTGCTGGCGATTGTCAGAAGGAGGCGACGCCAGCAGTTCAAATCCCCCGACTCGATCGAAGACCCATAGCACGATCAGGTGAGAAAAGCCTTCGATATCCAATAAGCCAGGTTCGAATTGCGGAAAGATTTCGAGCACGCCTTCGGCGTCGTGTTTTGCACCAAGACCTTTGGGTACATCTTGCGTGGTCTTGTAAGGACTGAGAACGTGTCCGATGGGATCAAATGAAAACATAGAAAAAGTCCCCGATAGAAATAGTGTGGCACAAATTGTCGAACGCCACGTCGCGCTGAAACTTGTCGGCTGTTTCTTCAACAAAACTTTACGACACCTTGACGAAACTCTAGGTGGCGAAGTGCAACGTAGCGCGAGAACGCACGCATCCCAGCAACTTAATTGAATTGGACGAGCGAGCGGTTGAAGCGCGAGTGCAGCGCGCTGCAATTGTTGTGTGTCGAGGGTCGCGACGCCGAATTCGATCAGCAATGTCACGCCGGGAAGAGCATTTCCGTCGTGATGCACTTCCATCCAAGGAGTTCTGTTCATGAATCGAGTTGTGCTTCTTGCAATGAGTTGTGTCCTATTCCTAACGCTTGTCGCTTCCGCTCAGGAAAATCGCTCCGAGATCAGCCTGCAGGGTGCAGGCTGGTTCACGAATAACACATCGGGAAATGGCACTTCGTACAGCGCTACCGATAGTGGAGGCATTGTTGGAACCTATCGCTATCATTTGAACCATTGGATCTCCGCCGAGGGAGCCTACGGATACAGTCAGAGCACGCAGAAATATGTACTGCCTTCCGATGCTTTTCGAATTCAGTCAGGAATTCAGCAGTTCACCGGTAGCCTGGTGGTGAATCTTCCAACCAAGGCGGGATCGCGATTCAATCCTTACTTTCTGGCGGGGGGCGGCGCATTGCGGTTCGGTCCCAAGAGCAATCAATCCAATTCTCTGTCTGGAGCTCAGGAGCAAACCAAGGGAGCATTTGTTTATGGTGCCGGGCTCAATTATGCGATTTACCGCGGTTTGTCGCTTCGAGCGGAATATCGAGGGCTCGTTTACTCCACGCCCGATTTCGGATTCGGGGGATTAGCCACGAATTCGATGATCCATGCGGCGATTCCATCGATCGGTCTGAGCTTCAGGTTCTGAAAGGATGGACGGCGCGGTAATCGCCGCGCCGTATTTGAAATTATTCCGATTGCTTCGGCAGCGGCGGCTCGATCGGCTTGCGCGGCAGTTTCTCATCGCGCATGGCTGTGTTGTAAACGAAGCTGGCGACGATTACGGCGGCCTGCTTCAGATCCTCGGCTTGCAGACGATCGTACACGTCCATGTTGGAGTGGTGCGTACGGGTTTCGTATTCGATGGGATCCTGAATGAATTGAAAGCCGGGAATGCCGACTGCGTCGAATGAGAGGTGATCAGTGCCACCCGTAGTGCGCATGGTGAGCGTTGTCATGCCCAAGTCTTTGAACGGTTTCATCCAGGCTTCGAAGATGGGCGCGACCGATTCGTTTTCCTGCAGGTAGACGCCGCGGATTTTGCCGGTGCCATTATCGACGTTGAAGTAGCCGGAGACTTTGGCTTGTTCCGGTTTCACCGTGATGGGGCCGGCCTCGCGGCGCAGCAGCGTCGGCGTGTCTTTCATATTGGGATCGTCAGATCGAGGGCGTGAGCCGAAGTGCTGCTCGACGTAACCTTGTGATCCGAGCAAGCCTTGTTCTTCGCCGCTCCACAAGCCGATGCGGATGGTGCGTCGAGGCTTGATGCCGAAGTCCTTATCGAGTGCTTTGAGAATGCGGACGGCTTCCATCATGATAACGCTGCCGGCGCCGTTGTCTGTGGCGCCAGTGCCCGAGTGCCAGGAATCAAGGTGTGCTCCGAGCATAACGATTTCATCTTTCTTGTCAGTTCCCGGAATTTCGGCGATTGTGTCGTACTGCATTGGGTCCGCATCGTAGAACGTGTTCGTGACATTGAGTTCAAGGGCGACTTCCTTCTTTTGGTCGAGAAGCCGGGCGATGCGGTTCCATTGTTCGGAAGCCAAGGTCAGTTGCGGAACGGTAGTGGTCTCGCCGGATTTGTAAGAACCACCCGACTGGACGAAGACGGTTCCTCCACCGGCGGTGCCCCGGCTGTGATCGATCACGGCAAGGACTTTCTCGTCGGCAAAGAACTGATTCAGGTCTTTTGTGAACTGGCGGCGGCGCATCATCTCCGCCATACGCAACGGAGGACGTTCGCCGGGAATCTGGTATTCGCCAACCTTGGAGAGATCATCGTCGGTGAGGCGCTTGTAGGGTGATTCGATGATTGGTTTTACTTCGGCGTCGGGGCCGAAGACTACGATCAAGCCCGCAAGCTTGCCGCGATATTTTTCGAAGTCTTTCTTGTCTTCGATGTTTGCGCGAATACATTTGCCGGTAATGACGCCATTCGTGCCAGGTGTCCACGCTTTGGCGTAAGCGATCAGAGGGGTGATGTCGGGCGACATCATTCTGGCATTTATATATTCGTTCGCCCATCCGCGGCCGAAGGGACCCCAAGCCTCGAGATGCGCATTGGTCAAGCCGAACTCTGCGAGCTTGTCGCGCGTCCATTCGTTGGCGCGCTTCATGTTGGGAGAGCCGGTGAGGCGCTCGCCGATGGAGTCCATCAGGCCCGAGGCGAGTTCCATCACTTTGGAATTGCGAAAACCCTCGTAACGGATGCGCGTGGTGACGTCGAGGTCCACTTTTTCCTGAGCCTGGGACCAGGCGGCTGGCAGCGAGTACAAGATCAGGACAATCGAACACACGAGTCGTATGGCGGGATGCATAGTTGGCTCTCCTGGAGGGACCGAGTTGGGATTATACAGAAGCGCTTTCGATTCGGATGAGGGGGTAGAACGGCGACTAAGGCTCTGACGGCGGCTTTCGTTTCTCTTCAGTATCGACGGAGAACAGCATGTAATGGTCGAAGCTGTGACGCCGGAAATAATTGCGTTTGCGAAACTTAAAATAGATCTCCGCTTGCTTGGGAAGCCAGAGAGTAATGCTCTTCCTGGGAAATGGTACTGGTCCATAGTCAACGGACTGGTGTTCGGCGAGCAGTTGAAGTTCGGGGATGGGCTTGATCAGGTCGGCCTCGATCCGCACGATTTGAAACGTATCGGCCGCAATCCAGGCGATTCCTTTCAAGTCGGCCGGAAAGATCTGAGATCCGATCTGATAGCTATGCATACGATTCGGGCGGTCCGACCGTTGTCGAAAACGCACGAGCCATGTGGGTTTGCCTTGCCATTCAGCGAGACCATCGCAGGTTAGATCGAAATCCTTGCGCATGTCCGGGTGAAAGACGAGAGCCAGACCCGCAAAGCCGGTGCTGGAGATGTGATCAGGATTGTCTGCCATCCTGCTGAGGCGAGTGGAGCGGGACTCGGCGACGGTAACGGTTCCCGGTGCTGACTCGGAGAGCAGCGCGACGTAGTCATACTTGCGGATCTCGCTATTGAGAGGAAGCCCGGCAGAATCCAGACTTTGATGGAACAGGTCTTCCACTGCGGCGAAACGGGTCAAGTCCTCCACAAGCTCCTTGACTCGTTTTCCAGTTTCGGTGATGACAGTCTCTGAGGAGCACTCGATACCGGTTGCGAGAAGAGGCTTGACCTCATCAACGTTTGGAATGTGCCAGATGTCTGCCGAAATACTGGGATCCGGAATTGCAGCGAGAGGATCGACGACTGTTATCTGCGGCTGAGATGCCGACGACGAGCTATCGGAAGATGCGCGAGGCCGAGCCTCAAGCTCTATGAGTAACGCGCGGACCTGACCCGTCATCGGGTGATGGGGAGCTTGTTCCAGAAATAATTTCAGCGCCTGCATGCCCTCTTCATCTCGCCCAAGCCCGACCAGGGATTCCCCGAGAACAAGCTGCGCGGAGGCTACTGAGCCAACTCTCGATTGATTTGCTTTGTCGATGGCTAGTCGAGCCTCGGAGCAGGCTTTGTCGTAGTCCTTTTCGCGGAAGTAGGCAGTGGCGAGCAGATTGTGGGGAAGCCAGTTTGCAGAGTCCACAAGTATCGCCTGTTCCAGGATCGGCGTCGCGTCGGAATACTGCTGACGCTCCAGGCGGGTTCTGCCGAGGAGAATGAGAGCCTGTGCATTGCGCGAATCGAGGCTGGAAGCTGCGGCCAGGTAGGTCTCCGCACGCGCGAAATCTTTCGTCTGGAAATGTAGATATCCGAGCAGAAAATTAATTTCCGTGCTGGAAGGGGCCAACTTGTACGCAGCCTCAAGTTGTCGACGCGCGGCGGTGGAATCATTTGCTTTGAGCGACGAGATGCCTTTTTTCGCCTGCTTTCGCGCCTTCGGCGAAAGTATTGTTTTGGCGACATCCAGGTTCACGGCCGCGGGATCACGGTGAAGAATGATTTCCAGGCGAGGTGCAAGAGCTGCGGCGACGGAGAGTGTTTGTCGAATGTTGAAGTATCCGACTGCACTGATTTCAGCCGCGTAATCTCCAACCGGCAGATTGGCGAATACGCTTCGCGAAGAGAGATCAGTCGTTTGCCAGGTGGCTGATTGATCCGAGGCACGCGTGAGCTTGATCAAGGCCTGACGATCAAGTCGTACTCCGCTCTTTTCAGAATACACATAAAAAATCAGCACGCCTGTCCCGGGAGCGGTGTTGTAGACGTCCGAATCGTTCGATTGCGATGAGACTGCGACCTGAGCGGTTGCAAAAAACGCGTTCAGAAATAAAAAAAGGAGGAAGGAGCACAACTTACGCGTCAAGTTACGATGATGCCACATACATTTAGGACGAGCAGTCTGGCAAGCGCACGATGAGGGCTAACGAGCGGAATCGAGACTGAAGGATCGTCCCTACCGGCTTTATAGAATACCTCGAACGCGCACCGCTGTGATTGGAATCCTTATTGATTTGCTTTTGCGGGGCTGCTGACTGGTTCCTTGCGCTTTTCCTGTGTATCGACCGAGTAGAGCATGTAGTGATCGAAGCTGTGTCGCCGGTAGTAACGGTGCTTGTGGAAGTCAAAATAAATCTCCGCGCTCTTTGGAAGCCAGAGAGTAGTGTCCTTCTTGGGGAAGGGAACCGGACCATATTCGACGATCTGTTGCTCGCTGCTCAATTCAATCTCGGGTACGGGCGCGACCGATTCGGCTTCCATGCGTACGATCTGAAACTTGTCGGAAGTAATCCACGCACGGCCTTTCAGCTTGACCGGATAGTTTTGATTTCCGACTTTGTAGCTGTGCATGTGATTGGGACGATCGTCGCGTTGCTGGAAATGGACTAGCCATGTGGCCTGTCCCTGCCAGTTTCCGAGTCCCTCGCATTTCATATCGAAGCTGTCGCGCACGTGAGGATGAAAGACCAGCGCGAGTCCAGCAAAGCCGGTACTGGCGAGGTTGTCGGGAGCCTCGGATGCGGCAGCCTGATCGGCGCGATACTCGAGGATCTCGAGGTAGCCAGGTTCAGGTTCTGTGATGGAGGCGACGTAGTTGTACTTTCTAGTCTCGGTGCGGCTTGGATTACCGAATTCGTCGACAGATTGGTGAAACAGATCCTCAATCGCTGCGAAGCGGGTGACGTCGGCAACCAATTCCTGCGCGCGCTTGCCCGACTGTTCGATGACTGTTTCGGCGGGACAGGCGACATCGGGAACAATTGACAATTTAATCTCATCGATTCCAGGGGGCTTCCAGGGCTTGACTGAAAACTTGGGCGGTGGCAGCGTTGCCAGTACATTTATTCCGGGCAACGACTGATTAGCACTCGCGAGGGCCGTCGACGGTTGGGGATGTGAATTGTCAGTCTCAATTTGTGCGACGGCTTTGCGGACTTGCTCGGCCAGAGGATGTTGCGGTGCCTGATCCAGGAAAGTTTTCAGCGCCTGCAGTCCCTCTGCTGGTTGCCCGAGATTCAGCAGGGCCTCACCGAGGATGACTTGCGATGAGACAGCAGTGTTCTTGCCTTTCGTGATCGAGACCGCGGCTTCATCTCTTGCTTTTGAGTAATCGCTCTGGTGCAGGTAGGTGTAGGCGAGCAGATTATGTGGTAGCCAGTTCTCCGCATCAGCGAGAACAGCTTGCTCTAGCGCTGATCGTGCGACCGGGTAATCACTTTGTTCCAGACCAGCGCGACCCAGAAGGGTGAGAGCCTGACCATCGTGCACATTGACGTTGGTGGAGGCGGTGAGATGAGTAATCGCGCGAGCATAGTCTTTCTTCTGAAACCATAGATATCCCATCAGAAAATTAAGGTTGGCATCGGCAGGGGCGGTTTTGTAAGCCTCGTCGAGGTGTTTCTCGGCGTCTTTCAAGTTGCCAGACTTGAGAGATTGCACCGCATGTTTGACTTCTTTTCGGGCGCGTGGAGAAACGGCATTTGCGCCGACATCCAGGTTAACGGCGAGCGGATCCCGCTGCAGAACGATATCAATCACCATCTGCATGTTGGCCGGAGAAATCACCAACTCTCGGCGTCCGCTGATGTAACCTACCGCGCTCGCTTCCACTTCATAGGTCCCGTAGGCGATATTTGTGAACCTCCCCTGGGAGTGGTCATCGGTAGTGACCCAGACCGGCTTCTGACTGAACCGATCGACTAATTTCAAGACGGCTTGGCGATCCAGATGTGCCCCGTTGCGTTCGGCAAAGACATTGATTTCAATAGCGCCGGTATTGGGAGCCGTCATGTAACTGCCAACAGTGGCGGCTCTGCCTCGTAGCTCGTCGGGCCCGTTGATCATGAGTCCACTGGCTGTGGGGTTCTGTGCCGCGGCAGTGAGGGCGCAAAGAACTACAAACAAAATAGGGGCGTGCTGGATTGTAGTGAGGGGGTTGGGACGACAGAAGGTCATAACAGCGTGCCCAGAAGTCTGGCATAGCGGGAGAAGCAGGGTCAACGACTAACGGAGGCTGACAGGTTATTTCTCCGGAGGAACGGCTGCCTGGTGTTTTGTTTCGGTATTGGGAGCAGTTCCTTGATCATCATCAATGTTCTTCACAATGTACTGAACGATGACGGAGATTCGGCGATTCGAGGGATCGAGTGGGGCGTCAGGTTTGCGGAGGCGTTGATCGGCGAATCCACGAACCTGAGTGACCTGATCGGCACGAATTCCGCTAGACTGCATCACGCGACGAGCAGCGTTGGCGCGGTCGGACGACAATTCCCAGTTGCCATAGGTAGCAGAAGGTGCGTAGGGCTGAGAGTCAGTGTGGCCTTCGATCGAGAGTTTATTGGGGAGCTGGCCGAGTTCCTGCGCGAGAGTCTGCAGGAGAGCGGCTCCATCGGCATTGAGCTTTGCGCTGCCGCTGTCGAAGAAGGTACCGCTGGCGGATTCCGAAAGTTCGATGCGCAGACCTTCAGCAGTTACCGTCATTTCGATGTGACTCTTGAGCTTCTCGAAATCCGTCATCTGCTTCACAGCCATCTGCAACTGCTCCTTCAGCTTGGACATGTTGTCGCGGGTGACGACGAAATTTTCGCCGCCGCCCTGCATGTTGGAGCCGACTTTCTTGGATGTTCCGGTGGGATCTTTGAAATATCCGCCGACCGCTTCCTGTACCTGCTTGCTGCTATTGAGAAGCCACAAGACGATAAACAGCGCCATCATGGCGGTCACAAAGTCGGCGTAAGCAACCTTCCACGCTCCGCCGTGATGTCCGCCGTGACCTCCCCTTTTCTTGATGATGATGGGGCGCGTCTTGTCCATAGAGCTAGGATCCAGCGCTGGCTGGGGCTGCGGCAGCGCCGCCGCCACGGCAAGCCTGCTCGAGTTCTTTAAAGGATGGACGGACGTGTCCGGGCACCGCACGCCGTGCCACCTCCACGGCCATGATCGGGGCAGTACCTTTCAAAAACGAGACCATCAGCACACGCATCACGTAGAGGAAGGAGTGTTCTTCCTCGGCGGCCTTGGTCATGTTTGCAGCGATGGGACCGACCAACCCGTAGCAGAGGAGGATGCCGAGAAAAGTGCCGACCAGGGCGGCGGCGACTTTGTGGCCAATTTCTTCTGGCGGGCCACCCAGAGCGCCCATCGTAATTACGACACCAAGTACGGCCGCGACGATTCCCAGTCCGGGTAGCGAGTCTGCCATTGTACTGAGCGCAATTGTCGGTTGAGTGGCATCGTGGTGATGAACCTCAAGGTCGAGATCGAGCATCTGGTCGAGATCGAAAGCGTCCACGCCAGTGATGGCCATACGCAGCGAGTCGCAAACAAAATCGCACACGTGGTGGTTCTTGAGAAACATCGGATTCTTGGAAAAGACGGGACTCTTTTCGGGTTCTTCAACATCGTTCTCGAGAGCCATCAAACCATCTTTGCGTGCCTTGTTGAGGAGGTCGTACATCATCTTGAGAGTGTCGATATAGGTCTGCTTGCCGAATTTGGAGCTGCCGAAAACGCCCCCGATTCCACCAGCGATCTTCTTGATGATATGAAGCGGGTTGGCGACGAGCACGGTTCCAACGGCTGCACCGCCAATGATCACGAGTTCGGCGGGTTGCAGAAGTACCCGGAGATTGCCGTGTTCCATCAGATAGCCGGCAACGATGCAACCGAAGACGACAACAATGCCGATAATCGCAAACATGTCTAACTCCCGGAAGATGCGTTTGCCTCCGCCCCCGATGCGCCAGTCCGCCACGCGGAAGCAGCATCGAGCGACTGAGTAACCCGTTCCACTAATGTTTCAATTGTGTCGTCAGGTTTCACGCTGGCTTCACCAATCGAAACGGGCAGCGAGTGACGGTCTCCCCACCACTGGATCGAATCGTTCGCGAGCATCCGTCGAACCCGTTCCCGGACGGAATGCAACTTCTCGCCGTGGCAGCCATTCAAGATCACGAGAAACTGATTGTCGGTCCATCGCGCCACGAAATCTGTCTTCCAGAGGGCAGCTTCGAGAGTCCGCGCGACCACGCTGAGCAGGCCCGATGCTGCTTCCGATCCCAGAGACGCGCGGAACTTGGTCAATCCTTCCAGGCGAAAGCAGAGCAAGCTGAAAGGTGCCTGGGCCTCGCTGAAACGGGCGAGGGCATCTCGTAAGTGGAGGTGCATTCGCGTGCTGGTCAGCACACCCGTGATCGGGTCAGTCGAGCCCGGCAGACTGTCCTCGGGTTGGCTTGTCAGTTCCTGCTCAACGTCGTCGAAAATCTCCACTGCTCCGATGATCGATCCGCGCTGATTATGAATGGGCACGGCGCGGATTCGAACCGGAACCTCGTGGCCCGATTTGTGGTGCACGAATCCTAAAGCCTGTGCCGGTTGAGACGTTTTGAGAGCACGCGCTGCCGCACACTCTTCACTGCAGAACTCGCATCCCGGCTGGTCGCAGTGCAGCAGCGGTTCTGAGATGCAAGAATGGCCGATTACCTCATGACGCTGGCGTCCACTGATTCGCTCCGCTCCGTCGCTCCACAGGACGACTTTTCTTTGTGCGTCGACGACACAGAGGCCGTTCGGCAAGCTTTCAAGGATGCTGCGCCAGATCTCGGAGTCAGGTACAAAGGGCATATGCAGCTACCGCGGTGACTGTGAGCATCATCGGCAGGAATTCATAGCGGCTTCAGCGGGCAGGGTGGCGCCTCGACGAGGAAGTTACTGCATTACAAGTACTTAAGCGACTGGCACTTTTGGGGTAAGTATGGCCCGGAAGTGCCATAGGCAGAAAGCTGCACGCGTTCTATTTTCGATGGTGAGCAGTTCTGGGGGAGGGCTGCCCGGGCGCCCTGAACTCGAAAGAGTTCAGGGCGCTCGTCATTTTAGGAACTTTGTGAGCCGTCGTGCCGGACGGGCTGATACGGCGCAGACTAGTTCGTGGAGATGGTGAAGTTGACCGTGATCCTGGCCTGCGTCTCGACAGATTCCGAGCCTTCATAGTGCGGTTTGAAGTGCCACTGCTTTACTGCCTCCTGCGCGGCATGAGCGAGAATGGGAGGTCCGCTGAGCACGCGCAAGTCCTGAATATTTCCATCGCGGGCAATCAACGCCTGCAGAATCACGGAACCCTCCACTTTCATCTGGCGCGCAAGCATTGGATAGCTGGGCTGCACGGTGGCAGTCACAATCTCTTCACTGACGCCGGGA
>Ga0335084_10002735_pt1 | contig 17063 bp, 16 predicted proteins | sample Lox_Sample_44_FD_206721 | JGI IMG/M metagenome (GOLD analysis project Ga0335084, IMG submission 206721) | Soil microbial communities from Loxahatchee National Wildlife Refuge, Florida, United States - Lox_Sample_4.4 | ecosystem: Environmental > Terrestrial > Soil > Wetlands | place: USA... | reverse complement strand
TGCCGGGCAATCCCCAGCTTCCCGTGAAGGGCCCGAGCAGCAGCACCAGCGGCAGTAGCCACAGGTTGGTGAAGAAATTCACGGTCAGCGTCGGATCCTGCGCGATCGCGCGGCCGCCGAACACGCTGGTCGCGGCAACCGAGAAGGCGGCGGCCAGCGCCCAGGCGATGCCGCGCCAGTCCAGCACGTCGAAAGTGGGACCGATCGCGAGTGCCAGACCGACAAAGGCGAAGACCAGCGCCGCCGTCTTGCCGAGCGTCAGCCGCTCGCGGCCGGTGAGGGCGCTCATCAGTCCCGCCAGCAGCGGGTTGGTGTAGAGAATGAGCACCGCGAGCGAGACCGGGATGAAGGCGACCGAGCTCAGATAGCCGACCGACATGCCGTAGGCGGTGAGCGACAGCCAGAGACTGCTGATCAGGCCGTGGCGCGACAGCCGCAAGCGCTGGCGCTTGGCGAGCAGCATCAGGAGCGCCACCAGCACGAAGGCGCCGGTGCGCAAGGTGACGATCGTGAGCGGGGTGGCGCCGCTGCCATAGGAGAGGCGCGAGAAGGGCGTGATGAAGGCGAAGGCGGTCGCGCAGCCGATGATGAGTGCGAATCCGATCCGTTCGCGCCGATGCGCGTCGCGCACAGCCAGGCCGGCCGGCTCAGCGGACTCGGGCGAGGAGATGGAGGCCGTCATCGGAACTCCGGGAGGTTGCTGCGCGAGATCCGGGCAGCGGAGGCAAGCCATTGATCTATCGAGCCGGATTGACCGTGTCCAGTGCGCCGAGCGGCTGGACGGGCCGACGGTCGGATGCCATAGTGGCCGCCCAAAAAAGCGGGGCGCTTCGCCATCGGCGGCGCATCGGCTGGTGCCGATGGGCGATCGACCTGCCGCCGCGCGAAGGAGCGCATGACCGACCGATGAGTCTGGGTACGCGTCTTTACACTTTGCTTTGGGGCGTGCCGGTCGGCACCGACCGCTTCGGCAACCGCTACTTTCGCGGCAAGCGGCCGCTTCATGGGCGCGAGCGGCGCTGGGTTCTCTATAACGGGGAGCCGGAGGCCTCGAAGGTCCCGCCCGAATGGCATGGCTGGCTGCATGGCAGCCAGGCCGCGCCGCCGGCGAGCGACAAGCCGCAGCGTCCTTGGCAGAAGGAATATCAGCCCAATCTGACCGGGACCGCGCAGGCTTACCGTCCCCCCGGGCATGTGCTCGAGGGCGGCCGGCGCGCCAAGGCCAGCGGCGACTACGAACCGTGGGTCCCCAACTGAGATCGACCGGACGGAACAGGGCATCGACCTCGGCGGGTCGCAAACCCGTTCGGACGCCGCGAGGGGGCGTGGCATGAAACGCAATGCAATCGAGACGATGATGGGAGCGGTGGTGCTGCTGGTCGCCGCGACCTTTCTCGCCTTCGCCTACAGCAGCAGCAATGTCGCGCAAGTCGAAGGCTATGAATTGCTCGCGCGGTTCAATCGCGTCGACGGCATCACGCCCGGCACGGAAGTGCGATTGAGCGGAATCAAGGTCGGCTCGGTGCTATCGACGCATCTGGACCCGAAGACCTATCTCGCCGAAGTGCGGATGAGCATCCTCAACGATGTGAAGCTCCCGACCGACAGTTCGGCGCGCATTCTGTCCGACGGGCTTCTGGGCAACCCCTATCTGGCGCTCGAGCCGGGCGCGAATGATGAGGTGATCCCACCGGGCGGCGAGATCCTGAAAACCCAGGATCCGCTCAATCTGGTCGATCTGATCGGGAGGTTCATCTTCAGCTCGACCGGCGCGGGCGGTTCCTCCTCATCCTCTTCCTCGAGCTCGCAGAGCCAGCAATAGGCGAGGGCCTTGCGGCCATGCCGGCCGATAAAGAGCCGATTCCGGCGCCTTCGCAGCATTGGGATCCCGATCGCTATCAGCGCAACGCGGGTTTCGTGCCCGTGCTGGGGGCCCCGGTGCTGGAGCTTCTGGCGCCGCAGCCTGGCGAGCGCGTCCTCGATCTCGGCTGCGGCGACGGCGCGCTGACCGAACGGTTGGTCGCCGCAGGCGCCCGGGTGGTCGGCGTCGATTCGAGCCCCGAGCAAGTCGCCGTCGCTCGCGCTCGCGGCCTCGATGCGCGCCTGATGAGCGGCGAGGCGCTCGCCTTCGCCGGCGGCTTCGATGCGGTCTTCTCCAATGCCGCGCTCCATTGGATGAAACGGGCCGACGCCGTCATCGACGGCGTGTGGCGCGCTCTCGAGCCGGGCGGGCGCTTCGTGGCGGAGATGGGCGGCGCCGGGAATGTCGCGGCGATCATGGCGGCGCTGGTGGCGGGATTGGATCGGCGCGGCCTCGATGGCGCCGCCGCCGTGCCGTGGTTCTTCCCCGGCCCCGCGGACTATCGCGCCCGCCTCGAGCGGCGCGGCTTCAAGGTTCGCCGCATCGAGCTCATCGAGCGACCGACGCCCTTGCCGGGAGCCATGGCCGGCTGGCTCGAAACCTTTGCCGAGAGCTTCATCCGCAGCCTGCCGGAGGCGGAGCGGGCGGGCTATATCGCCGAGGTCGAGGCCGCGTTGGCGCCGCGCTTGCGAGACCCCCAGGGACAATGGCACGCGGACTATGTCCGGCTCCGGTTTGCCGCAGAAAAGTCTTGATCGATCAATGGTTACGGACCCTTCCTGGGTCTTCTCCGGGGCGGCCGGGCTTGCTATGGTGGGGCCAGACGCCCACCTAGGATGCGGGCGAGGCAGGCATGAACCAATCCGTCAAACGCGACCGTCGAACCCCGGCATTCCCGATCTGGCGCCAGCCGGACGGGAAGGTGGTTTCCTGCACGGAAAAGATCAAAGTGCTGAACGAGAATCTCTCCGAGATCCGCCAGCTTGCTCAGGACGCGCTCGAAGACGCGATCCTGATGGGATGCGACGAGGAGCAGATCCGCAAGGTGCTGAACGACCTCGTCGTCTCGCTCGAAAACCCCTACCGCAAGAGCAAGTGAAGCCCGGCCCCCTTCCTGTCGCTCGCGCGGCCCGCCGTCGCGCCGCTCGCTCCTGGTCGCTTCCCGCCTTGTCGGCGCTGATGCTGCTGGGTCCGGTGTCGGCGCTGGCCGATCCGTTTCCGATCGCCGTCCTGCGCACGCTCGACAAGGTGACGGCGCGCGTTGCCACCATCGAAGTACCGGTCGGCACGGCGACGACGCTGGGCTCGCTCGAGGTGACGGTCCGGGCCTGCGACAAGCGCCCGCCGGAGGAAACCCCGGAAAGCGCCGCCTTCCTCGAGATCGTCGACACCAAGCCGGGCGAGCCGCCGCAGACCCTGTTCTCCGGCTGGATGTTCGCTTCGAGCCCGGCGCTCTCGGCGCTCGAGCATCCGGTCTATGACATCTGGGTCGTGGACTGCGTGAAATCCGCGACCAGCGATTCCGGCAGCACGCCGTAGAAACGCGTCGGCACCGGGATGGCGGCGGCAAGCTGGCGCTGATATTCGGCGCGGCTGATCTCGATCGCGCCGAACTGCTTGAGATGCTCGGTCACGAACTGCGTGTCGAGCAACCGATAGCCGCCGATCCTGAGCCTGAGCACCAGATGCACCAGCGCCACCTTGCTGGCATCGCGCGCCCGGCTGAACATGCTCTCGCCGAAGAAGGCGCCGCCCAGCGACACGCCGTAGAGCCCGCCCACCAGCTTGTCGCCCTCCCAGCATTCCACGCTGTGGGCGTAGCCCAGCTCGAAGAGCTGGCGCATCAGGCGGAAGATGTCTTGGTTGATCCAGGTCTCGTTCCGCCCCGGCGCCGCCTCCGCGCAGGCCGTCACGGTCTCGGCGAATGCCGTGTCGCAGCGGACGTCGAAGTGCTGGGACCGGACCGTGCGGGCGAGGCGGCGCGGAATATGGAAGCGATCGAGCGGCAGCACGCCGCGGCGTTTCGGGTCGATCCAGTGCAGCTCGGGGTCTTCGCGCCCCTCCGCCATCGGGAAGACCCCGCAGGCGTAGGCGCGCAGCAGCATGTCGGCAGTGATGCGTTCCCGGCCGCTCAATTGGCCCTCACGCCTCCTGAAATCGCGGTCACTCCTTCGGCGCGACGAACTTCTCGAGCCAGCGGATATCGTAATCGCCGTTGATGAAGTCGGTCGCCCCCACCAGCTTGCGATGGAGGGGAATGCTGGTATCGACGCCGCCGATCACGAACTCCTCGAGCGCACGCCTCAGCCGCATCAGGCATTCGTTGCGGCTCGAGCCATGGACGATCAGCTTCGCGATCAGGCTGTCATAGTTGGGCGGCACGCGGTAGCCGCTATAGAGCGCGGAATCGACCCGCACGCCGAGGCCGCCCGGCGCGTGATAGTCGGTGATGCGGCCGGGCGACGGTGCGAAGGTTTCGGGGTTCTCGGCGTTCACGCGGCATTCGATGGCGTGGCCGGTGAAGGTGATGTCGTCCTGCCGGAAGCCCAGCGGCGCGCCGGTCGCGACCCGGATCTGCTCGCGCACGAGATCGATGCCGGTGATCATCTCGGAGACCGGGTGCTCGACCTGCAGGCGGGTGTTCATCTCGATGAAATAGAACTCCCCGTCCTGGAACAGGAACTCGATCGTGCCGGCGCTGCGATATCCCAGCCGGCGCATGGCCGAAGTGGCGATGTCGCCCACCTTCTGGCGCTGTGCGGCATTGAGCGCGGGCGAGGGCGCTTCCTCGAGCACCTTCTGGTGGCGTCGCTGCAGCGAGCAGTCGCGCTCGCCCAGATGCACCACATTGCCATGCGCGTCGGCCAGGATCTGGATCTCGATATGGCGCGGATGGGAGAGGTACTTCTCCATATAGACCGCATCATTGCCGAAATTGGCCTTGGCCTCGGCGCGAGCCAGGCTCAGCGCCTGGCTCATCTCGGCGCGCGAGTTTGCGACCTTCATGCCCTTGCCGCCGCCGCCGGCCGCGGCCTTGACGAGGATTGGGTAGCCGACGCGGTCCGCGAGCGCCATGGCGTCGGCGTCGTTGGTGATGGCGCCGTCGGATCCGGGCACCACGGGAATGTTGAGCCCGCGCGCGGCGTCCTTCGCCGCCACCTTGTCGCCCATCAGGCTGATATGCTCGGGCGCCGGACCGATGAAGGTGAAGCCATGCTCTTCGACCATGCCGGCGAACTGCGCGTTCTCCGACAGGAAGCCGATGCCGGGATGGATCGCGTCGGCGCCGGTGATGGTGGCCGCCGAAAGGATCGCCGGAATATTGAGATAGCTCTGGCGCGAGGGCGGGGGACCGATGCAGACCGCCTCATCGGCAAGGCGCACATGCATCGCGTCGGAATCGGCGGTCGAATGGACGGCGACCGTGCGGATGCCCATTTCGCGGCAGGCGCGATGGATGCGAAGCGCGATCTCGCCGCGATTGGCGATCAGGACCTTCTCGAACATGCCTGTCCCGAAACCGGTTGCCGCGCCGTCCCGCCGCTCAATCGATCACCATCAGCACTTCGCCATATTCCACCGGACGTCCGTCGCTGATCAGGATCTCGCGAACCGTGCCGCCGGCGGGAGCGGGAATAGGGTTCATCACCTTCATCGCCTCGATGATGACCAGGGTCTGGCCCTTGGTGACGCGGTCGCCGACCTTGACGAAGGGGCTGGCGCCGGGCTCGGCCGACAGATAGACCGTGCCGACCATCGGCGAGGTGACGGCGCCTGCGGGCGGGCCGTCCATGGCGGTCTTGGCCGCGACCGGCGCGGGTGCCGCCGCCGGCGCCGCGGCGGCAGAGACCGCCGCTGAGGCGGCGGCCACCGTCTGCTTGTTCACGCGGATGCGTTGCGGCCCGTTCTCATACTCGATCTCGGTGAGGCCCGTCTGCTCCAGCAACTCGGCCAGCTTGCGGATCAATGCCTCGTCGACGTCGAACTTCGCCATTACGCCTCTTCCTGGGTCTTGAGCAGGGTTGCCATCGCGTCCAGCGCCAGCAGATAGCCTTGCGCGCCCAGGCCGCAGATGACGCCGGTCGCCGCGAGGCTCACATAGGAATGGTGGCGAAACCGATCGCGGCGGTGAATGTTGGAGAGATGGACCTCGATGACGGGCACATCCACCGCCATCAGAGCGTCGAGCAGGGCTACCGAGGTGTGGGTGTAGGCGGCCGGATTGATGATGATCGCGGCATGGCTGCGCCGTGCCGCCTGGATCCAGTCGACCAGCTCGCCTTCATGGTTCGATTGCCGGAAATCGACGGCCAAGCCCAGCTCTTTCGCCCGCTTCTTGCAGCTCTTCTCGATATCGGTAAGCTTGGTCCGGCCATAGATCGTGGGCTCGCGCTCGCCGAGGAGGTTGAGGTTGGGCCCGTTCAGGATCAGGACGGTCGGGGTTTTGGCCAAGGGGCTGGATTTCCGCGAATCTGACGGTTGAATGGGTCCTTATAGCATGGGCCCGGGGCGGCGCAACGGCGGGCGGCGGCGGGTTGGAGCGGGCCCTGGACCCTGGGGAAAACGAGCGCTGGTCCGCCCCTTCGTCCCTCGTCGCCGAGGGCCTTCCTTGTCGCCGCCGGGTAGGGAGGGCCGCCTAGAAGAGTCCGTAGATCGCCCGATAGCGGACCTGGCGGCGATAGTCCGCATAGGTCGCGTCCTCGGACAAGAGCTTCTCCTCGCGCAGGATCCGATAGATCTGCATGGCGTAGAGCGCGGCATAGACCGCGAGATTCTGCGGCGTGACGTTCGCCAGCAGGAATCCCATATGCGTCACGAAATATCCGAGATAGATCGGATGGCGCACCCACCGATAGGCGCCTCTCACCACGATGCCGCGGCGCGCCGGCAGGAGGCCGAAGGACCGGCCGAGCGACAGCTTGGCATAGATCGCCCAAGCGAGGCCGATGGCTTGAATCGCGGCGCCGGTTCCTTCGCCGATCAACTGGCGTCCCGGCAAGGTGTCGACGAAAATCGGATAGAGGAACGTCGCCGACAGCGTGAAGACGACCGTCACCGGATGCCAGTCGCGCACGGTCGGCGTGCGCGACAGCAGCAGGATGACGAAGGTGGCCGTCTCCGACAGCAGCAAGAGCAGCAGGGTGATGCGGGTGGGGTCGCTCCAATAGGCCAGCCCGGCGCGGTGGACGAACACCGCCGCCGCCGTCACCGTCATGACGCGGATCGCGATCTCGATCGCATTGTTGCGGATGGTCCCGACCTGCATCGCGCTCTCCCGCTGCCCCGGGACCGGATCGCGGCACCGGGGATCGCAGGATGAGGCTAGGGGCGGATCGTTAAGAAAACTTTCAAGCTTCGATGACGCTTGGCGCCAGGCGTCCTCCGTCCGACAGAGGATGGGCTTTCGTCGAAAATTCGCGGCAGTGGGGAGCGATACCGTATCTCATCCGCCCATCGACATGCCGCCGTTCACCCGGATCACCTGGCCGGTGATATAGGCCGCATCGTCCGAGGCCAGGAACGCCATGGCGGCGGCGATCTCCTCGGGCTTTCCGTAGCGGCGCATCGGGACCAGGGTCAGCGCGGCTTCGAGGCCGGCGGCGTCGATCTCGCCCAGCATCTCGGTCGCGATGTAGCCGGGCGAGACCGCGTTGACGGTGACGCCGTGGCGCGCCACCTCGGCCGCGATCGGCCGCATCATGGCGATGATGCCGCCCTTGGAGGCGGTGCAGACGGAATATTTGTTGCCGCCGAAATCGGCGATTTCGGTGATACAGGAACCGGTCGCGATCAGCCGGCCATGCTTGCGCTCGATCATATGCGGCAGGACCGCGCGCGAGACGTTGAAGAAGCCGTGCAGGTTGCTCTCGATGGCGCGGCTCCAGTCCTCGTCGGTGCTGTCGACGAAGGCGCGGTCGATGACGATGCCGGCATTGGAAACGAGGATATCGATCTTGCCGAAGGTCCTGGCGGTTTCCGCCACGAGCTTCTCCGCTTCGGCGCGCTTGGAGACGTCGGCCTGCACCACGATCGCTTCGCCCCCGGCCTTACGGATCTCCTCGGCGACGGCTTTGGCCTTGTCCACGGTCGAAACGCAATTGACACAGACCTTGGCGCCGTCGGCGGCAAATCGGAGCGCGATGGCCCTGCCGATCCCCCGCGAGCTGCCGGTGACGATGGCCGATCGGCCCTCGAGCTGTCTCATGGAAGTCCTCCCTGGCTTGCGGCCGGCATTGAACCGTCCGGCTTCGCTCGCCCAAGGCTAAGGGGCAACGGCGGGGCGGCGCAACCCGGCCTGCGGCCCGACAGGATGCAATCGGTATCAGCCCTGCTGGCGCGCGTCCTGGACGAGCTGCTTCATTTGCTCGAGCGAGACGGCGCCCCCGACGAAGCGGGCGCCGAAGAAGAAGGCCGGCGTCCCGTCGATATTGAGGGCTTGCGCCAGCGCATGGACCTGCTTGATCTGGTCCATGATGGCGGGGTCGTCCATGTCCGTCTTCAGCCGTTCGACGTCGAGCCCGACGCTTTGCGCGGTCGCCAGGATCTCGGCCTCGCTCATTTCCCCTTTGCTCGCGATCAGGGCCTCGTGCATCTCGCGATACTTGCCCTGCCGCTGCGCCGCGAGCGCCGCGCGCGAGGCGACCAGCGATTCCGGCCCGAGGATGGGGAACTCCTTGTAGACGATCCGCAGGTCGGCATCGCTCGCCAGCAGGCTCGCGATATCGGGCGCCACACGCTTGCAATAGGGACAGCGGTAGTCGAAAAACTCGACGATCGTGACGCTGGCGTTGGCGGGGCCGACGCTGGGGCTGTTCGGATCGGCGTAGATCGCGTCCTTGTTGACGGCGAGCGCCTCCGTGCGCGCGCTGTCGTTCGCGGCCTGGCGCTGCTGATCGATCGCCTGAAGCGCGCCAACCACGAGCTGCGGCTCACTGGCCAAGGTGTCGCGCACGACCTGGCGCAACGCCGCCTCGTCGGGCTTTTGCGCGCCCCTCGGGCCAAGTCCCGTCACCACCGCAAGCGCCGCAGCGGCGCCGATCAGAGCGGACAGGACAACCAAGCCAACCAGGCGCATCGGACACGAGCTCCAGTTCTCGAGGGGCGTCGGATTATCGGCGGGCGGCCATCGCCAAGGCAACCCCCGAGCCGGCTCTGCGAGATCACGGTCCGGCGAGGCCAGGGCGCCGTTCCCGCCCTGAGCGGTCGTCAGTCCTCGCTCTGGCTGATCTGGAACAGGATATCCTCGGCCCGCAACGCCCCCGGCGAGCCGGGCGGCAGGCCGTCCTGGGCCCGGCGCGCATAGTCCTTGGCCTTCTTGTCGTCGCCCTGGAGCATGGCGATCTCGGCCTGCGCCAGCGCCACCATCGGCATCTGGTTGTCGCGACCATAGGCGACGGTCAAGAGCCGCCAGCCATGGACGTTGCGGGGCTCCAGGCCGGTGGCGACCTCCAGATGCTGGATCGCTTCGGAATTGGCGGCCGCCTCGTTGGTCTCGATCAGGCTCTGGGCCAACTCGATGCGCAGCAGCGGAATGTCGGGGCGCAGCTTGACGGCCTGTCGATAGGCGGTGACCGAATCGGCGGTGCGGCCGTTCTCGAAAAACATCTGGCCCTTCAACTCCTTCAGGAAGGGGTTGTCGGGCTCCTCCTGGATCAGCAGATCCACCGCCGGCACCGCCTTGGCGAGATCGGCCGCCCGGTACCAGGCGATCGCACGTGCGTAGCGCGCGGCGAAGCTGTTGTCGCTGTCGGGATAGGCCTTCATGACGTCTTCGAGAGGGTTCATGAATCCCAGAATCTTGGCGCGGATGCGGCGCTGATCCTCTTCGAGCTGAGGGTTCAGGGGCGCGTTCGTGTAAGGCGACGTTGCCATCGCTTGCTGGATGTGATCCATGCGCGCCTGCGTAAGCGGATGGGTCTGCAAAAAGGGGTTGGCTGTCGCCGACCCTGTCAATCTCGCATCCTTCAGCAGCATGTCGAACATCTCGTACATGCCGCGGGCGGTTTGACCGGTGGCGTCGAGAAAACCCAGACCCGCAGCGTCGGCGGAAGCCTCCTGCGTGCGGGTGAATTGGAGCATCTGTGTCATGGCCAGCGCCGGACCGGCTGCGATGCCGGCCCCGGCCACGCTCGGATTGCCCGACGCGACGCCGCCGCCGATCCCAAGGACCATCGCGACGATGGCCTCGATTGTGGCCGCCCGCTGCACGTCCTTCGTGCGGACAAGATGGCCGCCGGCGATGTGGCCGGTCTCGTGCGCGATCACGCCGATCACCTGGTTGGCGGTCTGGGCGCGCATCAGGAGGCCGGTATGAAGAAAGAGATTCATGCCGCCCGCGACGAACGCGTTGATGCGCGGGTCGTTGACGATATAAATATGGACCGATGCAGGGTCGATACCGGCGGCACCAAAGATGGGCGCCGTGTAATCATGCAGGTAGGACTCGATCTCGGCGTCGCGGATCAGGCTGGGGCCCGCGGCGGCGGCGGCCATTGTCGGCGCCAAGGCGTACCAAGCCGCGAGCAACGTCACCATTGATTTCGGGAACCGCATGATGCGCATGACCTTATCCGACGGACTTACAAATGGGAACCGCCGGGGGATGCGGCAACCGGTCCCGGTTTGGTCCGCCGTCGCAGCGCTGGCGGCGGTTCTGCTGCTCACGGCTTGCCAGCCGGAGAAACCGCTGGGGACGATCGGTAGCGTCAGCGGCTTCGCCGGGGCGGCGGTGGCGGACGAGCCGCGCGCGGCCGTGGTGGCCCGCGACGTGCTGTCCGCCGGAGGCAGCGCCGCCGATGCCGCCGTCGCCCTCTATTTCGCCTTGGCGGTGACCATGCCTTCGACGGCGGCGTTGGGTGGGGGCGGGATCTGCATCGTCCACGACGCCAAGAGCAAGATCACCGAGGCTCTCGATTTCCTGCCGCGCGCGGCGCCCGAGGGACGGGTGGCAATCCCTCTGGCGGTGCGCGGAATGGCCGCGCTGCAGGCACGATATGGCAGGTTGCACTGGGAGCAGTTGCTGGGCGCGGCCGAGCAGATGGCGCGCATCGGCACGCCCACCAGCCGGGCGCTCGCCCGCGAGCTCATAACCGCCGGCGCGCGCTTGAGCGACGATCCCGAGATGGCCCGAATCTTCCTGCGCGCGGACGGCACGCCGCTGCAGGAGGGCGATCCCTTGCGCCAGGAAATGCTGGGCGGCGTCCTGACCCAGCTGCGCATCAAGGGTGCCGGCGAGTTCTATAGCGGGACCCTGGCCCACACGATCGCCGATGCCGCCCAGTCGCTGGGCGCGCCGCTGACGGTGGATGCGCTGCGCAACGCGAAACCGGAATTCAAGCCCGCGCTCGAGGTGCCGTTCGGCGACCATACGATCTACATGGCACCGCCGCCGGCCGCAGGCGGCGTAATCTTCGGCCAGATGATCGAGATGATGACCGATGTCCATGACTATGCGGACGCGCCCGAGGGCGAGCGGCCGCATCTGGTGGCCGAGGCATCGGAGCGGGCCTTCATCGATCGGGGAATCTGGATGCAGCCGGACGGCAGCAGCAAGGTCGACCCGGCCGGCCTCGTCACCGAGGACCACGCGCAGAAGCTGATGAAGGGATATGACAAGGGCCATGCCACGCCGTCCGCATCGCTGGGGCAGATTCAGCCGGCGCCCGAGAATCCCTGGGCCACCGGATTCGTCACTGCGGACGCGGATGGCAACGCGGTCGCGTGCAATGTGACGATGAACAACCTCTTCGGTGCCGCCCGCATGGCCCCTGGGACCGGAATTCTGCTGGCGCCCGCCCCCAATGATCGTGGCGCCGGCTATCGCTCACTGGGGCCGGTGCTGATGGCCAACAAGGTGACGGGCGGGTTCTTCTTCGCCGGTGCTGCCTCCGGCGGCGAAACCGCTGCCACCTCGCTGGCGCAAGTCTTCCTGCGGACGGCCGATGCGGCGCAGCCGCTGGCCGATGCGATCGCTGCACCCCGCTACCACCATAACGGCGCCCCCGACGTCGTCTACACCGAGAGCATCGACAGGTCGCAGGGAGAGAGCGCGCTCACGCAACGCGGTCACCAGACCGAGAAGATCGACATCATCGGGCGCGTCAACGCGATCTGGTGCCCGAAATCGATCCAGCGCGATTCGACCGGTTGCAGCGCCACGGCCGATCCGCGCGCCTTTGGGCTGGCCGTGGTCCAGACCGGCAAGTAGCGCAAGGCACCCATGCCGCTCAAGGTCGCCCGCCGCGGGATGGTGCCGCCCTTCATCGCCATGGAGGTGCTGCGCCACGCCAACGAGCGCGCGGCCGAGGGGCATGACATTCTTCATCTGGAGGTCGGCCAGCCCGGTTCCGGCGCGCCGCGCGCCGTGATCGAGGCCGCGCATCGGGCCCTCGATCAGGAATCGCTGGGCTATACCGAGGCCCTGGGTGTGCCGGCCCTGCGCCGGCGCATCGCGCGTCACTATGGCGAGACCTATGGGGTCGATCTGGATTGGCGGCGCGTGGTCGTCACCACCGGCTCCTCGGGCGGCTTCCTCCTGACCTTCCTGGCGGCCTTCGATGCCGGCGACCGGATCGCCTTGGCGAGCCCCGGCTACCCGGCCTATCGCAACATCCTGACGGCGCTGGGGCTCGAGCCGGTCGAGCTCGAGGTCGGCGTGGAACATCGCTTCCAGCCGACGCCCGAGCTGCTGTCGCGCCTGACCCCGCGCCCGGATGGGCTGATTGTGGCGAGCCCGTCCAATCCCTGCGGCACCATGTTCGACCGGGCGCATTTCGAGGCGCTGCTCGCCTATTGCCGCGAGCAGGGGATCCGCGTGGTGTCGGACGAGATCTATCACGGCATCACCTACGGCATGAAGGCGACCTCGGCGACCGAGCTCGATCCCGAGATCGTCGTCATCAACAGCTTCTCGAAATACTACGCCATGACCGGCTGGCGGTTGGGCTGGATGGTGGTGCCGGAAGGATTGCTGCGCTCGGTCGAAAGCCTGGCGCAGAACCTGTTCGTCTCGCCCCAGGCTTTGCCGCAATATGCGGCGCAGGTCGCATTCGACGCGAAGCCGGAGCTCGACTCAAAGGTGCGCCACTATGCCGACAATCGTGCGCTGCTGCTGCGCGAATTGCCCAAGGCCGGCTTCGATCGACTGGCACCAGCCGACGGCGCCTTCTATCTCTTCGCCGATATCGGCCACCTGACCAATGACAGCGTCGCGTTCTGTCAGCAGATGCTGGACGAGACCGGCGTGGCCGCAACGCCCGGCGTCGATTTCGATCCGGCGCGCGGCCACCGCTTCCTGAGATTTTCCTTCGCCGGAAGCCGCGCCGACATGGCCGAGGCCGCCCGTCGCCTCGTCGCCTGGCGGCGGTAACTCTCATCATCTCCTCCCCCGCTTGCGGGGGAGGATCGAGGAGGGGGCTGCTCGTTGTCCGATACCGTGCAGCCCTCTCCCTGACCCTCTCCCGCCAACGGGAGAGGGGACAATAATTTCAATTCAAACGAGCTTAGGAGCCGCGGCGCCACCAGCCGCGCTTGGTCGGTTGCGGCTCGCTCTTGGGCTCCGGCGGAACGACGCGCGCAGGAGGAGCCGGCTCTTCGCTCCGCTCGGCCGTCCGGCTCGGCTCCGGCGTTGCCGGGGCGTGGCTCACTGCCGGCGCCTCTTCTTCACGCTCGGCCCTGCCGTGAGTCACCGTCTCGCCGCGGCGCTCGGATTCCGCTTCGGCGCCACCCTCATCGCCGTGGCCCGTGTCTTCGGCATTCAAGTCGGATTCCTCGTCGGAGGGCTCGGCCTCGAGTTCGCCTTCGGCCTCGTCGCCTTCGTCATCCGGCTCGTTGTAGGGCCAGTCGCGGTCGAAGTCGGCCGGCGTCACCAGCGGGCGTGGTCCCCGTGGCATCTCCGGCTCGTTCTCATGGCCCGACTGCGGCGCGCCGGGCTCCAGCATTCCGCCTTCCTGCTGGCGCCGGCGTGACCGGCGGCGTCCGCCGCGGCGGCCCCGGCGGCGGCGGCGGCGGCCGTCGCCGGCTCCCGGCTGCTGCGCCTCCGGTTGGCCCTGTCGGGGTCCGCCGTCGCCGCGGCCTTCCTGGGCCTCGACTTCGTCCAGCCCCGATGCGGTGCCGGCATCGGCTTCGCCAGGTAGCGCCCGGTGCTCGACCGGCTGCTCCGTGGCCGCTGCCATGGGAACAGGGCCTTCGCGGCGCTGTCCTTCGCCCTCCCGGTCGCCCTCGCGACGATACTCCTCGCCATCGCGGCCGCGTCCGCCCCGGCGCCGGCGCCGGCGGCGGCGGCGTCCGCGCTCGCTGTCGCCCTCGCGCTCGCTCCGTTCGCCGGCGCGATCGCCGCGCGGTTCGCGCGGCTCGGCCGCCGCCTCCTCGGTCTCTTCGGCCTCGATACCTTCGGGCTCGGCCTCTTCCTCCGCCTCGATCTCCTCCTCGGGCTCCTCGGCCACGGCCGGGGCGGGCAGGGTCGCCGGCGCAGGCAGCTCCTCACCCGGCGCCAGGGCGCGGAGCCGCTCCAGGCGATACTCCGGCGTGATCAGATGATCGTCGCCGGCGAGATAGACACGGAAGCCGTAGCGCAGCTCGATCTCGGCCAGCGCCCGGCGCTTCTGATTGAGGATGTAGAGCGCCACCGCCGTCGGCACCGTGACGGTGATGCCGGGGCTGCGATGGCGCGTGCCTTCCTCCTCGATCCCGCGCAGCACATGCAGTGCCGTCGATTCGGTCGAGCGCACGCGGCCCATGCCGCGGCAATAGCGGCAGACCTCGGTCGAGGCCTCGACCAGGCTCGGCCGTAGCCTCTGACGCGACAGCTCAAGCAGGCCGAAGGGGCTGATCCGGCCAATCTGGATGCGGGCGCGGTCGGTGCGCATCGCCTCCTTGAGGCGGCGCTCGACCTGCGCGTTGTGGCGCTGCTCCTCCATGTCGATGAAGTCGATGACGATGAGGCCGGCCAGATCGCGCAGACGGAGCTGGCGCGCAATTTCCTCGGCCGCCTCCAGATTGGTCCGCAGCGCGGTATCTTCGATATTGCGTTCGCGCGTGGCGCGGCCGGAGTTGACGTCGATCGCCACCAACGCCTCGGTCTGGTTGATGACGATGTAGCCGCCCGAGCGGAGCTGGACCACCGGGTTGTGCAGCGCGTCGAGCTGGGTCTCGACCTGATAGCGCTGGAACAGCGGCATGCCCGGGTCGCGGTAATGGATGACGCGCCGCGCATGGCTCGGCGTCAGCATCTTCATGAAGGCCTTGGCGGCCTTGTAGCCTTCCTCGCCCTCGACCTGGATGTCCTCGATGTCGCGCGTGTAGAGATCGCGGATCGAGCGTTTGATGAGGTTGGCCTCTTCATAGATCAGCGCCGGCGCGCTCGAGCGCAGCGTCAGATCGCGGATCTCGCCCCACAGCCGCAGCAGATATTCGTAGTCGCGCTTGATCTCGGTGCGGTTGCGCTCGCTGCCGGCGGTGCGCACGATCACGGCCATCCCCTTGGGGATCTCCAGATCGCCGATCACGGATTTGAGGCGCTTGCGGTCGTTGGCGCTGGTGATCTTGCGCGAGACGCCCCCGCCCCGCGCGGTGTTGGGCATCAGTACGCAATAGCGCCCGGCGAGCGACAGATAGGTCGTGAGCGCCGCGCCCTTGTTGCCGCGCTCTTCCTTAGTCACCTGTATCAGCATGATCTGCCGGCGCTTGATGACCTCCTGGATCTTGTAGCGGCGCAGCAACCGGGGCCGGCGCGGTTGCTCTTCCTCTTCCTCGGCCTCGTCACCTCCGACGATATCGACCGGGGTCGCCACCACCGGCGCGCGCTCCTCGATGCCGCCGCCCACCGGGGCCGCCGGCAGCTCGTCAGGCCTTGTCTCCGTACCCGGTTCGCCGGCCTCGCTGCGGTCGGCCGCCATTCCTTCGGCCGCCGCACGGTCGCCGATCTCCGCGTCGCCGCCGTTCTCGGGCTCGAACAGCGGGCCCTCCAGACGGGCGTCCGAACCGGTGTCCCGACGCAGCGCCATCGCCTCATCGCTGCGGGGCGCCTGCTCATGGTCGGCGCGATCCTCCTCCTCGACGCGATCCTCGCTGGCGGATTCCTCGGTCTCGCCGTCGAAATCGGGTCCAGCGCGCTCGCCGACATTGTCGCCATCCTCGGACCCTTCGGTGTCCGAGGAGAATTCCGGCATGGCATAGGAAGCTGGCGAACCCAGCGGGACCGGCGCGTCTTCTCTCTCGGCCTCCCTCTCGGCCGCGGCGTCGGCGTCCTGCTCGCTTTCGCTGGAATCGATCAGGTCGGCATCGTCGGCGACCGGCTCGGCCTCGACGCGCTCGGCCCCCTCGGCCTTGGCATGGACGGAGTCCTCAGCCTCGTCGTCCTCCTCCTCCGAGCGCTCATTGGCCGCCGCTTCGGCTTCGAGCTCGGCCTGCAGGGCTTCGCGATCGGCGATGGGAATCCGGTAATAGTCGGGATGGATCTCGTTGAAGGCCAGGAAGCCGTGGCGATTGCCGCCGTAATCGACGAATGCCGCCTGCAGCGAGGGTTCGACCCGGACGACTTTCGCAAGATAGATGTTGCCCTTGAGGGCCTTCCTGCTGGCGATCTCGGCGTCGAACTCTTCAAGCCGTTTCCCGGAAACCACCACGACCCGCGTTTCTTCCGGGTGGGTGGCATCGATCAGCATATGTTTGGTCATTAGACGTGAACTCCATGGCGCGTCCGGCACGGCCGGCGCAAAGCGCGGGCGGCGGCGCGACGTCGAGGTGGATAGGGCAGTTGCGAGTCATGGCAACCTGTTTCGAGCAAGCGCCCGCGCCTCCGATCGGGGAGAGCGCCAACGCGTTACCGGGACCCTTGGTGCGAACCGCCATCGAAAAGGCGGCTGCTGGTCAAGAGCGCGGAAGCGACCGTCGGATCTGCCTGGCTCGCGGTTTGAAACGCGAACCCTGTCGCCGGAAGGCGTCCGCCCGCGCGCTTATCAGCGCGCCCGCGGTCTGCCATTCCCGGCGGCCCCGGCCTCGGCCAATTTGCCGGGCATAGGAGCCTGGGGCGAACCCTGGGACGGGTTCACCATACCGGCGAGGCGGTTTTTCCACAACGAGGATTACCGGCCGGGCGAGAATGGCCGGGATTGCCCGGAATTCTGGCAATATCCCTACCGCCCGCTAGGCTGTTGCAGCGCTGCGACTCGGGCGCGTATATGTTGTGGCCGAAACTTGGAGC
>Ga0335084_10002734_pt1 | contig 17066 bp, 14 predicted proteins | sample Lox_Sample_44_FD_206721 | JGI IMG/M metagenome (GOLD analysis project Ga0335084, IMG submission 206721) | Soil microbial communities from Loxahatchee National Wildlife Refuge, Florida, United States - Lox_Sample_4.4 | ecosystem: Environmental > Terrestrial > Soil > Wetlands | place: USA... | reverse complement strand
GCCGGCCCGGTGCAGGGGCAGCCCGATCAAACCCGTACCCACGCCGATCTCGAGGCAGGCCCCGCGACCCCGGAGCTCCGCACCGAGGACTCGGGTCAGCTCGGCGCTCGCCTCGCGCGTGATCGCCCGCGTCCGGTCGTAGTACGAGGCGGCCGGATCGAACGAGATGGAGCCGCTCATACGGCGCGCCCATAGATGCGCCAGCGCGTCGGCACGCCCCGCTGCGGCTCGTCGAGGTCCCACCGCTCCGCGGCCCACGAGCGGACCTCGGGAACCGCGGCGGTCAGCGCGTCGTCGGGCACACGCCACGTCCACGAGTACTCCCGGCGGACGGTCCTCTCGAAGAGCTCCCGCAGGCGGAATTCCCGGTCGTAGGCGATCTCGACGACGTCGATGAGCGACCGGCCGACCTCGGCCATCGCGGCATCGAGCAGGACGTCCTCGTGCAGATCCATGCCCGGCGACCGCGCCTCGTCGCCCAGGACGTCCATGAACCGTCGCTGGATCTCCGCGAAGATCGGCGACTCGACGCGCGGCTCAACCGCGATCCTGCCGTGCGCGACGACGACCCGGTCGAACTCGTGCACAGCGTCGGGCCAGTTCGGGATCAGATGCAAGACCCAGCGCGCGTACGCGCCGGCGAAGCCTCCGTCGGAGAAGGGCAACCTCGTAGCGTCGCCGCGGACGAGCGACACCGCGTCGCCGCCGGATTTCGCGCGGAGCTTCGCCATCATCGCGTCCGAGAGGTCGATGCCGACCACCGGCACGCCGCGAGCGCGGAGCGGCACCGCCAGCTGGCCGGTCCCGACCCCGATCTCCAGGACCGGGCCGCCGCCCGTCGCGGTGACCTCCTGCAGCAGCTCGAGGATCCGCTCGAGCGTGGCGGGATCGGTGGTCCTCGTCTCGTCGTAGTAGTCGGCCGCCCGATCGAAGGACTGCGACGGGGTCACGACACGGGCACGCGCTTGGTCGCGTCGAAGAACGGGAGCGCCGCGACCGTGGCCGGGCGCCGCTCCGACGGGGCGGCCACCTCGAGCCCGGTCCCGTCCGCCATGTGCGAGGCGGGCACCCACGCGTACCCGATGTTGCGCTCCAGCCGCGGCGACCAGGCGCCGGCCGTGACGCGCCCGATGGCCTCGCCGCCGGGCGCGTGCACGGGCCAGAAGTCGTTGAGCGCTCCCTCGTCGGTCATCGGCTCGCCGCCGATCTCGATCCCGACCAGCTTGCGATCCACCCCGGTCGCGGCGAGGCGCCGGAGCGCCTCCTTCCCCAGGAAGTCCTGCTCCTGATCCGGTTCGACGAGCCGCTCGAGCCCGCTGACGTGCAACGGGGTGTCGGACACGCGCATGTCCGAGCCGTAATTGAAGATGCCGGCCTCGATCCGCCGCGCCTCGCTCGGGGCGATCACCCGCACGCCGTACGGGTTCCCCGCCGCCATGACGCGTTCGAACAGGTCGTCGCCGCGCCCCGTGTCGCACAGGTAGAGCTCGTAGCCGACCTCGCCCGTCCACCCGGTACGCGACACGACGAGAGGGATCCCGTCGACCGACGCCTCGGCGCAGCGGTAGTAGCGAAGGTCGGCGACCGCGTCGCCGAGCAGGTCCCTGATCAGGTCCCTCGAGCGTGGTCCCTGGATCTGCATCGGCGCGACGTCGGCCTCGAAGATCCGGACGTCCATCCCGCGACCCGCGGCCACGCCGGCCGCGTACAGGAGGGCGTCGGAATCGGCGAGGGCCAGCCAGAACCGATCCTCGGCCAGGCGCAGCAGCACCGGGTCGTTCACGATCCCGCCCTCCGCCGTCGTCATGAGCACGTACCGGGCCTGCAGGACATCGACCTTCGTCAGATCGCGGCAGGTCATCAGGTTCGTCAGCTCGAACGCATCCGGGCCCACGATCTCCACGCATCGCTCGACGCTGACGTCCCAGACCGTCACGTCGTTCACGAGCGCCCAGTACTCGCTGATGGGGTCGTCGTAGAGCGTCGGGAGCAGCATGTGGTTGTAGAGGCCCCAACTGCGGCAACCGTGTCGCTTCGTCGCCTCGAAATAGGGGGACTTCCGGTACCAGGGCTGCACGTAGAACGGAAAGGTCTCCGACGCCACACGATCCTCCTGCGAGAGCACGGACTGCGGTTCGGCGAGGAGCCTACTTCAGTTCGCGGAGGGATCGAACGGCATCGTCCGCAGCATCGCGTACCCGGGGCCGAGCCTCGCCAGGACGTCCTCCCAGAGGCGCTCGGGTTCGTCGTGGAACACGTCGCCGGGCAGCGGCTCGACGACGATCCACGCGTCTTCCTCCAACTCGCTCTCCAGCTGCCCCGGGCCCCACCCCGAGTAGCCGGCGAAGACCCGCGCGCGACGGACACCGACGAGCGCGTCCGGCTCGGCTTCACCCGGGAGGAACCCGATCGAGTCGAACGCGATCACGCCCGCTTCGGATGGGTCGGCGAAGTCGGCCACCACGACCGCAGCGTCGGGCTGGACCGGGCCGCCCTGGAACAGCAGGTCGCCCGGACGCACCAGCTCGGCGAGCGGGGGCACGGCCTCGTCCACCGAAACGTCGAACGGCCGGTTGAGCACCACGCCGACCGCCCCCTCTTCGTCGTGATGGCCGATCAGGACCACCGTGCGGCGGAAGTTCGGATCGAACAGCGAGGCGTTCGACAGCAGCAGCCTGCCGGTCAGGTTCCCGGTCACGGACCCATCATCCCGGGACGTCACGCTTTCGGCACGGCCTTCGCCGGATCCCAGAACGGGAGCGGCACGACCTCCGCCGGCAGCGAACCGCCGGGCGAAGCGATCTCGAGCTCGGTCCCGAGCGCCGCGAGCTCGATCGGCACCCAGGCGTAGGCCATATTGACCAGCAATCGCGGGGAGTGACAGGCGCTCGTGAGCTTCCCGACCGTCGCGCCACCGGAGGTGACCGGCCAGAAGTCCTCGAGCCACATCGACAGCGGATCCCCGCCGATCTGCACGCCCACGAGTTTGCGCTCGACGCCGTCACGCGCGATCCGCTCGAGCGCCTCCCGCGAGACCACGCGGTTGTCGTTGTCCAGCTCGACCAGCCGCTCGAGCCCCGTGACCTCATACGGGTTGTTCGTGACGTCCATGTCGTTGCCGTAGTTGAAGATCCCGGCTTCCATCCGTCGTTGGTCCGACGGCGCGACCGCGCGGATCTGGAAGGCTCCGCCGGCCCGCATCACCGCGTCCCAGAGGTCGGTGCCCCGCGTGGCGTCGCGGAGGTAGAGCTCGTAACCGATCTCGCCGCTCCAGCCGGTCCGCGACACGACCAGCGGGATACCGTCCAGCTCGGCCTCGGTGCACCAGTAATAGCGGAGGTCCGCGACCTCGTCGCCGAGCAGCGCCCGCATGAGCGACTTCGACTTCGGACCCTGGATCTGCAACGGCGAGACATCGGGCTCGCGGACCTGGACGTCCATCCCCGCGAACGCCTGCACCCCGAGCGCATACAGCAGCGTGTCGGAGTCGGCCAACGAGAGCCAGAACCGGTCCTCCGCCAGGCGCAGGAGGATCGGATCGTTCACGATCCCCCCGTCCGGCGCGCAGATCGTGACGTACTTGCACTGGCCGGCCGCGCAGGTCGAGAGATCGCGCGGCGTGAGCAACTGCGTGAACGCGGCGGCGTCCGGTCCGCTGATCTCCACCTGCCGCTCCACCGCGACGTCCCAGAGCGTCACGTGCTCCAAGAGATGCCAGTACTCCTTCACGTCGTCGTCGTAGTACGTCGGGATCAGCATGTGGTTGTAGAGATCCCAGCTCGAGCAGCCGGCTTCGACGGTGCGCTCGTAGTACGGGGACTTCTTGTACCAGCTGGCCAGGTAGAACTTGAACCAGGTGTTCTCCTGCGGTGTCGCCTGGGTCACCTCGCGCTCCTTCCGACGCGGCGGCCGACCCGGGAGGTGGCCCGCCGAACGTCCTTCACGATCTCCCGGACGCAGTTGTACGCCGGGATGCCGCACACGCCGCCGCCGCCGTGCGTGGCGCTCGAACACTGGTAGAGGCCGCGGATCGGCGTGCGGTAGTCCGCGTAGCCGGGCGCCGGCCGCATGTGGAACAGCTGCTCCGCCGACAGTTCCCCGTGGAAGATGTTCCCGCCGATCAGGCCCCACTCCTGCTCCATCTCGTGCGGCCCGATCACCTGCAGATGGAGCACCGAGTCCTTGAACCCCGGCGCCAGGTCGTCGTAGCCGTCGATCACGCGCATCGCGTAGGACTCGAGCTCGTCGCGATGCGGCTCCTGGGACCACTCGGCCGGGCACCATTGCGTGAACAACGAGACGACGTGCTTGCCCTCCGGCGCGAGCGAGGGGTCGTGGAACGTGGGCATCACCCCGTCGGAGAACGGCGCCGTGGCCGCCGCGCCGGCGCGCGCCTGCTCGAACGCCGTCTCGAGGTATGGGATGGAGTGCGCCAGCTCGAAGCCGCCGGTGAGGTCCCGATGCCCGGGGTCGGCGGTGAACACCGGCGCCCGGTCCAACGCGAGGTTGATCTTGACGGTGCCGCTCCGGCTCTTCCAGCTGCGGATGTCCATCAGGAAGTCGTCCGGGAGCTCGGCCGGGTCGAGTTGGCGCAGGAACGTGATCTGCGGGTGCGTGGCGGCCACGACGATCGGCGCCGTCAGCTCCTCCCCGCCCTCCAGCACGACGCCGCGGACGCCGCCCCCCACGGTGAGGATCCGCTCGACGCGGGCGCTGGTCCGGACCTCCGCGCCGAAGCTCCGCGCGCTCGACTCCAACGCGGCCGCGACGGCGCCCATACCGCCGATCGGCGTGGCCCACGAACCGAGGTGCCCGTCGCCGACGTCGCCGATCATGTGGTGCGCCATCACATAGCCGGTCCCGGGCTCGTGCGGTCCCGCCCAGGTGCCGATCAACCCGTTCAGCGCCATCACCGTCTTGACCTGTTCGGACTCGAAGAACCGGTCGAGGATGTCGGCGATCGACATCGTCATCAGGCGCGTGAGGTCGCCGACCCCGCCGACCCGCAGCCCGCGGAAGCGCCACGCCAGCTTCAGCTGCGCCGAAAGATCGGCGAACGACGTGGAGCCCAGCTTCGGGGGGGTGCTCATCAGCAGGGGGCCGAGCACGTCGGCCAGGCCGCCGATGTACGCCTCCCAGGACCCGACCGCGTCCGCATCGTCCTTCGAGAACTTCGCGAACTCCTCGCGGTCGGCCTTCGGATCGTCGGACTGCGTGATCGAGCGCCCGTCGGGGAACGGCACGAAATACGGGCCGACCGGGATGCCGCGGTAGCCGTGCTCCGCGAGCCGGAGGTCGCGAAGGATCGTGTCGGGCATCAGGCTCATGACGTAACTCAGCGTCGTGACCTTGAACCCCGGCGCTTCCGGCCAGGGAGCCATCGTGTCGGCGGCGCCGCCGGTCTTGTGGCGCGCCTCCAGCACCACGGTCCGCGCGCCGCGCTTCGCCAGATAGGCCGCGGCGACGAGGCCGTTGTGTCCGCCGCCGATCACGATCGCGTCGAGGGCCTCGGGCATGCGCGCACGATAGAGCCGTCGCCCGGTGACCGTCTGAACGCCGTTCAGCCCGGGGCCTTCGGAAGACCCCGGGCCGTTCAGGCGCCGATGTTCTCGTCGGATGCGACCCCGGCCACCTCCGCCGCCTCGAGCCCCTCGGCCGAGGCGAAGCGCCGAGGCTCCGACCCTGCCTCGGCCGGTTCGGTCACCGCCGCGTCGCGCCGGAGCCGAAGGATCGGCACGAGCGTGAGGGCGGCCGCGAACGCGAACACGCCGCCGATCAGGTAAACCACCTGCGGATCGCTCCGGAAGGACCGCAGCACGGGTCCGGCGATCACGTACGCGATCGCCAGGCCGATCGACAGGACCGCTTCGAAGGCCGCCATCGTGCGGCTGCGCACCGCGTCTGGCGTCCTGCGCTGCATGATCCCGTTCTCGGCCACCAGCGTGAACCCGTCGCTCGTGCCCATCACCAACAGCGCCACGAGCACCAGGGGGAACACCGGCGCGACGCCGACGGCCAGGGCCGCCGCCGCGATGCCGAACGATCCCACGACGAGCCACACCGGTTCGGTCCGCTGCGTCATCCATCGCCCCGTCGCGGCGCCGAGCACCGAGCCGGTCCCCCAGCAGGTGATCAGCAGCGCGAAGCCCACCGCGCCCGCGCCGAAGTGCTCGGCGAGCGGCGCGTCGGCGACCATGCTCATGCCCATCCCGAGCACGAACACGAACCACGCGATCGACATCCGCCGCAGGATCCGGTCCCGCCACAGGAACGCGAGGCCGGCCGCGAGGCCGACGTGATCGTCGTCCGCCTCACCGCGCGTCGCGCGATCGTCCTGGTAGGACCCCCGGACGCTCAGCGTGAGGCCGAGCGAGATCACGAAGCTCACGGCGTTCAGCGCGAAGACCCACGACGCGCCCAACCGCACCAGCAGGATGCCGCCGATCACCGGGCCAACGGCGATGCCCGAGTGCACACCGACCGTGACCAGGCTGTTCGCCCACGAGATCTGGTCGTCGGAGTCCACGAGGTTCGGGATCGCGGCGCGGGACGCCGAGAAGAACGGCAGCTCCGCGATCGCCGAACCGAACGCCAGCCCGATCAACCACGCGGGCGTCTTCGCGAACGCCATGCCCAGGAAGAACGCGGCCGCGATCGCCTCGGACCAGACCATGACGGTTCGGCGGTCGAACCGGTCGCCGATCGCGCCCGCGAACGGGCTCAGGAAGCCGGCCACGCCGAACGTGAGCAGCAACGAGAGCGCCTGGAGCCCGGGCGAATGGGTGCGGTTCCAGACCGTGAAGTTCAGGGCCGTGTAGGCCGCGGCGCCGCCGGTCACGGAGATCAGGCGGCCGGTCGCGAGGCGACGGATCTTCGTCCGTGCGGAACCTGGTTGGCGGCTCATGGAGCGACTCCTCGGGAGGTGTACGTGCGGAGGTGCGGTACGGCAGGCGCGCGCGGAGGCGCGCGGGCGACTCAGACGTCGCCCGTATCGCCTGCTGCGATCGCGTTCCGCTCCATGACCGAAGCAGGGTAGCACGAACGGGAACGGCATCGCGGCAGCCGGGGCGACGGATCTACACGGGGAGGGAGACCGCGCGGATCCGGTTCGCCTCGATCGCGCCCGCGATCTGATCGAGCACGTCGGGCGGAACCTCCGAGTCCACCGTGACGCACATGAGCGCCTCCATCCGATGGCCCGCCGGACCCACGTCCTTGCGACCGACATCCATCGTCGCGATGTTGATCGCGTGCTCGCCGAGGATCGTGCCGACCGTGCCGATGACGCCCGGTCGGTCCGCGTAGTCGAAGAACACCATCTGCGGCGCCGGCGCGATCTCGATATCGAACTCGTTCACGTTCGTGAACCGCTCCGCGTTGCGCGTGACGATCGTGCCCTCGACGCTGACCGGTCCCTCGTCCGTTTCCGCGCTGATCGCGATCAGCGAGACGTAGTCCTGGCTCACCGTGGAACGCATCTCGCTGACGGTCACCCCGCGGTCGCGCGCAAGCATCGGGGCGTTCACGAAGGACACCGGTTCGTTGACGGACCGGCCCAGGATCCCCTTGAGGATCGCGAGGGTCAGGACGCGCGTGTCGTGCTCGGCGATCCTCCCCAGGTACGAGGCCACCACCGACCGCACGCCGCCGGAAGCGAGGCCCGCGGTCAGCGCCCCCATCCGCTCGGCGAGCGGCACGAACGGTCGCACGACCTCGGTGACCTCGGCGCCGGCGGAGACGTTCACGGCGTACGGGACGAACTCACCCTTCAGGGCCAGCCGCACCATCTCGGCGACCGTCGTGCCGGCCTTGTCCTGCGCCTCCCGCGTGGAGGCGCCCAGGTGGGGTGTCACCACCACGCCGGGCAGCCCGAACAGCGGCGAGCCGGTGGTGGGCTCCACCGCGAAGACATCGAGCGCCGCCCCGGCTAGGTGCCCGTCTTCGAGCGCCTTCGCCAGCGCCTCCTCGTCGACGATGCCGCCCCGCGCGGTGTTCACGAGCCGGGCCCCCGGCTTCATCATCCGGAGCTCCTTCGCGCCGAGCAGGCCCTCGGTCTCGGAGGTCCGCGGCAGGTGGATCGACACGAAATCCGACTGGACCAGCAGCGCCTCGAGCGTGGGCATCGTCTCGACGCCCATCTCCTTGGCTCGCTCGACGCTCACGTATGGATCGAACGCGATCACGCGCATACCCAGGCCGAGCGAGCGAGCTGCGACCAGCGATCCGACCCGGCCCAGGCCGACCAGCCCGATCGTTTTTCCGGCGAGCTCGACGCCCTCCCACGCCGTTCGCTCCCACCGGCCCTGGGTCAGGGCGGCATGCGCCTGCGGGATGCTTCGCGCTTGCGCCAGGAGCAGCGCCACGGTGTGCTCGGCGGCGCTGATGATGTTCGACGTCGGTGCGTTCACGACCATCACGCCTCGGCGCGTGGCGGCGTCGACATCGACGTTGTCGAGCCCGATGCCGGCGCGAGCCACCACCCGCAGGTTCGTGGCCGCGTCGAGCACCTCGGCGGTGACCTGCGTCGCGCTGCGGATGATCAGCGCGTCGTACGGCGCGATCTCGGCGACGAGGTCGCCCTTGGCGAGATCGGTCCGCACATCGACCTGGAGGTCCTTCCGGAGCAACTCGAGGCCCTGCGGCGAGAGCTCCTCGGTCACGAGGACCCGCACGTCAGCGGGCCTCCTGGAACACCTGCTCGGCGGCGGCGACGGCGGTCCCCGGCTTCACGGGGTACCCCAAGCGCTCCAGCGTCATCTCGAGGGCCGCGAGACCACGGATGATGTCCAGCTCGCTGAAGTACCCGAAGTGCCCGATCCGGAACACCGAGCCCTTGAGCGGCCCCTGCCCCGGCGCCAGCACCACGCCGAAGTCCTTCCGGATCCGGTCGCAGATCGTATCCGCGTCGATCCCCTCTGGGGCGCGGATCGCGGTGACCGTCCAGTTCTGCTCGATCCCCTCGCCGAACAGATCGAGCCCGAGGGACCGCACGCCGTCCTTCACCGCGGTGCTCAGCCGGCGATGCCGCTGGAGCGCGGCGTCCACCCCATCCTGGAAGTACAGCTCGAGCGCCGCGCGGAGGCCCTGCATCACGCTGATCGCCGGCGTCCACGGGTTCTCGGGGTCCGGCAGCGACGCGAACTGGTCGTAGATCCGCCAGTCGAAGTAGAAGCGCGGGTTCGTCGCGGTCTGGGACATCGCCCACGCGCGATCGCTGATCGCGACGAACGCGATGCCGGGGCTCGCGGATAGCGCCTTCTGCGACCCGCCGACCGCGACGTCGACCGCCCACTCGTCGAGGTCGAACGGCACCGCACCGAGGCTCGAGACCACGTCGACGACCACGAGCGCCCCCGCCTCGTTCGCGACGCGCGCGAGCTCCTCGATCGGCTGGATCACGCCGGTCGACGTCTCGGAATGCGTCAACAGGACCGCCGCGGTCTCCGGATGTTCCGCCAGCGCGTCGGCCACCTTCGCGGGGTCCAGCCGTGTGCCCCAGGGCTCCTCGAGCGTGTGGACGGTCAGGCCGTAGGCGGCCGCGAGCCGGCGCCACCGGTCGGAGAAGTACCCGGCGAGCGGGACGAAGACCTCGTCGCCGGGGGAGAAGCAGTTCTGGATCGCGGACTCGAGCCCACCGGTCCCGCTCGAGGTCATGAGGAGCACGCGCGCCGCCTCGGTCCGGTAGAGGATCCGCAGGCGCTCGGTCACCTCGGTCATCAACGCGCCGAAGCCGGGACCGCGGTGGTAGACCAGCGGGCTCCCCTGGGCGAGCAGGACCTCGGGGGGGATCGGGGTCGGTCCGGGCGCCAGGATGATCTCCGGCCTGTCCACGGTGTCTCGTTCCTCCTCGGCGGCTCGGAAGCTCCAGGCTACCAGGGGGTCCCGGACCGACCGCGGAGCGAACGCGCTGGATCAGAACCGGAGCGCGTGCGACAGATCCTCGGAGGCGGATCGGAGCGCCGACCCGTCGACGACGCCGGCCACCTCACGGCGGCTCCACGGCCACCGCCCCCGAACCTTCTTCCGGCCGACCGACCGGGCCACCGAATCGCGCCTCGCGTCCGCGATCCGGCGTTGGAGGTTCAGGTCTCACACGACGTGCGAGACCGCGAACTGTCCGTGCATCTACGTCGCCTCCTCGGGCGCCAGGGACCGCAGGTCCTTCGCGGCATCGGCCAGGTCGGCCGGATCACACACCACCTGGTGGCGGATCAGGGGCAGGGAACGGCGGACGTCGCGGGGCCAGTCGACGCTGACGGAGGCCCGCAGGACCCCGCCCTCGTCCAGGAAGAACGCGCAGAAGGACGCGTCCTCCAATGAGCCCCGCACGACCATGTCCTTCGTCACGACCACCCCACCCATCTGTATCTCATGTTCGAACTGATCCGACCAGAACCAGTGCGGGTCGTCGAACGCCGCAGTGGAGCCGAGCATCGCGTGGGCGGCGTGCTCCCCCATCTTGATCGCATTGTCGAAATGCTCCACCCTGACCGGTCCGAAGATCGGATGGTCGTGGGTCGCCACGTCGCCCGCGGCGAAGACCCCCGAGAGGTCGGTCTCGAGCGTCGGACCCGCGCGGAGCCCGACGCCGTCGCCGCCGATCTCCCCGATGACCGCGCCCATCTCCGGTTCGGTGCCGAGCCCGAGGACGACCAGATCGCAGTCGATCTCGCGGCCGCCCTGCGTGATGACGCGCTCCACGAGGCCGTGGCCGTCGAAGCGCTCCACCGTCTCGGAGAACCGCAGCTCGACGCCGTGGTCGCGGTGCATCGCCTCGACCACGCGTCCGAGCACCGGGCCCAGGACCCGGAACAGGGCCGTCTCGAAGATCTCGACGACGGTCACCTCGAGCCCCATCTGGCGGAGCGAAGCGGCGACCTCCGCGCCGATGAAGCCCATCCCGACGATGACGGCTTTGTCGGCGCCGAGCGCAGCCTGTCGGATGCGGTCGGCGTCGGCCGTCCGTCGCAGCTGATGGATCCCTCCGAGGTCGGCGCCGGGCACGTCGAGCGGGCGGTTCCGCACGCCCGTCGCGACCAACGCGCGGTCGAACGCGACCTCGGTCCCATCCTCGAGCGTGACGGACCGGTCGCCGGCGGAGAGGTGGCGCACGCGCCTGCCGAGCATCGTCTCGACGTCGTTCGCGTCCCACCACTCGTCGGGGCGCACGAAGAGATCCTCCCTCGGCTGTTCGCCGCGGAGGTACCGCTTCGACAGGGGCGGCCGTTCGTACGGGGGATCCGACTCGTCGCCGATCAGGACGACACGTCCGTCGAACCCGGCCTCGCGGAGCGTCGCCGCGGCCGTTCCTCCGGCCAGCCCCGCGCCGACCACGACGAACGTCGGGCGGCCCGCCACGGACCTAGGCCTCGATCAGGATCTGCTGGTCCTGTTCGATGACCGGGTAGACCTCGATCGGCTCGGTTGCGGGCCCCTCGATCACCTCACCGGTCCCCATGTTGAACGTGCTGCCGTGGCATTCGCAGGTGATCTCGTCGCCGTCGATCTCACCGCCCATCGACAGGTTGCACCGGCGGTGCGTGCAGATGTCGCTGAAGGCGTAGAGCTTCCCCGCCGAACGCGCGACCGCGATCTCGGCCCCGTGGACCTCGAACGACCTGACCGACCCGTCCCCGACCTCGTCGGCACCGCCCACCGGGATCAACTCCGCCATCGTTCCTCCTTCGTTCGGGCCTCGCTCGCGACGAGCAGAGCCTACGCGGCGCCTCCCCATCCGTCCGGACGGCTCCGAGCTCGCCAGAGCGAAACGCCGGCGAGCGTGCCGTAGAACAGCGTGAGCAGGACCATGCCGGTCCGGAACGGAACCTTCACGAGCACCGGCACGAACGCACCGGCCACCCACGCCAGTTGGAACAGGACCTCGTAGCGGACGAACACCCGTCCCAGCGCTCCGACCGGCGCGTTGCGCTGCATCAGGCTCGTGAACGCGAGACGGGCGAACTCCGAGGCCGCGCCGGCAGTCACCGCGTACACGGTCAGCAGGGGGAGCCCGAAGAGCTCCGACGCCAGGAGCGCGCCGATCCCCGCCGAACACACGCACGCGATCACGACCGCCTCCTCGCGCCGGTCGGTGCGGAGGCCCGGCGCAGACAGGTCGGCCAGGAAGCCGCCGACGATGCCGGCGCCGGCGAGGATGCCGAACCACGGCGCAGGGACCTCCGCGGTCCGCAGGGCGAACGCCAGGAGGAACAGCAGGAAACCGCTCGCGGCCCGGATCCCGATCGCGCCCATCGCCGGAAGTGCGAGTTGCGGCATCCTGCCGAGCGAGCGCACGCTCCGGTCGACCGGCGCCCGGGCTCCGGGCACGTCGGGGCGGGGCAGCCGCAGGGTGAGCGCGGCGGAGATCCCGTACACGAGGGCGGCGATGTACACGGGTCCCTCCCCGCCGACCGCCTTCAGGGCCACGAAGCCGACCGGGGCCGCGCCGAGCGCGCCCGCGACCGCGATCCGGCCGAGACGGGCGTTCGCCCGCATCAGCCCTTCCTGCTTCGAGGCGTACGCGATCGTCAGGCCGTTCTTCACGATCCCGTGCACGCGCGAGAGGACCAGCATCACGAGTACGACGGGGAACAGCAGGTTCGACGACAGCTGTGGGGCCAGGTAGAGGGCGAGCACGCAGCGCCCGGCGGCGGCAGCGAACGTGACCGATCGACGCGGCCCCGCGCGGTCCAGGATCGGCACGATGAGCGGTCCCGCCAGCGCGAGCGGCAGCATCGTCAGCCCGAGGAACAACGCGACCCGGACGCGTGATTCGGCGACCGGCACGTGGAAGAACACCGAGTCGGCGAGCGAGATCGCGAGCAGGGCATCTCCCGCGACGCTCGTGAGGTGGTTCAGGCCGTACGCGTCGATCGGATCGGACGAGGTCCACATCCGATGGAGCGGATGCGTCACGAGCCCTTGGAAGGCGCGGACCACGCCGAGCACCGCCAGCTGCCACGCCGGGATCCGCTCCGGCGGGCGCGGGGAGGTCCCCACCCGGGGAGCTATCCCTGGAGGCGCTCGCGCAGGACGTCCTGCGCGAGCTTCGGGTCCGCCGTTCCGCCGGCCTTCTGCATCAGCTGGCCGACCAGGAACCCCAGCACGCCCTCCTTGCCGCCGCGGAACTTCTCGACGACGTCGGGGTGCTCGGCGATCACCGCGTCCGCGAGCGCGCCGAGGGCGCCGGCATCGGACACCTGCCGGAGGGCGCGCTGTTCGACGATCCGGTCGATCGGGTCCCCCGAGGCGAACGCCGCCTCGAGAGCCTGCTTCGCGCCGGCGCCGGAGATCGCACCCTCGGCGCGGAGGGCGATCACGTCGGCGACGTGCGCCGGCGTCAACGCGCCGTCGTCGCCCGCGGCGTTCCGGAGCGCCGCCACGTCCTGCGTGATCCAGTTGGCCGCCGCCACCGGATCGGCGCCGAGCGCGAGCGCGCCCTCGAAGAGGGCGACCGCGCCGGTGTCGGCGACCAGCACGCGCGCGGTCTCCGGCCGCAGACCGAGCGCCCCGTAGCGGGCGCGCCGGGCCCGCGGCAGCTCCGGGATGGTGCCGCGGATCTCCTCGATCCATGCGGCGCTCGGCTCCATCGGCGGGATGTCCGGTTCGGGGAAGTAGCGATAGTCGAACGCCTCTTCCTTCGATCGCATCGACTTCGTGATGCCCGCGTCCTCGTCCCAGTGCCGCGTCTCCTGCACCAGCGGCTCGCCGGCCTCAAGCGCGTTCACCTGGCGCTCGACCTCGTAGGTCAGGGCTCGCTCCAGCGACCGGATCGAGTTCATGTTCTTGATCTCGACCTTCGTGCCGAGCGTCGTCTCGCCGGCCCGCCGGACCGAGATGTTCCCGTCGCAGCGCAGCGACCCCTCCTCCATCTTCACGTCGGAGACGTCGAGCGCCTCGAGCGTGGCGCGCAGCGCACGGAGGTAGGCCGCTGCCTCCTCCGGCGAGCGGATGTCCGGCTCGCTCACGCACTCCACCAGCGGCACGCCCGCTCGGTTGTAGTCGATCAGCGCGTGCTCGGCATCGTGGATCCTGCCGGAGGCGCTGCCGTGCGTCGTCTTGCCCGTGTCCTCCTCCATGTGGACCCGCGTGATCCCGACGCGCTTGGTCGAGCCGTCGAGGAGCTCGACGTCGAGGTGACCGCCGACGCAGATCGGCAGGTCGTACTGGCTGATCTGGTAGTTCTTCGGCATGTCCGGGTAGAAGTAGTTCTTCCGGTGGAACAGCGAGTGCGGCGCGATCTCGCAGTCGAGCGCGAGACCGATCTTCACGATCCGGCGGATCGCTTCGACGTTCGGCACCGGCAGCGAGCCGGGATGACCCAGGCACACCGGGCAGGTCTGCGAGTTGGGTTCGGCTCCGAACCCGGTGCGGCACCCGCAGAACATCTTGGTCCGCGTGTCGAGCTCGACGTGACACTCGAGCCCGATCACCGTCTCCCATCCGGCCATCGCGGCCTAGCCTACCCGACCCCCCGAGCGCGTCTGCCGCCGCCCGTATCCTTGTCGGATGTCGTTGCCCGGCAGCCCGCATCCGAGCACGGCGAAGACGTGGACGTGTCTCGGCGCCCTGTACTTCGTCTGGGGGACGACGTACCTCGGCATCCGCGAAGCGAACCAGTCGATCCCCCCGTTGATCAGCGCCGGCACGCGCTTCCTGATCGCCGGCACCGCGCTCTACGCGTTCGCGCGGGTCCGCAGCGGCGAACACCCCTCGAGCAGGCAATGGCGCGGCGCGGCCGTCGTGGGCGCGTTCCTGCTCTTCGGCGGCAACGCCGGCGTCGCGTGGTCCGAGTACCTCGGCACGCCGACGGGCATCGTGTCGCTGCTGATCGCGCTGGTGCCCCTGTGGCTCGCCCTGTTCGACCGGGTCCTGCTGAAGAGCGCCCCGCTCGGCTGGCGCGTCGTGGTCGGATTGGTCGCGGGCTTCACCGGCGAGGCCCTGCTGGTCGGCACCGCCGCCGCGCACGGCGACGTGCCGCTCGACGGCATGCTGGTCGTCGTGGGGGCGTCGCTGGCGTGGGCCGTCGGGTCGCTCTACGCGCGGAACGCGCCCCTGCCGAGGAACGCCTTGCTCGGCAGCGGCATGCAGCAGCTCGCCGGGGCGGGTGTGATCCTCGCCGTCGCCGTGGTGACCGGGCAGTTCGCGGGGTTCGACGTGTCGCAGGTCCAGACGCGGTCGTGGCTCGGCCTGCTCTGGCTCATCGTGGCCGGCTCGTTCGTCGGCTTCAGCGTCTACCTGTGGCTGCTGCGGAACGTCCGGACCTCGCTCGTGGGGACGTACGCGTACGTGAACCCGATCGTGGCGGTCTTCCTGGGCGCCGTCGTCCTGAACGAGGAGTTGCCGCTGCGCGTGCTCGTGGCCGCGGCGATCGTCCTGTCGAGCGTGGCGCTGATCGTCTCCGCCGGCGGGACCGCCCGCGTGGACTCAGGCCGCCAGCAGCGGCGGCCGGAACTCCAGCCCGAGGTCGGCTTCGAAGGCTGAGGCGGCTCGCAGCAGCGTGCGCTCACCGAGGACGGGCGCCGTGAGTTGGAGCCCGACGGGGAGCCCCGCGTCGTCCACGCCGCACGGAACGCTGATCGCCGGCACGCCGGCGAGGTTCGCGGGGATCGTGAAGATGTCGTTCAGGTACATCGCCATCGGATCGTCGGCCTTCGCGCCGATCGGGAACGCGGTGGTCGGCGAGGTGGGCGACACCAACACGTCGAACGCGTCGAACGCGGCCGCGTAGTCGCGGATGATCAGCGTCCGGACCTTCTGCGCCTGCCCGTAGTACGCCTCGTAGTACCCGGCCGACAGCGCGTAGGTCCCGAGCATGATCCGCCGCTTCACCTCGGGCCCGAAGCCTTGGCCGCGCGTCGCGAACATCATCTCGACGCTGTCGGCGTGCTCCCCAGGCGCCCGGAACCCATAGCGGACGCCGTCGTAGCGCGCGAGGTTCGAGGAGGCCTCGCTCGGTGCGATCAGGTAGTAGGCCGACAGGGCGTACTCGGCGTGCGGCAGGTGCGCCTCGCCGACCGAGGCGCCGAGCCGCTCGAGCCGGTCGATCGCGGCGCGGACCGAGGCGGCGACGCCCGGCTCGACCCCCTGCCCGAACGCCTCGGCCACCACGCCGACGCGCATCCCCGCGACGCCCCGATCCAACCCTGCGGCGTAGTCCTGCGGCTCGCCGTCGAGGCTCGTCGCATCGCGCGGATCGTTCCCGCCGAGGACCGACAACAGGGTCGCCGCGTCGCGGACGCTCCGGGTGAACGTGCCGACCGTGTCCAACGACGACGCGAACGCGATCAGGCCGTAGCGACTGATCAGACCGTACGTCGGCTTCAGGCCGACGACGCCGCAGAGCGACGCCGGCTGGCGGACGCTCCCGCCCGTGTCGGTCCCGAGGGCCCACACCGCCGCGCCGGCCGCGACGGCGGCGGCGCTCCCTCCGCTGGATCCGCCCGGCACGCGGGACAGATCCCACGGGTTGTGGACCGGGCCGTACGCCGAGTTCTCGTTCGAGGAGCCCATCGCGAACTCGTCGCAGTTCGTCTTGCCGACCAGCACGGCCCCGTCGCCCGACAGCCGTGTCCACGCCGTGCAGTCGTACGGCGGCACGTACCCCTCGAGGATCCTGGAGCCACACGTCGTGCGGATGCCGTTCGTCGCCAGCACGTCCTTCAGGGCGATCGGGACACCGGCCACCGGCGAGAGCGGCGCTCCCGACGCGCGGTAGACGTCGAGCTCCTCGGCGCGCTCGCGCGCGAGCTGCGGCGTCGGCGTCAGGAACGCGTGCAGGTCGTCGTCGACCGCCTCGATCCGATCGAGCGAGGACCCCACGATCTCGACGGCCGAGACCGCTCCCGACGCGAGCTTCGCCGACAGCGCCGAGCCCGTGAGGTCGCAGAGCTCCGTCACGCGGTCGTCTCCGCGATCCGCGGCACCTTGAAGCGGTCGTCGTCGCGCTCCGGCGCGTTGCGCAGCGCCTCTTCCACGGGAAGGGATGGCTCCGGCTCGTCCTCGCGGAACACGTTCGCACGGGGCACGGCGTACGAGGTCGGCGGGATGTCGGCGGCCGCAACCTC
>Ga0335084_10002733_pt1 | contig 17066 bp, 12 predicted proteins | sample Lox_Sample_44_FD_206721 | JGI IMG/M metagenome (GOLD analysis project Ga0335084, IMG submission 206721) | Soil microbial communities from Loxahatchee National Wildlife Refuge, Florida, United States - Lox_Sample_4.4 | ecosystem: Environmental > Terrestrial > Soil > Wetlands | place: USA... | reverse complement strand
CCGGGTGGTAGCCGCGCGGCACTACGACGACGTCGTGGTCCTCCACGGCGTGCGACTCGTCGATGTCGCGCGCGTCCGTGTAGACGCGCTGAAAGACGAACCCCTGGGGGGGGTCGAGGCGATGGTAGTAGGTCTCCTCCAGCAGGGTCTCGACCGGCGGCTCCTGGCGGTCGTGCTTGTGCGGCGGGTAGCTCGAGGAATGGCCGGTCGGTGTGCGAACCTCGACGACGAGCAGGCTCTCGGCAGGGTCGCCCTCGGGGAGGATGTCGGTGACGTGGCGAGTGTTGAGCTCCTTGCCGCGCACCGAGCGGCGCATGGTGCCGGGGTCGATGTGGCGGGCCGGGAGCTTTCCGGCGCCGGGCGCTGTGCCGATGGCGATCTCGGCGGCGCCGTGCGCCCGCACCGACGTCGGGGAGGTGCCGGGGAGGTAGACCGCGTGCGGGGGGGCGTCTTCGAAGACGCTGCGCCGCCCTCCGATCGACCGGAACTCCGCGGAACCCGAACGCACGGTCACCACGCCGGACAGCACGACCAGGCACGCCTCGCGCCCCGGCGTGGGCGGGAGCTCGAGGGCCTCACCCTCGGCCAGGCGTCGCGCGGCGAACCCCACGTAACGGAGGCCGGAGGCGGCCGTGTCGACCGTCACGATCTCGCGGCCCGACCGCGCTCCCTTGACGAGCAGGCTCATCGCGCACCTTCCTCCGGCCCCTTCACGCGAGCCTCTGCGCCTTGCGGGCCGTTTCGTACGCCTCACGGGCGCGCTGCACGCGGTCGTTGGGCGAGGCCTCGGGCACCGCCACCTCCCACCACGCGCCACCGAGGTCGGTGGTGCGCCGCGGGTCGGTCTCGATGCAGATGACGGTGGTCCGGTCCGCGGCGCGCGCGCGAGCGAGCGCGGCCTCGAGCTCGGGGATCGTCTTCACGTTCTCGCCGAGCGCGCCGAGCGAGCGGCCGGCCAGGGCGAAGTCGAGGGCGGGCGGGCCGCCGGGCCCCTGCAGGCAGTTCTCGAAGAGGTTGTTGAAGGGCTCGCCTCCGCAGGACTGCTGGAGGCGGTTGATGCAGCCGAAGCCGTGGTTGTCCTGGACGATCACGATGATCTTCTTGCCGAGCAGCACGGAGGTGGCGATCTCGGCGTTCAGCATGAGGTAGCTGCCGTCGCCCACCATCACCACCACCTCCCGGTCGGGCCGGGCCAGCTTCACCCCCAGCCCGCCGGCGATCTCGTATCCCATGCAGGAGTAGCCGTACTCCACGTGGTAGCCGCCGGGTACGGACGTGCGCCAGAGCTTGTGGAGCTCGGCGGGCAGGGTGCCCCCGGCGTTCACGACGATGTCCCCGTCCGAGGAGCGCGGCGACGAACGTTGCACGGCCCCGATCACCTCGGCGTCGTAGGGGAGGGGGGCGTCGCGCCGCGAGGTGACGGCGGTCACCGCATCGCGCCAGGCGGCCGCGCCCTTCCTCGCCCTCGCGGTCCACGCCTCGTCGGCACGCCAGCCCGAGAGACGAGCGTCGAGCGCCTCGAGGCCGACCCCGGCATCGGCCTGCAGCTGCAGGCCGCGCCACTTGGCCGCATCGGCCGCGTTCACGTTGAGCCCGACGACGCGGGCCTGGGCGAAGAGCGTGTGCGAGCCGGTCGTGAAGTCGGAGAGACGCGTCCCGACCGCCAGCACGACGTCGGCCTCGCGGGCGAGGTCGTTCGCCGCCGGCGCGCCCGTGACTCCGACGGCGCCGACCTGAAGCGGGTGGTCCCAGGGCACGACGCCCTTCCCCGCCTGCGTCTCCGCGACCGGCACCCCGTGCGCGTCCACGAAGCGGCGGAGCGCCCCCGACGCCAGCGCGTAGAGCGCGCCGCCACCCGCGACCACGAGCGGCCGCCTCGCCCCCCGCAGCGCGGCCACGGCCGCGGCGAGCTCGCCCTCCTCGGGCGGCGGGGCGCGGAAGCGCACGACGGGCGGGTGGAAGAGCTCCTCCGGGAAGTCGTGGGCCATCGCCTGAACGTCCTGGGGGAAGGCGAGGGTCACCGGGCCGCAGGTCGCCGGATCGGTGAGCACCTGCACCGCGCGCGGGAGGGCGGAGAGGAGCTGCTCGGGCCGGACGATGCGGTCGAAGTAGCGCGACACGGGACGGAAGCAGTCGTTCGCGGAGACGGTCCCGTCCTCGAAGTCCTCCACCTGCTGGAGCACCGGGTCGGGCGCGCGGGATGCGAACACGTCTCCAGGGAGGAAGAGCACGGGCAGGCGGTTCACGTGGGCCACGGCCGCGGCAGTCACCATGTTGGTCGCGCCCGGGCCGATCGAGCTCGTGCAAGCCATCATCCGCCGGCGGAAGCTCGCCTTGGCGAAGGCGATGGCCGCGTGGGCCATCCCCTGCTCGTTGTGGGCGCGGTAGGTGGGGAGCCTCTCCCGGTGGCGCTGGAGGGCCTCGCCCAGCCCGGCGACGTTGCCGTGGCCGAAAATCGCGAACACGCCGCCGAAGAGCGACACGGTGCCCTCGGGTGTCTCCGCCCGCAGTGCGGCCAGGTAGCGCACCACCGCCTCCGCCGCGGTCAGCCGGACCGTGCTCGAGCTCATGACCGTGCCTCCCGGCGCGCGCGGGGCGCCGTCTCCGGGCGCGCGCCGCGCGCCTCCCGCCACGCCCGGACCAGCGTCTCGAACCCCGCGCGGACCCGGGCCACGAGCTCCGCGTCGTCGATGTGCGCGTCGAGCCAGGCGCGGCTCGGCTCGTGCCAGATGGTGCGTCCCACCACGAACCCGCGGCAGGTCCGCGACGCCGCGGACTCCCGGAAGCCCTTCGCGAGCTCGTCGATGGGCGCGTTCAGGCCGAGGAGCACCACGCCGCGGCACCACGGGTCGCGCGCGTGAACGAGCTCGTCCACGCTCCGCCACGTCTCCGCGGCCATGGGCGCGAGCTTCCACCACTCGGGCAGGATGCCCGCGTCGTAGATGCGAGCCAGGGCCCTCGGGACGACGTCCGGCCCGCCGGGCAGCTCGCGCGGCGGGATCACCTCGAGGAGGAGCTCGTGGCCGCTCGCCTGCACCGCGTCGTACAGCGTGCGGAGCTTGGCCTCCTGCTCCTCGCGCAGCTCGGACGGCTCGTCGGGGTGGAAGCGAACGAGGCACTTCACCACCTGCTCGCGCGGCCAGGAGGCGAGGCGGGTGGCGATGGATCCGCCGCCCTCGAACCGGAGCGGCAGCGACCCGGGCACCTCCACCGGCCGTCCCAGCCACCAGCCCCGCCCGGTCGCGGCCGCGAGCGCGTCCTCGCCGTACGTGTCGTCGATGAGCGCCCCGACCCGGCCCTGCAGGCCGAGCGCATCCTCGCTCCCGGCCACCGCGCGGACGAGCAGGGACTTGAGAGCGCGGATGCGGTCCTCGGGCGCGCCGGCCTCGCGCGCCAGGTCGGCGAGCTGGACCCGGTGGTCGAAGGCCAGCACGCAGATCTCGTCCCAGCGCTTCCGCTTGCGGCTCACGCGGTGCAGCCGCGCGAGCGCCGGGTCGCGGTCCGGGCGGTCGCCGGGGTGGGCGAAGAAGTGCTCGAGCTCGGCCGGCGTGGGCATCGACGCGGAGCAGGCGTGTCGCGCCACCACCAGCGCCCCGCACGCGTTCGCGAGCCGCGCGCTCTCCGTGAAGCTTCGCCCGGTGAGCCAGCCCTTGAGCAGCCCGGCCATGAACGCGTCGCCGGCCCCGAGCACGTTCATCACCTTCACCGGGAAGCCCGGCACGACGTCCAGGTCCTCCACCCGCGCCGGCACCTCGCCCTCCACGACCGCGCAGCCGCGCGCGCCGAGCTTCACCACGAGCGTCGCGCCGGTGAGCGCGCGCACCGCGGCGAGCGACTCGGCGAGGCCCTCGCGGCCTCCGGCGATGCGGAACTCCTCCTCGGTGCCCACGACGAGGTCGAAGCGCGGGAGCATCTCCTGCAGGTGCGCCGTCACGCGGTCGCTCCGCACGAACCGCTGCTCGCCGGCGGCCGGCCGGGTGAGGCCCCACAGCACGGGCCGGTAGTCGATGTCGAGCACCGTCGCCACGCCGTGGCGGCGGGCGCGCTCGAGCCCGAGCGAGCTCACCTCGTGCACGTGAGAGGTGGAGAGGTGCGTGCCGGTGACGAGGAAGGCCCGGCTCCGGGCGACGAAGCTCTCCTCGACGTCCTCCGCTCGCACGGCCATGTCGGCGCAGTTCTGGCGGTAGAAGACGAGCGGGAAGGTCTCGCGGTCGCGGATGCCGAGGAGCACGAGCGCGGAGAGCCGGTCCGGATCGACCGAGACGTGGGAGACGTCGCAGCCCTCGGCGGTGAGCGTCTCGGTGAGGAAGCGGCCCATGGGGTCGTCGCCCACCCGCGAGGCCATCGCCGTGCGCAGGCCCAGCCGGGCGCAGCCGAAGGCGATGTTCGCGGACGAGCCGCCCAGGTACTTCGCGAAGCTGGCCACGTCCTCGAGGCGGGCCCCCAGCTGCTCGGCGTAGAGGTCGACCGCCAGCCGGCCCAGGCAGATGACGTCCAGGTCCCGGCTCGCCGCCGGCGCCACCTCGATCCTGGCGCGCTGCCGTTCCACGTCCGCCCCCGATCCCCCACGCCCTACAGCCCGATCCCCCGCAGGTACTGCCGGTTGCGCTTCGCGCTCTCCCCCGGGCTGCCCATGCCCGGCAGCACGTCCTGCTCCACCACGATCCATCCCGGGTAGCCGCGGCGCTCGAGCTCCGCCGCGATCGCCGCGAAGTCCACGCTGCCCTTCCCGAGCTCGCAGAAGACGCCGTGCTCGACCGCCTTCACCGCGTCCCAGCCCTCGCGGCGCGAGCGCTCGGCCACCCGCGGATCGTGGTCCTTGAAGTGGACGTGCCAGATCCGGTCGGCGTGGCGGCGGATGCCCTCGAGCGCATCGCCGCCGGCGAAGCTCCAGTGGCCGGTGTCGAAGCAGAGGCCGAGCACCTCCGGGTCGGTCGAGGCGAGCAGCCGCGCCGTCTCGGCGGCCGTCTCCACCCAGGTGCCGACGTGGTGGTGGAAGACGGTGCGGAGCCCGGTCTCCCGCTTCACCGCGCGTGCGATGCGGTTCGCGCCGTCGGCGAGCGTCTTCCAGCGGGCCTCGTCGAGGCCGTGCTCGGGACGGATGCGCCCGCCGTTCAGGGTGCGGACCGGGTCGGTGTAAGGGTCGTTCCCCAGCACCACGAGGTCGCGCGGGCCGCCCACCCGGGCGAGCTGCCGCGCGTTGCGCAGCGCGTCGGCCTCGTCGCGCTCCAGCCGGGCGGCGTCGTGGAGGTGGACGGTCACCCAGGAGGCGAGCAGCTTCAGCTGGCGGGACTCGAGCTCGCGGGCCAGCACCGCCGGGTCGGTGGGCATGAAGCCCCAGTCGCCGAGCTCGGTGCCCGCGAAGCCGGCCGCGTGCATCTCGTCGAGCACGCGCGCCCACCCGCCCCGCTCCCCCTCGACGTTCTCGATGACGCCCCACGAGCAGGGCGCGTTCGCCACCTGGATCATGCCTTGCCTCGCTCCTCGGTCACCGGCTCCCACGCGCCGGACTCCCACGACCGCATCATCGCCTGCTGGACGCGGGCCACCGCCGCCGCCTCCTCGAAGCCGGGTTTCCCCTGGCGGCCGGAGGCGATCGACCGCAGGAACTCGTAGGCCTCGATCGCCTTCAGGTCGTCGTAGCCGAGGCCAGTGCCCCACGCCGGGTTGAAGTGGCCGTGGTACGGGTGGGCCGGGCCCGAGAGCAGCGTGGTGTAGCCGTCCTGGGCCGGCTCGTCGTCGCGCCGCCACTGGAGCTGGATCTCGTTCATGCGCTCCATGGTCCACTTCACCGCGCCCTTCGTGCCGTGCAGCTCGAACGACATGTCGCACTTCGCGCCGTTGATGACCCGGCACGACTCGAGCGTGCCGCGCGCGCCGTTCTCGAAGCGCACCAGCGCCGAGACGTAGTCCTCGTTCGTGACGTCGCCCATGGGACCGTCGAGCGTGCCCTTGTCGTAGTGCGTCCCCTTCCCGGGCCGGGGGAGCGGGCGGCGCCGGATGAAGATCTCCTTGTCGGAGGTCACCCGGGCGATGGGCCCCGCCATCATGTGGGCCATGTCGATGGCGTGGGACATGAGGTCGCCGAGGGTGCCGAGCCCCTGCTCCTTCTCGAAGCGCCACGAGAGGAGGCCGGCGGGGTCGCCCGCGTAGCCGTTCAGGAAGCGGCCCCGGTAGTGCGTGATCCGGCCCAGCTTCCCGTCCTCGACGAGCTTCCGCGCGTACTGGACCACCGGCGCCCAGCGGTAGTTGTAGCCGACGAAGGTGAGCACCCCCGCCTTCCGGGCGGCGGCCGCGCTGGCGAGCGTCTCCCCCGGCTCGCGACCCACCGGCTTCTCGCAGAGCACGTGCTTCCCCGCGGCCAGCGCGGCCTCGTTGACCTGGAGGTGCATGCCGTTCGGAGCGGCCACGTTCACCACCGCCACGTCCGGATCGGCGATCACCTGGCGCCAGTCGGTGGTGTGGCGCTCGAAGCCGAAGCGGCTCCTCGCCGCGCGAGCCCGGTCCTCCACCGCGTCCGCGCAGACGACGAGCCGCGGCTCGACCTCGAGATCCGGGAAGCGGTCGCGGATCGACCGGTAGGAGCGGCTGTGCACCTCGCCCATCCAGCCCATGCCCACGACGCCGATGCCGATCACCCGCCTGGCCATGCCGTCACTCCTCGCTCGGGGGCCCCCGCCCCGTCACGCCTTCCCCGCCCGACCGAGATCGACCGAGGCGTCCACCCAGGCGCCGTCCCTGCGGCTCGACTCGACCGCCGCCTCGACGAGCTTCATGCCGAGCACGCCGTCCTCCACCGTGGGGAAGAGCCGCGCGGCGTCACCCTCGGGCCTCCGCCCCTCGCGACGCGCCAGGATCGCGTCGGCGAAGCCCGCGTAGAGGTTCGAGAAGGCCGCGAGGAAGCCCTCGGGGTGCCCGGGCCAGAGCCGCGACGAGCCGCGGGCCGCGGGCGCGAGGTAGCCGCTCCCGCGGTGGAGCACGCGGTGCGGGCCCTCGGCGGGCCGGACCACGAGTCGCTCGGGGTCCTCGTGGCTCCACTCGAGGCCGGCCTTCTCGCCGTGGACGCGGATGCGGAGGCCGTGGAGGTTCCCGGTCGCCGCCATGCTCGCCCAGAGCGTCCCGCGGGCGCCGCTCGAGAAGCGGAGCTTCAGGTGGGCGTTGTCGTCCACCGCCCGGCCGGGCACCACCGTGGAGAGCTCCGCCGAGAGGCGCGCGAGCTCGAGGCCGGTCACGAAGCGGGCGAGATGCTCGGCGTGGGTCCCCACGTCGCCCACCACGGCGGAGGCGCCCGACACGGCGGGGCTCATGCGCCAGGCAGCCTGCTTGTGCCCGGTCGCCTCCACGAGCGTCGACGCCCAGCCGGTGGCGAACTCCACTTGCACGAGCCGGACCTCGCCGAGCTCGCCGGCGGCGACCATCTCGCGCGCCTGCCGCACCATCGGGTAGCCCGAGTAGTTGTAGGTGACCATGAAGACGAGGCCGGCCTTCCGCGTCAGGGCGAGGAGGTCGAGCGCGTCGGCGAGCCGGGTCGTGAGTGGCTTGTCGCAGGCGACGTCCACGCCACGCTCGAGGAACGCCCGGGCGATGGCGTGGTGGCTCGAGTTCGGCGTCATGATCGCGACCGCCTCGATCCCGTCCCGGCGCGCGGCCTCGCGGTCCGCCATCTCCTCGTACGAGCCGTAACGGCGGTCCTCGGCGATGCCCAGCGAGGCTGCGAACGCCCGGCTGCGCTGCGGGTCGGTCGTGAAGACCCCGGCCAGGACCTCGAAGCGTCCGTCGCGGCCCGCCGCCTGGCGGTGCGTCTCGCCGATGAACGAGCCGGGCCCTCCGCCCACCATTCCGAGCCTCAGCGCGCGGGCCATGTCGGTGCTCCCGTCGTCATCGGGTCCTGCCCGCCGAGGTCACACCCGGACCCCGAACTCGGCCATGAGCTTCTGCATCTCCAGGCCGCCCGCCATCATGTCCAGCACCTGGTCGCGGCTGATCTCGTTCTTCCTGAACGTCCCCATCGAGCGGCCGCGGTTGAGGAGCGTGAAGCTGTCGCCCACCGGGTACGCGTGATGGACGTTGTGCGTGATGAAGATGACGGAGATGCCCTTCTCCCTTGCGCGGCCGATGAGGCGCAGCACGTTGGCGCTCTGCCGCACGCCGAGCGCGGCGGTGGGCTCGTCGAGGATGAGGACGCGGGCGCCGAAATGGATGGCGCGTGCGATCGCCAGGCACTGGCGCTCGCCGCCCGACATGGTGCCCACCGCCTGGTCGGCGTCGCGCACCTTGATCCCCATGTCGCCGAGCTTGGCGATCGCCACCTCGGAGGCGGTCTCCCGGTCGAAGACGTGGAGCCAGCGAGCCACGCGCCGGGTCGGCTCGCGGCCCATGAAGAAGTTGCGGGCCACGCTCATGAGGGGGACGAGGGCGAGGTCCTGGTAGACGGTGGCGATGCCGCGGTCGAGCGCGTCGCCGGGAGAGCGCAGCGTCACCGGCTCGCCGTCCACGCGGAAGACGCCTTCGCTGGGCCGGTGGCAGCCGGCCAGGATCTTGATGAGGGTGGACTTGCCGGCCCCGTTGTCTCCGAGCAGGCAGTGCACCTCGCCGCGGCGGAGCTTCACGGTGACGTCCTTCAGCGCGATCACCGTCCCGAAGAACTTGGAGACGTTCTCGAGCTCGAGGATGAACTCCGACCTCGGGTCCGCGGCCATCGCTAGCGAGCCTCCGTGACACGCTTCCGCACCTGGTTGTTGAAGAGCACGGCCACGAGCAGCATCATCCCCAGGAACACCCGGAACCAGTCGGAGTTCACGTTGGTGTAGGTGATCCCGATCTGGACCACCCCGAAGATGAGCGCGCCGAAGGTGGCGCCCACCACCGAGCCGTAGCCACCGGTGAGGAGCGTGCCGCCGATCACCGCGGCGATGATGGCCTCGAACTCCTTCTGGAGCCCGCGATCCGCGGCCGCGGAGCCCACGTCGCAGATCTGCAGCATGGCGAACGTCCAGGCGCAGAAGGCCGTGAACATGAAGAGCGCCACCTTCACCCGGCGCACGGGCACGCCCACGTTCTTCGCGGCGTTGGCGTCGCCGCCCACCGCGAAGATCCAGTTGCCGAAGCGGGTGCGGGTGAGCCGGTAGGACGAGGCCGCTGCGATGACCGCCCACCAGAGGATGACCTTGGGGATGCCGCGAACGAGCGGCCGTCCGTCGTCGAGGGTGGCGATGAGGCCCTGCCGTCCCAGCCAGTCGAAGACCGGGTTCGCGAACGTCCCCGAGAAGAGGAAGCTCGCCACCGGGTCCTGGGCGGCGAGATCGCCGATGCCGCTCACGATCGTGCGGTTGGCGAAGATGATGGAGAGCGCCAGTGTGAGGCCGCGCAGGATGAAGAGGAAGCCGAGCGTGACGATGAAGGAGGGCAGCCCGGTCCGCACCACGATCTGCCCGTTCAGCCAGCCGAGCGCCATGGCGCAGACGAACGCCAGGATCATGGAAAGCCACACCGGCCATCCGAAGAAGAGCGGCGGGATGGCCGCCATCATCCCGGCGAAGCCGATCATCGACCCGAGGGAGAGGTCGAACTCCCCGGCGATCATGAGGAGGCAGGCGCCGGTGGCGACGATGCCGAGGTAGGCCGCGACGGTCGACCAGTTGACGATCCCGTCGAGCGCGAACATCCCGGAGTGCCCCGCGGTGACGGCGAAGACCACGAAGACGAGCGCCGCCCCGGCGATCGAGGCGGACTCGGGGCGGCCCATCACCCGGTGGAACGTGGAGAGGCTGCGGACCCGCTCGTCGGCCGGCACCGGCAGCCCGGCGTCGTGCTCGGGCTCGACCGCGTGCGGCCCCGAGCCCTCCCCGCCGCCGCCCGGCGTCCGGGCGTTCTCCGGGGGAGCGCCGGTCGGAGCCGGCGCTGCGCCCGTGCGGGGATCGGGCTCGGTGGTCGCCGCCATGGGTGCTCCTCAGCGGTACTTGCCGGCGAACTGCTCGACCTTGGCGATGTTCTCCTTGGTCACGAACCCGGGGCCCGAGCCGATGTGGCGCTTGCCGTAGACCGGCGCGAGGCCGTAGTCGTCGAAGCGCTTCTTGGCCTTGGGGTTCGCCTGGAGCGCGGCCATCACGGTGGCGAGGTCGGTGGTCTTCTTCTCCTTCATGATGGCCAGCACCGCCACGGGGATGTAGCCCTGCAGGTAGGGCTGCTGGTCGATGGCGAAGGCGATGGTGCCGTCCTTGATCCCTGCGGAGATCTCGGGCGAGAGGTCGAAGGTGGCGAAGAAGACCTTGCCCTTGAGGCCCATCTTGTCGACCGCCTTCAGGGTCGGGTGCGCCGAGCTCGGGCCGAGGGTGAGGATGGCCTGGGTGCCCGGGTTGTTGCGCAGGTAGGCGCTCACCTTGCTCTCCACCGTGGTCGGGTCGTCGCCGGTGTCGATGGTGGACCCCTTGAAGTCGACGCCGATGGCGTCGGCGAAGCCCCTGCAGCGGTCGAAGGACGCGGGGTTCGTGGCGTAGTGGTTCACGCAGAGGAACGACTTCACGCCGGCGGCCTTGGCCCGCTCGCCGGCGCCCTTGCCGGCGTCGTACTCGGGCTGGCCCACGTGCATGATCGCGCCCAGCTTCTCGCTCTGCTCGGTGGTCCCGGAGTTGATGGTGATGACCGGGATCTTCTTCGCGGTCACCTTGGCGACGGGGCCCTTGAGGACGTCGTAGTCGGCGATGCTGGTGATGACGCCGTTGTAGTTGTGGGCGGCCGCCTGCTCGACGATCCGGGCCATGTCGGCGAGGTCGCCGTTGGGAGGATTGCGGTAGTCGCACTGGACGCCGAAGTCCGTGCTCGCCTCCTTGATGGCGTTCTTGATGGTGTTCCACCACGAGTCCGAATCCGGGGCGTGGCTCACGAGGACGTACTTGTCCGGCGCGGCGAGGGCAGGGGTGGCGGCGAGTGCGAGGCAGGCGGCGAGGAGCATCCGTCCGGTTCTGTGCATGGAAGACTCCGTTCGAGGGTCGCGGATCGTCTCGGGGCGTGCCGGTCCGCATCGCGGCCGGCGCACGTCCTGGGTTGCCTGGGGTGAGGCGCGAGGAGGCTACCCGGCCCCGGACGCGATTGCAACCACGTTTCCAACCGAACGCCCCAAACGAATCCGATTTCCATCCGGTTCCGATTCCCTATACTGCCGCGTCGATCCTCGCTGCACCGCGCCGTGGAAAGGCGACCATGGTCGAGATCGCGCTCATCGGGGCCGGACGCATCGGAAAGATCCACGGCGGCAACCTGGCCCGCCAGCCCGGCGTCCATCTTCGCTACGTCTGCGACGCCGTCGCCCAGGCGGCGACCGAGCTCGCCTCGCGGCTGGGCGCGGAGGTGGCCGATCTCGACCGCGTGTTCGCCGACCCGGCCGTGCGCGCGGTGGCCATCGCCTCGTCGACCGACACGCACGCCGAGCTCATGCAACGCGCCGCGGCGGCCGGGAAGGCCATCTTCTGCGAGAAGCCGGTGGACCTCGAGCTCGGCCGCGCGCGCGAGGTCCAGGCGGCGGTGGCGGCCGCGAAGGTCCCCTGCCTCGTCGGCTTCCAGCGGCGCTACGACCCGACCTTCGTCGCCCTGAAGCGCAGGCTCGACGCGGGCGAGATCGGCTCGCCCGAGGTGCTCGCCATCACGAGCCGCGATCCCGGCCCTCCGCCCATCGCCTACGTGCAGCGGTCGGGCGGCATCTTCAAGGACCAGCTCATCCACGACTTCGACGTGTGCCGCTGGATCCTCGGCGACGAGGCCCGGACCGTCCATGCGGTCGGGAGCAACCTCGTCGACCCGGCCATCGGCGCGGCGGGGGACCTCGACACCACCGCGGTGACCATCCGCACGAGGAAGGGCCTGCTCTGCCAGATCAACACCTCGCGGCGCGCCGCCTACGGCTACGACCAGCGCTTCGAGGTGCTCGGCTCGGGCGGCATGCTCGCCGCCGGCAACCACCGGCCCACCGAGGTGAGCTCGCACCGGCCGGGCGGCGTCTCGGTGGACGTGCCCGAGCCGTTCTTCCTCGAGCGCTACCGCGCAGCGTACGCCGAGGAGATGGTCCATTTCGCGGCGGTGCTCCGCGGCGAGGCCCGGCCCCGCACCGGCATCGAGGACGGCATCCGCGCCCTGGAGATCGCGGACGCGGCCACGCGGTCGGCACGGGAAGAGAAGGCGATCTCCCTCTGAGTCGGGGCCCGGCGAGCAGCCGGGTGGAGGAGGCGGACACGAAGGTGGCATCCCGGATCGTCGCCAGGAGCGCCAAGGGCGCGCGCTCGCCCCACGGGAACGTGGCGGCGTTCCTCGTGGCGGTGGCCGCCGAGTACGAGTCGCTGCCGAAGCAGCTGCGCGCCATCGCCGGCTACGTGGAGACGAACCGGACCCGGATGGTGGTGACCCGCATCACCGACGTGGCGGCCGCCTGTGGCGTCCAGCCCTCGGCGGTGACGCGCTTCGCCCAGCGGTTCGGCTTCTCCGGCTACAGCGAGCTGCAGGCGCTCTTCCGCAAGGCGTTCAGCGCCAACGCCGCCCCCGCGTCGAGCTACACCGACCGCATCCGATCGCTGCTCGCCTCGGGCGAGATCGAGGCGACCCCGGGCGGCGTGACGCGCCAGCTCCTCCTCGCCAACCAGGGGGCCATCGAGGAGTGCGCGCTGCACCTCGACGACGCCGCCCTGGAGCGCGCGGTGGGGCTCCTCAAGGACGCCGAGCAGATCTTCGTGGCGGGCGTGCGCCGCGCGTTCCCGGCGGCCGCCTACCTCGCCTACCTGCTCGAGCACACCGCGAAGCCGGTCCAGCTCGTGTCCGGGCTGGGCGGGATGTTCGCGGGGCAGATGCGCGCCATCCGCAGGAGGGACCTGCTCGTCGCGGTGAGCTTCTCGCCCTACGGCAAGGAGACCCGCTTCTGCGTGCGGGTGGCGGAGTCGAGGGGCGCACGCATCCTCGCCCTCACCGACAGCGCGATGAGCCCCATCGCACGCCCGGCCAGCGCCGCCCTGCTCGTCAAGGAAGCGAGCGCGTTCTCCTTCCGATCGCTCACGAACACGCTGTGCCTCTGCCAGGGCCTTTTCATCGCGCTCGCCTCGCGCCTGGAGCTCGACCTCACCGAGACCTCCGACCACGGCGTGCTCGACTGAGGCGGGGCGGGTGGAAGCGCCTACCGGTCCGGGTCCGGGACGACGACGTCGCGCACCAGCGCGCCCAGCTCGCCCACGGCGCCGAGGAACTGGCGCAGGGTCCGCCGCGTGGCGCCGAAGTCGTCGAACTGCTCGACCGGGATGCCGCCCTCCGCGTACGCGCGCCGGAAGTCCGGGAAGCGCTCCTGGAGCGGCCCGAGGATGCGGGGATCGACCGGCTCGTCCATGCGCGGCACGGCGGAGATGCCGCTCGCGTTGAGCCGCACGAGCCAGGCGTGGGGGGGCGAGATCACGACGTCGCCGCCGATGAACTGGCTCCAGTGCATGTGGTTGCGGAAGGCCGCCGAGAGGAGGCGGATCCGGTAGCCGCGCTGGCGGAACAGCCGGTACGTCTCCTTGAACACGGCGACGCCGGCCCACTCGAGGATGCCAGGATCGACGGTGATGCGCTCCTTCTCGGCCACCACCTTGAGCCAGTCGTCGAGGCGGCCCACCATGATGGTGCAGACCGGCCCCATGCCGGCGACGGGCTTCCCCTCCTTCTCCCGGCGGCGCAGCCCGCGCTCCACGGCCTCCGCCACGGCCACGCACTGGGGGAGGGTGAAGCTCACCGTGGCGTTGATGCTCACGCCCCGGTACGTCGCCTCCTCGATGGCGGGGATGCCGGCGCGCGTGACCGGGATCTTCACGATCATGTTGGGAGCCAGCCGGTCGAACCGGACCGCCTGCTCGACGATGGCCTCGGAGTCGCGGAACAGGCGCGGATCGGTCTGGATGGAGAGCCGCCCGTTCCGCCCCGCGTGCTTCTCGAACACCGGTCGGAGCAGGGCCGCGGCGCGCACGGACAGCTCCTCGATCACCTTCCAGCCGATCTGGTCCTCGGTGGCGGTCGGCACGGATCGGGCGAGCTCGGCGATGTGCGTCTTCCAGGCGGCGAGGTCCTTCCGGACGACTCCGAGCGCGATCACCGGGTTGCAGGTGGCACCCACCGCCCCGTGGGAGATCGCGTCGGTGAGCTCGTCGATGGCCGCGGAGTCGTTCCAGAGGCAGGTGGGCGTGGTCTGCGTCATCTGGTGCATCGGGCTCCGGTAGGGAGCCGGCGCTGCGGTGGCGGCGGTCATGGCGACGCGGAGGCTAGCAGAAGTCGTTCCGCTCCTGCAACCCAGGTTCTATTCGGGGGCAGACGGCAGAAATCGATTTCTACCAACGCCGTCCGGCCGTCAGCCGCCCAGGACGGCGCGCGCGGTCCAGTCGATCATCGGCGTCCACCACACGCCGAGGACCAGCACGCCCACGGCGGCCGCGCCGAGCAGGATCTGGTAGCCAAGGCGCCTCGGCACCGCCGGCGCCGCGGCCGCGGGTGCGTCGAGGAACATCGCCCGCACGATCCGCGCGTAGTAGTAGAGCGAGATGGCCGTGTTGATCGCGGCGCAGAGCGCGAGCAGCGCGTAGCCTCCGCCGCCGGGACCGCCCACGCGCTCGAAGACCGCGTAGAAGAGCCACAGCTTCCCGGCGAAGCCCGCGAACGGGGGCAGGCCGGTGAGCGAGAAGAGGAAGATCGCGAAGGCGATGGCCGCGACGGGATGGCGGCGCGAGAGGCCGCGGTAGTCCTCGATGGACTCCGAGCCGGTGGCCTCGGCGACCAGGATGACCACCACGAACGCACCGAGGTTCATGACCAGGTAGACGAGCAGCTGGATCATGACCGCCTGGACGCCGCGCCCCGACGCGGCCGAGAGGCCCATGAGCGCGTAGCCGGCCTGGGCGATCGAGGAGTAGGCGAGGAGCCGCTTCAGGTTGGTCTGGGCGAGGGCCGACAGGTTGCCCAGGGTCATGGTCACGGCCGACAGCACGCCCACCACCGCGGGCCAGGGGATCCCGCCGAGCGCCCGCGCCAGCTCTCCACCCCCCGGCTCGGTCAGCGCCGTGTGGAAGAGACGCAGCGCCATCGCGAACCCGGCCGCCTTGGGGCCGACCGAGAGGAAGGCCGTGAAAGGGGTGGGCGCTCCCTCGTACACGTCGGGGCACCACATGTGCCAGGGCGCGGCGGCGATCTTGTAGCCGACGCCGGCGAGCACGAAGACCACCGCCACGACGAGCGCGAGGCGCAGGGCGGCGAGGGGCATGCCCGGCGTGGCCCGGAGCTCCGCCAGGCGCGGCCCCAGCTCGGCGAGCGAGGTCGTACCGGCGAGGCCGAAGAGGTAGCTCATGCCGAAGAGCATCACCCCGGAGGCGACGCCGCCGTAGATGACGTACTTGAGGGCGGCCTCGGATGCCCTGCGGTCGGCCCGGCGGAAGCCGGCGAGCACGTAGCTCGGGACCGAGACGAGCTCGAGCGCGAGGTACATCATGAGGAGGTCGGTCGCGCTCGCCATGAGGAAGAGGCCGAGCACCACGGTGAGGAGGAGCCCGTGGAACTGGCCGATGCGGGCAGGCGGGAGATCCCGGCCCTGGCCGGCGAGCAGCACGGTGACCGCGCCGGCGGCGAGGAAGAGCCAGCCGAAGAAGGAGGCGAACGCGTCGGAGGTCACCATGCCGTTCCAGCCCGGTCCGCCGCCCGGGCGCGTCGCGTGGAGGGCGGCCGCCACCGCCAGCGACAGGAGCGCCGCCCCGGTGAGGACGGCGCTGCGCCGGGTGCTCTTCCGGAGCGCCGCGTCGAGCAGGAGCACCGCCACGGCCGAGAGCCCGAGCCAGATCTCGGGCAGGAAGGCCGCGACGGAGGCGAGGTTTCGATCGACGAGGGGGCGGAGGGCGTCCATGGCGGTCGGCGGGCTAGGACGGGATGGAGCGGACGAGCGCGTGGAGCGTGCCGTTCACGACGCCCAGGATCGCCTGCGGGTAGAAGCCGAGCACGACCGCGATGGCGCCCAGCGGGTAGAGCGAGAACCGCTCGCGCCAGTTGAGGTCGGGGTAGCCGGCGTAGGCGGGGTTCGGCGTCCCCAGGAACATGCGGTGGATCGCCCAGAGGTAGTAGGCCGCGGTGATCACCACGCTCGTCGCCGCCACCACGGTGTACGCGGTGAAGACCGGGAACGAGCCGGTGAAGACCAGGAACTCGGACACGAAGCCGGCGAGGCCCGGCAGGCCCAGCGAGGCGAAGAAGGCGAGGCCCATCACCGCCGTGTACTCGGGGAGCTCCTGGGCGAGACCCCCGAAGCGCTCGATCTCGCGGTGGTGGGCGCGGTCGTAGATGACGCCCACCACGAGGAACAGCATCGGGCTGATGATGCCGTGGGTGAAGAGGTTCAGCACCGCGCCGGAGATGGCGGTGGGGGTCATGGCCGCCATGCCGAGGAGCGTGAAGCCCATGTGCGAGACCGACGAGTAGGCGATGAGCTTCTTGAGATCCTTCTGGCCCAGGCAGACGAGCGCCGCGTAGACGATGTTGACGAGGCCCAGGACCGCCATGGCGCCGGCGGCCCAGCGGGTGGCCTCGGGCAGGAGCGGGTAGTTGAAGCGGAGGATGCCGTACGGCCCCATCTTGAGGAGCACGCCGGCGAGGATGACCGAGATGGGCGTGGGCGCCTCGACGTGCGCGTCGGGCAGCCAGGTGTGGAACGGGAACATCGGGATCTTGATGGCGAAGCCGACGAAGAGCAGCACGAACGCGAGCTTCGCGAAGTCGAGGCCCAGCACCGGGGCGGCGGCGGCGAAGCGGCCGGCGGCGCCCTGCCGGGCGAGCTCCACGAGGTCGAACGTGTGCGGGGTGGCGGTGCCGTCGACGAGCGCGGCGGGCCCCGAGGCGTAGTAGATGCCGACGATGGCGAGCAGCATGAGCACCGAGCCCGCCAGCGTGTAGAGGAAGAACTTGATGGCCGCGTACTCCTTGCGCGGCCCGCCCCAGATGCCGATGAGGAAGTACATCGGCAGGAGCATGACCTCCCAGAAGACGTAGAAGAGGAACATGTCCAGGGCGACGAAGGTGCCCATCAT
>Ga0335084_10002731_pt1 | contig 17067 bp, 18 predicted proteins | sample Lox_Sample_44_FD_206721 | JGI IMG/M metagenome (GOLD analysis project Ga0335084, IMG submission 206721) | Soil microbial communities from Loxahatchee National Wildlife Refuge, Florida, United States - Lox_Sample_4.4 | ecosystem: Environmental > Terrestrial > Soil > Wetlands | place: USA... | reverse complement strand
GCTCGATCGTAGCGTCGGTGCCCTCCATGGCCTCGACGGCCACGCACGCGGCTTCCGCCACCACCACCGTCTGCCCAATATCGTACTGTGCCAAGTGCCGCGCCACCGTGCGGCCATAGTCGATGTCCTTCCTCTCCTGCTCCGTGGGGGCGCGTTTGCTGAGTGTTCCAGGCTTGGCCAAGAGCGGTTCGAGCAACGAAGTGGAATTCTCCAAGGTGATGCCTTCGTCCGCTAGAACCTTAGCCACTGCCCCTAGCAACGCGTCGGTGTTGCGCGTCCGCAGGTTCAGCAAGAGCTTGGCCAGGCGCCAATCCGGCCGGATGCTGGAGAAAATCTGCTTGTGTTTGACCTGTCCGGCCATGACCGCCCGTGACACACCTTCCCGTTGAAAGGTCTCAATTAGCTTGGAAAGTTCTCCCAGTGAAAGCCAGTGGACCGCGACAGCGCCGCGCTCTGCGATTTCTGGCGAAGTCTCTTCTTTGATCGCCGCGACCACTACATCGAAGCCTTGGGCCCGAGCAGCATCCAGCACTAGAAAAGGGAATCGCCCGTTGCCGGCGATAAGGCCGAGTTTTGCATTGGCAGGGGGCACGGTTGAAAGTCTAGCACTGGGGAGGCAGCTCGGAGGTAGGCCGTGCCCTGATCTCAAGCCCCGGTTCCTTCGCGAACTTTGCGCGAGGCCTTGCGTCCTTTGCTGTCAAGCGCTCTTGACCTCGAGGCAGGCTAGAAGCTAGAAGCCAGAAGCCAGGAGCCAGAAGCCAGAAGCCAGAAGCCAGAAGCCGTGCTACTTAATCACTCCCCGTTCCGACGCTTCGATGAATTGGATCAGGCGGTCGATGTCTTCCCCTCGATCCGGCTCAGACTTAAGCCTCTCCAGGGCCTGCGAAGTGTTGAGCTTGGAAGCCAGTAGCATCTTGTAGGCGTGGTGGATCTTGCGAATCCGCTCTTTGGTGAAGCCGCGACGCTCGAGTCCGATGGCGTTGAGCCCGTAAGCGTGGGTGTCGCGCGCGGCTGCAGTTTTGGAAAAGGGAAGCACATCGCGGGTGATCGTTGTCCCTCCGCCGATGAAAGAATAGGCCCCTATCCGCACGAAATGATGCACCGGACAAAGCGCCCCTACCGTGGCCCAGTCCTCGACAATCACATGTCCACCCAGTGTCGCGGCATTGGCCAGGATGACGTGATCGCCAATTTGGCAGTCATGAGCGACATGGGTATAGGCCATGATTAGGGTGTGGTTGCCGACTCTCGTTATGCCGCCGCCTTTCACGGTGCCCCGATTGATGGTCACGCACTCGCGAATATCGTTGTGGTCGCCGATCTCCAGCCGTGTGGGCTCACCTGCGTATGTCACATCCTGTGGGCCCGTGCCAATCGAAGCAAAAGGGAAGAAGCGGTTGCCGGTGCCAATCTTGCTCGGGCCTGCGATTGCCACGTGTGACATCAGCATGCATCTCTCCCCCAGCTCTACCTCGGGTCCAATCACACAGTAGGGACCAATTTCGCAATCGGGGGAGATTCTTGCTCTTGGGTCAATAATCGCCGTCGGGTGGGCTTTCATCGTTTATAGTCATGCCGTAGTCGTGCCGCGCTGTGCGCAGCGGAGGCGGGATCTATTCCTCTTCCGCGTTTCCGTCGGGAGAATCGCCGCGAACGTGTGAGCGCTCCACCAGTCTGCAACTGACGATGGCATCGGCGACGCGCTTGTCTCCAACGTAAGCCGTGCCATGCAAACGTACGGCCTTCTGGCGCAAAGTTATGACCTTGACTTCCAGGCGCAGCTGGTCGCCAGGTACGACGGGTCGCCGGAACCGGGCGCGCTCAATCCCCGCGAACACGAACAGCTTGCTCTCCCGGTCTTCCACCGCCGCCAGCAGCAGCGCTCCACCCGCTTGCGCAATGGCTTCGACCACCAGCACCCCAGGCATCACGGGCGCGTCAGGGAAGTGGCCCGCAAAGAAAGGCTCGTTCATCGTGACATTCTTAATCGCCACAATACGGTCACCGGGCTGAAGCTCAATCACCCGGTCAACCAGGAGGAACGGGTGCCGGTGTGGCAGGAGTTCCATGATCTGGTTGATGTTGAGCGTAATCTTGGGCGGTGCGCTTTCCGGCAAGGGTTGAACAGGGTCCGTCATGAGAGTTTTCATCGAAGGCGAAATTATACTGTACCTAGCCCATTTATCGGGCAAAAGCCATTGGACCACAGGCTCAGGAAAAACATGAGAAAGCTCGCGCAGAAGGCGTCCGCACCCAAAAGCCCGCCGTACGAGCCGTCAAAACTTCTAAGCCACTTCGAAGGACGGCGCGATGACATCCTCCAAACCACCAGGCAGCTGGTTGAGGTCGAGTCGCCGAGCGACAACAAAGAAGCCGTTGACCGGTTGGGCTCACTGTTGGCCGGTCGGTTTGAGGGACTGGGTGGCCATGCCAAGTTCCATCGCACGGAAAAGTTCGGCGATCACCTTCAAGTCGATTTCTCCGGCAAGAGCGGTCAGAAGCCGGTGCTGCTGCTGGGGCATCTTGATACGGTTTATCCCGTGGGCACGCTCAAGACCATGCCGTTCCGCATTGCGGATGGTCGTCTATGGGGTCCCGGCAGCTTCGATATGAAAGCAGGAATCGCATTCATGCTCCACGCCATCGAGGGGCTTACCGCTTGCCATGGTACGCTGCCGCGGCCGATCACGGTCCTACTGGTTTCCGATGAGGAGGTGGGCAGCGACACCTCCCGCCACATCACCGAAAGTTTGGCCAGGAAATCTGAGGCCGTGTTGGTCCTTGAGCCGGCATACGGAAGGAAAGGGGCAGTGAAAACCGCCCGCAAAGGAGTGGGTGAATACACTCTCAAGGTCACCGGGAAGTCTGCACACTCAGGCCTTGATTTCGAAAAAGGCGAGAGCGCTATCGTCGAGATCTCACGGCAGGTCCTCGAAGTCTCGAAGATGGTGAATTTGAAACGCGGCACAACCTTGAACGTCGGGACCATCCAGGGTGGCACGCGCTCGAACGTCATTCCCGCCGAGGCCAGTGCTGTGTTGGACGTGCGCGTCGCCCGTGCGAAAGATGCCGCAGCAATCGACCGCCGGCTCCGCTCTCTGAAGCCGTTCAACCGCCGTTGCAAGTTGGAAATCACGGGCGGAGTCAATCGCCCTCCGATGGAAAGGACCCCCGCCGTGGCGGCGCTTTTCAAACACGCCAGCAAAATTGCCGGGGCGTTGGGCTGGAAGCTCGAAGAAGCGGCAGTGGGGGGTGGGTCAGACGGAAATTTCACTGCTGGACTTGGAATCCCCACCCTCGATGGCTTGGGCGGTGTGGGCGACGGCGCGCATGCCAGCCACGAGTCCGTCCTGATCTCCGAGTTGCCGCGCCGGGCGGCGCTGTTGGCAGCGCTGATTGAGACCGTCTAGAAATCGCTAGCCGAGTCAGCCGTTTTGACTCCGAGGGGACAGAAGCCTAGAATTTTCGCAGGGGTATTTGCGCAATCCAGACACGCAGTGCGGAGCATCCGGCAAACCCCGCAAGGAGGCATCGTATGGGCGGCAAAATCGGTTTGCCTGAAATCCTGATTATTCTGGCTATCGCACTCTTGATTTTTGGTCCCAGCAAGCTGGCCGACCTAGGCAAAGGACTCGGCGAAGGCATCAAGAATTTCAAATCAGCAGTGAAAGACGGCGAAGGCAGCCAGGAGAAGAAGTCCTAGACATTTCGTAGAGACGAGGCTTGCTACGTCTCTTGCTATGTCTCGGCCACGCCGTGTTCCTTCAGCATTCGCCACACCAGTGCCACCGGCAGTCCCACCACATTGCAGTAGTCACCTTCGATCCGTGAAATCCAGCGTGAAGCGATGCCCTGAATCGCGTACGCGCCGGCTTTGTCCATGGGCTCACCGGTCGCGACGTACGATCGGATGTCATCTTCGCTTAGTGGGTTCATGGTAACCAGGGTCGATTCCGACCGGACGTCTTCCAATCCCGCACCGGCTAGGCATACACCTGTGATTACCTCGTGTTTTCGCCCCGAAAGCAGTCGCAGCATCCGCGCCGCATCGGCTGCGTCGAGCGGTTTTTCCAGGATGTGTTCGTCGACGATCACCACGGTATCAGCCCCCAACACCACATCTCCGGGCCGCTGCCGAAGAATGGCTTGGGCCTTCTCTCGCGCGAGCCTTTCCGCGTAGGCGCGGGGCAGTTCGCCCTTCAGTGGCAATTCAGGGACGTCGGCCGGTTGCACCACGAACGAAATCCCCGCATTACGCAACAACTCCTGCCTGCGCGGCGACGAAGACGCAAGAATAATCATGGGAAACTGATTTTATCGGAACCCCAGAACTCGCTGAGAACTAAGAACCGCGAACTGAGAACTGTCTTCTAACCCTGTTAAAATCAAATTCTAAGCATTCATCTCATGGACGCCACTTTTCTCCGTAATTTCGCGATTATTGCGCATATCGACCACGGAAAGTCCACGCTGGCCGACCGCCTGCTGGAACTGACCGGCTCGTTGACCGCGCGCGAAATGCAGGCCCAGGTGCTCGATTCCATGGATCTGGAGCGGGAGCGGGGCATCACCATCAAGGCCCATGCGGTCCGAATGATGTATACCGCGCACGACGGCCAGACCTACCAGCTCAATTTGATCGACACCCCGGGCCATGTCGATTTTTCTTACGAGGTCTCGCGCTCACTGGCGTCCTGCGAAGGCGCGCTGCTGGTGGTGGACGCCTCCCAGGGCGTCGAAGCCCAGACCTTGGCGAATTCTTACCTGGCCATCAACCACGGCCTGGAAATTATTCCGGTCATCAACAAAATCGACCTACCCAGCGCCGATATTCCCCGCACCAAGGAGATGATCGAAGGCGCCGTCGGGCTCGACGCCTCCGACGCAGTCCTGATCAGCGCCAAGACGGGTCAAGGCGTGCCCGACGTTCTGGAAGCCATCGTCAAGCGTGTTCCCCCGCCCAAAGGCGACCCGGAGAAGCGGCTACAGGCGCTGATCTTCGACTCCTGGTTCGATCCTTATCGCGGCGTGATTGTTCTCACCCGCGTGTTTCAGGGCACGCTGCGCAAAGGACAAAAAATCCGCCTGATGTGGAACGGTCGCGTCCTGGATGTGGAGACCCTGGGCGTGCTGACGCCGAAACCGGTAGAGATCGATGAACTGAAGGCCGGCGAAGTCGGCTTCCTCATCGCCAACATCAAGAACGTCGCGGATACCAAAATCGGCGACACCATCACCGAGGACGCCAACCCAGCCATCGAGCCCCTGCCCGGCTTTGAAGAAATCAAGCCCATGGTCTTCGCCGGCCTCTACACCGTGGATGCCCACGAGCATACCCAGCTTCGCGAAGCCCTCGAAAAACTGCGGCTCAACGACTCTTCATTTTTTTTCGAGCCGGAAAGCTCAGTAGCGCTGGGTTTCGGCTTCCGCTGCGGCTTCCTTGGCCTGCTGCACATGGAGATCATCCAGGAGCGGCTGGAACGCGAGTTCGGGCTGGAGCTGATCACCACGGCCCCGGGCGTCCGCTACAAGATATACAAGACCAACGGCGAAATGATCGAAGTCGATAATCCCTCGCGATGGCTGCCCCAGAGTGAAATTGCCAAGATCGAAGAGCCGGTGATCCTCGCCACCATCCTGACCCATGAAGAATATGTGGGTGGGATTCTGGCACTGGTGGAGGAGAAACGCGGCCGCCAGAAGACTTTCGAGTACGTCAGTTCATCACGCGTCATGCTGCATTACGAACTGCCGCTGAATGAAATCGTCCTGGATTTTTACGATCGCCTCAAATCGGTGTCCCGAGGATATGCGTCGCTGGATTACCATCTGGCCGATTACTGGGAGTCTCCCATGGTGAAGCTCGACATTCTGGTGGCCGGAGATCCCGTGGACGCGCTCTCCATCATCGTGCATCGCGACTTCGCCTACGAGCGAGGGAAGGCCCTGGTTTCCAAGATGAGGCAGTTGATCCCCCGGCAGATGTTTGAAGTCGCGATCCAGGCTTCGATCGGAGCGAAGATCATCGCCCGCGAGACCGTGCCTGCCATTCGCAAAAACGTGCTCGCCAAGTGCTACGGCGGTGACATCACCCGAAAGCGCAAGCTGCTGGAGAAGCAGAAGGAAGGCAAGAAGCGCATGAAGCGCATCGGGCGGGTGGACATTCCCCAGGAGGCGTTCCTCGCTGTGCTGAAAGTGGGCGAAGACAGCGGCTAGTCTCCAACGTCATCCTGAGCCAGCGGGCACCGGCTATGCCGGATGCCCGCAAGTCGAAGGACCCCTATCCTCTGATACCACGCACCGGCCCCGCGAGGAGTTCTCCGCACCGCAGCGCGGTGCGAATTTCCTGAAGCGCCGGGCCGTAAATACCTTCCCCCCATTGTCATTCCGAATCCGTTACCCTCTTTGTCATTCCGAACCCGCTACCCCCTTTGTCATTCCGAACCCGCTTTAGCGGTGAGGAATCTGCTTTCGCGCAATCGCGACACCCTCCTCAACGCACCATGCAACGGAGAATTAAAGACGATCTCTTGACAATCAAATGACCTCCGTCACGAAACCCTCGAACTCTGCCCGAGTCTAATCTCCTGCGAGCGAGCCATGCGCTGTGTTTAATCATGCGGCGCTCCTCTCTCCACGGGTTTGCATTCCCTCGGGAAAAATCACAAGAAAGGAAAGAGAAGTTTCATTTGCGATGAATACTTGGAGAAATCAGCTTCTTAAATGGTCGCCGGCTGCCGTGCTGCTGCTGGTGTTGACCCTCAACCTTCCGCTCCGCGGTCAAGAGTTGACCACGGACCCAAGCATCACCTTTACCCAGCAAACCACACCCAATACCAGCCTCAACAATTTTCTCTTTGCAATCTCCGGCGATTCGGCAAACGACATCTGGGCGGTCGGCACCCATGCGCCCGGCACCATCGGGCTGCACTTCGATGGGTCGACTTGGACCGACGTGCCCATGGCATTGTCCAACGTCGCGGACATGTCGGGTGTCAGCGTCCTTGCTCCCAACGACGTCTGGGCCGTCGGTTCTGCCTTTGATGTCCCGACGCAACACTTCACTTCCGTCATCCAGCACTTCAACGGCAAAAAGTGGACGCTCGTCTCTCACCCTCATGCTGGAGGCGGAGATCAACTGTTTGCCATCAAAGCAATTGCCCGCAACGACGTAATCGCGGTGGGAGAATCCAACAGCGACAGCCAGAAGCCTCTTCCTCTGATTGAACACTTCAACGGAATTCAGTGGACGGTTGTCACTGCGCCGCCTTTGAAGACCGGCCAGACCCAAACGCTTCGGAACATTGCAGCCTCGTCGCACAACGACGTGTGGATCACCGGTCTCAACGGCCCCGTTTTTCGGGCGGCCATTATGCACTTCGATGGTCACAGATTGCGCAATGCGGCCTTTCCGAATCTCGCCAATGTGAATCTGGGAGGAATCGCTGCGATTACCCCGAACGATGCGTGGGTCGTGGGTGCACAGGCCTCGGGGAATGTGGGTCAATCCACCTTGACCGCACATTGGGACGGCACGCAGTGGACCATTGTGCCCAGCCCGAATGACACCTCCACCAATGCGCTCGGCGCCGTGAGCGCAATCTCCAGCACGGACGTTTGGGCTGTCGGCTGCGGCATTTGTGGCTCGGATGCTGGACAAGGAACCATCATTGTCGAGCACTGGGACGGCAGCCAGTGGACGCTCAATCCCGTCCCTCTAATCGGCGCGGGCGACATCCCCGGCTCCATTCTGGCTCTGCCTTCGGGCGATGTATTCGTCGCTGCGACCGTGAGTGGACAAGGTCGCTTCGCCGGCACGCTCGTCCTGCACGGAAAGCAAGCAGAGTGATCGGACGGCGAGTGCCCCGGCCCTTCGCGTTGCATGCGAAGGCCGGGGATTTCAGCCGGGTGCCCCATCCTAACGGAGCGTTTTTTGCGACGTTAGGGTAGGAAGGACGCCCGTCGAGGACGAATCCGCTCCCTCCCCTTTGTCATTCCGAATCCGCTTTAGCGGTGAGGAATCTGCTTTTGTGTGGCGCGGGCGCCCTCGCGCGCGTTGGCTTTCAAGGTACTGGCCGCATGCGCAGCACGGCGCACCCTAGGCGTGGGCTGCCTCAACTAGCTACGCCTAGCACCGGGCGCAAACCTGGGGTGCTGGTTCCCGCATGGGTACCTAAGTAGGTGCCCCCTCGGATGTGCAAATCTCAGAGGTTGCCCGAAATTCGTCGGACGGCGGCCCGGCCGTAAAATCTGCCTTTACAAATGCCTAACACCAGTTAACCGTTTGGGTTACACCAGAGTTACCACCGAGCTGCGAACCGACCAAGGGGTCGGTAGCAGGGCTTCGAATCCGCCCAAACTACCCTTCCACAATCTTTTCCACAGAAGTTGCGCTCCCAAACACAGATATCCCAGGGCGGGAATGCTCATTCGGAGGGCTCCGCTCCTCCCTCCAGCAGCGACTCAAAGCGGGTCGAATTCTTGAGGAACGCCAGGCTGACCTTGCCGGTGGGACCATTGCGCTGCTTGGCGATGATAAGTTCCGCTTTGCCCTGCAGATCGGGATCGTCTTGCTTGTACACCTCCTCCCGGAAAATGAAGGCCACCACGTCAGCGTCCTGCTCGATGGAGCCCGATTCCCGCAGATCGGAGAGTTGCGGGCGATGGTCACCGCCCCGGCTTTCCGGGGCGCGGCTCAACTGGGACAGGGCAATCACCGGCACTCGCAGTTCCTTGGCCAGCCCCTTCAGGCCGCGCGAGATGGCCGAGACCTCCTGGGTGCGGTTTTCGTAGCGCTTGCCCCCGCCTGACATCAGTTGCAGGTAATCGACAATCAGCAAATCGAGCTTGCCCTGCGACTGCATCAGCCGGCGCGCCTTGGCCCGCATCTCGCTCATGGCAATGCCGGGGGTGTCGTCGATAAAGATGGGCGCGTGAGCCAGGTCCTCCATGGCTCGCACCACCTTGGTCATGTCATCCCGCCAAAGTGAGCCGGTACGCATCTTGTGCGAATCCACTCTCGCCCTGGAGCAAAGCAGGCGCAGCAGCAGCGCCTCGCGGGACATTTCCAGCGAGAACACCCCCACGACTTTCTGGTCTTCGATGGCGGCGTTCTCCGCGATGTTCAGGGCAAACGCCGTCTTTCCCATCGACGGCCGCGCCGCGAGGATGACCAGGTCGGAACGCTGAAACCCGCTGGTCATCTCGTCCAGATCGGTGTAGTGGGTGGCCAGGCCGGTGATGCGCTGGCCGCGCTGCAGAAGAGCATCGACCGATCCAAACGATTCCTTGACGATCTCCTGCACGTCCATGAAGCCGCGACCGATGCGCTTCTCCGAAAGCTGGAAGATGGCTGCTTCGGCATCGTTGAGGACCTCTTCGGCCGGATCGCTTTGCTCTGCAGCCCGGGCAATGGCGGCGTTGGCGGCATGGATCAGGCCACGCAGCAGCGCCTTGTCGCGGACGATCTTGATGTAGTGCTCAATGCTGGGCCGGTCCGGAACCCCGTCCACCAGCCCGGAGATGTAACCCACATCGCCAATCGCCTCCAGCTCTTTGCTGCGCTCCAGTTCCTCGACCAGTGTGATCATGTCGATGGGCCGAGACGATTCGGCCAGGTCCACCATGCGGGTGTAGAGGCGGCGGTGCGAGTCGAGCGAGAAGTCTTCTGGCTTCAGGTGTTCTGCGGCCTGGTTATAGGCGAGGTTGTCGAGCAAGATCGCGCCCAGGATAGAGCGCTCGGCTTCGACGTTTGCCGGCAGGCTATGCGCGAGACTGTAATCAGTAGTGGCCAAGGTGGCGATTGCGTTCGCAAGAATTTTGCGGAAGTGCGAAGGCGATACTACTCACAAAGCGCTTGTGGATGAGCAGTAGCTCCTTCGGAAAAGCGCGTTCAAAAATGTTTTTTGTTGGCCGCATACGTGCTGACCTAAGTATAGGGGAACAAAAAGCGAATAATCAAGAACCGCCTTTTTTGTTCTTCTTCTCTGTAGTCTCTGTGGTGGGTTTTGGTTTATCAGCGCGGATCCGTGCAAATCTGCGGCAAGGCGTTCCAAAATAAATGCGGCCCGGGGCCAGCCACCCCGAGCCGCACTGCTCGTAAGATGTCGGCTGCCTCTCACCGCACAAGGCAGCGAGGCGCACGTTTCGAAACCGCGCTCTCCACGGAGCACTCGTCTCTTTACGTACTCCGCAGGCCGTGATTCCCAAGTCGGAGACCCGCAAACCACGGCCGCGGCCATTGCTTCAAGCCAGCAGTCCAGTCCTTCTGGTGAGGAGGACTTCGGAGGAGGCCGCAACGCCCGGGTTACCTGGTGGCGCGCCATGACACGCTTTTGGGAAACCCTCCAGCAGTTCACCCTCGAGAACCGCCGGAAACCACCGGCTATTCGCAATCTGCAGCAGCGCTCAAAGACATCTCACGCATGCACTGGGGAGGTACTTTGCTTGAACAGGGGAGCAGGCGCAACAGAAAATTCGCGGGGGATTGTGCAGAACCTGTGGAGGACGAAAGTTCTTTGTGGAAAGCACTAGGAAAAGACAGTCAAAACCTCGCCGCAGATTTACGCGGATCGACGCAGATCAAAACTCCAGAGAAAAAGGCACGGCCGAAACCGTGCCCTTCTAATCAGCGTTCCTCTGCGGAATCTGCGGCGAAAGAACACGGCGGGTGCCCCATTCCAGATTCCGCGCTCTTTGCGGAATTTAGAGCCTGCCCTGAGCTTGTCGAAGGGGTGGGGAAGTTCCTCACTGCTCCAACTGCTTCTTAACAAATCGGAACGACGCTTCGATCCGCTCCATCGCGTTGCGCGGGAGGGATGGGCGAGGAATCTGCTTGCTTTTACTTCCATTGGAAATTTCTCAGAGTCCGGAAGGCAAGGGTTTCAGAAGAGAAATGCGGGTGGCCTCCCAAAATGGGAAAGGCGCGTGGAGCGGACGCTCTTGTCCGCAAGCAGAACATCCCCACTCAAGCCAAAACCGGGCTTGAGTGGGCCACCCGTCCCTTTGGTTCGAGCCAGCGAGCGGGATGCAACTCTCAGATCGTCAACGAATGACGTAATTTTGCTCTTCCTTCCCGGAGGTCAGTTTCCCGCGCTCATCGCGAGGTATCCTTTCGACGTCGCCGCTGCTCGCTCTGTTTTATTATCTCGCTCAAATCCATAACCGGCCGTACCTCAACCGGTCCAAGTCCATACTTAAAGCCCGGAAGCTGGGAGACAAGCTGAACGGCATGATTGAGGTCTCGTGCCTCAAGGATTTGAATGCCGCCAAGCTGTTCCTTGGTTTCCGCATAGGGGCCGTCGGTCGTCGCGACTTTGCCGTTTTTCCAGTACAGGGTTAACGCGGTCTCCGGAGGCTGAAGAGGCACTTCGGCGACAAGATGTCCGTTGGCGCGCAGATGGTCGTTGTACTCAAAGCATTCGTCGAACGTTGCGTGGCGCTCGTCCTCGGTCATCCCTTCGAATTCTCCTGGCTGGATGTAGCCCAAACAGATGTATTTCATCCGTTCCTCCTTGTTTCCTGTGACTCAGAGGCGTAGCTCATCGTTCTGTTATCGGATAGTCGTTCGGGAGACCGCAGATCGACAGCCTACTTTCACTTTTTTGCGTCATCAGAGGAATCCGTGAGTCACTAATGTGTCGAATGGCGGCCGGAAGGTGGGCGGGGCACCCCACTGTGTTGGTGATGCCAGCGAGATCAAAAGCCGGGCCGCGGGGGCCTGAATCACGCCGTCCAGCGAGATGTGTTCGATGATCGTGATCTTTCTCATTGCGTCTCCTATCACTGTTTCAAGTAACGAAGCGCAACAGATCCTGATTTAAAAATCTTTGAGTCGACGAGTTCTAGTTGCAATGTTTCCCGCAGGCTAACACCTTCCAACAGCCGTCTCCCTTCTCCTGCAACGACTGGCCCAACGACAAAACGATATTCGTCAACCAGACCAAGCTCTATAAGCTGTGAAGGAATATCTACACCACCGACCAGAATATTTTTGCCTGGTTCTTGCTTCAATTTAAGTATTTCATCGTGAAGGTTCGCACGAACAATTCTCGTATTTCTATCCTCGGCGCTGGCCAATGATCGTGAAAATACAATTTTGTTGATGGAGTCAAAGGCTTGAGCAAATTCGTTCTCTGCCTTTGTCTCAGACTGGCTTTTTGCGATATCCGTCCAATAAGGCACCATCAATTGATAGGTTTTACGCCCGAAGACCTGCAGGTCAACATCCCGCATTAGGTGCGTAAAGTATTCATGTGTTTCGTCATCAGCAACTTGCTTGGTGTGGTCGCAGCAGCCGTCCAGGGTAATGTTGATTGCGAAGATTACTTTTCTCATTGGATTGTCCTGACCGGCTCTTAGTGTACCGGCGCTTGTGCGCCCTTTGCACAGTCCGGCTTAGCGACCTTCTGTTCCGTCCGACCAGCGTTCGACAGGAATCACGAACTGCGTCAGGTGCTCCACCGGGTCGCTCATACCAACGACGGGGGAACCCGGCAGATTCGCTCCCCATATTGCGGGGTCGGTGTCCGAATAGAAAAACATGAGGTGGGGAGGCCAGTGGGGGCTGCTGTCGCCGCCGTATCCTTCCTTGGACAGCATGTAGCACATCGCCCCAGGCTCCATCGCCGGCAGTTCTTTCCTGGCGATGGCGGCAGTGATGGACTCGGTCATCTGAGCTTGCGTACGCCCCGCCAGTCCCCACTCGGTCTCTTTGCTGAAGCGCAGAAGGTAAGAACGCGCGGCTGCCGCGTTGACACACATGGGAACCCGCACCTTCGGATTCCAAAAGTCAGAATCGGGCGCGGAAGTCCACCCCCGTCCCACGATACACACGAAACCGTTCTTACCTTTGACTGCCGTTTCGAAGCCATGCCGTCCAAGAACGAGGACCTCTGCATCGCGTGAAATGGAGTCCGGTGCCGCACTACGCGCCAGGGCTACTTCCGCACCCTGATCCGCCATGAGGTATTGGTCGATCGGGGCCATCTTTGGATATGGTGTCGCGGGAGATGGTGTCACGGCGGCCTGCGCCACCGCCTGGCACGCCGTACCAAGCAGGAGAAGCAGTGCGAATCCTTGGATCGCGATTGCGCTAATTTTCTTATGCATTGTTTTCCTCCTTAGCATGGGCCTTTTCTGTCAACCCGTCATGGATCGCGAATACGGTGGTAGCCGCGGCGAGACTATTCCGTTGCCCCCTCCGGGGCCGGGTAAAAAAGAAGCTCGCGCACCTCGCCCACCGCATCGCAGGAGATGGCGCCCTTGCGCGCCCACGCGAGTGCCTCGTCCATATTGGCGGCTTCCAGTATCCAAAAACCGCCCATGTGCTCCTTGGTCTCGGTGTACGGCCCGTCGGTGACGAGCACCTTGCCGTCGGATTGCTTCCGCACCGTCTTTGCGTTGGCGGCCGGGGAAATCCCGCAGGCGAACTTTCTTATGCCAGCAGCAATCATTTCGCGGTTGAGCGCGTGGATCTCTTCCATCATCGCTTCGGTTACGCTGGACGGGTCGAAGTCGTCGGGGAGGTAGTTACAAACCAGATATTGTGGCATGGCTTTTTCTCCTTGGTTTCTGTGGTCTTGTTCCCGATGACTCGTTTCCTGTTCACTCAGGAACCGTAGCTCATCGTTCTTTTGTCTTATAGTCGTTGGGGGGACGGAAAATCGACAGGTATCCCAATTTTTATTTCAGCTGCCCAATCCGCTCCTGCAGGAATTGCCGCTCCGGTTCCTGTTGGGTCAAGGCCAGAGCTTTCTCATACGAAGCCCGAGCCTCCGCTGTCCTGCCCAGCCGGCGGTACATATCTGCACGGGCGGAATGCGCCAGGCGGCCCGGTTTAGGACCACGGAGTGCGCCCGTACAAGCCCCGTTTGTGGCTGGGACTCTAACATCCTCGACGGGCCACAATGATTGCTGCCAATCATTGACAATTATTGCCAATCGCAATACCCTGAAAGCTGGACGGACTGAACCCCGTGACACTCAACATCAACCTGACCCCGCAACTCGAAAAGCTCGTTCGCCAGAAGGTCGAATCCGGACGCTACAACTCCGCCAGCGAGGTAGTACGCGAGGCCCTGCGCCTCATGGAGACGCAGAACGAGTTGCACGCTCTTCAGCTCGAACGGCTGCGCCGCGACATCCGCCAAGGCCTGGAAAGCGGTCCGCCGCGACCGTGGAGCGTGGCCGAAATGAAGCGGCAAGGCCGCAAGCTCGTCGCATCACGCAAAGCCGGCTCCAAGTAAAATGCCGTCTGTTGTAATACGCCCGAAGGCGATCGAGGACCTCGCCGAGATTTGGGCCTATATCGTTGAGGACAGTTTGCGGCAAGCCGACGTCTTCGCCGCTGCTATCAATCGCGAGATTCGAGATCTTGCCCGGCATCCCTTGATCGGGCGCGCAAGGCCAGAATTGTTAACTGAGCTGAGAAGCCTTCCCTTTGGCCGCTATATTATCTTCTACCTGCCGCGCAAACGCGGAATCGAGGTCGTGCGCGTGCTCCACGGCGCACGCGACTTGAAGCCCCTGTTCGACGAAGACGTTTGAGGATTTGTTTATTCCAGCTGCCGAATCCGCTCTTGCAGGAATTGCCGCTCCGGGTCCTGTTGGGTCAGCGCCAGCGCCTTCTCATACGAAGCGCGAGCCTCTCGCTGTCCTGCCGGGAAAACTGGGCAACGTTCGGTCTGTCCCCAGTCTTCAAACTGAGAAGCAAACAACGACGCTACGAACGCGCTCTCGGCCATGCTTAGGAAGATCACTCTGAGTAGTTAGGCTCTTATCGAGGGCTCCGCCAGCGCGGTGATCGCCTTAGGACCGGCGAGGTTGCTTCCGACGGGCCGTTGTCGGAATCCGTTCGCCCGGTCTGATTACGTGAGCTGATAGTAGCGATTGCGGGAAATCTTTCGGATTCAGCGTCACGATGAAATCGGCGCGGCCAATTTCGGCGCAGCCGCAGAACGGATCGTCGCCAGGATCAGGGGAGATATTTGGCAGAGCAGAGGCAGGAACAAGTTCCGCCTCCTCTCGCAGCAGACTGATTATCTTCCCGATGGGTGGACGCCGGACGCCCAGCCTCCTCAAGACTCGTTTGTATTCCAGAAGAATCTCATCGCTCACCAGCCAGACAAACGTATCCCCGTCGATCCAGTCCCGGAGCAGATTGGCGCTTGGATTCTTGGGAGCGATCTCCGTTGACTTGAATCCCGCGATTCGTGCCACCAGGACGGACGTATCGACAATGCCTCTAGGCCGTTTCCTTTTTTGCGCGGGCAACGATGGTGATCTCCGGCAGCTTCTTTCGTCCTGAGCGATGTTCACGAACGGTGTTCAGAATCTCTTCCTCTGAGACGCTACCCAGATCAGCGGCGGCCTTCTGGACGCTCCGCAAGAAATCCTTCTTCCATCCAGCCCTCTTTCGGCCCTTGGGAAGGTCCTTGTAAGCCGAGGCCCGAGGAATCTGTTCCTCGAGTTCCTGAGCTAACGAGCGAACCGGGATCTTGATTTCTACGGCATCTGTACCGTTGACCGGGCGAGAGCGGAGGCAGATGTCTCTCAATTCGCCCAGGCTTGCCTTGCCAAAAGTCCTCGAAAACGCCTCGGTGAACTTGGCCAACAGATCACTCGAACTCCCGAGGGTTTCCTTGAGATAAAAGGCCACTTTCGCTTCTAACAGGAGATTCGCGTCAAACCAGCACACACGGTTGCGGCGTGCAGGCCGGATGACCCCCAGCTGTACCAGGTTTTGAAGGTCTTTTGGCGGCACTCCTAGTACGGCGCTGGCCTGCTTGAGTTTGAGTGTAAGACTTCGCATTTTGGTTAACCATCTAAAGTTTAGATCGTTATGCGCTGGAAATCAAGGGTGATTTCACGGTGAATGTGGGGCAGACGGGACGTACCCCGCTTTTCCCAAACGATGCCCCACCGGACATCTTGCTACTTCAGCTGCCGAATCCGCTCTTGCAGGAATTGCCGCTCGGGCTCCTGTTGGGTCAGCGCCAGCGCCTTCTCATAAGACGCCCGGGCCTCGGCGGTCCTGCCCAGCCTGCGGTACATATCCGCGCGGGCGGAATGTGCCAGGTAATAATTTGCCAATTCGCCTTGTTGCAACGCCGCGTCGATCTGCGCCAGGCCGGCCTCTGGCCCATCGCACATGGCAATGGCCACGGCACGATTGAGCTGTACCACTGGCGAAGGCTGAATTCGCAGCAACTGGTCGTACAGCGTAACAATCTGCCGCCAGTCGGTCACGGCGACCGATTCCGCCTCCGCGTGAACGGCCGCAATCGCAGCCTGCAGTGTGTAAGCGCCGAAGCGGCGGGACTTCAGGGCCTTCTCCAGCAATGCCACTCCCTCGGCGATCTGCTCCCGGTTCCAGAGCGAGCGATCCTGGTTCTCCAACAGAATCAGCTCTCCGGCCGGAGAGGTTCTGGCGGCGCGACGGGATTCCTGCAGCAACATCAGGGAAAGCAGCCCCACTACTTCAGGCTCTGGCCGGAGTTCCGCCAGCAACCGGCCCAGTCGAATCGCCTCGCCGGTTAGCTCGGCCCGGGTTACCTCCGCTCCCGCCGCAGCCGAATAACCCTCGTTGAAGACGAGATAGATGACGTGAAGCACCGCGCCCAGCCGCTCCGGCAATTCCTGCGGCGTCGGCACCTCGTACGGAATCGGTGTCTCCCGAATCTTTGCCTTAGCGCGCACAATGCGCTGCGCCAGCGTACGCGGAGTGGTGAGGAAGGCCTTGGCGATCTCCTCGGTGGTTAGCCCGCACACCTCACGCACGGTGAGCGCAACGCGCGCTTCCGGCGGCAGAGATGGATGACAGCAGGTAAAGATCAGGCGCAGCCGGTCGTCTTCCAGGCTGTCTTCTTCATTTTTATTGGACCTTTCCGCCGAACTCCCTTGCGCTTCGAGATAGCGCACGAGCTCGTCTTGAGAGGCATCAAATCTTGCCCGTCGACGCAGGGTATCAACGGCTTTGAATCGGGCCGTCGAAATCAACCATGGTCGCGGGTTATCGGGCACTCCATTCTTCGGCCACAGGCTCAGCGCAGCCGCAAAGGCTTCGTG
>Ga0335084_10002728_pt1 | contig 17076 bp, 19 predicted proteins | sample Lox_Sample_44_FD_206721 | JGI IMG/M metagenome (GOLD analysis project Ga0335084, IMG submission 206721) | Soil microbial communities from Loxahatchee National Wildlife Refuge, Florida, United States - Lox_Sample_4.4 | ecosystem: Environmental > Terrestrial > Soil > Wetlands | place: USA... | reverse complement strand
CGACGGCAACGTTTCGCACGAGGATGCCGAGTGCCGACGCGCGGCGTCACCTGCGCCAGCGGCCCGCCTCGACAAAGGAGAAATACCCGCCCGTCGCCACGATCACATGGTCGCGGGCCACGACCCCGACCAGCTCGGATGCCGCGCGCAGCCGTTCCGTGAGGTCCCCGTCCTCGACGCTCGCGGCCGGGTCGCCGCTCGGGTGATTGTGCACGAACACCACGCCGTGCGCGCCGATGCGGACGGGCTCGCGCAGCGCGTCTCGCGGTGACACGGGACACTGCGTGAGCGAGCCCTCCGCGACCTTCACGGTCTTGATGAGCCGCCCCCGCACGTCGAGCAGGACCGTGTGGAATTCCTCCCGCTCCGCGTGGGCGAGCGGCCGCATCAGCTCGTGTACCCGCGCCGGATCGAGAACGCGCTCGCCGCGCTTCGGCGGCGACCACGCGCCCCGCCGGCCGAGCTCGAACGCAGCGGCGATCGCGGCCGCTCGCGCGGGCCCGATGCCCCGTTGCTGCTGGAGCTGTTCCGGGGGCGCCCAGGCCAGCTCGGGGATGGGGACCGCCTCGAGCAGCCCAAGGGCGGCGGCGCGCGCAGAGCGGCCAGCGGAGCCGGTCCCCAGCACCAGCGCCACGAGGTCGGCGTCCGACAGTGCCCGCGCGCCCGCGGCGATCAGCCGCTCGCGCGGAAGATCGGCATCGGCGGCGAGCGTCGCGCTCATGCATGGGCGCCGAGCAAGCGGCGTGCCCTCGCGGAAACCCGCGTGGGCGCGTGGGCGGCGGCGCGGAGGGGTCGCGGGGTGGACCGTGGGCCCGCCCCGCGGACGGACGGAGCGTCCGGCGAATGACTCTGGGTAAGGCATGACGCAGCGATGACGCGGCGCGCCTGCGCCATGACGCACGCACTTTGCGTCATGACGCAGGGCCCGATTACTCTGCGGGGAACACGCTACTTCGCGGCGGCCTTCGCCGCCTGCTTCACCAGCTCGCCGTCGATCTCGATCTTCACGTCGTCGCCGACCACCGGGCCGGCCTCGATCGTCTTGCTCCAGTTGAGGCCGAAGTCCTTCCGGTTGATCTGGGTGGTGGCGGCGAAGCCGCGGCGCGCGTTGCCCCACGGATCCTTGATCTCGGCGGTCGGCCCGGTCACGTCCAGGACCACCGGCTTGGTGGTGCCCTTGATGGTGAGGTCGCCCGTGACCTTGTACTTCCCCTCGCCGGCCTTCTCGACCTTGCTGGACTTGAAGGTGATGGCCGGGAACTTGGCCGAGTCGAAGAAGTCGGGCGACTTGAGGTGCGTGTCGCGCTGCTCGACGCGGGTGTTGATGCTGGTCACGTCGATGGTGGCCGTCACGCTGTCCTTCGACGGGTCCTTGTCGTCGAGGACCACCGCGCCGGTGGTCTTGCCGAACTCGCCTCGGACCGTGGAGATGACGAGGTGCTTCACCGAGAAGCCCGAGACGGTGTGGGCCGGGTCGATGTCGTAGGCGGCGCCCTGGGCCAGGACGAGGGAGGGCGCCGCGATCGCGGCGGCGGCGAGGAAGCGGACGAGACGGACGGGACGGATCATGCTGCTTCTCCTTTCGTGTCGAGCGGCGGGACACCCGCCGGGGAGCGAAGCGCGAAGCTCCGCATGCTGAGGTTCCGGTGCGCGAAGCCGGCGTGGAGGGTGGCGGCCCGGTCCTCCGGTGCGCGCGCGCCCATCGCGACGAGGAGCGGGTCGAAGTGCTCGGGGCTGGGCGCCGCCAGCGCGGCCTCGGGCCCCCGCTCCCGCCAGCGCGCCAGCGCGGCGGCGTCGAGCTCGTCCACGCGCTCCGCCACCCAGGCGTCGAACGCCAGCGCCCAGGGATCCACAGCGGTGTCGCCGAAGCGGACGCGCCGGAGGTTGTGGACCACCCCGCCGCTCGCCACCAGGAGGACGCCGTCCTCGCGCAGCGGCGCGAGCGCCGCTCCGAACCGGAGCTGCACCTCGGCCGGCGCCTCGGGGAGCGCGATCTGCACCACCGGGATGCGCGCCCCGGGCCACGCCAGGCGGAGCGGGATCCAGACGCCGTGGTCGAGCCCGCGCACCGGGTCGAGCCGCGCCGTGAACCCGGCCGCCTGGAGGAGCGCGGCGGCGCGCGCCGCGACGGCGGGCGACCCGGGCGCCGGGTACTGGAGCGCGTAGAGCTCGTCGGGGAAGCCGCCGAAGTCGTAGATGAGGCGGTGGTGCCCGGCGGACGTGATCCCCACCGGCCCCGCGGCGGTCCAGTGCGCCGAGACCACCGCCAGCGCCCGGGGGGCCGGGTGGGCGGCGGCGAAGCGCGCCAGCGCCTCGGCGTACGGCCCGTGCTCCAGGGCGACGGTGGGCGCGCCGTGCGAGACGAAGAGGACGGGCTCGCGGGTCATCGCGCCAGCCTCCGCGGGACGGGCGTGCGCCGCCCGCCGCGCGCCGCGGCGACCAGCGCGCCGGCGTGGTCCTCCAGAGCGCCCGGCACCAGCCGGTAGATGTGGAACTGGCCGCGCCGCTCGGCGGAGACCAGGCCCGCCTGCGAGAGGACCTTGAGGTGGTGGGAGACGGTCGCCTGGGCGAGGCGGAAGAGCGCGGTGAGGTCCTGGCACGAGATCTCGCCGCGCGCCGCGATGATCCGCAGCATGGCGAAGCGGGTGGCGTCGCCCAGGGCCTTGGCGACACGGACGGCGTGGAGATCGCGCGACGGCATCGACATATCGATGAACGTCTATTTAACGGGGAGGAGGGGCGGCCGCCACGCCGCGCGCGGCCCCCGATGGGGAGCCGGAGAAACCGCCGGGGGCGCCGGCATCCCTAGAAGCGGACGCCGAGCCCGGCGGCGAGCCGCAAGAGGTCGTACTGCTCGAAGGACAGCTCGCCCGCGAGGAAGAGCGAGGACGAGAGGCTGAGGCGCGCGCCCAGCGCGACCTGGTACCACGCGGTCCAGTGGGTCAGCTCGCCGGCGCCGAAGCCGAAGGTGAACGACGCCTCGATCCCCCGCCGCGTCTCGAACCGCTCCGTGAGCCGGAGCAGCGTCACGGGCGACCAGGCCCGCGACGGCGTGGCCCGGATCCGGTACGCCTGGGCCAGCACGCCCACCTCGATGGCGTCGAAGGCGTAGGCGACCTCGCCGCCCGCGACGCCGCCGCTCACGGCGGCGTCGGTGTTGAGCGCGAAGGCCTCGCCCCCGACCAGGGTGAAGGAGAGCCGGGGCCGCCGGGCGGGGGCGTAGGCCTCGTCCTCGTCGCCCCATTGGGCGCGCGCCGCCGCAGGGGCGGTGGAGACCGCGGCGATCGCGGCGAGCGCGAGCGGGCCGGCGAGGCGCGGCACGGCCGGATGATACGGCCGGGCAAGCTGCGCTGCCACCGGCCCGCGCCGCCCCGGGCGGCGGGGCCGGGCGCCCGGTCAGCCTTGCAGCCCGGTCAGCCTTGCAGCCCGGTCAGGAGGTCAGGAACGCCTCGTAGAGGCGGTATCCGCGCTCCAGCGCCCCGAGCTCGACCCACTCGCCCCGCTGGTGGGCCTGCGACGTCGCGCCGGGCCCGAGGTTCGCCGCCGGGATCCCGTGCTGCGCGAGGCGGGCCACGTCTGTCCAGGCCTGCTTCGGCTCGGCGCGCACCCCGGTCCGCTCCACCAGGCGCCGGACGAGCGGGTGGTCGGCCCAGGCCGGGCACGAGGGCGAGAGGTCGGTGAGCTCCACCTCCGCGCCGAAGCGGGCGGCGAGCGCGCGGACCTCGGCCGCGGCGGCGTCGAGGGCCTTGTCGGGCGCGAAGCGGTAGTTGAGGTTGAGCGTGCAGCGGTCCGGCACCACGTTGCGCGCCCGCCCGCCCTCGATGCGCGTCACCGTCGCCACCTCGCGGTAGAGCAGTCCACCGGACGCTGCCTCGCGCGGCGCGCGCGCGAGCAGCTCGGCGAGGAGCGGCCCGGCGGCGTGCACGGCGTTGGCCCCTTGCCACGGGCGCGCCGAGTGCGCGGCCCGCCCCTGGAACGTGAAGGTGGCGTGGATCGACCCGACGCACCCGAGCTGGAGCACGTTGTCGGTCGGCTCGAGGCAGAGCGCGAGCGCGGCGCCGGACAGCTCAGGGACCTCGCGCAGCACCGCGCCCAGCTCGTTCTCGAGGAAGGGGCCCTCCTCGCGGGCGTAGAGGACGAGCGCCAGATCGCAGAAGCGGCGCGCCGCCGGGAGCCGCTCGGCGAGCTCCATGGCCACCGCCACGCCGCCCTTCATGTCCGACGCGCCGGGCGCCACCAGCCGGCCGCCCTCGCGCCGCGGCGGCCCGCGGTCCTCCTCGTGCACCGGGACGGTGTCGAGGTGGCCGCAGAGGGCGAGGAGGGGGCGAGCGCCTCCCTCTCCCCGGCCCTCTCCCCCCGGCTCCACCGTGGGGAGAGGGAGCGAGTCCACGAACACGACCAGCGAGTTCTCGACCCGGCGGACGTGCGGGAACGGGCGCGTCCTCGCCCAGCGCTCGACCTCGTCGCAGATCGCGCGCTCCGCGCCGATGGGCGACGGGATCGCGCAGAGCGCCCCGGTCCGGGCCGCGAGCGCCTCCGCGATGTCGTCCGGGCCGGCCATCGCCGCTAGCCCTGGACCTCGAAGTCGCGCAGCGCCTGGTTGAGCGACACCTTCTTGTCGGTGGCCGCGCTGCGCTTCCCCACGATGAGCGCGCAGGGGATCTGGTAGGTGCCCGCGGGGTACTGCTTGGGCCGGGTGCCCGGGATCACCACCGACCGCGCCGGCACGCGCCCCTTGTACACGACCTCCTGCGGGCCGGTGACGTCGATGATCGGGGTGGACGCCGTGATCACCACGTTCGCGCCCAGCACCGCGTCCTCCTCGACGAGCGCGCCCTCCACCACGATGCAGCGGCTCCCGATGAAGCAGCCGTCCTCGATGATGTTGGGCCGCGCGCCGGGCGGCTCCAGCACGCCGCCGATGCCGACGCCGCCGGCGAGGTGCACGTTCGCGCCCACCTGGGCGCACGAGCCGACGGTGGCCCAGGTGTCCACCATCGAGCCGGCGCCGACGCGCGCGCCGATGTTGACGAACCCCGGCATGAGGACCGCCCCGGGCTCGAGGTGCGAGCCGAAGCGGGCGACGCCGCCCGGCACCACGCGCACCCCCGAGGCCTCGAGGTTCTTCTTGAGCGGGATCTTGTCGCGCGCCTGGAACGGGCCGTGGTCCACGGTCTCCATCCCCGAGATCGCGAAGAACAGGTTCACGGCCTGCATGAGCCAGGCGTTCACCTTCCACTCGCCGCCCTGCTTCTCGGCGACGCGCAGCTCGCCGCGGTCGAGGGCGTGGAGCGCCTGGACCACCGCCGCCTTGAACACCGGGTCCGCGAGCTTCGCGCGGTCGTCCCAGGCCTGCTCGATGCGCCTGCGGATCTCCTGCCACTCGTTCATGTCCTCACCCTCGACCAGGCCGCGATGGCCTCCTCGGATTCCTCCAGCGTCGGCACCAGCGCCACGCGCACGTGACCCTCCCCGGCGCCGAAGGCGGTGCCGGGCACGACCACGATCCCCCCGTCGAGGAGCCGCAGGGCGTAGCTCGCCGAGGTGTGGCCCGCCGGCACGCGCACCCAGAGGTAGAGCGTCGCCTCCGAGGCGTCGCAGACGAGGCCGTGCCCCGCGAAGAAGCGCAGGAACCGGTCGCGCTTCCGCCGGAAGATCTCGCGGCGCTGGGCCGCGTGCGCGTCGTCCGACCAGGCCGCGGTCGCCGCCGCGGCGACGAACTCCGGCGAGGCCACGCCGGGGTGGCTGCGCAGGCGCCGCAGCGTGCCGACCAGGTCGGGATCGCCCGCGATGAAGCCGCTCCGGTAGCCGGTCATCCCGCTCCGCTTCGAGCAGGAGTGGACGACGAGGACGTTCTCCTGCTGGACCTCGAGCATCGAGGCGGGCGGCTCCCCGAAGTAGAGGTCGGCGTAGCACTCGTCCGAGACCACGATGAACCCGTAGCGCCGCGCCGCGGCGCCGACGCGCGCCAGGTAGTCGCGCGGCGCCACCGCGCCGGTCGGGTTGTGGGGGTAGCTGAGCCAGAAGAGGAGCGTCCCGGCGAGCACCCCCGCGCCGAGCTCCTCCGGCTCGACCAGGAACTTCCCCGCCGCGGTGACCGGCACCTTCACCGGCTCGAGCCCGGCGAAGCGCGCACCGACCTCGTAGGTCGGGTAGCCCGGGTCCGGGATCACCACCTTGCGCCGGCCCGGATCGCCGCCGGCGAACGCGAGCGGGAGGTGGAAGATGGCCTCCTTGGCGCCGCTGGCGGCGAGGACCTGCCGCTCGGGATCGACGGTCACGCCGAAGCGGCGCGCCAGGTACCCGGCGGCGGCCTTCCGGAGCGCCGCGGTCCCGAAGGCGCTCGGGTACTGCGAGACGTCCGGCACCGCCGCCCGCAGCGCGTCCTTCACGAAGGCGGGGGTCGGCTCCCTGGGATCGCCCAGCCCGAAGTCGAAGAGCCGCTTCCCGGCGGCGGCGAGCGCGCGCCGGCGCTCGTCCAGCTCGACCATGAGGTTCTTCGCGACCTGGTCGAGGGCGGGGTTGCGGGGAGCGGTGCGCACCGGGCCGCAGAGGATATCGAACTCCGCGCCGCGATGCATTATAAGCGGCTCATGCTGCACTACGACGTCGTGGTCGTCGGGAGCGGACCGGCGGGCGAGCGCGGCGCGGCGCAGGCGGCGGCGCTCGGGCGGCGGGTGGCGATCGTGGAGAAGGAGGCGGTGCCGGGGGGGACGTGCGTCAACACCGGGACCATCCCCTCCAAGGCGCTCCGCGAGACCGCCCTCGCCATCCAGCAGGCGCGCGGCCGCGGCGCCTTCGGCCTCGAGCTGCGGCTCTCCGGCGCGGTGACCATCCCCCAGCTCATGGGGCGGCGCGACGTGGTCACGGCGCACGAGCACCAGCGGATCCGCTCGAACCTCTCCTCGCTCGGCGTGGAGATGTTCCGGGGCACGGCCAGCTTCCTCGCGCCGCACCGGGTGCTGGTGACGCCGACCGACCGCGGCCAGACCGAGCTGGAGGCGGACGTGGTGCTGCTCGCCACCGGCACGCGCCCGGCGCACCCCAGCACCATCCCCCTGGATCACCAGCGCATCTACGACTCGGACTCGATCCTGATGCTCGATCACGTGCCGCGGTCGCTGGCGGTGCTGGGGGCGGGGGTGGCCGGGTGCGAGTACGCCTCGATCTTCGCGGCGCTGGGCGTGCACGTGTCGCTGGTGGACTCGCGCGACCGGGTGCTGCCCTTCCTCGACGCGGAGCTGTCCAACGCGCTCGAGGACCTGATGGCGACGTCGGGGGTGGACGTGTTCCACCGGCTCCGCGCGCAGCGGGTGGAGCCGGGCGAGCGCGACGTCCTCGTCTACCTCTCCGACGGCTCGCGCCTGGTCGCGGAGAAGGTGCTGGTGGCGGCCGGACGCGTCGGCAACGTCGAGGGGCTGAACCTCGACGCGGCCGGGCTGCGCTCCGACGAGCGCGGTTTCCTAAAGGTGAACGAGTTCTACCAGACCGAGGTGCCGCACGTGTACGCGGCGGGCGACCTGGTCGGCTTCCCGGGCCTCGCCTCGACCTCGATGGAGCAGGGGCGCGTGGCGATGCTGCACGCCTGCGGCGAGGCGAAGCACCGGATGACCGACCTCCTCCCGGTCGGCATCTACACCATCCCGGAGATCTCGGGCGTGGGGGAGACCGAGGAGTCGCTCCGCGAGAAGCGCATCCCGTTCGTCGCGGGGAAGTGCCAGCTCGCGGACAACGCCCGCGCCAACCTGGTGGGCGAGCCGGTCGGCTTCCTGAAGCTCCTGGCCGCCTCCGACGGCGGCCGGATCCTGGGGGTCCACTCCATCGGCCCGCACGCCTCGGAGCTGGTGCACCTCGGCGCGGCGGTGATGGCGTTCGACGGAACCCTCGACTACTTCGTCCAGGCGGTCTTCAACTACCCGACGCTGGGCGACGCCTACAAGGACGCGGCCTACGAGGCGCTCGCCGGGATGAAGGGCGCGAAGGTGACGCGGATCGACCGCGCCGCGTCCGACAAGGCCTGAGGGCGCCGGCGCGGGAGGGGTGGCCCCGCCCTCGCGGAGGGCGCTACCCCGTGGAGCGGCCGACCTGATCCGCGGGGAGCTCGAGCAGCCGCCCGTTGGGGAGGAGGTTGGGCGGCACGGGCTGACCGGAGTCGGCGAGCTTGAGCCGCTCGCACCGGGCGAAGTCGCCCTCGCAGTAGGACGTGCGCCAGACGTTGAGCGACGACCTCATCGCGAACGCCTGGAAGAGCGGGCAGGTGGATACGCGTACGCACGTCGTTGCCATGGACGATCTCCAGCAGCTTCAGCAGCGTGCAACGTACATCCCGCTCCTCCGGACCTTCGAGAGGAGCCCGCGCGGCAAATGGTCGCGCCCGGGCGGGCGCCCCCGGCTGGCCGGGCACGCGACGCGGCGACGCTCGGACCGGAATCTGGTGATCTCGAGTCCGAGCTCTCGTTCAGCCGAGCCGGGCGCGGGCCTGCGCCAGCGCGGCGTGCACCTGCTCGAGCGCCTTCTTCGCCGCCGAGAGCGCGTCGCGCTCTCCGGCGACCCGCTCCAGCTCGGCCGCCAGCTCGTCGCGCTCGCCCGCGACCTCGGCGAGCGCACCGCGCAAACGGGCGCCGTCGGCGGCGCCGGCCCGCAGCTCCTCCGAGAGCCGCTCCACCTCCGCCTCGCGCTCGGCGCGGAGCCGCGCCTCGTCCTCCGCGCGCCGCGACAGCTCGTCGAGCAGGCGGGCGCGCTCCTCGTCGATCGAGGCGAGCGCCTGCGCCCGGCGGACCGCCTCGTCGCGCTCGCCCTCGAGCGCGTTCATCTCGCCGAGCATCTCCCCGAGGACGCCGCGCTTCTCCTCGAGGGCCGCCTCCGCCTCGGTCAGGCGGCCGGCGGTGGCGCGCGCCTCCGCGGCGGCGCGGGACAGCTCGGCGCGGGTCGCGTCGAGGTCGCCCCGGAGCGCCTCCTCGCGGTCGCGCGCGGCGACGAGCTGCGCCTCCAGGTCGCGGACGAGCCCGAGGACGCTCTCGGCGGCGCGGGCTGGGTCGGCGGGGACGGGCTCCGCGCGCGGCGCGGGCCGGGCGGCGGCTGCGACCCTGCGCTTGATCTTGTCGAGCCGGTCGCGGCGAGCGTCGGCGGGGTCCGGGGCGAGGACGTCCCGCGACTTCGCGCCGACTTCGGCGTCGCTTCGCTGGGGAGGAACGGAAGTGATGGCCGCGGCCCGGGCCGTGGTCGGGTTCGCGGTCGCGGCCGCGGTCGGGTGCGCGGTCGCGGTCGGGTTCGCGGTCGCGGTCGAGCCCGGGGGCGCGGTCGGGGCCAGGGGCGACGGCTCGGCTGCCTCCGCGAGCGGGAGCGTCGTCGCCGCGGATCTGAGCCGGGGCTTGAGCTTGGGGACGTTCGCGTCGAAGGCCTTGCGCATGATCACGCTCCCGCCGCGCCGGCGGCGCGGCGCTGCGCCGCGAGGATCTTCCCGAGGATCTCCCGCTGCAGCGCCTCGATGTCGTTCGCGCCCTTCGAGTCGGGGTCGTACCCGAAGATCGGGCAGCCCTCGCTCGACGCCTGGGCGAACTTCGTGCACTGGCGCACCACGGTGTCGAGGAGGTAGTCGGCGTAGTGCGTCCTGAGCGCGTCGAGCGCCTCGCGGGCGATCCGGAAGGTCTGGTTGAACGCGTTCACCACGATGAAGATGTTCTCCAGCTGGTGGGAGAGGTCCTGCTCCAGCCCCTGGACGGTCTCGAAGAGGAGCCGCAGGCCGTCGTAGGAGAGGAAGTCGGCGAGGACCGGGATGACGAGGTCGCTCGCCGCCATGAGGGCGTTCAGGTTGAGGAGCCCGAACGACGGCGGCGCGTCGAGGACCACGAAGTCGTACTTGCCCTCCACTCCCTGGAGCGCGTTCCGCAGCCGGAACTCCCGGCCGGCGAGCGGCATGAGCGCGAGGTCGATGGTGCTCATGGTGAGGTTGGCGGGCACCAGCGAGAGGTTGGGCATCCCGGTGGTGACCGTCACCTCGTCGAGCGGCCGCTTGCGGACCAGGACCTCGTGGAGGGTCTCGGGGAAGCTCGCGCCCTCCTTGCCCAGGCACTTGGTGGCGTGGCCCTGGCTGTCGAGGTCGATCATGAGCACCCGGTAGCCGCGCTCCGCGAGACGGAACGCGTAGGACGAGGAGAGGCTCGTCTTCCCGGTGCCGCCCTTGAAGTTGAGGAAGAGCTGCACGCGCGGCGGGAACGGCTCCGGCGCGCGCTTCAGCTTCTCGCGCAGCGCGGGGAGGTCCTCGGGGCCGTAGCCGTCCCGCTTGCCGAGCGCGGACTCCACCTGGCGCGGCGTGCCGCCGACGATCTCGGCGAGGCGCTTCACGGAGTAGCGGATGTTGTCCATCGGGGACCTCTAGCTCGTGAACCAGCGGGGACCGCGGGCGACGACGGCGCCGCGGGCGGCGAGCGCGTGGAGCGCGGCGTCGGCGCGCAGACGGGGGACCGCGAGCGCGGCCGCGATCTCGTCGGCGCTCCGCCCGCGGAGGGCGGTGCGGACCTCGCCGAGGACGGCGGCGTCGAGATCGGGGTCGGGATCGGGGTCGAGGACGGCGACCGCGGTGCGGGTGGCGGGCGCGGTCGCGACGGCGGTCGCGGTAGGGGTCGAGTTCGCGCTCGCGGTCGGGGTCGGGGTCGCGGTCGGCGTCGCGGTCGCGGTCGGGGTCGAGTTCGCGGTCGTGGTCCGGGTCGAGGCCGCGGTCGCGGTTCGGGTCGCGGTCGCGGTCGCGGTCGCGGGCTGGGTCGCAGACACCTTCTCCGCCGGCGCCGCGGCCAGCACCGCGCGCCTGAGCTCCACCCCGTCCATCGCCGCGAGCCTCTCCGCGATCCGGCGGCCGGCTCGCCGCCGCTCGTGCGCCGGCGCGTCGCCGTCCACCGCCTCGCCCGTCCACCGCCCCAGCGCCCCGGCCGCCGCGCGCCGCACCGAGGGATCACGGTGGTCGAGCGCCCGCGCGAGCGCGCCCTGGGCCGGGCCGCTGGGCCGCCCCGACAGCGCCGCCGCCGCCGCGCGCGCCACGCCCGCGTCCGCGTCGGCGAGGGCCCCGGCGAGCGCCTCGTCGGCCCGCATCGAGCGCGAGAAGCCGAGCAGGATGGCCGCGCGACGGCGCACCAGCGGGCTGGGATCCCGGAGGGCGGCGGCGATCCGGTCCTCGGCCGAGCCCTCCGCGACGGCCGCGAGCGCCTCCAGGGCGGCGACCCGGACGGCGCCGCGCGGATCGTCGAGCGCGCCGCGCGCCAGCTCGGCCGCGAACGGCTCCCGGAAGCGCGCCAGGGCGCCCAGGATGGCGGCCTTCACCTCGCCGTCCGCCTCGCGACCGAGGGCGCCGGCGAGCACCGGCGCCGCGGCCCTCGAGCCCAGGGCCTCGAGGGCGCGCACCGCGCGCAGCCGCCGCGCCGGCTCGGTCGAGGCGAGCTGATCCACGGATCGGACGTAGAGGACGCGGTCGCTGTCGGTGGGGAGCTGCGCCGCGAGCCGGCCCGCGTCGGCGGGGGCCACGCCGAGGCGCCCCTCGCCGCGGAGCCGCTCGGCGATGCGCACCACCGGCTCGGCCGCCTGCGCCGGCCGCAGCGGCGCCGGGGTGGGCGCCGGCGCCCCCGGGCTCGCGACGCCCGCCGCCACGGCGGCCGCCTTCCACGCCCGCAGCCGCTCGATCTCGCCCCGGAGCTCGGCGATGAAGCCGGCGAGGTCGGCGCCGCCCTCCTCCGGCGCGTCGCCGTCCGCGCCCGGCGCGCCGCCGAGGCGCGCGCGGTCCACCAGCCCGCCCAGCATCCGCTCTCGCTCGCCCTCCAGCAGGCGCACCCGCTCGGCCAGCTCCTGGGCGCGGGACTCGGCCTCGCCGCGCTGGCCCCTCTCGCCGGCGAGCGCCCGCTCCACCTCGGTCGCCCCGCGGCGTGACGACGCCGACTCGGCACGCGCGCGCTCGACGGCGGCACGGGCCGCGGACAGCTCGGACTCGAGCTGCTCGACGCGGCACTCGAAGAAGACGATCTTCTCCAGCGCGCTGCGGAGCAGCTCCTCCGGATCGATGGATCTGTCCCCCGACGCCCGCCCGTCCATACCCGCCTCTCGCCCGCCGCCCGCGACGCCCGATCCGGATCGCTTCGTGATCGCAGGATCTTGCGCCGATATCGCAGCATACGGGGCCGGGATCCGGATGGCAAATAATTGACACGGCGCGCGACCGGCGGATCGTGCCCGCCCGGCCGCTACTCGAACGTCGCGAGCCAGTCCTTGGCCGCCTCGATCCCGTCGAACGCCGTCACGGTGGAGTGCAGGAACGGCTTCACCGCGATGAAGATGATCCGGTGGAGCGGGGAGAGGCCGACCACGGCGCCGGCCTTGAGCGCGGGCCGGATCGCCGACGAGTAGTTCTTCACGTGCTCCGCCGCGCCCACGCCGAACCGGGCGTCCTTCACGTAGGTGATGAGCCGCACCGAGGCGGGCGGCTCCCGCGCGATGGAGGCGGCCGCGCGGCGGAGGACCTCGGCGTACCGATCCGCGCCAATGCCGGCGAAGTCGGCGACCAGGATGGTTCGGCCCTTGTGCTCGATCCGCCGGATGCGATCGTCCATGCGCTCCCCGGGATGAGGCCCCGCGCGAGGATAGCGCGGTTCCATGGCGGCGGGGGCGGCCGACGAGGGTCGCTGCCGGTCCGGGTGCGCCGATCGCGGATCACGCCGCGCCGGCGCGGATCGTCTCGAGGCCGTGACCGCCGGGGCCCCGCTCCTCGCGCCAGAGCAGGAAGGAGAAGGCGAGGCCGAGGAACCCGAGGCAGGCGAAGATCCACATCCCGGGCACGTAGCCGGCGGGGTTCGCGGCGCTCGCGCCCGCGTGGTCGTTCGCCCAGCCCACCGCGCTCGACACCGCGCCCCAGCCGACCTGCTGGCAGAGCGTCATGAGCGCGTACCCCGTCCCGAGCCGCTTCTCGTCCACGAGGTAGGTCACCGCCGGCCACATGATGGCCGGGACGAGCGAGAACGACAGCCCGAGGATCGCGAGCGGCGCGGGGATGGGCCACATCCACGGGAACCAGGCGAGCCCGGCCGGGAGCGCGACCGGCTCGGGGAGGGCGAGGTGCCCGTACGCCATCCACAGGAAGCAGGGAAGGAGCGCCAGCGAGCCGACGGTCATGAGGAGCGCCCGCCGGCCGATGCGATCGACGAGGAGCCCGAAGAGCGGCGTCGCGAACATCGCCACCCAGGGGAGGAGCGAGTTCATGAACCCGGCCTGCTGCGCGCTCGCCCCGTGCGCCTGCTGGAAGAAGAGGTTCGCGAAGCGGCGGAAGGGGAACACGGCCGAGTAGAACGTGACGCACAGCCCCACCACGTACCAGTAGGCCCGCGGGAACCGGACCAGGTCGGCGAGGACGAGCCGGTCGGCGCTCCCCTGGCGCCCGAGCGCGAAGGCCCGCTCCGCCCGGCGCTCCAGGAGCGCGTAGCCGACGCCGGCCACGATGCAGACCGCGCCCACGGCGGCCGCGAGCACGAGCGGCGGCTGCCACCCGGTGAAGAAGCCCCGCGCCAGCGTGCTGGAGTTGTCCGCGGCGACCGAGCCGATGCGGGCGATCATGAGGTTCACGCCCATGGCGAAGGCGAGCTCCTTGCCCTTGAACCACCGGCCCAGCACGGTGGTGGCCGCCACGATGAGCGGCTCGGCGCCCACGCCCAGGACGAAGCGGCCGGCCCACATCACCGGGTAGACGCGGCCGAAGGCGATGAGGACGCCGCCCGCCGCGGTGACCGCGCCGAAGAGGATCATCGCGCGCTTGGTGCCGGCGCGGTCGATGACGACGCCGCCGGCGAGGAGGACGACGATCGCCGCGATGTTGTACGCGGTGTCGAGCGCGCCGATCTGCGCCTGCGAGAAGCCGAGCTGCGACTCGAGGAACGGGCCGACCGGGTTGAGGGCGTCGAACACGTAGTAGTTGCCGAACATCGCGATGCTCACGAAGAGCAGCACGAGCCAGCGGAAGCCCTTGCTCGGCTCGGGGCGGGCGATGGGGGCGGCCTGCGCGTCCGTCATGGTGCGCGACCATAGCACCGGGGCGGCGCGCGGACGCCGTTCCTCTCGCGCTTCACAGCCGGTCGAGATCCTCCTTGCCGATGTTGGCCATCCAGGGCAGCAGCTCGTACTGCGCCAGGTTGGCCTTCACGAACGGGTCCCCGTCGCGGACGGCGAGCAGGGCCCGCTCGGCGTCCCCGTCGGGGAGGCGGAGCAGGAGCGCCCCGCCGTAGCGCGGCTCGAACGGGCCGGACGCGAGGAGGATCCCCTTCTGCTTGAGGTCGCGCAGGTAGGCGCGATGGGGCTCGACGAGCTTCAGCACGTCTTCGAGCGGCTTGCGGTACCGGATGACGGCGATGGCGTACATGAGCCGTTCTTAGCTCAGGTCGCCCTCGCCCGCCCCGCCCAGTCGGCCCGCCCCAGCGCCATCGCGATCCTGCCGCCGCGCGCCCCGCCGGGTTCCGGCGCGAACCCGGCGCGCCCGAAGACGCGGAGCGCGGCCGCGTTTCCCGCCTCGACCTCGAGGCGGATCCGCTCCAGCCGCAGCTCCTCGAACGCGTGACCGAGCAGGATCCGCAGCGCCTCGGAGCCGAGCCCCCCGCCCCGGTCCCGCGGCTCGCCCACGAAGATGCCCAGCTCGGGCTCGCCGCTCGCGAGGCCGTGGAGACCGCAGACGCCGACGAGGCGCCCGCTGCCGAGGGCCACCACGCCGAGCGCGATCTCGTCGCGGGCGCCGGGGAGCGCCTGGACGAGCGCCGCCTCCTCGTCCGCCCGGAGCGGCCGGTCCACGCCCAGCGCCGCGCGGACGTCCCGATCCTGCGTGAAGGCCGCCAGCCGCGGGGCGTCCGCGGGCTCGAGCGGGCGGAGGAGGACGCGTTCCCCCTGGAGCGGCGCGAGGGGAGGTCGAGGCGTCAACGCTTCACCCGCGCCGCCCGCACCCTCGTCACCTTGCGCGGGTCCGCCTCCACCACGCTGAACACCCAGCCGCGCCAGAAGAACCGATCGCCCTTGCCCGGGATGGCCCCGGCGATGGAGTTGAGGAACCCGGCCACCGTCTCGTACCCCTGGTCCTCGGGGAGGCCGGCGCCGGTGGCCTGATTGAACTCCTCGATCGAGGCCGGTCCCTGCGCCGTGAAGGTCCCGTCGGCGTGGGCCTCGACGGCCTTCCCCTCGTCCTCCTCGTACTCGTCGCGGATGTCGCCCACGATCTGCTCCAGCACGTCCTCGAGGGTGCAGAGCCCCATCACGCCCCCGTACTCGTCCACCACGAAGGCCATGTGCAGCTTGCGCCGCTGCATCTCGCGGAGGAGCTGGTCCACCGGCTTCGACCAGGGGACGAAGTGCGCCGGGCGGAGCAGGTCGCGGAGCACGATCAGCTCCGGGTGCGCGAGCAACGGCACCAGGTCGCGCGCGTGGAGGACACCGGCGATCTGATCGAGGCTCTCGCGGAAGACCGGCAGGCGCGAGTGTCCCTCCTCGGCGAGGAGGCGGAGGATCTCGGGGACGGGGGTGTCGATCTCCACCCCGACCACGTCGGTGCGCGGCACCATGACGTCGCGCGACACCTTCTCGCGGAACTCGAACACGCGGTGGATGAGCTCGCTCGTCGCCTCGCCGCCGCCGCCCTGGGCCCGCGCCACCTCGGCGAGCGCCCGCTCCATCTCCTCCAGCGGCGGGCGCGGGAGCGAGAAGCGCGCGCTCCGCCCCGCGATCCACGCCGCGGGCGCGCCCAGCGGCGCGACCACCGCGCGCAGCGTCCGGAAGGGCACCGCGAAGGCGAGCGCGACCGCCTCGCCGTGCGCCGCGCCGAGGCCCCGCGCCGCGGCCGCGAGCGGGATCGAGACCAGCCCCGCGGCGAGCGCCACGAGGGCGCCGCCCATCCAGGGCGACGAGGCGGTGAGGAGGGCGCCGCCCCAGGCGGAGAGCACGCCCGCGAGGAGGACCGACCAGGTCGCGACCACGCGCAGCGTGAGCGCCGTCCGCTCCTGGTCCGCGACGAGGGAGAGCAGCGCCCTGGCGCGCCGGCCCGCCTCCGGCGCCGAGCCGAGCGCCTGTGCGCGCGGCAGGCCGACGGCCACCAGCGCGGCGTCGAGCGCTGCGGCGACCGCGCGCGCGGCGAGGAGGGCGGCGACGCCGGAGAGGAGCCCGACGGCGAGCTGGATGGCGGGGTCGTCCATGGCGTGCGGGGACGATAGCAGAGCGGGGCCGGGGGCGGAGCCGGGGACCTGGCACGGGGCGAACGGGACGGAGACACTCTCGGTGGCGATCGCGGCCCCGATTGGGCGCGACGGTGCGCCCCGAACTCGGTACCTTTGGCGCGTGCAGCTCGATCTGGCCGGACCGGCGGGGCGCCTCGAGGCGCTCCTGGAGGAGCCGCCCCGGGGCGCGCGGTTCGCCGCGGTCGTCTGCCACCCCCACCCGCGCTTCGGCGGGACCATGCACAACCACGCGACCTACCGGATCGCCCGGGCGATCCGCGCGCGGGGAGGCGCGACGCTGCGCTTCAACTACCGCGGCGTGGGGCGGAGCGCGGGCGGCTGGGACCGCGGCGCGGGCGAGGCGGACGACGCGGGCGCCGCGCTGGGGTGGCTCGCGCGCGAGCGCCCGGCGCTGCCGCGCTGGGCGTGCGGGTTCTCGTTCGGCGCCTGGATGGCCGTGCTGGCGGGCGCGCGCGATCCGGGCGTCCCCGGCCACCTGCTCGCCGGGCTCGCGCTGCGCGCACCCGACCTCTCGCACCTGCGCGACGCGGCGCGCCTCCGGGAGATCGCCCGGCCCATCGCCGTCGTCCAGGCGGCCGGGGACGCGTTCGCGTCGCCCGGCGAGATCCGGGCGGCCCTGGAAGGATCGAGCGGCCCGCGGCGCCTGGCGGTGGTGGACGGCGCGACCCACCTCTTCGACGGCCACCTCGACGCCCTGGAGCGCGAGGCGGAGGCGTCGATGGACTGGCTGCTCGCTGGTTCGAGCGAAGGGGGAGGCGGATGAGCCTCCCCCGGAGCGACCAGGGGTCTGGGGGGCGGTCGCCCCCCGGCAAGAAGGAGGTGAGGTGAGCCTCGACGC
>Ga0335084_10002727_pt1 | contig 17076 bp, 15 predicted proteins | sample Lox_Sample_44_FD_206721 | JGI IMG/M metagenome (GOLD analysis project Ga0335084, IMG submission 206721) | Soil microbial communities from Loxahatchee National Wildlife Refuge, Florida, United States - Lox_Sample_4.4 | ecosystem: Environmental > Terrestrial > Soil > Wetlands | place: USA... | reverse complement strand
CTCGGGAGGTTCTGATGAAGCGTATCGGTTTTATAGGGGCTGGTCTCATGGGGGAGCCCATGGCAAGGCGACTTTTAGAAGGTGGATATGCTTTGACGCTCTGGACCCGAACGGCGAAAAAGGCCATGCCTCTCCTAGAAACGGGAGCAAGCTGGGCGGATTCTGCGAAGACCGTAGCCCAAGCCTCCGACGTTGTAATTACGATGGTCACGGATTCAATTGCATCCGAAGAGGTGATCTGTGGAAGGAACGGAGTTCTCGAAGGGGCCCACCCGGGCCTGGTCCTCATCGACATGGGAAGCATCGCCCCGGAAGTTTCCAGGTCCATTGCCATCCGGGCGAAGGACAAGGGAGTCCCCATGCTCGACGCCCCGGTGACGGGAAATCCGAAAGTGGCCTCCGAGGGGAAGCTAGGGATTATGGTCGGTGGACGCAAGGAGACATTTGACGCGTGTCTTCCGATCTTCGAAAAGATGGGGGTCAAGATCGTCTATGTCGGCGAGAATGGCACCGGGACGACACTCAAACTGATCAATAACCTGATCCTCGGCGTGGCGATCGAAGCCGTTGCCGAAGCCTTCGTCCTTGCGAGAAAGGTTGGAATCGATCCACAAAAGGTGATCGAGATTACTTCCGTTGGAGGCGCTCGAACAGGGGCGATGGAGACACGAGGTCCGAGGATGGCCCGACACGAATTTTCGCCCCATTTCTCAACCAACAACATGTATAAGGATCTATCGAGCGTCATGAAGATGGCTGAAGAGGTCGGCGTCTCCCTTCCGGCAACCAGTATCTCAACGGAGATGCTCAGGGCGGCAAAGTCTCAAGGAAAAGGAGACCTCGATTCGTGCGTCGTCATGACGGTGCTGGAGGGTCTGGCGAATATCTCGTAGAAGATAGCAAAGGGCATAGAGCATAGCGCATAGCGTCAGTACTTAAGACCAAATAGCAGTTGTCATTCCCGTGAAAACGGAAATCCAGGACCGCTAAAAAGCAAACTGGATTCCCGCTGGAGTTTATCCCGATGAAAATCGGGGCAGAAATGACAGATACGAAGACCAAGAATGGTGATCCAAAACAATTCGCGTGGTTCGCGGATCACGATTCGTCATGGGGGATTACAGTGAAAACTAGTAAATCGAATGAGAAGAGGAGAATAGACCATGTACCAACTGATTCAATTTAAGACACCGTCCATCCTTTTTGGGATGGACACCATCAACCAGATCGGCCAGGAGGCAAAAAAGCTGGGGGCCGGGAGAGTCCTCCTGGTGACGGGTCCCAGGGTAAAGGCGGCGGGGATTCTTGAGAAGGCGCTCTCTTTTTTGAAAGGTGACTCCCTATCGGTGGAGGTCGCAGTTGAAGACCGGGATACCCCGGAGCCTGCGACGACGGTGGTCGAAGAGGTGGCCGAGATTGCCAGGAAAGGAAATTTTGATGTGATCATAGGACTGGGAGGAGGAAGTATTCTCGACGTTGCTAAAATGGCGTCTGCCTTATTGACAAATCCCGGGAAGACCGCAGACTATTTTGGAAAGGAGAAAGTTCCTAAACGGGGGAAACCCACCATCATCGTTCCGACGACTGCAGGGACAGGGGCCGAAGTGACCAAACATGCCATCTTTCTCGACCGGGAGTCGAACGTGAAAAAGGCTGTGGCCTCTACGAACCTTTTGCCGGACGTGGCCATCGTCGACCCTATGCTGACGGTTAGTTGCCCGCCTCCTGTCACGGCCAGCGCAGGGATCGATGCCTTCCTCCATGCTGCGGAACCGTTCCTTTCGAAGATGGCAAACCCGATTACCGATGCGATGTCTCTGGAGGCAATCTCCATTACCAGCCGGTGGCTGGGGCCGGCGTTCGCAGATGGGCAAGACCTGGACGCCCGCTATTATATGTCCCTTGGAAGCGTGATGTCCGGCATTGTTCTTAACAATTCCGGGACGAGCCTTGTCCATGCCATGGCCTACCCCGTAGGCGGGGAATATCACACGCCTCATGGCGTGACCCTCAGCGCCCTTGTCGTTGCGTGCTTTGATTACATCCGGGTGTCGAAGCAGGAGAAGATGGTTCGTCTCGCCCGGGCCATGGGCGAGCCAGTCGATGGGCTTCCGCCGAGGGAAGCTTCAGCCCGTGCCCTCGACGCGGTCCGCCATCTGATCCAGAGTGTGGGACTTCCGGCCTCTTTGAGAGATCTGAAGATCACCGATACGGGCAAAATCCCGAGATGGGCGGTGGAGGCGCATCAAGAGCAAAGACTCCTGTCTCGTTCTCCTCGCAACCTTTCCGTCGAAGATATTCAGAAGATCTATGAGAAGGCTTTTTAATAAGCATCGTAAGAATTTAGCTCTCTGAAAAAATCGTTCGTTTCACCGCGGAGGCGCGGAGAACGCAGAGGGAATTTGTTTTTGATCCAATCGGGAGGCGGCGATTGGATCAAAAACACCTCTTTCAAAAACCACAATTCGTGCGGTATGCTGGCTTCCCGAAGGGATGCGCCTTTTTGATTTGCGGCCCTCTCCCCGCAAATCAAAAAGCTTTCTCAGCGTTCTCTGCGCCTCTGCGGTGAATTCACGTTGATAGGATCACGGATTTTTTTCAGAAGGCTAAATCGATTGAGCATCGAAACTTCTTGAAAGCGTCAGTGGCCGAGTTTCTTTAGGGCATCCTTCAGCTTGGGAAGCTCCCCATCAACCATGTTATAGGTATGCTGAGTTTCCGGAAACCGGCCAGCCCGCACGTCTTCCGCATAGTTCAAGAGGGCCTTGAGCGTGTCTCCTCCAAGATTCGCATATTTCTTGACGAATTTTGGAGTGAAGGCCTGGAAGATGCCGAGGATATCGCTCACAATCATCAACTGGCCGTCGGCATCTATCCCGGCTCCGATGCTATAGACCGGAATGGTTAATTCATCTCGAATAATCCTGCAGACTTCCGGTGGAACGGCCTCCACCAGGAGAGAAAAAGCTCCCGCCGTCTGAATCGCTTTGGCATCCTCGATCAACTCCAGGGCTGTCTCAGTCGTTCGACCCTGGGCTTTGAACCCACCCAGTTGGCCCGAACTCTGTGGTGTGAGACCGATATGTCCCATGACCAGCATCCCGCCTTCAGCGATCGACTTGATCTGAGGGCAAACCCTTCGCCCCCCTTCGAGCTTGATCGCGTCGACCCGGGCCTCCTTGAAAAAGCGGCCGGCATTCCTGACAGCCTCGTCACAGTTGACCTGATAGGAAAGAAAAGGCATGTCGCCGATGACAAAGGTATTGGGGGCACCCCTGCGCACGGCCTCGGAGTGCCAGATGCACTGATCCATGGTCACGGGAATGGTTCCTTCGTAGCCATAGATGCACATACCGAGGGAATCTCCTACGAGAATCATGTCCATGCCCGCCTGCTCTGCAAATTGGGCTGTCCAGTAGTCGTAGGATGTGACCCAAACAGCCCTTTGGCCAGAATCTTTCATCTTCTTGAGATCAAGCCTGGTAAGTTTTTTTCTCATTTTGATTCTCCCTCCGTCGAGTAAGCCACGATATCAAAACCTACCAGATCAGCTGGGAAAAATCAACCTGCAGTGCTCGGCCTGCGCTCCTTCGGTTTTTCCTTGCCTGCGCCGAGGGTAAACCGGATCGAGGCGTCCAGTGAAATTGAAACCGTCTCTCTTCCATTTAGCTCAGGCTGCCAGACGAACCCCTCTCTGTTCACCCCCGTCGTGTAATGGGAGGTGCGAAAAAATTGGTCTGGTGCTGTTTCACGTCATTCCAGCCCCGTTCTGCAACAGGCTAAACTCCAGCCGGAATCAGTGGTTCGATAAGGCTCCGAATACTCTGGACCCCGGTTTTCATCGGGGAGACGAATACAGTGTGATTTCTCCGCAGCTGGAGGATGAAGGAGGTTATGCTCGGTTTCACTGGTTGTATGTTATAGTTAGAAAAATAATCAAAATGCTCGTCTCGCTGGTTTGTAAAGAGGGGAGGATCACATGGTAAAGAGAAAGAAAACTCTTTCTCTCAAGGAGCCCAAAAGATTATTGGAAAAACAAATTAAAAACTTTATTCATGAGAGTGAGGAGAACCGAAGGACCGAATTGGGGGATGGCTTCTATTTTGAAGAACCCCTTATCGGATTTGCCTCGGGGATTGATCCTCTCTTTCAAGAATACAAAAACATCATTGGACCCTTCCATTTCACACCGCAAGAGATTTTAAGAAGTGCCTTGAAAGACAAAGGAGGAGATTTTTCTGAGTCAGAACTTGAGCAAATCAGCGTCATCTCATGGATCCTACCCCTGTCCGAGGACGCAAGAAGAAGTAATCGCAAGGAGGAACAATTTCCATCAAAGCTCTGGGCCTACACAAAAAATTTTGGAGAAGTCTGCAATAGTGCACTCAGAAAGCATATCACAAGTTATTTGGAAAATTTAGGATACGTCGCCGTGGCGCCCGCTCTTTCCCCCGGGTTTCGATTATTTCGAGATGATCAGGCGGGATGGGCTTCCCACTGGTCAGAGCGCCATATCGCCTATGCGTGCGGCCTTGGCACCTTTAGCCTCAGCGACGGGTTTATCAGTTCGAAAGGAATTGCTTTACGAGCTGGCAGTGTTGTCACGACGTTAAAATTGACGCCGAGTGAGAGGAGATACCGCGCTTACAAAGAAAATTGTCTTTTCTTTAGGAATCAAAAATGCGGGAAGTGCATTCGAAGATGCCCAGCAGGGGCTATCACAGAAGGAGGACATGATAAGGATAAATGCTGGAGCTATATGAATTCCGAGTCCTTCAAAACAAAATACATCGAGTATGGGTTGCAAACAGCTCCCTCTGCTTGTGGCCTTTGCCAGACGGGCGTCCCTTGCGAATTTGAAATTCCTGGGTCCCCGATGAATCCCGCATGAACGGATGTAAGGGCGGCCCCCTGCAAACGTCCCGGCACCGTTCATCTGCCTGAGACCAAGAGGAGGATACAAAGAATTTCATCCTTCGCGCGTCCGCCGGGGAGTAAGAGGGGGACAAGAGGGGCTCAGAGAGTTGACAGAGTGTCCCATAAATGATATATCTGTAACAGATTTTATCCTTTTCCTTTCTTTCCATTCCTCCGTCAAACTGGGAATGATGAAGTCGAGCCCCCTTCTGAATCTTTCCGACTTCGTTTCTGCGATCCGGCTGGAAGAGCTGGACCCTTCCCTCGTCTCTCATGCCCGTCTCGTTCTGCTCGATACCCTCGGCGCGGTCATCGCCGGAAGTTCCCGGAAGGAGATTTCGAAGCTCTTCGCCGAGCTTCCGACCGAGGGGAATGGGAGGGCGTGGGCTTCTTGTCTTGGAAGATCTGAGCGTGTCTCGCCACTGACAGCGGCCATGGTAAACGGCATTGCCGGTTCAAGTCTCGAATTTGAAGAGGGGAACAGCTGGGCCTTTGGCCATCCGGCCATCCAGATCGTCCCCGCCCTGATTGCCGAATGTGAAGGGCGGAAGTCCTCGGGAAGGGAATTGCTGGCAGGATTGATCGGCGGCTATGAAAGCGCCGTCCGGGTGAGCAGGGCCTCCTCCCTTCGCAAAGGGCTCCACCCCACGGGGACCTGGGGGACCGTCGGCGCGGCGCTCGGGGTGGGCCGCGTGAGAGGGAGGACAGGGGATGAACTCCGCCGGATTGCAAACCTTGCCGCCTCTTACGCCATCTCTCCTTACGTAAAGAACTCCTTTGTAGGAAAAAATGTCGCCTCCACGTTTGCCGGAGTCACCAACTATTTCGGCCTCCTTGCGAACCTCTTCTTTGATTGCGGCATCGGTGCGGACGAGTCGAGCCTCCAGATGACCTTTTCACGGTTCGTATCGGATCGTTTTCAGGAAGAGGCCCTCGACGAGGAGTTGGGCAAGAATTATTATATTACGACGAACTATTTCAAGCCCTACCCGGGCTGCCGGTTTGCCCATTCTCCCATCGATGCCCTGAAGGCTATCCTTCAGGCGAGACCGCTCCGCGCGGAGGAAGTGAAAGCCATTCGGGTCGAAACGTTTCAAGCGGCAGCGCATTGCGACACCAAGGCGCCGCCCAATCCTGAGGCGGTCCGGTTTTCAATTCCCTATCTCTTTGCCATCCTGTTCCTTTTTGGAAACCTCACCGTTGAGACGATGGAGAGGGTTTCCGTGGAGGATCCCCGGCTTCAGGCCCTGGCGGAGAAGGTGGAAGTGAAGGCCGTTGCCCGGTACGAAGAGTTGAGGCCCCGCCATAATCCCACGCGGGTTACGATTGAGCTCAAGGACGGGCAGGAACTCACCCATGAAGTGATGAATGCTCTGGGAGATCCGGTGGCTCCGTTGGGCGAGGAGGACCTTTCTAAAAAATTCATTTCCCTTGCGAGTCCGGCGATCGGAGGAGACCAGGCCGAGGCCTTTTGGGAGAAGTCATTTCACCTTGAAAGGATGGAAGACATCGGGCCCCTCATCGGGCTGCTGCGTCCCACGGGTAGGATGAGATAGCGCGGAAGCATGGTACATGAAGTAGAATGCAACGGTCAGTGTCCGTGGTGGTTTGAAAAAGAGGTTCAAAGATCTCTCTTATGAAAAGGAAGTCTTCGATCAAAAGTCATCAGCAAAAGGCCCTGCAAAGCATCGGATCCAAGATCCGGACGGAACGGAAGAAACATGGACTCTCGCTCGAGGCACTCGCCAACCGGGTTGGGGTGAGCAAGATGACCCTTCAGCGGATCGAGACCGGGGCTACCGCGCCTTCCATCGTTCTTCTTACGGAGGTCGCTTTTCACCTCAAAAGGCCTGTCGAAGCTCTCATACGCGATGGAAATGCCAAGGTCGTCCATCTTAAGAAAGACCAGCAGGAAACCCTCGATCGGGCGAAAAAATTTCGGGTGATTGCCCCGAGAGGTTTGGTCTCGGATCGGGTTACCCTCACTTATTCAGAATTGGCAAAGGACGCGGTGATCAACACCCACACGAACAAGGGCTATGAGTGGGCTTTCTTAATCGAAGGCAGCGCCGTGGTCGACGTGGCAGGCAGTCAGTACCATTTCAAATCCGGGGATGCCATCTTCTACGACGCCCACGTTCCCCATTCCATCCAGGTCAAAGAAACATGCCGCTATGTCGGGCTATTCCTGCGGGACGAGTGAGAGAGGCCTGCGGGATGGAGGCGAGAGCCACGGATGTCGAACGTCAAGATTGACGTCAGAGGGCTGTGCAAGGTATTCGGATCGCTGGATAAACCCGGAGGAGGCACAGAAGTCCTGAGGGACATTAGTTTTGAGATCCGGGAGGGAGAGATCCTCTGCCTTCTCGGGCCGAGCGGATGCGGAAAGACAACCGTTCTTAATATCATCGCAGGATTTCAGAACCCGACCCGGGGTGAGATCTTGATCAACGGCAAGTTCGTCAACCGCCCCGGTCCCGACCGGGGCGTGATCTTTCAGGAACACGGCCTCTTCCCCTGGAGGACGGCCTTAGAGAACATCCTTTTTGGACCCGAGGTGATGGGGAGGAAGAGTCCGGAGACGCTCGCCCTGGCCGACCGATATATCGACTTGATCGGGCTGCGGGGATTTCAGAACCATTTCCCTCACGAGCTCTCGGGAGGGATGCAACAACGGGTTTCGATCGCCCGCGTCCTGGTCAATCAGCCTGATATCCTGCTGATGGATGAGCCTTTTGGAAAGCTCGACGCCCAGACCCGCGCCCAGATGCAGGTCTTGCTGCTTGATCTGTGGGAGAAGGTTCGGCCGACCATCCTTTTTATCACCCACGACATCGACGAGGCCATCTTTCTCGGGGATCGCATCTTTGTCATGTCCGTCCGGCCAGGGAGGGTGATCCGGGAGATCGAGGTGAAGCTGAATCGGCCGAGGGATTATGACATCGTCACTTCAGCCGACTATCTGGAGATCAAGCGTACGATCCTCGGCCTGTTTCGGGCGATGCCGAGCCACTCAACGCAGAGCCAGGAGCGAGGGGCCGGCGAATGAGAAAAGGATTTTCGTTTTACGATAACGCGTATCTGGCCTACGCCTTTTCCCTCGCCCTTTTTTTCCTGGGCTGGGCTGTCCTTGCTTCGCAAACGACGCCCCTCTTTTTCCCTTCGCCCTGGCTCGTCCTTCGAGCTTTTAAGGAGATGATTGCCGATGGAAGCCTCTGGGGCCACGTGCAGGTCAGTTTTTTCCGGATCCTTGCCGGATGGGCGATTGGGAGTGGCCTGGGCATTCCCCTCGGGCTCTTGATGGGGGATATCCGGTTCTTTAAAAATCTCTTCAATCCGTACATCCAGTTTTTCCGGTTCATTCCGCCCATCTCGTTTGTGACCCTGTCGCTCATCTGGTTTGGCATGGGGGAAACGTCCAAGGTGGTGCTCATCATCTACACGACGATCTTCATCGTGACGGTCAACACGATCGCCGGTGTGATGAGTGTCAGCCCGATCCACGAACAGGCGGCGCGATGCCTTGGGGCCAATCGATTTCAGATCTTTATCAAAGTCATTCTTCCCTCGACCGTCCCTTTTCTTCTTACCGGCATGAGACTCGCCATGGGGAATTCGTTCATGACGATCGTCTCGGCAGAGATGATTGCTGCGGAGAAAGGCCTGGGATTCCTCATCTTCACGTCGAGGCTCTTCATGCAGACGGAAAAAATCTTTGTTGGGATCATCTCGCTTGGCGTTCTGGGATTTGCCGTGGATGGAATCTTTCGGTTTGCGATTCACAAATTCGCCCGATCCTATCTGTTCTTTTTTAAAGAAAAATGAAATGATAAAACCCTCACCCTGACCCTCTCCCCCAAGGGGACAGGGGAGCGAACGTTTGACCATACAGGAAAAATAGAAAGGAGGAGTCTTATGAGAAAAGGAATGGCAGGAATGGCAATCGTCGGAATGCTCCTTTTTCTGGGGTTAAGAGGGGAAGGCGTTGCTCAGCAGAAGTTCAGGATCGGCACAGGGATCGATCCGGTCTACAGCAATTACTACGTGGCAGAGGCCCTCGGCCTCTACAAGAAACACGGTGTCGATGCGGAGTTGAAGCTCTTCTCACGAGGGGGGGAAGCCCTAGATGCCCTGATGGCCGGGGAGATGCAGGCGACCTCCAACGCAGAATATCCCAACATTCTCGCCCTGGAGAAGAACCCGGAAGTAGTGCTGGTGGGCGTTTCGTGCGTTGCGCCCCATACGATGAAGCTCACCGCCCGAAGCGATATTAAAAAGCCTGAGGATTTTATCGGGAAGAAAATCGGTTCTGCCATCGGTTCGGTGACCGATTACTGTTTTGACAAATACTTCGAAAAGAACGGGGTGGACAGGTCCAAGATCACCTATGTCAATGTCGCCGCTCCTGAGTCCGTTCCCCTCCTCGACAAAGGAGATATCAGCGCCTTCTTCTTCTGGGAACCCTGGCCGTCCAAGGCCGTGGAGGTGAGCGGGAACAAGGTTCACATCCTGGGCTCATCGGCCCAGCTCGGGGTCTATGCGGCCAAGCTCTTCATCGCCATCCCGCGGACCTACGGGGAAAAGAACCCTGAGACGGTTAAAGGATTTCTGAAGGCTCTCGCGGAGGCCGGAGAGTATACCCACCAGAACCCCCAGGAGGCCTATAAGATCGTCGCAAAGAAGATCCCGACGCTGACGCCCGAGACGATCGCGAAGATGACGGTCGATTTCAGCCACCGGGTTCGGTTCTTGAAAGAAGACATGAAGAACCTGGAAGATGTTGCCGCGTGGGTGGCGAGCAAGGGCAAGATCAAAAAGGTGCCGGACTGGGCCAAGGGGATTGACACGAAGTACCTGAAGGCAGTAAACGCCAAAGCCGTAGACCCAGGATTATGAATTTATTAGTGTCTGTTCATAAAGTCATGGTCTCGGAAAAAGTCGTCATTCCGGCCCCGATTTTCATCGGGATAAGCTCCAGTCGGAATCCAGTGTTTTTAAGGGTCTCTGGATGCCGGTTAACGTCCGGCATGACGGAAAAAAGGACTTTCTTAATAGACACTAAGTCGTACCATTTGCGAATGGAAGGATGGTTTCGATGGTTACCCTTTTCAGAAAGAGCGGAAATGTTGATGTCAAACTTCCGGAGACCTGGAAGGTTCTCCAGACCATCTTCAAGGAAGAACAGAAGGGGCGGATGTCGCTTCAAAGCCTTCTCGGACGGGCCCTAGAGAAACCGGTCGACTCGCGAAGTCTCGGCAAAATCCTGAAACCGGGGGCAACGGTGGCCATCGTGGTCGATGATCTTACGCGGCCAACGCCCGTGCGGGACCTTCTCCCTCCTCTTCTCCGAGAGATAGAACGAAAGGGCATTCTGAAGGAGAATGTGGCTATCGTCATCGGCGTAGGGACGCACCGGGCCATGACGTCTGAGGAGATCCGCAGCCGGTGCGGGGAGGAGGTTTCGGAGACCTATCGCATAGAGAACCACAATGCACGATCCGTGGACCTTGTGAGGGTTGGAGAGGTCCCGGGCTACGGGCCAGCCCTGATGAATGGCACGGTGGCACGGGCCGATGTCAAAATCACGGTCGGCTCCATCCTCCCCCATCCCCACAACGGATTCGGGGGCGGGCCCAAGAATGTGATGCCCGGTATCTGCGATTTCGATACGATCCGAAAGCATCACCTGAGAAATGTGGTCGATCCGCGATCGATCCTGGGAAATATCGAGGCCAATCCGTTCTATCTGAACTGCTGCCAGATTGCGAAGCTCGCCGGGATCGACTTCGCCATCAATTGTCTCTATGACAGCCTTGGAAACATCTACGACATCTTGGCCGGGAATCCATTGGACGTCCATGACGCGGGAATCAGGAAGACGGTCGAGACACTCGGCATACCCGTCTCCGAGAGGGCGGATATCACCCTCGTTTCTTCCTATCCGTACGATGAGGGACCTCAGATCGTGAAGCCCGTCCTTCCCGCTGCCATGACCACCAAGCCCGGGGGGACGATTCTTCTCGTGGCCGAGATCCTGGCGCCCCTGCCGGAGTTTTTTCTTGACAGTTTCACAAAGATCAGGGAGTGCGGCGGGACAGAGGCAGAAGCTCGGATCAAGGAGAAGCTCCTCTGCGTCGAACCGATTATCGAAGGTCCGATGGACTTTAATATGGCTCTGATTCTGATTTTTTTCGCCTCGAGAAAGTTCCGGGTTGTTCTGGTTGCGGATCGGATCCTCCGTGAAGCAGCTGGCCAGATGGGATTCGAGTATGCTTCGGATTTATCCATGGCAATCGAAAAGGAGAAGTGGCGGAGGAAGACAGCCACCGTCAATCTGATCCCTGCGGGGGGATATGTTTTTCCGATGGTGAAGGAAGCGTTTCGCTTGGTTGACGAATAGAAAAAAGCACAGGGCAGGGCGCATAGAGCATAGCGCAACGATCAAACAATTTTAAATTAAAACAGCTGAGGTCTGGCTAGGCGATCGGAGAATATGAAGCGTCTTCTCACCGGGAATGAATCCGCAGCCACAGCCGTCAAGCTCGGTCGAGCTCAAGTGATCGCGGCCTACCCGATCACGCCTCAGACGAGCATTGCAGAGAAGCTCGCTGAGTCTGTGGCCAAAGGAGAACTGAGGGGCCGTTACATGAAGGTTGAATCCGAAACGGCTGCCATGGCCGCCTGTATCGGCGCCTCGATGTCGGGCGCGAGGGCTTTTACCGCAACGAGTTCCCAGGGGCTTGCCCTGATGCACGAGCTCCTTCATTGGGCCTCGGGGGCAAGGCTTCCGATCGTCCTCGTCAATGTGAATCGATCGATGGCAGCGCCCTGGTCCTTGGGAGTCGATCAGAACGACAGTCTCTCTCAACGGGACACGGGATGGATGCAGCTTTACTGCGAGACGGGGCAGGAGGTCCTCGACTCCATCCTGATCGCTTTCCGGCTGGCTGAGGAAACCTATCTCCCGGTCATGGTGGCGATGGATGGTTTTCTTCTCTCTCACTATTTCGAGCCGGTGGATGTGCCCTCTCAGGAGGAGGTGGACAGGTTTCTTCCGAGACGGAAGGCACGGTTTCGGCTCGACCCGAAACATCCGGCCACGTTTGGTGGGGGCGTGAGTTCGGGTGTCCTCTACGACCTTCGGCGAAAGCTGCAGGCGGACATGGAGAAGGCCAAAAAGCACTATAAGAAGTTATGCGCGCGCTTCTCCCGTGCCTTCGGAAGGGCGTATGATCCAGTGGAGACCTTCCAGACTGTGGGAAGCGATCTGACCCTTATCACCTCTGGCACCCTCGCAGGTACCATCAAGGCCTTTCTAAAAGAGAACCGCGAAGGGCCAAGAGTGGGACTTGTGAAGGTTCGTATGTTCAGGCCTTTCCCGGGGGAGGAAATAAGGCGAGTCGTGAAGGGTTTGAAACGGGTCGCGATCCTGGACCGAAATCTCTCTCCGGGCGCGGGGGGGATCTTTTCTCAGGAAATCAAGGCGTCTCTCCTCGGTGTCTCAGGGGCTCCGCCGGTGGTGAGCGTCATCGGTGGCCTCGGAGGCGTGGATATTACGCCCGAGCATCTCGGACGGCTGGCGAAGGACCTGCTCAGCGGAAAAGGGGGGCCGGTCGAAACTCTTTGGATGGAGGCGTAGTCCATGGAATGCCCAAGGCTCGACGAAGAGCTGTTGAGTCCCGGCCATTTCGCCTGTCCCGGATGTGGTGAGACCATTGCCTTTCGTCATGTTCTTCACGCACTGGGACGAAATACTGTTGTCGTGACGAGCGCCGGATGTGGGTCGGTTGTGGATGGTTATTATCCCACGACCGCTTCGAAGCTGCCTTTCTTTCACTGTTCCTTCGGCACAGCCGCCACGACGGCAGCTGGAGTGAAGGCCGGTCTCGAGATGCAGGGGAACCGGAGGACCACGGTCCTTGCCTGGGCCGGAGACGGAGGGACGTTTGATATCGGTCTCCAGTCGCTTTCCGGAGCCGCAGAGCGTAATGAGGACATCCTCTACGTCTGTTACGACAACGAAGCCTACATGAACACCGGGGTTCAGCGGAGCTCCGCGACGCCGAAGGGGACATGGACGACCACAACCCCCAAGGGGGCTCTGGAGGATCGTCCCAAAAAGAATCTGATCGCCATTCTGGCAGCCCACGAGATCCCTTATATTGGGACAGCGACGGTGGCCTATCCGAAGGATCTGGAGGAGAAAGTCCGCAGGGCCAAAAAGATGAAGGGGTTTCGTTTCATTCATATCCTCTCGCCCTGTCCTCCCGGATGGGCCTATCCTCCCGAGAAGACCATCCGCGTCGCCAGGCTGGCGGTCCTTTCGAGGATATTTCCCCTCTTTGAAATCGTAAACGGAAAAGAGACCTCTCTGAGCCCTATGGAAGAGAAGGCGCCGGTGACGGAATACATCCGGACACAGGGGCGTTTCAGAAATTTTACCGAAGAGGACATTGCCGTTCTTCAAGAAAGCGTCGATCGGGCATGGGAAGATCTGGCTGCCAGGTCCAACGGCCGGAAAGGGAAGGGATGATCGAGATCAAGATATCGGGCCGTGGGGGCCAGGGCGTTGTGCTCGCCTCCCAGATCCTGGCGGCGGCCCTTTCCAGAAACGGGATGTGGGTCCAGGCCTTCCCTTCCTTCGGCGCCGAGAGGAGGGGGGCTCCTGTTTCAGCCTTTGTCCGGGCGGATCGGGAGGAGATAACCCTCCGATGCGGCGTCTATCATCCGGATTGGATCATCGTCCTCGACTCCCAGTTGCTCGGGAATCCCGTGATTCTTTCGGGCATCAAGGAAAGCGGATCCATCCTCGTTAATGGAAAGAAGATCCCTGAAGAGTTTCAAAGCACGGGGAGGGGCCGGGTTTTTGCGGTCGATGCTGTTGCCATCGCCCAATCTTTTCATCTCGGGAGCGCTTCGTTCCCGATCGTGAATACAGCCATGGCAGGGGCTTTTGCCAGGGTTTCAGGTTTAATTCCCCTTAAAAGTCTCCTCGAAGCCGTGAGAGAAGCGGTCCCGGTCGAAAAAGAGAGAAACGAGGCAGCAGCCCGGGAAGCCTATGAGCGCGTAGGGGAATGGTAGAAGGAAGTGTTTAAGCACCAAATTCCAAGCACCCATAACCAAATAAATCCCACTACTCAAGATTCTAAAACTCGGCGAGTCTTCCAGGTCATTGGAAATTGGAACTTATTTTGGATTTGTGATTTGGGATTTGGAATTTTTGGTAAATCGTGACCCATATGAGAAGGAAGAATACAAAAACCACTTCGCCCGCTCTCGCCATCTCGACCCAGTCCACTGCCGCCAATCTTACAGGGTCGTGGCGATACGCAAAACCCGTCTTTTTGGAACGAATCGCTCCCTGTCAGGAAGCTTGTCCTGCTGGGGAGGATATCGACACCGTGATGTTTCTTAACAGCCAAGGTCGATTTGTCGAAGCCTATCAGAAGATCAGAGAGGAAAACCCCTTTCCCGGTGTCTGTGGGCGGGTCTGTCTTCATCCGTGCGAAGGCGTCTGCAATCGAAAATTTTTTGATGAAGCGGTTTCAATCCGGGTTTTGGAACGTTTTGTGGCGGACCGGGCGAAAGAGAAAGGGGCCCCGATAGAAACTCCAGGAAGGACATCAGGAAAGAAAATAGGCATTATCGGGAGCGGTCCGGCAGGGCTGTCCTGTGCTTACTTTTCAGCCCTTCTCGGGCACCGGGTGACCGTCTTTGAAGGCGAGGGGAAACCTGGCGGGATGCTTCGATACGCCATTCCGGAGTACCGACTTCCGTCAGATATTCTGGATTGGGAAATCGACCAGGTTCTCGCCCTTGGAATCGATCTCCGAGTGAAGACCCGTTTGGGTCGTGATCTTTCCATGGAGGATCTCAAGGAATATGAGGCCATTTTCACGGCCCCGGGCGCTTCGCAGTCCGATCTTATCCCGGGTATTCGCGACGGGGTTCATGGAGTTCATCAAGCACTCGAATTCCTCCGAGAGACGAAGGAAGGAAATCGACCAACGCTGAAGGGACCCGTCGTTGTCGTGGGCGGGGGAAACACCGCCATCGATGCAGCCCGTGTTGCAGCGCGACTGGGCGGTCAGCCTATTGTCCTCTACAGGAGATCGCGAGAAGAGATGCCCGCTACGGAGGAGGAAATTTTTCAGGCAGAGAAGGAAGGCGTGGTCTTTCACTATCTGACGGCCGTGTACGGGGTTGTCGAAGAAGAAGGCCGCGTGAAGGCCGTCGCATGTATTAAAACAGAACTTGCAGATAAGGACAAAGATGGGCGGAGAGCATTCAAGAACGTGGACGGTGGCAACTTCGAGCTGAAGGCGGGACAAGTCATCTTCGCCGTGGGACAAAGCCCTGACCCTTCGTTCCTCCCGCGCCTCCTCAGGAGGGAAGACGGACTGCTTACCGTCGACAATCTGCTGGAGACTTCAGCGAGAAGGACCTTTGCGGGAGGGGATGCCATTGCTCAGCCGAGGACCGTCGTTCATGCGATTGGATCGGGGAAAAGGGGCGCCATGGCCATCGACCTTTTCCTAAAGAGAGGATCGTCGGAGACGCTTTCCGATATGGCGGTTGGGAGTAAGGGATCCCTCTCCATGGCTGTGTATCGAACTCCGGAGGCTTTTCACGGAAAGTTCATGAAAGAAGTCGTCCCCTATGAGGCGCTGAATCTCTACGATTTTCGAAAATCCGGAAGGATTCGGGTCTCGGGGTTGTCTCGCAGCGAGGCTTTAAAAGGGTTCAGGGAAGTCGAGGGATCTCTCAGCCCGCGTCAAGCCGTTACGTCGGCAAAACGCTGCTTCAACTGCGGCATCTGTTCCTTCTGCTCCAACTGCTACGAATTCTGTCCGGACCTGGCCATCCATCTCAATCAGGCCTCGATGGAGCGCGAGATCGATTACGATCACTGCAAAGGCTGCGGCATCTGCGTCGAAGAATGTCCGAGAGCCGCCATCCGCATGGTCCAGGAATAGGCTGAAGTTCCCGTCCTAAAAGGCTGACCTATTTACCCCGCCAAGTAAGGAGGAGTTCACAATACCCTTTGTCGTCTTCGATCGGGGTTACAAATTCTGCCTTAACATCCTTGGCTCCGGAAATCTCTAACCCCTTCCGGTAGAAACCGATAATGCTCAGGCCTATCAGCCGGTGCTGCTTCGAAAACCCAGTATACTTCAACACTGCTCTGCCGGGGCTCGGCAGGTTAACCTCAATGTCCACCCCCCGGAAATATGTTTGATGAACAACGGAAATACGTTTGAGTAAAAATTCCGGAGACCCAAATTTGACAAACCATTTATAAAGCCCGCTCAACTGCCGCTCTATCACTCGTTCTGACCGATTGATTAGTTCTTGTTCATTCCCGTTCATTGTCACTTTTACATCCATTTCCAGAAACTGAGCAAAGGTATCTAAAGAATACCAACCCAATGGTAAAATGTGCGATCGTTCAAACAGAGTTCGAGTTTGACCCTTCAACTGATCAACGATGTTTTTATATGCTGGGTCCCCGTATCGGTCTTTAATGCTTTTGATCGAGTCGGTCAACACGGTTCCTTTGATTTCCGCCATATTTTTCCCTTTTGAAAGTAGCCTCTGGTACTTATTTGGAATTTCTTCCTGCCTTCAGCACCCAGCGGCTTTAATCTGTTGCGCTACTTCCAGGTGGCCTGGAACTCCGTGAGTGGGTCTCCCGCCGTTAATGACTTCGTAATCTTTATATTAGGCTGTTTGCCTCCACTGATCTCGACGGCGCGTTCCATCCAGCCTACGATGCGAATCTCCAAAACTTGATCCATTTCCGGGAACTTCGTGATCTGCATGATGCCCTGGCCTTTTCGGGACTCTACCACCTTCATCTCACTCGGAGTGTAATACATCGGCAGGATGTTGCCCGCCCGCCGCAGCATGAACTCCGGCGAACCCAGCTTCACGAATATCTTGTATATTCCCTTGAGGCTGTGATCTGCGCTGAACCGGCCTGACTCCCTGGCACCTTTTAGGTCTCCAGCGTAAAAAAGTCCGCATATCTTACGAAGCGGTTCGATTAAAAATTCTTTGAGGGGATACCAAGAACTTGCGAGGACCGAGTTTGGATAAACCTTACGGGCCTCCGGCGTCAGAGCGTTGACCCATCGGTTTAATCCCCCTTCGCCAAAA
>Ga0335084_10002726_pt1 | contig 17078 bp, 16 predicted proteins | sample Lox_Sample_44_FD_206721 | JGI IMG/M metagenome (GOLD analysis project Ga0335084, IMG submission 206721) | Soil microbial communities from Loxahatchee National Wildlife Refuge, Florida, United States - Lox_Sample_4.4 | ecosystem: Environmental > Terrestrial > Soil > Wetlands | place: USA... | reverse complement strand
CTGACCGGCGGCGTCGACGCCAACGCCCTGCAGCGCCCGAAGCGCTTCTTCGGCGCGGCGCGCAACATCGAGGAGGGCGGCAGCCTCACGATCCTCGCCACCGCGCTCATCGACACCGGCTCGAAGATGGACGACGTCATCTACGAGGAGTTCAAGGGCACCGGTAACAGCGAAATCCACCTCGACCGGCGCATCTCCGAGAAGCGGGTGTTCCCGGCGGTCAACATCAACCGCTCCGGCACACGCAAGGAGGAGCTCATCACCGATCAGGGCGAGCTCGCCAAGATGTGGATCCTGCGCAAGCTCCTGCACCCGATGGACGAGCTGGCGGCGATCGAGTTCCTGCTCGACAAGATGAAGGACACCAAGTCCAACAGCGAGTTCTTCGAGGCCATGAAGCGCTGAGGCGCGGCGTGCGGCGCCGGCGCGGCTGCGGGCTCAAGCGGCCGGCCCGCCTGTGCTGCACGTCACGTCGGTGGCCTGCGACGCTGGCACGGCCGCCGCGGGCGTCAGTAAGATCGCCGGCATGCGCCTTGTCCTCACCGCCGCCGCGCTCTGCGTGGCCCTGTATACCGCGCCGGCGGCGGCCGAGCGTGACCCGCAGTCCGGCGCGCCGCTGGCACCGAAAAAGCACCAGAGCGCGAGTCCGATCACCGACCGCTTCGCGGCGCGCGCTTCCTACTACAGCCCCAACCTGCGCACCACGCTGCGCGCCGACCCGGTGAACGCGCCGCCCGGGACCAGCGGCACCACGCTCAATGCCGAGCAGGACCTGGGGCTGCCGGACAAGCTGCACAAGGGGCGGGTGGAATTCATGTTCCGCCTGCGCGAGCGGCACAAGGTGCGCTTCGACTACTTCGAGGCCGACCGCTCCGGCAACCAGCTGCTCGCCAATGACATCGTCTTCAAGGATGTCACCTTCCTCGGCGGCCTGCCGGCGAGCAGCAGCCTCGACTGGAAGCAGTTCAACATCACCTACACCTACTCGTTCGTGCGCAACGAGCGCTTCGAGATCGGCACCGGCTTCGCGGCCTACTTCCTGCAGCTGGATGCGCAGATCACCCAGCCGCAGCCCTTCGCCATCGCGCTGCACGAGGACGTCTCCGGGGCCTCGCCGTTCCCGGCGCTGCCGCTCGACTTCGTCTGGTGCATCTCGCGGCGCTGGTCGGCCACGGCTCACGGGGCGTATCTGCGGGCCACCATCGACGGCACCCACGGCTGGTTTGCCGACCTGCACGAGGACGTGCAGTACCGCTGGAACCCGAACTTCGTCATCGGGCTCGGCTACTCCTCGACCCGCACCTCGCTCAACAAGGAGGGCGGCACCAGCTTCCCCGGCTACTTCAACATGAGCATCAGCGGCTTCGAGGCCTTCCTGCGCCTGAGCTTCTGAAGTCGGCCGCGGGGCTTACGCCCCGCCCGCGGTGATGACGTAGCTGCGCATGAAGCGGTCCGGCATGCGCGTGGCGCGCCCCGAATCCAGGTTGATGCACACGTAATCGACGCGCGCCCGCGCCAGCGTGCTGGCGTCCGCGGCCCGCAGGATCTGGAAGTGCCGGCTGCAGCGCAGGCGCCCGTCGCTCGCGATGATCCAGGTTCCGACCTGCAGCTGCTCGGCGGCGAAGGCGGCGCGCAGGTAGTCGATCTCGAGGCGCTGCGCGGCCATGCCGCGCCGCAGGCGCAGGCATTCCTCCAGCGGCACGCCGAGCGCGGCCGAGTGCGACCAGGCCACCTGGTCGAGCCAGGTGAGGTAGACGGAATTGTTCACGTGGCCGTAGGCATCGATGTCGGCGGCGCGCACCGCGAGCTCGATGACGTGCGGATGCAGGAAGTCCCAGGGGCTCACGGTGCCCGCCGACCCGCCGTGCGTGCGATGGCGCGGTGGCCGATGTCGCGCCGGTACTGCATGCCCGCGAAGTGCACCTGGTCCACGAGCGCATAGGCCTGGTGCTGCGCGGCGGCCACGTCGCTTCCCAGGCCGACGGCGCACAGCACGCGCCCGCCGCTCACCAGCACGCGCGCGCCCTCCAGGCGCGTGCCGGCGTGGAACACCTTGCCCGGCAGCCGCGCCGCTTGCGCCAGGCCCTCGATCTCATCACCGCGGCGCACCGCTTCGGGGTAGCCGTGCGCGGCCAGCACCACGCCGAGGGCGGCGCGCGCGTCCCAGCTTGCCTGCAGGCTCGCGAGCCGCCGGTCGAGGGCCGCTTCACACAGCGGCGTGAGGTCGGACTCAAGCCGCACCAGCAGCGGCTGCGTCTCCGGGTCGCCGAGGCGGCAGTTGAACTCGAGCACATTGGGCGTGCCATCCGCGGCCACCATGATGCCGGCGTACAGGAAGCCGGTGTACGGCATGCCATCCGCCGCCAGCCCGCGGATCGCCGGTTCCATGACCTCGCGCATGATGCGCGCGTGCTGCGCCGGGGTTACGACCGGCGCGGGCGAGTAGGCGCCCATGCCGCCGGTGTTGGGGCCGTGGTCGCCGTCCAGCAGCCGCTTGTGGTCCTGCGAGGAGGCGAGCGGCAGGATGTGCTCACCGTCCGCCATGACGATGAAGCTCGCCTCCTCGCCCTCGAGGAACTCCTCCACCACCACCTGCGTACCGGCGGCGCCGAACTGCCCCGCGAACATGGCCTCGGCCGCGGCCTGCGCCTCGGTGACGCTGGCGGCGATGATCACGCCCTTGCCGGCCGCCAGCCCGCTCGCCTTGACCACGAGCGGCGCGCGCTGCGCGCGCACCCAGGCGGCATCGAAGCTGGCGCGCGTGAAGGTCCGTGAGCGCGCGGTCGGGATGCCATGGCGGGCCAGGAACTCCTTGGTGAAGGCCTTCGAGCCCTCGAGCTGCGCCGGCGCGCGCTGCGGGCCGAAGCAGCGCAGGCCGGCGGCCGCGAAGGCATCGACCACGCCCGCCACCAGCGGCGCCTCGGGGCCGACGATGGTCAGGTCGACCCGCTCGGCCTGCGCCAGGGCGCGCAGCGCGCCGATGTCCTCGGCGCCGACGTCCACGTTGCGCACCTTGGGCTCGCCCGCGGTGCCGGCGTTGCCGGGGGCCACCAGCACTTCGTGCACACGCTGCTCGGCGGCGCACTTCCAGGCGAGCGCGTGCTCGCGGCCGCCGCCGCCGATGATGAGGACCTTCATCAGTGGCGGAAGTGACGCACGCCGGTGAACACCAGCGCCATGTCGTGCTCATCGGCGGCCGCGATCACCTCGGCGTCGCGCATGCTGCCGCCGGGGGAGATGACGGCGCGGATGCCATAGCCGGCGGCGAGGTCGAGGTTGTCGCGGAAGGGGAAGAAGGCATCCGAGGCCATGGCCGCCCCCGCCACGCTCAGCTGCGCATCAGCGGCCTTGAGTGCGGCCAGGCGCGTGGAGTACACGCGGCTCATCTGCCCGGCGCCGACGCCGAGCGTGGCGCGCTCGCGCGCCATGACGATGGCGTTGGACTTGACGAACTTGCACACGCGCCAGGCGAAGCGCAGGTCGACGAGCTCCTCTGCACTCGGCTGACGGCGCGTGGGGACGCTGAGCGCGTCTTCCTCCAGGTCGATGAGGTCGGGCGTCTGCAGCAGCAGGCCGCCGGCGACGCTGCGCAGCTCGAGGGCGCCCGGTGCGCTGCCGCCGCCGAGCTCCCCCAGCTCGAGCACGCGCACGTTGGGGCGCGTCGCCAGCAGCGCCGCCGCCTCGCGGCTGACCGCCGGGGCGGCCAGCACCTCGACGAACTGCCGCTCGATGATGGCCTGGGCGGTGGCGGCATCCAGCGCGCGGTTGCAGGCGATGATGCCGCCGAAGGCGGAAGTGGGATCGGTACGGTAGGCGCGCTCGTAGGCCGCGCGCGGCGTGGCCGCCTCGGCCACGCCGCAGGGATTGGCGTGCTTGACGATGACACAGGCGCAGGCGGCGAACTGGCGCACGCACTCGATGGCGGTGTCCGCATCCGCAATGTTGTTGAAGGACAGCTCCTTGCCCTGCAGCAGGTGCGCAGTGGCGACCGAGGCACCGCGTGCCGCGGGGTCGCGGTAGAAGGCGGCGCGCTGCTGCGGGTTCTCTCCGTAGCGCAGGTCCTGCAGCTTCTCGTACAGCAGCGCCAGGGTGGGCGGGAACTGCGCCGGCGCCGCGTGCTGCTGGCGCGCGGCGAGGTAGGCGGCCACCATCGTGTCGTAGCGCGCCGTGTGCGCGAAGGCCTTGGCCGCCAGGCGCTCGCGCGTGGCGAGCTCGCTCCCGCCCGCGTGCGCCTCGAGCTCGGCCAAGAGTGCCGGGTAGTCCGCCGGGTCGACCACCACCAGCACCGCGGCGTGGTTCTTGGCCGCCGCCCGCAGCATCGCCGGGCCGCCGATGTCGATGTTCTCGATGGCCTCCTCGTAGCTGCAGTCCGCGCGCGCCACGGTGGCGGCGAAGGGGTAGAGGTTGACCACCAGCAGGTCGATGGGGGCGATGCCGTGCGCGGCCATCACTGCCTCGTCGGTGCCACGGCGGCCAAGCAGGCCGCCGTGAATCTTCGGGTGCAGCGTCTTGACGCGGCCGTCCATGATCTCGGGGAAGCCGGTGTGGCGCGCCACCTCGAGGTTGGCGATGCCATTGGCGGACAGCAGCTGCGCGGTGCCGCCGGTAGACAGGATCTCAATGCCGCGCTGCGTGAGCGCGCGGGCCAGCTCGAGCACGCCGGTCTTGTCGGAAACGGACAGCAGCGCGCGGCGCACCGGCAGCGGCATGGGAATCAGGTCCTCCGGCAGCCCGCGCTGTCCGCAGGCGGCGCACGGGCGGCCTCAGAAGCCGCCAAGCCCGAACTGCTTGAGCTTCTTGCGCAGTGTGCCGCGATTGATGCCGAGGATGCCGGCGGCGCGGCTCTGGTTACCCTCGGCGTAGTCGAGTACCACGCGGAACAGCGGCTCCTCCACCTCGCGCAGTACCAGATCGTACAGGTGCGCCGGCCGGTGGCCGTTGAGGCTCGTGAAGTAGTCACTGAGCGCACGCTCGGCGTGGTTGCGCAGCGGCAGATCCCGTCCGTGGACTCTGGCGGCGCCGGCTTCGCGCGTGCGGGTTTTCTTCTTTGCCGTCATGCGACACCCCCTGGGGAGACCCTCATCAGGCCGCCGCGGCGGCCTCGTTCACCCAGTCATCAAAATGCTTCACCGCGCTCGCAAGCTGGACCACCGAGTTGTTCGCGGCCATCAGTTCCCGGCGTGCCTGGATCGGAAACTTGAGCAGTCGCTCGCAATACCAGCCGAGATGCTTGCGCGCGATCCGCACTCCGCTCTCCTCGCCGTAGAACAGATACAGCGCGTCGAGATGTCCGCGAATGATATCACGCACCTCGCCGCGCTGAAGTGGCGGCGGCGCTTTTCGCGCCTGCACGCGGGCGTTGACAGCACCGAAGATCCATGGTGAGCCGTGACTCGCGCGCCCGATCATTACTCCGTCGGCGCCGGTGAAATCAAGTACCTGCTGCGCTTTTTCCGCCGAGGTGACGTCGCCATTTGCAAACACCGGCATGGCGACGCGCGCCTTGATCGCGCGGATCGTGTCGTACTCGGCCGCGCCGGCGTAGAAATCCGCGCGCGTGCGTCCGTGCACGGCGAGCGCCGCCACGCCCGCCGCCTGCGCGATGCATGCAATGTTCACGCCGTTACGGTGCGCGTGATCCCAGCCGGTGCGGATCTTCAGCGTCACCGGCACCGCCACGGCGCGCACCACGGCCTCGAGGATGCGTGCCACCAGCGGCTCATCACTGAGCAGTGCCGAGCCGCAGGCGCGCCCGCACACCTTCTTCGCCGGGCAGCCCATGTTCAGATCGATGATCTGCGCGCCGAGCGCGACGTTGATGCGCGCGGCCTCCGCGAGCGCCTGCGGCTCGGCGCCGGCCAGCTGCACCACGCGCGGCTCGGGCTCGCCCGCATGGTCCATGCGTTGGCGCGACTTGCGCGTATGCCACAGGCGCGTGTCGGCGGTGAGCATCTCGGAGGCTGCCAGTCCCGCACCCAGGCGGCGGCACAGGATGCGGAACGGGCGGTCGGTGACTCCGGCCATGGGCGCGAGCACGACCGTCGAGGGCAGCAGGTAGGGGCCGATCTGCACGCGGGGCTTGCCGGGCGGCGCCTCAGCGCAGCGCCACGTCGTTGGCGCAGGCCACACCGCCACGCGCCGGAAGGCAGGCATCGATCTCAAAGCCGACCGCATCGGCCCCGGGGTCGGCAAACCCCATCTCCGCATCGATGCGCTGCCCGGCGGCGAGGAACGAGGCGGGCGGGATGCTCTGCGGCAGATAAGAATGCGGCGCGACGTCGCGCATGGCGATGCGGTTGCCGTAGCGGTCCTGCAGCGTGACGCGCAGCAGCGGCAGCGGCTGCGGCTCGGGGGCCGCGTTCTTGATGCTGGCACGCACCGTGATGAGCCCGGCGCCGGCCGGGTCCGCCTCCGCCCCGAGCTGGCGCACGTCGTAGGCGCGCAGGTCCCAGCGCGGGAACAGCTTGATGCCGAGGGCGCCGTAGAGCTTGGTCAGTGCGTGGTTGAGGCGGGCGCTGGTGGCCAGCTCGTCGCGGTTGTGATTGAGGATCTGCGCAAGCAGCACCACGAGCGCCAGCGCCGCCGCCAGCGTCCAGCCGTGCGCCTGCAGCCAGGCCCGTGGCGCCGCCTCGCCGGGCGCCTCGGCCTCCTCTGCCTGCGCTGCCCCTTCCTCGGGTGAGGCTGCCGGTGCGGTGGCCCGCTCGGCGGGCGCTGGGCGCACCTCGCGGGCGAGCGGCTCGGGCGGCGCGCTCGCGCGGGGGCGCCGGGCGCTCGCCTGCGCGTCCGGGCGCACATGGGTGCTCTGGTGTGCGACTGCACGCGCCGGACGCGAGGTGGGCGGCGGCGTGCTCGCGGCGCGTCGCACAGGCTCGGGGTCCGGTTCTGGGGCTGCGGCCGGTGGCGGTGGCGCGGAAGCGGGGGTTGCCACGGAACCGGGCGCCGCCGGCGGCGGGCTCTCCGCGGGCTCAAGGTGCAGCATCGCCGCGAAATCCTCGGCGTCGATCTCGACATCCACCCGGGCGGGCGGCGGCGGGGCTGCAGCCGGCGCGGCTTCGGCTGAGGCGATGCGCGCCTTGAAGGAGCCGGTGGCGGCGGTCCAATGCGGATCCGGCGCGGCCTGCACGAACACCGAGTTCACATCCGTGGTGTCGGGGTTGAACTCGAGCGCAGTCTCGCTCTCCTGCGCGTCGCTCGGCGCCTCAGCAGCGGCCGGGGCGGCCGTCTCCTCCGGCACCGCCTCTGCGGCGGGGGCCGGCGCGCTCTCCTGGCTCGCCGCAGGGACCGCCGGGGCGCCGGCCGCAGCGGCCGCGGCGCCGCGCTCCTCGGTGAGCCGGGCGATGGCGTTGAAGACGCTCGAGCAGCGGCCGCAGCGCACGTAGCCCTGCGCGACGCGCAGGTCGGCGGCCGTCACCACCAGGGTCAGGGCGCATTTCGGGCAGACGGTGAACATGGCGCAATGTCAGGGTTCAGGCGCGGCGGCGCGCGCTCAGGGCCACCCAGCCCTCGCGGCTGCCGCACCGATTTACATCAAACCACGGGGCGTAAGCGGCTGTCACCTCCGCGGCCTGCTCCTCGAGGATGCCGCCGAGCACGGCGGTGCCGCCGGCACGCAGCTGCGCGGCGAACTGCGGCGCGAGCGCGCACAGCGTGCCCGAGAGGATGTTGGCCAGCAGCAGGTCGACCCCGGCGGGCAGCGTGCCGGCCGCGGCGTGCACCTCGAGGCGCGCGGCCAGCGCATTGGCGGCAGCATTCTCGCGCGTGGCGAGCAGTGCCTGGGGGTCGATGTCGAAGCAGTGCACGCGCCGGGCCCCGAGCTTGCCGGCCGCGAGCGCGAGCACCCCCGAGCCGCAGCCGTAGTCGATGACCGTGGCATCCTCGGGCGCGTGCGCATCGAGCCAGGTGAGCAGCAGCGCCGTGCTCGCGTGCGTGCCGGTGCCGAAGGCGAGGCCGGGGTCGAGCAGCACCACCGCCGCCTGCGGGTCCTCGACGCGCTCGTGCCGCGGGCACACCCACAGCCGTGTCCCGAAGCGCCGCGCATGAAAGTGGCGCAGCCACTCGCGCTCCCACGCTCGATCGGCCAGGCGCTGCGCGTGGATCTCACGCGCCTCGAGGCCGAGCGCGCTGGCCAGTGCCAGGCGCAAGCCGTCGGCATCGGCGTGCGCCGGGAACAGGGCGGTGAGGCGCGTGTGCGGCCACAGCCGCAGCTCACCGGGCAGCGGCTCGAGCACCGGCTCGTCGGCGGCGTCCGCGAGCGTGACGGCGCTGGCGCCCGCGGCGAAGCAGGCCGCTTCCGCGGTCTGCGCCGCGAGCGCGCCCAGGGGGAAGCTCAGCTCGAGGAAGTCCGGCACCGACTCGCCTTCAGCGCAGCCCGAGTCGTCGCTCCAGGTAGTGGATGTCCGTGCCGCCCTTCTGGAAGGCGGCGTGGTTGCAGATCTCCTGGTGCAGCGCCACGTTGGTCTTGATGCCCTCGATGACCATCTCGGCGAGGGCGTTCTTCATGCGCGCGATGGCTGCCTCGCGCGTGTCGCCGTGCGCGATCAGCTTGCCGATGAGCGAGTCGTAGTAGGGCGGCACGTTGTAGCCGGAGTACACGTGGCTGTCGACGCGGATGCCGGGGCCGCCGGGGGCGTGCCACAGCCGCACCGGGCCGGGGGAGGGCATGAAGGTCTTGGGATCCTCGGCGTTGATGCGGCACTCCATGGCGTGGCCGCGGATCTGCACGTCGCTCTGGTTGTAGGGCAGTCGCTCGCCGGCGGCGATCGACAGCTGCGCCTTCACCAGGTCGATGCCCGTGATCAGCTCGGTCACCGGGTGCTCGACCTGGATGCGCGTGTTCATCTCGATGAAGTAGAACTCCCCGTCCTGGTAGAGGAACTCCATGGTGCCGGCACTGCGGTAGCCGACCGCGCGGCAGGCCTCCACGCAGCGCTCGCCCATGAAGCGCCGCTGGCGCACCGTGATCCCGGGGGCCGGGGCTTCCTCGATCACCTTCTGGTGCCGGCGCTGCATCGAGCAGTCGCGCTCGCCCAGGTGGATGACGTTGCCGTATCCGTCGGCCAGCACCTGGAACTCGATGTGCCGCGGCCGCTCGAGGAATTTCTCCATGTAGACCTGGTCGTTGCCGAAGGCGGCGCGCGCCTCCGCGCGCGTGATGCCGATGGCATTCAGGAGCGAGGCCTCCGCGTGCACCACGCGCATGCCACGGCCGCCGCCGCCGCCGGAGGCCTTGATGATCACCGGGTAGCCGATCTCGCGCGCGATGCGGAGGTTGTCGTTGGCGTCCTCGCCCAGCGGGCCGTCCGAACCGGGCACGCAGGGCACGCCGTGGGCCTTCATTACCTTGATGGCCGAGACCTTGTCGCCCATGGTGCGGATGGTCTCGGCCTTCGGGCCGACGAACACGAAGCCGCTCTTCTCGACGCGCTCGGCAAAGTCGGCGTTCTCGGACAGGAAGCCGTAGCCGGGATGGATGGCGACCGAGTCGGTCACCTCGGCGGCCGAGATGATCGCCGGCATGTTCAGGTAGCTCTGCGAGGAGGGCGGCGGCCCGATGCACACCGACTCATCCGCCAGCAGCACGTGCTTGAGGCTGTAGTCGGCGGTGGAGTGCACGGCGACCGTCTTGATGCCCAGCTCCCGGCAGGCCCGCAGGATGCGCAGCGCAATCTCGCCGCGGTTCGCGATGACGACTTTCTCGAGCATGCGGGTGGCTTATTCGACGACGAACAGGGGCTGGCCGAACTCGACCGGGTCGCCATTGCGGGCCATGACCGAGGCGACGCGCCCGGACTTGTCCGCCTCGATCTGGTTCATCATCTTCATGGCCTCGATGATGCAGAGCACCTGGCCGACCTTGATCTCGTCGCCGATCTCGACGAAGGGCTTGGCTCCCGGGGAGGGCGAGGCATAGAAGGTGCCCACCATCGGGGCGGTGATCACGTGCTCGTTGCTCTTGGGCTTGGCGGCGGCGCTCTCGGCGGCGGCTACCGCGGCCGGACCGGGCACGGCCGCGGCGGGCGCGGCGGCGGCGGGGGCCGCGTGCACGGGCTGTGGGGTCATCTGCGGCACCATGCCGGCGGTGGGCATGCGGCTGATGCGCACCGCCTCTTCGCCCTCCTTGATCTCGATCTCCGCGATGCCGGACTCCTCCAGCAGCTCGATCAGCTTCTTGATTTTGCGAATGTCCATGCCGGGTGAGCCCCCAAGACCAGTAGCGTCAGTGTTCTGATGTGTAACCCGTGAGCCTCAGGACGGGCGCGCGAGGCGCGCCGCGGCGGCGCGGATCGCCGCCTCGTAACCCAGGGCGCCGAGCCCGAGCACCACCCCGACCGCGATATCGGAGAAATAGGAGTGCCGGCGGAACGGCTCGCGCGCCTGCGTGTTGGAAAGGTGCACCTCGATGAAGGGCAGCCCGGTCCCCAGCAGCGCATCGCGCAGCGCGACGCTGGTGTGGGTAAGGCCCCCGGGGTTGACGATGCCGAAGGCCACGCGCTCCTCGCGCGCCCGGTGGATGCGCTCGATGAGTTCGTGCTCCGCGTTACTCTGGTAAGTGAGCAGTTCGTGCCCGAGTTCGCGCGCCACTTCCGCCGCGCGCCGCTCGATGACCTGCAGCGAGTCGGACCCGTAGAGGTCCGGTTCGCGGGTGCCGAGCAGGTTCAGATTCGGGCCGTTCAGCAACAGCAGACGGGCCATGGGCCTCTTCGGTCTCGTTATCGTTCGGGGTCAACAGCAAGCAGCGCGGCGAAAATGTAGCGCAATTCGCGCCCATTGGGCAGCCTCCGGCGCCGAATAGCGCGAATCTCGCTGAAATCGGTCTAAGGCCTGCGGGAGCCCTCGACCCCGGCCCGGGCGGCCGCGAGGGCGGTCATGCCCTGGGCGATCTGCCGGCGGGCGCTGGCGACGTCCAGCCGCCCGAGGTCGAGGTCGATGAGGCGGCCGACGATCATCGCGGCCTCATCCGGGTGCAGCTCCCCGATCTTGAGTGCCACGATCTGCCCCTGCCGGTCGGCGAAGACGGAGAAGGGCAACACCATGTCCATGCCCAGGGCCTCCACCATCTCAAGCCCCCCCTTCTCCCCGAGCAGGATGGGGTAGGCAATCCTTTGGGTCGCGGCATATTGCTGCACAATTGGAGCATGATCGATGGCAATGCCCACAATTTCGAGGCCGTCACGGGCATGTTCGGCCCTGATCCTTTGCAACAGGGGGATCTCACGACGACAGGGCTCGCACCAGGTGGCCCAGAAGTTGACCACCAGCAGGTGCCCCCGGAAGTCGCGCAGGCTCTCCTGGCCCCCCATGAGGCCCGTAAGGGCCATCGCAGGCAGCTCCTGCGGGATGGCCCGCGCGCTCGGGGGCGGGGGCGCGCCCGGGGCGAAGGCCGGGTTCACCGGATAAAGAGGCGTATGGGGGCGCAGCGACCAGTAGGCGAGGAAGCCCCCGAGGCCGCACAGCAGGATCAGCCCCGCGCCGCGCAGGAGGCTGCCGGCGCTTGGCGTGCCGTTCACGTCGTCGGATTGATCGCCGCGCGCGTGCGCGCCGCAAAGGCCTCGGCCTTCATGTAGCCGACAACCCGGTACTGAGAGCGCTCGGTGCCGTCCGGGCTGTAGAAGGCGATCGTGGGCGGTCCGAAGATGCCGAAGCGCTTCAGCAGCGCCTGGTCATCCTCGTTGTTGGCGGTGACATCCGCGCGCAGCAGCACGGTGCCGATCAGCGCCCGCTGCACCCCCGGGTCGGTGAACGTGTAGCGCTCCATCTCCTTGCACGAGGTGCACCACTCGGCCGAGAAGTCCAGCAGCACGCTCTTGCCCTGAGCGCGCGCGCGCGCGACCTCGCGGTCGAGCTCGGCGAGGGAGTGTACGGGACGGAACTGCAGCTCGTGGGCGCGCGCTGCGAAGAGCGGCAGTGGCGCCAGGGGATCGGTGCCCCCGAGCACGGCACCCGTGAGCAGCATCACCCCGTAGAGGGCCGCGAGCGCACCGCCCGTGCGCAACGCGAACTTCGCCACGGAGCGCCCGTGCAGCTGCGAGAACAGCAGCACCGCCAGAGCGAGCGCGGGGATCGCCCACAGCAGCAGCGTCAGGCGCGCGGGCACGATGCGCTCGAGCATCCACACGGCCACCGCGAGCATCATCACGCCGAAGAGCTTCTTCACCAGCTCCATCCACGGACCGGCCTTGGGCAGCAGCTTGCCGGCCGAGGCGCCCACCAGCAGCAGCGGCGTGCCCATCCCGATGCTCATCGCGAAGAGCGCGGCTCCGCCACGCACCAGCTGGCCGGTCTGGCTGATAAAGAGCAGCGCGCCGACGAGCGCCGGACCGACGCACGTGGTGACGATCAGCGCGGACAGGGCTCCCATGACCGCCACCCCGCCGTAGCTGCCGGCGCTCTGGCGGTCGCTGATGCCGGCGAGCCGCGTCTGCAGGGCGACCGGCATCTGCAGCGTGAACAGGCCGAACATCGACAGCGCCAGCGCCACGAACAGCGCCGCGAACAGCGCCAGCACCCACCATTGCTGGAAGAGTGCCTGCACCTGCTTGCCGGCCGCGGCGCAGGCGATGCCGGCGGCCGTGTAGGTCAGGGCCATGCCGAGCACGTAAGCCAGCGAGAGCGAGAAGGCGCGGGCGGTGGTGACCTTGTGGCCGCCGCCGGCGATGATCCCCGAGAGGATCGGCACCATCGGCAGCACGCAGGGGGTGAAGGCGAGGGCGAGGCCGGCGAGGTAGAACAGCCCGATCATGACCAGCGGACTGTCGTTCTTCAGGTGCGCGGCGAACCAGTTCTGGTCGTTCGCATCGCCGGCGACCGCGGCGCCGCTACCGGGCGGGGCAGCACCGGCGCTGCCGCCGCCGCTTAGGCGTACCGTCACGGTCTTGGTCTGCGGCGGGTAGCAAAGCCCCGCGTCCGCGCAGCCCTGGTAGCTCACCTGCAGCGGCAGCTCGAGCGCGCCGGCGGTGGTGCGCGCCACCGGCACGGTGGCGCTGAGCTCGTGGTGGTAGACCTCCTGGCGGCCGAAATACTCATCATTCTTCACCTGGCCGGCAGGCATCTGCGGGGCGCCGAGGTGCACGCCGGCGGCGCTGGTGGAGACCTTGATACGGGCGCGATAGAGGTAGTAGCCGTCGGCGATCTCCCAGTTGAGCCGCACGCCATCGCCCCCGTTGGGCAGCGCGTCGAAGCGGAAGGCCTCATCCACGGGCAGGAAGCTGTCCGACTGGGGGCCCCGCGAGCCCTTCATGATGGAGTCGAGGCTGGCCGCGGCCGGCGGATCGGCAGGAGCGGCCGCGGAGGCAGCCAAGGTAAGCCCGAGGAACAGCCCACCCAGAATATGTCTAAACGCTTTCACGGCCCCACACCTTAACGCAAGAACGGCCAGGTCCAGGCGGGCGTTTATAGCCCAGAGCTTGGATTTAGGGCAGGAACTGCAGTTCATCTTTCGGGGAAGGCGCCGTTCCGGGCCCCGGGGTCTCTCCCGGACACCCTGCGGTTTCTCCAGGACTTGAAATCCCGATTTGGCCCCCTATCATTAGCAGCCGCCACGGGGGAGTGCTAATAGCTACCCGGGCACCAAAACCAGTCTTTTTACCAAGAGCTTTTTAAGGAGCGTTCACCATGAAGATTCGTCCTCTTCATGACCGCGTCATCGTCAAGCGCCTGGAAGAGGAGCGTACCTCCCCGGGTGGCATCGTCATTCCCGACACTGCGGCCGAGAAGCCGATGCAGGGAAAGATCGTAGCGGTCGGCAAGGGAAAGATTCTCGAGGACGGCAGCGTCCGTCCCCTCGATGTCAAGGTCGGCGACAAGATCCTCTTCGGCAAGTACAGCGGGAATGAGGTCAAGGTCGACGGTGAAGAGCTCGTGGTCATGCGTGAAGAGGACGTCATGGCCGTGATCGAAGGCAAGTAACGAGGAATCACGACAATGGCTGCCAAAGAAGTTCGTTTCAGCGATGACGCGCGCGCCCGCATGTTCAGGGGCGTCAACGTGCTCGCTAACGCCGTGAAGGCGACGCTCGGCCCCAAGGGCCGCAATGCCGTGCTCGAGAAGAGCTTCGGCGCCCCCACCGTCACTAAGGACGGTGTCTCGGTGGCGAAGGAGATCGAGCTGAAGGACAAGTTCGAGAACATGGGCGCGCAGATGGTGAAGGAAGTCGCGTCCAACACCTCGGACGAGGCCGGCGACGGCACCACCACCGCCACCGTGCTCGCCCAGGCGATCATCCGCGAGGGCCTCAAGGCCGTCTCCTCGGGCCGCAACCCGATGGACATCAAGCGCGGCATCGACAAGGGTGTCATTGCGGCGGTCGAGGAGCTGAAGAAGCTCTCCAAGCCCTGCAAGGACTCCAAGGCGATCGCGCAGGTCGGCACGATCTCCGCCAACGCGGACGAGTCGATCGGCAAGACCATCGCGGAGGCGATGGAGAAGGTCGGCAAGGAAGGCGTGATCACGGTCGAGGAAGGCTCCGGGCTGCAGAACGAGCTCGAGGTCGTCGAGGGCATGCAGTTCGACCGTGGCTACCTGTCGCCGTACTTCATCAACAACCAGGCCAACCAGACCGCCGAGCTCGAGAAGCCGGTGATCCTGCTGGTCGACAAGAAGATCTCCAACATCCGCGAGCTGCTGCCGCTGCTCGAGGGCGTCGCCAAGTCGGGCCGCCCGCTGCTGGTGATCGCCGAGGACGTCGAGGGCGAGGCGCTCGCCACGCTGGTGGTCAACAACATCCGCGGCATCCTCAAGGTTGCCTCCGTCAAGGCCCCGGGCTTTGGCGATCGCCGCAAGGCCATGCTGCAGGACATCGCCACGCTCACCGGCGGCACCGTGATCTCCGATGAGGTCGGGCTGTCGCTGGAGAAGGCGACCATCAACGACCTGGGCGAGGCCAAGAAGGTCATCGTCGAGAAGGAGAACAGCACCATCATCGACGGCGCTGGCAAGCCCTCCGACATCAAGGCGCGCATCGAGTCGATCCGTCAGCAGGCCGAGGAGGCCACCTCCGACTACGACAAGGAGAAGCTGCAGGAGCGCGTCGCCAAGCTCTCCGGCGGTGTCGCCGTCATCAAGGTCGGTGCTGCCACCGAGATCGAGATGAAGGAGAAGAAGGCGCGCGTCGAGGACGCACTGCACGCCACGCGTGCGGCGGTCGAAGAGGGCGTCGTTCCCGGCGGCGGCGTGGCGCTGATCCGCGCCCAGCGTGCGCTGGACAAGCTCGAGGGTGCCAACGAGGACCAGACGGTCGGCGTGCGCATCCTGTCGCGCTCGATCGAGGAGCCGCTGCGCCAGATCGTCGACAACGCCGGCGAGGACGCGGCCGTGATCCTCAACCGTGTCAAGGAAGGCAAGGGTGCGTTCGGATATAACGCTGCCAAGGCCGAGTTCGGCGACATGCTCGACGCGGGCATCCTGGACCCGACCAAGGTGACGCGCCTGGCGCTGCAGAACGCCGCCTCCGTGGCGGGCCTGCTGCTGACCACGGAGGTCATGGTGGCCGAGGCTCCGAAGGATGAGGAGCACAGCCATGCGGGTCCTCCGGGCGGCATGGGCGGCATGGACATGTAAGCGACGGTAACGGGAACGACCCTCTCTAAAGAGGTATCGATTCCGCATCCGACACTCGATAGGCTTTACATAACAGTTAAGGGTGCGCGGCCGGCCCACAGCCGGCCCGGACCCCGAAAGCCGCGGAACAAGACCCCCTATTCCGCGCAATCCTTACAGGCCCCTTCACCGGGGCCTGTTTTTTTTACGCCGCAGGCGCAGGTCGCGCTGCTGCGACTACTTCCCCGGGCCGCCGGCCGGCGCTATCGTCATAGCATCATGGGGAGAGCTCCTATGGCCATGCTCGGATCACGCCTGCTGGCGGCGTTCGCCGCGGCCGGCTTGCTGCTGCTCGGTGCCTGCGCACGCGAAGACCAGGACCAGATGAGCTGGGCGCGCGCGGCGCTCGAGCGCAATAGCGCGCTCGAGATCGTGGCGGCGGACGAGAAGACGCGCACCTTCACCGTGCGCATGAAGGACAGCGGCCAGATGCGCCTGGTGCGCGCCGACCAGGTCGTGGCCGGCACCGAGCGCGAGACGCCAGCTGCAGCCGCGCCCGTCGCCGCGCCGGCCGATACGCGCGAAGTGAGCGCCGCGAGCGCCACCGCGGCCGAAGCTGCGCCCGCGCCAGCGGCTGCGGCGGCTCCCGCACCGGCCGAAGCCGAAGCCGCCAGCGCAGAACCTGCCGCGCCCGGCGGCCACGTGCTCGAGTCCGGCCCCGGCTACTCGATCGAGGCGGCCACGCCGGCGCGCGCCGCGCTCTCGCAGTCCGGCCCCGGCTACAGCATCAAGCCGGCCGCGCCTGCCGGCCAGGGGAACGCCGCACGCACGCGCCTGCGCGATGCGGGCGTCACCAGTGCCGCCATCGAGCGCCGGCGCGAGCCGATCGTGTGCCAGGGCGCACGGCTGCTGCACATCGACAACCGCAACCTGGAGTTTGATGGCGATGCGGTGAGCGCCCAGGACGGCTGCGAGATCCACATCACCAACAGCCACATCACCGCCACGGGCGTCGGGCTGCTGGTGCGCAACGCCAACGTGCACATCGACAACAGCCTGATCGAGGGAGACGCGGGCTCGATCGACGCCTCCGACGGGGCCCAGGTGTACGCGGCCGACTCACGCTTCCGCGGCCTGAGCCGCCGCCTGGATACGGCGGCCTTCCACGACCTCGGGGGCAACATCTGGAACTGACCCCGCCCGCGGGGATCAGTCCCGAGCTCTCCGGCCATCTGGCGCGCGCCTGCGAGGCGCTGCTCGACAACGCCGACAATGCCGCCGCGCTCGCCGCCGCCCCGGCGCGCGTGCGCGATGCGCTTCCCGGGGTGTTCGCCGCGAGCGACTTCGTGGCGCATTCCTGTGCGCGCGCCCCGCGACTGTTCAGGCAACTGGTGGCCGGCGCTGAGCTCAAGCAGCCCCTGACGCGTGCCGACTACGCGCGGCGTGCCGCCGCCGCGGCCGCCGGCGAAGATGCGGAGTTCGCGGCGCGCCTGCGCCACTGGCGCCGCTACGAGTTCGTGCGTATCGCCTGGCGCGACCTTGCC
>Ga0335084_10002725_pt1 | contig 17079 bp, 16 predicted proteins | sample Lox_Sample_44_FD_206721 | JGI IMG/M metagenome (GOLD analysis project Ga0335084, IMG submission 206721) | Soil microbial communities from Loxahatchee National Wildlife Refuge, Florida, United States - Lox_Sample_4.4 | ecosystem: Environmental > Terrestrial > Soil > Wetlands | place: USA... | reverse complement strand
GCAGTCGACGTGCGCACCGACGAACGACAACCTGATGGAATTGATGGTGCTCGCCGACGCGATCAAGCGCGCATCGGCGAGCCGGATCACCGCGGTGATGCCGTACTTCGGCTATGCGCGGCAGGACCGGCGGCCGCGCTCGGCGCGCGTGCCGATCAGCGCGAAGGTGGTCGCCGACATGCTCGCGGTCGCCGGCGTCAATCGCGTGCTGACGGTTGACCTGCATGCCGACCAAATCCAAGGCTTCTTCAACGTGCCGGTCGACAACGTCTATGCGACGCCGGTGCTGATCGACCACGCGCTCGCGCAGCGCTACCCGAATCCGATCGTCGTGTCGCCGGACGTCGGCGGCGTCGTCCGCGCGCGCGCCGTTGCAAAGCTGATCGACGATACCGATCTCGCGATCATCGACAAGCGCCGGCCGATGCCGAACGAATCGGAAGTCTTGAACGTGATCGGCGACGTCGAAGGGCGCACATGCATCATGATCGACGACATCGTCGACACGGCCGGCACGCTATGCCAGGCGGCCGCGGCGCTGAAGGATCGCGGCGCGCATCAAGTCGTGTCGTACATCACCCACGCAGTGTTGTCGGGGCCGGCGATCGATCGGATCAACGAATCGAAGCTCGACTCGATCTTCGTGACCGATACCATTCCGTTGTCGCCGGCCGCGAAGGCCTGCCGGCGCATCACGCAGTTGAGTCTGGACCGATTGCTGGCCGAGGCGATTCGCCGTGTCAGCAACGAAGAATCGGTCAGCGCAATGTTCAGATGAAGAGAATTCCGATCGATCGGCGCGAACGCGCCGACGATCGTATTGGGGCGCACGGATACCTGGTCGCGGGTCCGAGCGCGTGTTCGAAAATGGCATACCTTTGGAGATCGCCATGGCAGCAAAAATAGAGTTGGTTGCAGAGCCACGAGCCGACGTCGGGAAAGGTGCGAGCCGCCGCCTACGTCGTCACTCGGCCAAGGTTCCGGGCATCGTGTACGGCGGCAGCGAAGCGCCGCTGAACATTTCGTTGGTCGAGAACGATCTGTGGAAAGCGGTGCAGTCCGACACGTTCTTTTCGCAGATCCTGTCGTTGAATCTGGCCGGCGCGCGCGCGCAGGTGCTCGCGCGCGACATGCAGCGGCATCCGGCGACAAACCGCCCGATGCACATCGACTTCCAGCGCATCGTCGCCGGCCAAGAGATCACCGTTGCGATTCCGCTGCACTTCATCAACGAAGAAGAGTGCATCGGCGTGCGCGACGAGAAGGGCCTGATTACGCACCACGTCATCGAAGTCGAGGTCACGTGCTTGCCCGGCGATCTGCCGGAGTCGATCACCGTCGACGTCGGCCCGCTCAAGATCGGCGACATCCTGCATTTGTCGGATCTGAAGCTGCCGCAAGGCGTGGTGCTCGAAGACCTCGAAGGGCTCTCCGACGAAGAGCGCGAGGAGCAGGACGTCGCGGTCGTCAGCGTTCATGCTTCGACGCTCGAAGCCGAGGCCGACGCGCTCGAAGTCGCTGCCGAACCGGTCGTGGTACCGGCCGAAGGCGAAGCGAAGCCCGAGGGCGGCGAGGACGCCGAAGCCGACCAAGGCTGATCGATGGCCGCCATTCGTCTCATCGCGGGCCTCGGCAATCCGGGCCCGCGATACGACGGCACGCCGCACAACGTCGGAGCGGAGTTCGTCGAAACGATGGCGGCGCGATATCGGATCACGCTCGCCGACGAACCGCGTTTCAAGAGCCGGCTCGGCCGCGGCACGATTCACGGCCACGATGTTCGCTTGCTGATTCCGAAGACGTTCATGAATTTGAGCGGCGAAGCGGTCGGCGCCGTCGCGACGTTCTACAAGATCACGCCGCCCGAGATCTTGATCGCTCACGACGAAATGGCGTTCGAACCTGGCGTCATTCGCTTGAAGAAGGGCGGCGGTCACAACGGCCACAACGGCCTGCGTGCCGTCATCGAGGCGTTGGGCAACGACGCGAGCTTCAACCGGTTGCGGATCGGCGTCGGCCACCCGGGCGATCGCGATCGCGTCAGCGGCTATTTGACCGGCGTGAAGATGCGGCCTGACGACCGCGATAAGGTGCACAAGGCGATGCAGTTGTCCGAGGAGTTGATGGGCCTCATCTGCGCCGGCGAACTCGGCAAGGCGATGAACAAGCTGCACACCGCGACGAGCGAGGACGACTGATGGGTTTCAACTGCGGAATCGTCGGGTTGCCGAACGTCGGCAAGTCGACGCTGTTCAACGCATTGACGAAGGCCGGCATCGCGGCCGAGAACTTCCCGTTCTGCACGATCGAGCCGAACACTGGAATCGTGCCGGTGCCGGACCCGCGCCTCGACAAGCTCGCCGCGATCGTGCGGCCGCAGAAGGTGATTCCGACCGCGATGGAATTCGTCGATATCGCCGGGCTCGTCGCCGGTGCCTCGAAAGGCGAAGGTCTCGGCAACCAATTCCTCGCGCACATCCGCGAGACCGACGCGATCGCACACGTCGTGCGCTGCTTCGTCGACCCCAACGTCGTGCACGTGTCGAACCGCGTGTCGCCGCGCGACGACATCGAGGTGATCGACACCGAACTCGCGCTCGCCGACCTCGAAGCCGTCGAGCGCGTGCACGACCGCAATCGCCGCACTGCAAACGCCGGCGACAAGGATGCGAAGTCGTTGATCGCGTTGCTCGACCGCGTGCGCGGTGCATTGAACGAAGGTCGCGGCGTGCGCACGCTGAACCTCGACGCCAACGATTCCGTTCGGCTGCGCGAACTGCACCTCATCACCGCGAAGCCGGTGATGTACATCGCGAACGTCGACGAGCACGGCTTCGAGAACAATCCGCTACTCGACGAGGTGCGCGCGATCGCAAGGGCGCAGGGCGCGGTCGTCGTCGCGATCTGCAACAAACTCGAGGCCGAAATCGTCGAGTTGGACGAAGCGGCGCGCGCCGATTTCCTCGCCGATCTCGGCATGGACGAGCCCGGTCTCAACCGCGTGATCCGCGCAGGCTACGAGCTGTTGCACCTGCACACGTACTTCACCGCCGGGCCGAAGGAAGTGCGCGCGTGGACGATTCCGATCGGCACCAAAGCGCCGCAAGCGGCGCGGGTGATCCACACCGATTTCGAGAAGGGGTTCATTCGCGCAGAAGTGATCGGCTACGACGATTTCGTCCGCTACAACGGCGAGCAAGGCGCGAAGGACGCCGGCAAATGGCGGCTCGAAGGCAAGGACTACGTCGTCGCCGACGGCGACGTGATGCACTTCCGGTTCAACGTTTGAGCGATGCCGGCGGCGTCGGTCACTGCCTTGACACCTCCCGACGCGGTTGACGAAAATTCGCGCCCTTTCATGTCATGTGGCTACGTAGCTCAGCTGGTTAGAGCACAGGATTCATAATCCTGGGGTCGGTGGTTCAAGCCCACCCGTAGCTACCAAACTCTTGGGCACTTACACGTTCGTGTCAGCGCCCGACAACAGAGCAAACACGCCCACGCTCCGCAGCTGCTCTTCGTTTTGACGCAGCCGCTCGCTGCAGATGCGGGATCATCGACCCTAGTGATCCCACCGACGGTCGAACGAGTCGCTCGTGCTCAGTCCGATACGTCCTCGCCACTGGCGAGCAGGTCTGCGAGATAGGCGGCCTCATTCGCTCGCGCACGAGCTTCTTCGCGCGCTCCTGCCGGCCCGCTTCTGGCGACACTCGTTTTGCGCCACAGCTCGGCTCGACGCCTGCAGATTCGAACGCAACGCTCCCGTTCGATCTGCACTTGCTCTGCTACCTTCAATCGAAGCCTCCGCCATCTATGGGCGATTCGAATTTGATGTTTGATGAATCGTTCATCAGAAGTCACGTCACGCCAACGGGGCACCGACGGTTCAATTGGGGCATAGTGAAAAGCTGATGATGGCGGCGCTTGCCGCGTATGCGCCAATGAGCACCAATAGTAGCCGTGGCTGCGTCGAGACTAGTAAACAACCTGCGGGTCCATCCATCGATGAGGCACATGGATGCGAGCGTGGAAGGTGGCGTGGAAACTGTTCGCGACGATATTCGATAGGTTCGGACGTACTTCGAACCCCTATCGACCGATCGATCGTCGAGGTTCTAGGCCATCCCCAACCATCAAGGGGATGCGATGAACTGGGACGAAGTCGGTGCCGTCGGCTGACTGTTCTGCGGTCGGTTTGCGTCGCTGCCACTTTACGGTTGCCGTTCCTCGTCATTCGTTGCCTCGGCAACTACGCGTTTGGTGCCTCTGCCAATATCCTTCGCCGCGTCTCGAGTTCCGTGACCAATCAGTTTCGCCACGTCTCGTGTGGTATGACCCACGGTGCGGCCGGCTTGTTTGACTTCGGCGCACGCTGAAACCAAGGAGCACGTCACGAGCATGAGGATCAGCATCGCTTTGTTCGTTGATTTGCTCATGCAAGTTCCCGAATTCGGCTCAAGCCAATACTATTCGCGAGGCCATGCGCTGAGGTGAACTGGCGCACAGGACCTTGCGGAAAGCATGTTTCAGTATGGCGGGAGCTTCGATTTGGCTGCCGTTTCTGCCGTGACAAAGTCGTCAGGTGCTGAACTTTTCGTGGGCCGCGCGTGCTGTTTTCTGGTTCCCATCGCGTTTGGTGTACTCGCCGTCATGCTCGGCCAGGACGCCAATTGGGACCTTAGAAACTATCACTGGTACAACCCATACGCGTTACTCACCGGTCGCTTCACCTTCGACCTTGCACCTGGTAGCTACTACAACCCCGTGTTGGATGTGCCGCTCTATCTGCTTGCCCAGCACGTACCCGCGCGCGTTTGCGGCTTCCTCCTTGGCGCGGTGCAGGGGCTGAACTTCGTTCCGCTGTACGTCCTCGCGCTAACGATCCTGCCGCAGTGGGCGCGTTGGAAGCACGGTAGCGGTGCTGCAATCGTCGCGAGTCTCGGTGTTCTCGGCGGAGGCGGGCTCGCGCTCATCGGTACGACCTTTTACGACAACGTCGTCAGCATTCTCTTGCTAAGCGGGTTCGCAATCGTCAGCCGCTCAATGCGCAACGATGACGGAGTGACAAATGCAGCCCTTGTATGGGCCGGCGTCCTAACCGGCGCCGCAATCGGCATGAAGCTTCCGACTGCGATCTATGGTGTCGGACTGCTCGTTGCGGTCTTCACCATCGAGGGGCAGATCGTCCAGCGTTTGGGTCGCGCGTTCCGTTCGGGTAGTGCTGCCTTGGTGGCAATGCTTGCCTTCGGCGGTTACTGGGCGTGGTGGCTCTGGTCGACGTTCGGCAACCCCATCTTCCCCTACTTCAACAACGTATTCCGTTCATCGATGGCGCTGTCCGCAACGTATCGCGATGATCGCTTCGTTCCGCACACGTTCCTCGATGCGTTGCTGCTCCCGCTTACGCTCGTTGCTGACCCGACCAAAGTCGGAGAGTGCTATTTCACCGATGTTCGGCTCGCGACGCTGTACGTAGTCTCGCTCGTTGGCGTTGTTTGGATCTTCTTCGGCAAGCGCTGGTCGTCGATCCGCAGACCGGAACCGCTGTCACCCGCGTTACGCTTCGTGCTAGTCGCCGCTGCTTTCTCTTATCTCGCGTGGCTCGCGCTCTTTGGCATCTATCGCTACATCATCACGCTCGAAATGCTGGCGCCTTTGCTGATCGCGGCACTGATCGCGACATGGCCGATCCGTGAGCCGGGAAGGTTAGTGCTCGTAGTGGCTTGCGCATCGATGCTGGCGATCAGCACCCGCCCCGGCTCGTGGGGTCGCGTCGAATGGGGGCAACGATTTGTGGAAGTCGACGTACCGCTGTTACGCGACCCATCACACACGATGGTATTGATGGTGGGGTTCGAGCCGTCGTCGTGGGTCATTCCAAGCTTTCCGAGAGAAGTGCCGTTTGTGCGACTGCAAGGTAATTCACACAGCCCAGCTGATGGCGATGTGGGACTCGCGCGAGAAGCCCGGATGCGGGTAGCCAAGCATCAGGGCTATTTCGAACTGCTGTATGCGCAATCAGAGCAGACTCTCGCAAGAGAAGTGTTGGGACGCTTCGAACTCAGTGCCGACTTCGATTCGTGTAGACCCGTCGGCGGCAACTTGAATTCGGGCTTGCGCCTCTGCCCCGTGCGCCGAGTGACAACGGTACTTTCGATGAGGCGCGGATAAGTGGTGTGTTAGCGATTGTTCTATGGTGTGGACGAATTCCTGCCGATCATCGAGGTGCAGGGCGAAGGACACATCGATTCGACGGCATCCAACCAGCGCGTATGGATGGATAGGGAACCGACATGACTGATCCATTAGCCATCAACGAACCGGCGCGCGCACTGCCGCTGCGCACCGAATGCGACGTTGCCGTGATCGGCGGCGGCCCCGCCGGCATCGCCGCCGCAATTGCCTCGGCGCGCAATGGTGCGGATACCGTCCTGGTCGAGCGCTATGGCGCGCTCGGCGGACTCGCGACCGGCGGTCTGATCATTCTGCTGCTGACGATGGACGACGGCGAAGGACACCAGGTGATCGCCGGTCTCTGTCAGGAGTTCATCGAACGCCTCGATGCGCGCGGGGCAGCCGTGCAGCCAACGACGGCACAATGGGGCAGCGACGATCCTGACCTGGTCGAGCAGTACAGCCGTTGGGGTCTGGTCTGGGGTCGCAGCCCGGCGGTCGTCCGCTATGCGGTCGCTTACGATCCCGAGGAGTTCCGTTTCATCGCCAACGACATGGTGCTCGCATCCGGGGCGCGTTTACTGTTTCACGCGTGGGGAGCGCGGGCGATCATGGACGGCGACTGCATCGCGGCAGTCGCGATCGAATCGAAGTCGGGGCGTGAGGCGGTCAAAGCGCGCATTGTCGTCGATACCACCGGCGACGGCGACGTGTTCGCGTCGGCCGGCGTGCCGTTCGAAGCGGAGCACGTATACCCGTGGTTGTGGTTCCGGATGGCCGGCGTCAAAGACACCGACGCGGCCGTGCGCGCGGCGAAGCACGGCGTGTTCAAGACGCCGCCGGGCGAGGGGCGGATTCTCGCGCCGTGGGGATCGGCAGGGCGAATCGATCGGCAGATCTCGGCGATCGACGTCGCCGACCTGACCCATGCGGAGATCGAGTGCCGGCGCATGGTGATGGAGGAAGCCGATCGGTTGCGTCGCGACGTGCCGGGCTTCGAAGCGGCGTTCGTCACTGATATCGCAAGCCAGCTCGGGATCACCGAGTCGCGACGGATGACCGGTGCACGAACGCTGACGCGCCAAGAAGCGAACGTGCCGCAAGCCGACGTGATCGCGCGCACCGGCAACTGGACCAAGGCCGGCATGCTGTACGACATTCCGTACGGCTGTCTCTATCCGCGCGAAGTCTCGAATTTGCTCGCAGCGGGGCGCTGCATATCGGTCGACCATCGGGTGCACCACTCGACCAAGGAAATTCCGGCGTGTTTCGCCACGGGCGAAGCGGCGGGAACCGCCGCCGCGATGTCGGTACGGTCGGAGATTGCGCCGCGCGCGCTCGACGTGCGCGAACTGCAGCGCCGACTGCTCAACCAGGGGGCGATTCTGGGAATCTGACGGTGAAGTTCTCTGCCAGCAGCAGCCCCGGAAAGTGCGAGCTGCACGCCATCACGTGCGTGATGGCCTCGCGATCGTATTCGTCGCCGGAACGATAGCCGTGGAAGAATTCGTTCAGCGCGCGCACGCGGTCTTCGTGCGCGCCGACGGCCTGCAGCCCGATGCTGACGCCGTAGTTCGTGAACGCGAATTTCGTGCGCACTGCGCCGGGTTCGCGGCAGAAGTACTGGGCGTTGCACCACATACCGTCGAGCGTCGCGAGACAGCGCGCGCGCTGCACCTGCGCCCAGCGTTCGGCCGGAAAAAAATGTGATAGCCACAGCAGCATGCCGATGCCGAGGTCCTGCGTGACGTGCAACCGCGCGTAGGTCGCATCGATCAGCGCCCGCATGTCGGCGATCTCGCGCGCGAGCGCGTTCGGATCGAGCAGCCGATACGAGACGTAGCCGTCGAACGCATCGAGCGCGCCGAACCCGTAACCAGGATACGGCGCCGACAGGTCCTCGCGCATCTTCCACACGACGCCGCGGTGCGGAACGACGAACGCGTCGTGGATCTGCCGTACCAGCGCGACGCCGCGTTGCGTGTATTCGGGCTTGTATCGACCGAGCACCGCAAGCGCAAAGAGCCACATCGCCAGATAGTGAAAATACTGGCCGTCGCGGTCCGCTGCTTCGCCGATGCGGATGCCGCGCGGGCGACCGAGCACGCGCTCGACTTCGGCGACGAGCGTCTCCGCTTGCGCCAGGTATTTCGGCTCGTCGAGGTGACGATACAGCGATACCAGCAGCACGACGCCGAACGCGTCGGTCCACAGGTAGCGCTTTCCGTTCGGCCAGATCCGCTGCGCCTCCATCCAGCGTAGCTTCGCCAGCACGTAGTCGATGTCGGCGAGACCCGCCACCGCTACAGGCCGAACGGATAGGTATCGGGCAATCCCGCGTGCATGTGCGTTTCGAACGGCGTCACCGCATTCGTGCGATCGAACCAGACGTATTCGTCGAACTGCTGCGGCAGGTTCGCCTGGAAGTAGTGACTCGCCAGTTCGCTGTCGGGCCGGTAGATGACGCCGATCGCGCGCTCGAGGCGCGGCTTGCCGAGCGCGCCGATCAGGCGCGCATCGGCGCTGCGCAGCGGCAGCAGGAACCGCGCGCTGTCGGTGGAATGACATAGGTGTTCGTAGCTGTTCGGATGTGACGGCCGGACGATTTTGATCTCCATCGGCGCGTCCCAGTTCGACGCGGCCGCGACCGTGCCGTCGTGCGTGCCGAAGCCGATCGCGTAGACGTTCCTGCCGAAATGTTCGCGGCACAACTGGCCGATGTTGTGTTCGCCGCGCGCCGACATCTCGGTGGCCAGCGCGTTGCCGATGTGCGAGTTGTGCGCCCACACGACGGCTTTCGCGTCGGGGCCGTGGAACGCCAGCAGGTTCTGCAGCGTGTCGTACATGTGGCTGTCGCGCAGGTTCCACGACGCCCGCGAGCCGTAGTACATGGTCCGGTAGTAGCGCTCGGCGCTCGCGACGAGTTGCGCGTTCTGCGTCGCGTCGAGGTAGCGTTCGCCGTCCTTGATCGTGTACTGGTCGCGCTTCTGCAGGATGTCGACCAGCATGCGCACCACGCCGTCTTCGCATTTGCGGAACTGACCGCTCAACGCCGCCTGGCCGTAGCTCGCCGGGTCGCCCTGCCACGGCGTGAGGCAGCCGTAGCGCGTGCGCGCAACCCGGGCGGCCGGCGGGTCGACGTCGTCGAGATACGCGAGCACGGCCTGCACCGACGTGTACAGGCTGTACATGTCGAGGCCGTAGAACGCGGCGCGCCCCTCGAACGGAACGTTGGCGTTGCGGGCATGCAGCCAGTCGACGAACTCGGCGGTTTCGACGTTGCGCCACATCCACGTCGGGAAGCGCGCGAACGCCTGCCACTCGGCAGGCGGATATTGCATGTGGCGCACGTAGTGATCGATGCGGGCCGCATCGGGCCAATCCCCTTCGATAGCGACGAAGCGGAAATTCTTCTGCGTGATCAGCGCCTGTGTGATGCGCGCGCGCATCCGATAGAACTCCGAGGTGCCGTGCGAGGCTTCGCCGATCAGCACGACGCGCGCATCGGCGATGCGGTCGAGCAGGGCGTCGGGCACGAACGCGTCGATGTCCGCGAACGGCTCGCAGCCGGCCCGGATCTGCGCGACCAGTGTGTCGGCGACGGGACGACGCGCGCCGGCGGCCGGTTTACGGGGTGGTTCCGCCGGCAGCGGCGCGCCGTCCTCCCAGCCCTGCGCGCCGATCAGCGGCACGAAGCGCACGTCGGCGAGATCTTCGGATTCGAACGTCTCCGCAGACGTGCGGGTGACGCGCACGAGTTCCTGCGCGCGCGGATCGACGCCGACCGGAATCACCAGCCGTCCGCCGATCTTCAGTTGCTGCTTGAGCGCCTCCGGAACGCTCGGCCCGCCGGCGGCGACGACGATGGCGTCGTACGGCGCGTACTCGAGCCAGCCGAGCGTTCCGTCGCCATGGCGCACGTGCACGTTTGCGTAACCCTGTCGCGCCAGATTCGTTTGCGCCTCGCGAGCGAGTTCCTCGATCGTCTCGACCGTGTACACGTGCTTGGCGATCTGACCGAGCACGGCCGCGGCATATCCGAATCCGGCGCCGATCTCGAGCACCGTCTCGCCGCCCTTCAGGCGCAATGCCTCGGCCATCAGCGCCACGATGTACGGTTGTGAGATCGTCTGGCCGCGCGGCAGTGGTTGCGGCGAATCTTCGTAGGCGAATTCCTCGAGATCCGGCGGCATGAAGTGTTCGCGCGGCACCGTGCGCATTGCGGCGAGCACGCGCACATCGCGCACGCCGCGCGCGGCGATTTGCCGCTCGACCATCTCGTTGCGGAGTCGTTGCGTATCCATGCGCCTTGCCGTTGTCGTCAGCGCGTGTCGTTGCTACGGACGCTGATCTGTTTTGCCTGTGGACCCTCTCGACCTTCCTCTTCGACGAAGACGACCTCGGTGCCCTCGTCGAGCATGTCGAATGCGACGTTGACCAGCGCATTTTCGTGGAAATAGATCTCGCGGTTGTCCTGCGTCAACAGGAACCCGTAACGCTGCGCCGGAAATCGCCGCACTACCCGCGCGACGTGGTGCGGATCGTGTTGTTTGACTGCACCGCGCTCCAATCGCGCGTGCTCCTGCAACTGTCGGCGTGCGGCGTCGAAGGCGTCGCGGATCGCGACGTAGATGTCTTCATGGGCGTGATGCTGTGCCGGGTCGCGGTTCACGTGAATTTCGCGTCCCGGCACCCGGATCTCGATGTGCAGCCGGTACAGCTTGCCTTTGTGGTGATGCGCGTGCGGCGCTTCCACCACGACGCGGCAGCTGATGACGTGGTCATAGAAGAGCTCGAGCTTCGACGCCTTCTCGCGAATGTCGGCTTCGACGGCCGGAGACGGCGGAATGTCGCGCCAGGTGATCTGCAGTGGCAAATCCATCATTCGTCTCCGACGCAATTACCCAAAAGAGACGCTACCACCGTGTCGCGCCCGTCTCGATCAGGAAAAGTTCGTAGGCGCCGGCGCCAATGGGTGCCGACGACCCCAGATCTCCGCTACGGGTTGTCCGGGTCGCTGCCGCCGAACGGTACCCAGACGCCGAATTCGCAGCGCAACATCAGCGTGCCGCTGCAAACGATCGTGCCGGGCGCGAACGATTCGCCGTTGAAGTAACAGACGGCCTTCGCGGACGTTTCGTCCACCGGCGCCGCGTCCAACTCCTCGTCGTCGTCCTCGCCTGCAATCGGGGAGTTCTTCAGTTCGGGGTCCTGGGCCCCGACATTCGCGTGTGCCATGGAATACCTGTGCTGCGTGGAAGGGCGCGCAGTATGGTGGCGCGTCGGCCTGCGCTCAACTCGTTCCGGTCCAATAGGCGCAACCGGACACGCCCGGGCCGATCGATCGACGGACGTCGAGGAATGAGGTCGCTCGACTTCCAAAGGTCGATGCCTCAACGTCGTACCGACGCCTCGAGGCGATGCGCCGAGATGGGTGGTTGGTGAACGAATCGATTTCGAGCAGGACCTGGGTTTGGTCGGACTCGTTCTCGTCCGCGCCCGGGTGGCTCATCGTTGCCCTCGGCGTCCTGTTCGTCGTCACGCTGATGTTGTGGATATTTCTTCCCTTCGCGATATACGGGACCAAGGCGATTTTGCGTGAGCAAAGCGCGCACCTCATGGAGATTCGACGGCAGCTCGAGAAGGTGCTGCTCGAAGTCGAATCAAATCGCCCGAGCGAGGCCGATCAACCGGCGAAGTCCCCGGAGGCTTGATCGAGGCGAGCGGCTCATTTCATTTCGATGGGCCGCCGGCACGCTCGACCACCTCGGTGCACAATGCCGGAGCACGCGAATCGCGGGGCGCACGGCACCGGACGACCTATGCATCTCATCGATGTCAGCGCAGGCAGAGACAACAACTTCAACCTGATTCGGTTTGTGGCCGCGACGGCGGTGTTGTTCTCGCACAGCTTCTCCCTCTCGACGGGCAATCCTGACGCTGAGCCCCTCGCAGCGACGATCGGAACGACCCCGGCGGGGATAGCCGTCGACGTCTTTTTCTTGGCGAGCGGTTTCCTCGTGACTGCGAGCATCGTGAAGAGCCAATCATTGATCGACTACACGTTGGGCCGAGTTCTGCGAATCTTGCCGGGTCTGCTCGTGATGCTGACCCTGACCGTGTTCGGAATGGGCTTGGCGCTGACGACGCTTTCGTGGCAGGACTACCTGCATTCGGGCGGCGTTTACCGCTATTTCGCCAAGTGCGCATCACTGCACATCAAGTACCACCTTCCCGGGGTGTTCGAGGCGAACCCGTACAAGGCGGCCGTCAATGGCTCTTTGTGGACGCTCCCGTACGAAGTCGAGATGTACGCACTGCTTGCCTTGGGTTGGATGTCGTTCGGCGTCATCGGGCGACATCGGGCGAGGGCATTCGCGCTTGCGTGTGTGATCGCAGCCGCTTCATCGGGCGTGTATTTGCTCTATCGCTACGTTCGGACAGGTGAAGAGGACAGACTCCTCTCGCTATTTTTCATGTTCTTTACCGGCGCAACGTACTTCGTCCTGCGGAAGTACATCCGGCTCTCGGCGACGGTGCTGGCGCCGCTATTGATCGTGCTGGTCGCCGCGTGCTTCGTGTCGAGGACGGCGTTCTTCACGATCTATGTGTTCGGCATCTCGTACGTCACGTTCTACCTCGCGTACGTTCCCGGCGGATTCGTTCGACGCTACAACAACGTGTCCGACTTCTCCTACGGAATCTACATATACGCGTTCCCCGTTCAGCAAACGGTCGTTGCCCTTGCGCCGGGGATTTCTCCACTGGCGCTCTTCATGTGGGCCGGGCTCGCTACGCTCGGGTTTGCGATGTTCAGTTGGTTCAGCGTCGAGAGGCCCGCGCTGGATTTGAAGCCTCGATTGGTTCGTCAACTGATGGGGAAGCTTGGTTACGAGCGCAACGGAGCGATCTGGCAACGTCCAACGGGAGCCTGACCCGGTTCAACCTCGCGAACGGCAAGACGCAGCCTCGTCAATCGTCGAATCCGACGAACACGGCCGCTTCGTCCACCGACTTCCGGCGCGACACCACCGCGTTCGCCGGAAACGAATCATCCGGAAACCCCATCGCGACGCAGATCATGATGACCTGATCGTCGGGGATGTTCGCGCACTCGCGCACCACCGGCGATTGCATGATGCCCTGGCTGTTGACCACGCAGCCCAAGCCGCGCGACCAAGCTGCGTTGACGAGCGCGTTCGTCACGGCCCCGCAATCGAACGGTCCGATGTCGCCGCCGTGGATCGAGCGGTCGTACGTCACCACGACCGATACCGGCGCGTCGAATTGGCGGAACCCTCGGAGCACCCAATCCTGACGACCGGCTTTGTCGTCCCACGCGATGCGCATCGCTTCGAACAGCTGAGCGGCGATCTCCTTCTGGCGTTCGCGATGCACGCCCTTGTAGCCACCGTGGCCGCGGATCTCGCGTGAGTCCGGCACACCGGCGAGGTTGCGCTCGGTATTGCCTTTGCGGATCCGGTCGAGCGGCTCCCCGGTTACGACGTAGAAGTGCCACGGCTGCGTGTTCAACGACGATGGCGCGCGGATCGCCATCTCGATGACTTCCTTGATCAGGGTCTTCGGCACCGGGTCCGGCTTGTATCCGCGAATGCTCCGTCGCCCCAACACCACCTCGTCGTACCGCACCATGCACTCCACCGTCTGAAAATCAGCGGCGGATTCCAACAGCGGGTGTGGAGCTATGCAACTGTTAGGTCGCCGCGGAGGCGGCGTTTTCTTGCGGCAGACTCTCGCAGCCGTCGAAGCCCGTCCATTGCCGTGTGTCGAAGTCGTACAACTTGCAGCATGCGATGCATTCGCGAACCGACTTCAACGTCAGCGTTTGGGTGATCTGCCCCGGCACGCGCAGGGCTCGGTTCGCCGCTTCGAGTCGGTACAGCGGGATGCGCGCGTCCATGTGATGTGCCGGGTGTTCCATGATGTTGTTCAGCGCGCGGCCGAGCTTCAGCGGAATTTGCACATACACGGTGTTGCAAGCGTCGCGCGCAGCTTCCCACTCGTCCATGTCTCGATACCAGACGAGTCGCGGATGCGTGTGGTGCAGGTAGATCACTGCGCCCATCAGCGAACCCCACAACAGAAGCGGCAAGAGGAATCCGAACAGTACGAGCGTCGATGCGGGCTGGTGCGTAGCGTGCGCGGCTGCGACGAGTCCGCCGATCCATGCAATCGCGAATGCGAGCACGAGCAACGAGTCGCCGAGAAATGCGGGCCGCGGGTTAGCGATGTGTTTTCGCGTGACGAAGAACAGCTTGCGCCACCAGAGTTCGATCAAATAATACGCGCCGAACCCGAACCCCGACCGATAGAAGCGCTCGAGGTTGCGCCGCCATTTCGGAAGCGCATCGAACTCCACCTTCGAGAGCGGCGCCCACACGTAGTCCTTGCCGCGCAGGTTCGTATAGGCGTGATGGCCCAGGTTGTGCCCGACTTCCCACGTGCTGAACGGCGTCAGCGACGGCATGAACGTCAGTCGTCCGATCCAGCGGTTCGCGTCACGCCGCGTGAACAATGCCTGATGACACGCGTCGTGGCCGAGGACGAACAGACGGGCGATCTGTAGGCCGACCGCGATCGATGCGAGTGCCTTTGCCGTGGCGTTGACGAAAACGACGACGCCGACGACTGCCGCAACGAACAAGCCGACGTCAAGCAAGCACAGCGCTGCCGCTTTGACGTCGGAACTCTCGCGAAAGCGCCGCACGTCTCGGCGATGCGAGACGCGATTCGTCGCGTGCGCGAATTCAGGCGGCGCCCCCATGCAGTGCACCGTGGACTCACTACGTCTCGAGAGCAAGAGTCGCGTGCAGTCATTTTTCTGTCGTGTGAACTGGTTGGGGCTTGCGTCCGGCGCCGCGATGTGAGTGCTACCAATTGCACGCCGACGGCGGCAATTCGGTGCTCAGCTCGTTGCCGGCGCCGTCGGTTTGCCGTTCGTAGCAGTTGCCGTTCGCGTCGCGGAACAAGCGGCGGCCTTGTACGTTCGGCGGCGCCGATTGGGCGCCGTCGTAGTACGACGTCGGACGCGAGCCCGGAAACGCGTTGGTCAACAGCGCGCCGAGCACCAGTCCGCCGACGACGTAGGCCGGCCAGTCCGAATGGTTGTTGTTGTTCTTGTGTTGCGGATACGGGTACGCGTAGTACGGCCGACCCGGCACCGGGTGATACGCCGGACCGTGCCACGAGCCGTGATGGTTGTCGTCGTTGTCGTTGCCGTGCCAGCCGTCGGCGTATGCGGCCGAGTTCATGGCGAGCATCGCAAGCATCAGGGCGGCGGAAATGAAGCGGTTCATATGAACGACTCCGTTGCGAGTTGGAGCCATTCTCGCGGCCCCACCCTGAACGGGATCTGAATCGACGATCGATCGGGTCAACGCCGTGTCGTTCGCACTGCACCTAACGATCGAGCACAGGTGCAAACGACGGTTCCGCGGTACCCTGCAGCGAATCGCCGTGTCCGACAGTTCGTGCATCCACGCCGTCGATTTTGACGTACGTCACACTTCGATCGACGCCCTATTCAGTGCGCGTTCACGCGGTCCGCGTCAACCTAAGCTCGAGTGCTCCGTTCTATGCAGCGGGTGAATCGAAAACGACTTGAGGAAACCGACATGAAGACTCTCGAGTTTGCGGTGGTTCTGGTGCTGGGTGCGGTGACCGCCGTTCCGGCGTTCGCCGACGGCACGACGGCGCAAACGGTGGAAACGCAGCGCGATGTCAACCAACAAGAGCGCATTGAAAACGGTTTGCAGTCCGGCCAATTGACGACGCACGAGGCGGGTCGACTCGAACGCGAAGAAACGCACGTCGATCAGATGGAAGCGCACGCGGCCGCTGACGGTACCGTCACGAAGGCCGAAGCAGCGCACATCAACTCGGCGCAGAACGCGGTCAGCAATAGCATCTACAACCAGAAGCACGATGGGCAGGTCGGCCATCCGGACTCGGCGTCGGCGCAGCGGATGCAACAAGACGTACAGCGCAACGTGAATCAGGAGCAGCGCATCAACCAAGGCGTGAAATCGGGCGAGTTGACGACGCGCGAAGCCGGTCAGCTGCAACGCGGTCAAGCGCACGTCGCGCGCGCCGAAGCGAACGCCGGTGCCAACGGTCACGTCTCGGCCGCCGAGACGCGCCACGCCAATCGCGTTGCGAACCGTCAGAGCAGCCACATCTACAACCAGAAGCACGACGGTCAGGCGCAAAACGAAAAGACCAACTAACGGACCCTTCGGGGTTCGGTTCGTCGACTCGCTCGGGTGGCGAGTCTCCCTCCGGAGTCGAGCGCGCCAGCAACGGCCGCTCGACTCCTTCGTTTCTACCGGTCACTAGACGTTCGGTGAGTCCTACTTTTGGGCCAACGCGATGTGGTCTGTATGATCGCAACAGGCTCCAAGGTCGGGAGGGATTCGGCCGTGGGGTCGTCACCAACTTGGGGGAAACATCATGATCTCGAGATTCTCGCGATTGATCGCGGCGGCGGCGCTGTCGGTGTGCGGCGCGGGCGCCGTTGCCGCCGGACCGGAACTCGGCGGCACCACGTGGAGGCTGATGCAGCTCGGCCCGAACGGTGCGCTCGACGAGGCGCCGGCGACGTTGTCGTTCTCGAAGGACGGCAAGGTCACCGGCAATGGCGGGTGCAATACGTTCGAAGGCACCTATACGGTCTCCGGCATGGTGCTGAAGTTCGGTCCGCTGACGGCCGGCAAAAGGGTGTGCGGCGAAGCGGCGAACAAGCAGGAGGCGAACCTGTTGAAGGCGCTCGAACAAACGCAAACCTTCCAACTCGGCGCGACGCAGTTGTCGATCAATACCAAGATGTGGAACGAGCCGATCTCGTTCGTTCACCCGCAGTAGCGTGTCTCGGCTCGGGCGACGGTC
>Ga0335084_10002724_pt1 | contig 17080 bp, 10 predicted proteins | sample Lox_Sample_44_FD_206721 | JGI IMG/M metagenome (GOLD analysis project Ga0335084, IMG submission 206721) | Soil microbial communities from Loxahatchee National Wildlife Refuge, Florida, United States - Lox_Sample_4.4 | ecosystem: Environmental > Terrestrial > Soil > Wetlands | place: USA... | reverse complement strand
TGCGGTTTCCGGTAGCATTCGTCGTCTCCGCCGCCTGGCCGACTTTTCCTTCGTATGACGAGCGCATTGTTTCAACCGATCCGATTCCGCGGGCTGACGCTGGAAAACCGCATCATGGTGTCCCCCATGTGCCAGTATTCGGCGGTCGACGGCTGCATGACCGACTGGCATCTCGCGCACCTGGGGATGCTCGCCAATTCGGGGGCGGCGCTGCTGTGCTTCGAGATGACCGATGTCGAGCCGATCGGCCGCATCACCCCAGCTTGCTCGGGACTGTATTCGGACGCGAACGAACGAGCACTCGGCCGCGTCGTTGCGCACTGCCGCGAGCACGGCAAGGCTAAACTCGCGATCCAGCTCGCGCACGCGGGCCGCAAGGCATCCGCCGCCCCGCCCTGGGAATCCCGGACAATGCTCAAGCCCGAAGACGGAGGTTGGGAGCCGGTCGCGCCCTCGGCGGTGTCCATGGGTGAGGGCGAACCCTTTCCGCGAGCGCTCACTCTCCAGGAGATCCGGGCGCTGACGGTGAAGTTCGCCGACGCCACGCGCCGCGCCCGGAGGCTCGGGTTCGACGCAATCGAGCTTCACGGGGCGCATGGTTATCTGTTGCATGAGTTCCTGTCGCCGCTTTCCAACCGGCGCGAGGACGAGTACGGGGGATCGCTTGCGAATCGCATGCGCTTCCCGCTGGAGGTCTTTGCCGCGGTTCGCGCCGAGTGGCCGGAGGACAGGCCTCTGGGCGTGCGCGTGTCCTGCACCGATTGGACGGAAGGGGGCTGGGACATCGACCAGACCGTGGCCTTCGCCCGCGAGCTGAAGAAGCTCGGCTGCGACTGGATCGACGCCTCGAGCGGCGGCCTGATGAAGAATCAAGTAATCCCGGTCGCCCCGGGGTACCAAGTGCCCTTTGCCGAACGCGTCCGGCAGGAGGCCGGCATCGCCACCATCGCCGTCGGCTTGATCACCGAGGCAAAGCAGGCCGAAAAGATCGTGGCGGAGCGCAAAGCGGACATGGTCGCCCTGGCGCGCGGTCTTCTATGGGATCCCCGCTGGGGGTGGCATGCAGCACTTGAGCTCGGCGCCACCCCGCAGATCCCAAAGCAGTACCTGCGCTCCCGCCCCGCGGGCCGCTGAAACCGCCCCGCAAATCTCGGGAAAATCCCCTCACGAACTGACCGGAACCGGCCGTAATACTGGCGATACGGGGTCGGGCGCATCCGGACATGCTTGCGCGTGTCAAATCAGCAGCTTGCGCGGCCCAAGTACGAGGTGCTGCATGGAAGCCAGGAAAAGGTCTCCGAAGCCGCGACAGCGCACTGCCGACGACGATGCCAACCGGCGCGCGCATATCGAGCTTCGGCTCGCGATCGAGCATGCCGTAATGCGTGTGCTGGAAGAGTCCAGCAGCATCGCCGAGGCCTCTCAGCAAGTCATCCGCGCGATCTGCGAGGCCCTCGGCTGGGCGTGCGGCGCGCGCTGGGAGCCCGAGAAGGGGACGCAGGCAATCCACTGCGCCGAGACCTGGGGCGTCCGGTCTGCCGGCATCAACGCCTTCCTCGAAGCGACGCGGCGGCAGGCGCCGTCGACGCAACTCGGCGGTTTGAACCGGCGCACGTGGGCCGAACGCAGGCCGATCTGGGTTCAGGACGTCACCAGGGAAGCCACCTTCCGGCGTGCGCCCGAAGCGGCCAAGGCCGGGCTGCGCAGCGCTTTTGCCTTTCCGATCAAGGTCGGAGCCGACGTGATCGGCGTCATGGAATTCTTCAGCCACGAGATTCGCGAGCCCGATTCCGAGCTGCTCGACTGCATGACTTACGTCGGCAGCCAGATCGGGCAATTCCTCCAGCGCAAGCAGGCGGAGGAAGCACTGCGCCGGTTCCGGGTCGCCATGGATAACTCGGCCGACATGATCGTGCTCATTGATCGGAACACGATGCGATTCGTGGATGTGAACAACACCGCGTGCAGGCTGCTCGGATATACCAGGGATGAACTGCTCCAGATGGGACCGCAGGATGTCCTCGACGCGAGCCGTGCGGAGCTGGAGCGGGTCTACGACGAGTTCATCGCGAACCCCTCGCAGACGCACGGCATGCACAGCTACTACCGCACCAAGAACGGTTCTACGTTCCCGTTCGAATCGACTCGGCACGTGCTGCGATCCGGCGAGAGTTACATCATCGCGGCGATATCGCGTGACATCAGCGCGCGCGTCGCGGCCGAGGAGGGGCTGTTGCGGTTTCGCGCGGCCATGGACACCTCGGCGGACATGATCATGCTGGTCGATCGCGCGACCATGCGCTACGTCGACGTGAACGCCACGGCGTGCGAGATGCAGGGCTATACGCGCGAGGAAATGCTCCAGATGGGGCCTCAGGATGTCTCCCCGGTGAGCAGGGAGGTGCTCGAGCGCTCATATGATGAATCGATTGCGAGCGGGGAAACTACACGGTTGCAGAGCCACCATCGCCGTAAAGACGGCACTCAGATCCCGGTCGAAATCGTCCGAAGGGCCGTGCGTACCGGCGAGCGCTGGATCATAGTCGCCATCGTGCGCGACATCAGCGAGCGCAAGCGCGATGAGCGGCTGCTGACACTGGAGCACGCGGTGAACCGCAATCTCGCAGAGGCGGACACGGCCGCGGGAGCGATCAGGGCTGCGATCCGCGCCGTCTGCGAAACCCAGGGCTGGGAATGCGGCCGATACTTTCGTGTCGACGAAAAGGCCGGCGTGCTGCGTTTCAGCGACGGCTGGAGCGTTCCGGGCGCAGGATACGAAGCATTCATCGAGAAATCGCTCGATGTGACCTACACCTCCGGGGTCGGCTTGATAGGTCTGGTGTGGCAGTCGGGACAACCGGTATGGTCCATCGACGCGACCAAAGATGCGCGTGTAGCGCAACCGGCTCTCGCGCGGGATGCCGGCTCGCACGGCGCATTCATTTTTCCGGTCGTGGCGGAAGGAAAGGTAATTGGCGCGCTTGTGTTCTCGAGCCGCAAGGTCCGTGAACCGGATGAACGGCTGCTGCAGGCGGTACGTGTGATCGGCAGCCAGATCGGTCAGGTCCTCAGGCGCATCGAGGCGCAGGAGCGGATGCGCGAGAGCGAAGAACGGTTTCGCAGCCTGACCAAGTTGTCCTCCGACATGTACTGGGAGCAGGATGAGCAGTTTCGCTTTACCGCCATGAGCGGCACGGGATCGCGGCGCGTCAACCTGAAGACCTTCCCGGCGATCGGCAAGAAGCGCTGGGAGCAGAACTACGTCAACATGACGGCGGATCAGTGGGCGCAGCACATCGCGCTCCTCGAGGCGCACCAGGAGTTCCGCGACATGGAGTTGTGCCGGCTGGACGAATCCGGCAACAAGATCTGGATCAGCATCAGCGGAGCGCCGGTGTTCGACGCCTCGGGCACCTTCAGGGGCTACCGGGGCGTAGGCAAGGACATCACCGAGCGCAAACTGGACGAGGAGCGCATCCAGTACCTCGCCAACCACGACGCGTTGACCGACCTGCCCAACCGGCCGCGCTTCACCGATACACTGAGTCTCGCGCTGCAGAACGCGCGCCGCTACAAGCGAAACTTCGCGGTCCTCTTCATCGACCTGGACCGCTTCAAGATCATCAACGACACGCTCGGCCACGAAGCGGGCGACAAACTGCTCAAAGAGGTGGGCATGCGCCTGACGCACACCGTCCGGTCAAGCGACGTCGTCGCGCGCCTGGGCGGTGACGAGTTCGTGGTGCTGGTTCAGGAGGTGGACGAGGCCAAGCAAGTCGAGGTGGTCGCGCGCAAGATCCTGACGGCGGTCATCAAGCCCGTGTTCATCGGCGGCCAGGAATGCAGGGTCACGGCCAGCATAGGCATCTGCATGTATCCCTCCGAGGCACAGGACGAGCAGGCCCTGATGAAGAACGCGGACATTGCCATGTACCGCGCCAAGGAAGAGGGCAAGAACACTTTCAAGTTCTACTCCGAGGAATCCAATGTTCACTCGTTCGAGCGGCTGGCGCTGGAGACGAGCCTGCGCCGAGGACTGGAGCGCAACGAATTCTTCCTGCACTACCAAGCGAAACTCGATCTCCATACCCGGAAAATCACGGGCGTCGAGGCCTTGGTGCGCTGGCGGCACCCCGAACTCGGCATGGTGCCGCCAGGCCAGTTCATCCCACTCGCCGAGGAAACCGGGCTCATCGTGCCAATCGGAAAGTGGGTGCTGCAGACCGCTTGCCATCAGAACGTCGCTTGGCTGCAACAGGGACTGCCACCCTTGCGGATATCGGTCAATTTGTCTGCGCGACAGTTCGCGGACGAAAACCTGCTTGAGGACATCGTCGCCGCACTGAAGGCGAGCGGGATGAGAGCTGAGCTTCTCGAGCTGGAGCTTACTGAAAGCATGGTGATGCAGAATGCCGAGCGCGCCGGCAAGGTGCTGGCCGACATCAAACAGATGGGGGTGCGGCTCGCAATCGACGATTTCGGCGTCGGCTACTCTTCGCTTACGCACCTCAAGCGCTTTCCGATCGACACGCTCAAGGTCGACCGGTCCTTCATCCGCGACATCCCGCAGAACAGCGAAGACAAGGCGATCACCGAGGCGATCATCGCCATGGGTAAGAGCCTCAATCTCACCGTCGTCGCCGAGGGCGTAGAGACGCTGGATCAGCAGACCTTCCTGCACGAGCACAACTGCGACGAGATGCAGGGCTTCTTCTTCAGCAGGCCCATTCCGAGCGACGAGTTCGCGGAGCTACTGCGGCAGCGCGTGAAATCGTCCTAAGAAGCGGACACCCTGACGCCGGCGTCCGGGACTCGGATTAGAGCAGAAACCGGGGACAGACCCCCATTTCCCAGCTACGACCAACGCGCGTCACACGGCGGCAAGGGGAAATAGGGGTCTGTCCCCGGTTTTCCTCAGGCGTTCTCGGTGTGCGCGGGCGCTGCTTCGGCTTCCGCGGCGGGCGTGCCCTCCTCGAAGAGCTGCGCGGGCGGCACGTTCTTGCGCGCGCTGTGGTAGGCCATACCGGTGCCCGCCGGAATGAGCCTTCCGACGATGACGTTCTCCTTCAGTCCGCGCAGGTCGTCCTTCTTGCCCATGATCGCGGCTTCGGTAAGGACGCGGGTGGTCTCCTGGAACGAGGCCGCCGAGATGAACGAATCGGTCGACAGCGACGCCTTGGTGATCCCGAGCAGCATGTAGCTGTACGTCGCCGGCTTCTTGCCCTCGCCCTGGACCTTCTCGTTCTCCTCGAGCACGTCCGCGCGCTCGACCTGCTCGCCGGGAATGAAGCGGGTCTCGCCCGGATCCTCGACCTGCACCCGGCGCAGCATCTGCCGTACGATCACCTCGATGTGCTTGTCGTTGATGCGCACGCCCTGAAGGCGGTACACGTCCTGCACCTCGTCGGTGATGTAGCGCGCCAGCGCCTCGACCCCCTGCAGCCGCAGGATGTCGTGCGGGTCGGCCGGGCCGTCGACGATGAACTCGCCCTTGTTGACGACCTGGCCGTCGTGCGCCATCACGTGCTTGTCCTTCGGGATCAGGTACTCGTGCGAAACGCCCTCGAGATCGGTAATGACCAGGCGCTGCTTGCCCTTTGTGTCCTTGCCGAACGACACCGTTCCCGTGATCTCGGCAAGCAGTCCCGCATCCTTCGGGCTGCGCGCCTCGAACAGCTCGGCCACACGCGGAAGGCCGCCCGTGATGTCGCGGGTCTTCGAGGTTTCCTGCGGAACGCGCGCGAGCACCTCGCCCACCTGCACCTGCTGCCCGTCCTTCACCGTGATGAGCGAGCCCACCTGGAAGGTGATGGTGATCGGGTGGTCGGTGCCGGCAATCTTGATCTCCTCGCCGGCCTCGTTCAGGAGCTTCACCTGCGGGCGCAGGCCCTTGCCGGCGGCCGCGCGGCGCTTGGGATCGATGACGACCAGGGTCGACAGCCCCGTGACCTCGTCGATCTGCTTGGCAACGGTGACGCCCTCCTCGATGTGCTCGAAGCGCACCAGGCCGCCGTACTCGGTGATGATCGGACGCGTATGCGGATCCCAGGTGCCGAGCGTCTGCCCGGCCTTGACTGGCTTGCCGTCGGAGGCCAGCAGCGTCGCGCCGTAGGGCACCTTGTGGCGCTCGCGCTCGCGGCCGTTGTCGTCGGTGACCAGAACCTCCCCGGTCCGCGAGATCACGACTTTCTCGCCCTTGGGGTTGGTCACGTACCGGATCTGCGGCGTAAAACGCACCGTTCCGTTCGACTTCGCCTCGACCTGGTTCGCCACCGCGGCGCGCGAAGCCGCGCCGCCGATGTGGAAGGTCCGCATGGTGAGCTGCGTGCCCGGCTCGCCGATCGACTGCGCCGCGATCACGCCGATCGCCTCGCCGACATTGACCGAGGAGCCCCGCGCGAGATCGCGCCCGTAGCAGGCCGCGCACAGGCCCCAGCGAGTGTCGCAGGTGAGCGGCGTGCGCACCTTGATCTCATCGATGCCGAGGGACTCGATCGTATCGACCTCATCCTCGTTGAGCAGCGTTCCGGCGTTGTAGAGCACTTCCTGTGTTTCCGGATGCAGCACGTCCGAAGCGGTCACCCGGCCGAGAATGCGTTCCCTCAGGGCCTCGACCACCTCTCCGCCCTCGACCAGCGCCTTCATCGCCACGCCGTTCGTGGTCTTGCAGTCGTCCTCGGTGACCACGAGGTCCTGGGTGACGTCGACGAGTCTGCGCGTCAAGTAACCCGAGTTCGCGGTCTTCAGGGCCGTGTCGGCGAGACCCTTGCGGGCGCCGTGCGTCGAGATGAAGTACTGCAGCACGTTCAGGCCTTCGCGGAAGTTCGCCGTGATCGGTGTCTCGATGATCGAGCCGTCGGGCTTGGCCATCAGGCCGCGCATTCCCGCGAGCTGCCGGATCTGTGCAGCTGAGCCGCGCGCCCCGGAGTCGGCCATCATGTAGATCGAGTTGAACGACTCCTGCTTGACGCGCTGGCCCTTGCGGTCGGTCACATCCTCGGTGGACAGCTGGTCCATCATCGCCTTGCCGACCTGATCGCCGGCGCGGCCCCAGATGTCGACCACCTTGTTGTAGCGTTCGCCGACCGTCACCAGGCCCGAGGTGTACTGCGACTCGATCTCCTTCACCTCGCCCTCGGCGGCCGTGATGAGGTCGTGCTTCTGCGTCGGAACCAGCATGTCGTCGACGCAAATCGATATGCCGGCACGGGTGGCGAAGGTGAAGCCCGCCTGCATCAGCTTGTCGGCGAAAATCACCGTTTCGCGCAGCCCGCAGCGGCGGAAAGACGCGTTGATGAGCTTGGAGATCTCCTTCTTCTTCAGCGCCTTGTTGATCAGATCGTAGGGCAGCCCGACCGGCAGGATCTCGGAAAGGAGAGCGCGGCCGACCGTGGTGCGATGGCGCACCAGCTTTTCGATCTTCTCCCCGTTCGCGCCGTATTCGGCCTCGCGGATTCGCACCGTGATGCCCGCGTGCAGCTCGATCTTGCCCGAGTCGTACGCACGTGCCACTTCGGACACGTCGGCAAACACCATGGATTCGCCCGGCGCGTTGATGCGCTCGCGCGTGGCGTAGTAGAGGCCGAGCACGATGTCCTGCGAAGGCACGATGATCGGGTCGCCGTTCGCGGGCGACAGGATGTTGTTCGAGGCGAGCATCAGCGTCCTCGCCTCCATCTGCGCTTCGAGCGACAGCGGCACGTGCACGGCCATCTGGTCGCCGTCGAAGTCGGCGTTGAACGCCGCGCAAACCAGAGGATGCAGCTGGATCGCCTTGCCCTCGATGAGCACCGGCTCGAACGCCTGGATCCCGAGGCGGTGTAGCGTCGGGGCGCGGTTCAGCATCACCGGGTGCTCGCGGATCACTTCCTCGAGGATGTCCCACACCACCGGGGTCTCCGCCTCGACCTCGCGTTTGGCGGCCTTGATGGTCGTCGCGATGCCCTGCATCTCCAGCTTGTTGAAGATGAACGGCTTGAAAAGCTCCAGCGCCATCTTCTTCGGCAGGCCGCACTGGTGGAGCTTGAGCTGCGGACCGACCACGATGACCGAACGGCCCGAGTAGTCGACACGCTTGCCGAGCAGGTTCTGGCGGAAGCGTCCGCCCTTGCCCTTGATCATGTCGGCCAGCGATTTCAGCGGGCGCTTGTTCGCGCCGGTCATCGCCTTGCCACGGCGGCCGTTGTCGAGCAGCGAGTCGACGGCCTCCTGAAGCATGCGCTTCTCGTTCCTGACGATGATTTCGGGCGCCTTGAGCTCGAGAAGACGCTTCAAGCGGTTGTTGCGGTTGATCACCCGGCGATACAGGTCGTTCAGGTCGGAGGTCGCGAAGCGGCCGCCGTCCAGCGGAACCAGGGGGCGCAGCTCGGGCGGAAGCACCGGCAGAACTTCCATGATCATCCAGTCGGGCTTGATGCCCGACTTCTGGAAGCCCTCGAGCACCTTGAGGCGCTTGGCGAGCTTCTTGATCTTGGTGTCCGAGCCCGTGGCTTCCAGCTCCTTGCGAAGGGTCTCGATCTGCTCGGTGAGGTTGATTGCGCGCAGCAGCTCGCGGATGCCCTCGGCTCCCATGCTGGCGGAGAAATCGTCGCCGTGCTCCTCGATCTTCGCGAGGTAATCCTCTTCGGACAGGAGCTTTGCACGCTTGATCTTCTCGTCGTTGACCATGCCGGCGTCGGTGACGACGTAGGCCTCGAAGTAGAGCACGCGCTCGATGTCGCGCAGCGTCATGTCGAGCACCAGGCCCAGGCGGCTGGGCAGGCTCTTCAGGAACCAGATATGGGCCACGGGACTGGCGAGCTCGATGTGGCCCATGCGCTCGCGGCGCACCTTGGCCAGCGTCACTTCCACGCCGCACTTCTCGCAGATCACGCCGCGGTGTTTCAGGCGCTTGTACTTGCCGCACAGGCACTCGTAGTCCTTGATCGGCCCGAAGATCTTGGCGCAGAACAGACCATCCCTCTCCGGTTTGAAGGTGCGGTAGTTGATGGTCTCGGGTTTCTTCACCTCGCCGTAGGACCACGAGCGGATCTTCTCGGGCGATGCGATCCCGATCTTGATCGCGTCGAACTCTTCTTCCTGCGTGACCTGCTTGAACAAATCGAGCAGCGCTTTCATCTCATACTCCTGTTCCAGATTCTTCAGCGACACTCGGCGAAAAACGCCGAGCGTCGAACGTGTTCAGAAGCGTTCCAGGTCGATATCGATACCGAGCGAGCGAATCTCCTTCACCAGCACGTTGAACGACTCGGGCATTCCGGCGTCGATCTTGTGATCGCCCTTGACGATGTTCTCGTACACCTTGGTGCGGCCGTTGATGTCGTCGGACTTGACCGTGAGCATTTCCTGCAGCGTGTACGAAGCTCCATAGGCCTCGAGCGCCCAGACTTCCATCTCGCCGAAGCGCTGCCCGCCGAACTGCGCCTTGCCGCCGAGCGGCTGCTGCGTGACCAGCGAGTAGGGCCCGGTCGAGCGCGCGTGCATCTTGTCGTCCACCAGGTGGTGGAGCTTCAGCATGTGCATGAAGCCCACGGTCACCTGGCGGTCGAAGGGATCGCCAGTGCGCCCGTCGAACAGGGTCACCTGCCCGGTGCGCGGCAGGCCCGCCGCGTCGAGCATGTCCTTGATCTCGCCCTCGGAAGCGCCGTCGAACACCGGCGTCGCGAACGGCACGCCCTCCTTCAGGTTCGCGGCGAGGGTCATCACGTCGTCGTCGGAAAGCCCGCTGATGTCCTCGGGCTTGCCGCCTTGGCCGTAGATGCGCGTCAGGAACTTGCGCATCTCAGCGGCCTTGGCCTGCGCTTTGAGCATCTCGCCGATCTTCAGCCCGATGCCCTTGGCCGCCCAGCCGAGGTGGGTCTCGAGAATCTGGCCCACGTTCATGCGCGAGGGCACGCCCAGGGGATTGAGCACCAGATCGACCGGGGTCCCGTCGGCCATGCACGGCATGTCCTCGACCGGCACGATCTTCGAGATCACGCCCTTGTTCCCGTGGCGTCCCGCCATCTTGTCGCCGGGCTGCAGGCGCCGCTTCACCGCCACGTAGACCTTCACCATCTTTTGCACGCCGGGCGGCAGCTCGTCACCCTGCGTGAGCTTCTTCTTCTTCGCCTCGAAGGCCGCGTCGAATCTCACGCGGGTCTGCGCGAGGCTCTCCTTGAGGGCCTCCATCTGTTGTGCGGACTCCTCGTTCGCCAGGCTGATCTCGAACCAGTCGTGGCGCTCGACCGTGTCCAGGTAGGCCTTCGCGATCTTGGTGCCCTTTACCAGCTTCTTCGGGCCCTTGTTCGCCGTCTTGCCGATGAGCAGGCGCTCGATGCGCTCGAAGGCGTCGGTCTCGACGATGCGCATCTGGTCGGCGAGGTCCTTCTTGTAGCGCTTCAGCTCCTCGTCGATGATCTGGGCCGCGCGTTTGTCGCGCTCGATGCCCTCGCGCGTGAACACCTGCACGTCGATCACGGTCCCGGAGATGCCCGACGGGACCCGCAGCGAGGTGTCCTTCACGTCGGAGGCCTTTTCGCCGAAGATCGCGCGCAGCAGCTTCTCCTCGGGGGTAAGCTGGGTCTCGCCTTTGGGCGTCACCTTGCCCACCAGCACGTCGCCCGCCTCGACTTCCGCACCTATGTATACGATACCGGACTCGTCAAGCCTGGCGAGCTGCGCCTCGGAGAGGTTGGAGATGTCCCGGGTGATTTCCTCGGGCCCGAGCTTGGTGTCGCGCGCGACCACCGTCAACTCCTCGATGTGGATCGAGGTGTAGCGATCGTCGGCGACCACGCGCTCGGAGATCAGGATCGAGTCTTCGAAATTGAAGCCGTTCCAGGGCATGAACGCGACCAGCATGTTCTGTCCCAGGGCGAGCTCGCCCATGTCGGTCGAGGCGCCGTCGGCGACGACGTCGCGCTTGGCGATGCGCTCGCCGGGCTTCACCAGGGGCGTCTGATTGATGTTGGTGTTCTGGTTGGAACGCGTGTACTTCACCAGGTTGTAGATGTCGACACCGACGTCGCCGGGGACGGTTTCGTCGTCGTTGACCCTGACCACGATGCGGCTGGCATCGACGTAGTCGACCACGCCGCCGCGCAGCGCCTGCACCGCGGTGCCCGAGTCCACCGCTACCGTGCGCTCGATGCCCGTGCCGACGAGCGGCTTCTCCGGCCGCAGGCAGGGTACCGCCTGGCGCTGCATGTTCGAGCCCATGAGAGCGCGGTTCGCGTCGTCGTGCTCGAGGAACGGAATCAGCGACGCCGCCACGGAGACGATCTGCGAGGGCGCCACGTCCATGTACTGGACGCGGTCCGCAGTCGCCAGAGTGAACTCGTTTTTGAAGCGGCAGGACACCAGGCCGTCGACGAGCTTGCCGTTCTTGTCGACCTGCGCGTTTGCCTGGGCGATGACGAAGTTGCCTTCCTCGATCGCGGAAAGGAAATCGATGTCGCTGGTCACCTTGCCGTTGTTCACCTTGCGGTAAGGTGTCTCGAGGAAGCCGTACTCGTTGGTGCGCGCGTACAGCGCGAGCGAGTTGATCAGGCCGATGTTCGGGCCTTCCGGGGTCTCGATCGGGCAGACGCGGCCGTAGTGCGTCGGATGCACGTCGCGCACTTCAAATCCCGCTCTTTCCCTGGTCAGGCCGCCCGGTCCCAGCGCCGAGACGCGCCGCTTGTGGGTGATTTCCGACAAGGGGTTGGTCTGGTCCATGAACTGCGACAGCTGGCTCGAGCCGAAGAATTCCTTGATCGCCGCCGAGATCGGCTTGGCGTTGATCAGGTCGTGGGGCATCAGGTTCTCGGACTCCGCCTGCGACAGGCGCTCCTTCACCGCGCGCTCGACGCGCACCAGCCCCGCGCGGAACTGGTTCTCCGCCAGCTCGCCCACCGAGCGTACCCGGCGGTTGCCCAAGTGGTCGATATCGTCGATCTCGCCGCGGCCATTGCGCAGCTCGACCAGGATGCCCACCACCGCGAGGATGTCGTCGTTGGAGAGCGTACCTTCGCCCAGCGCTTCCTTCGCTCCCGTGCGGGCATAGAAGCGGCGCAGCCAGGCCGGCGCCTTGTCCTCGATCTTCTCCGGATACGCCCGGCGGTTGAACTTCATGCGGCCGACCGCCGAGAGGTCGTAGCGGTCTTCCGAATAGAACAGGCCGTTGAACAGCGTTTCGACCGCGTCCTCGGTGGGCGGCTCCCCCGGACGCATCATGCGGTAGATGGCGACACGGGCCGCGCTCTGATCGGCGGTCTCGTCGATCTTCAGGGTCTGCGAAATGTAGGCTCCCTGGTCGAGGTCGTTGGTGTAAACGGTCTTGATCGAGTCGACGCCGGCTTCGGCCAGTTTTGCGACAAGAGTATCGGTGATTTCCTCGTTGGCGTTCGCCAGGATCTCGCCGGTTTCCTTGTTGACGACGTTGTGCGCCAGCGCCCGTCCGAGGAGAAACTCGTTGGGCACGGCCATGCGCTTCATCCCGGCCGCCTCCAGATCGCGGATGTGCTTGCCGGTGATGCGCTTGTCCTTCTGCACGATCGTCTTGCCCGCCTTGTCGACGAAGTCGAAGCGCGCCACCTCGCCGCGCAGGCGCTCGGGCACCAGCTCGAACTGGATGCCGGTCTTCGAGAGGTGAAAAGTGTCGAAGTCGTAGAACGCTTCGAGGATCTGCTCGGGGGTCATGCCGATCGCCTTGAGCAGGATCGTCACCGGCATCTTGCGTCGGCGGTCGACGCGGAAGTAGAGGTAGTCCTTGGGGTCGTACTCGAAGTCGAGCCACGATCCGCGATACGGGATGATGCGCGCCGAGAACAGCAGCTTGCCCGAGGAGTGCGTCTTGCCGCGGTCGTGCTCGAAGAACACGCCGGGCGAGCGATGCAGCTGGCTGACGATCACGCGCTCGGTGCCGTTGATGATGAACGAGCCGGTGGTGGTCATGAGCGGAATCTCGCCCATGTAGACTTCCTGCTCCTTGACCTCCTTGACGGTCGGCTTGGAGGCCTCCTTGTCCATGATGGTGAGGCGCACCTTGGCGCGCAGGGGCGACGCGAAGGTCAACCCGCGCTGCTGGCACTCCTTGACGTCGAAGGGCGGCTCGCCCAGCTGATAGGTCACGAACTCCAGCCGCGCGTTGCCCGAGTGGCTCGAGATCGGGAAGATCGAGGTGAACGCGGCCTGCAGGCCCTCGTTCTTGCGCCTCTCCGGGGCGATCGCCGCCTGGAGGAAGGCCGTATAGGACTCGAGCTGGGTGGCCAGAAGAAACGGCACGTTGAGCACGCTCGCGCGCTTGGCGAAGCTCTTGCGGATGCGCTTCTTCTCGGTCGAGGAATAGGTAACGGCAGTGGTCATGGACACTCCAGTTCGAAGCCAGAGGACAGGTGACAGCGGGCGAACCCGAAGGTTCGGCCCGCTCTCGCCCGCACTTTCAAACCCGTCTCAAGGACGGGCAACTCCTGAATCACTTACTTGTATTCCGCCTTGGCGCCGGCGTCGATCAGCTTCTTCACGATCGCCTCCGCGTCAGCCTTGGATATGCCTTCCTTCACGGGCTTGGGTGCCCCGTCCACCAGGTCCTTCGCCTCCTTCAGTCCCAGGCCGGTGACTTCGCGTACCGCCTTGATGACGTTGACCTTGTTCTCGCCGAACGCGGTGAGCGTCACGGTGAACTCGGTCTTCTCCTCCGCTGCCGCGGCGCCCGCACCGCCGCCGCCCGCGGGGGCGGCCACCGCGACCGCGGTGGCCGCGGCGGAAACGCCGAACTTGTCTTCCAGGTCCTTGATCAGCTGCGACAGCTCCAACACGGACATGTTGGAAATCGCATCCAGAATTTCTGCTTTTGCTACGGACATTTCGTTTTCTCCTGATTCAACATTCGTTCCGGTACGGAAGCGCCTACTGGACGCCCGCCGCCTGCCGCTTGTCGCGAACCGCGGCGAGGGTGCGCACAAAGCGCGACGGCACCTCGTTCAGCGTCCGGGCAAACTTGGCGATCGGAGCCTGCATCGTCCCCAGCAGCTTCGCGAGCAGCTCCTCGCGCGAGGGCAGCGATGCAAGCGCCGTGACTTCCTTCGGGGAAATCACCGCGTTCTCCATCGCGCCCGCACGGATGACGAGCTTCTCGTTCGCTTTGGCGAACTCGTTGAGCACCTTGGCGGTCGCCACCGCGTCGGGCGAGATGCCGTACACGAGCGGTCCCTTCATGTGCTGGGACAGCCCGGCGAACGGCGTGCCTTCGACGGCGCGGCGCGCAAGGGTGTTCTTGAGGACGCGCAGGTACACGCCCGACTTGCGCGCTTTCGCGCGCAGCTCGGTCATGCGGCCCACTTCCAGACCACGGTACTCTGCGACGACCACCGCCTTCGCCTTCGCCAGCTGCGCGGAGATTTCGGCGACTACCGCCTTCTTCTTGTCAAGATCGAGACCCAAGGTCTACCTCCATTTGTCAAAGCCGCGGGTCAAAGTGACCTGCGGCGCCCACGGCGACCTTGCATTCAGGCATGACCTGTATCTGGGGTTCGCCATCTGCGTAGGACGGAAGGATGTCGTGCATGTCTCCCGCCGATTAAACCTCTCGGTTCCTACGGTCTTTGATAACCCATCGCGCGCCGTGCCGGCCGCGCGTTGGCCCAAAGTCCTGCTCCCGGCTGCTCTGCGGGGAGTTCCTGTATTCGTCAATGCTGCGCGCCTCCGCCTGCGCCCAGGCTTCCCACATCCACCCGCACGCCCGGCCCCATGGTCGAGGACACGGATACCTTGCGCAGATAGATGCCCTTCACATTGGAGGGCTTCGACTTGTTCACCGCGTCGACCAGCGCCACCAGGTTGTCGCGCAGCTGTTCGGGCGTAAACGAGGCGCGCCCGATCGAGCACTGGACGATGCCCGCCTTGTCGGCGCGGTACTGGACCTGGCCGGCGCGCGCGTTCTTGACCGCCGCCGCAACGTCCGGCGTCACCGTCCCCACCTTGGGGTTGGGCATCAGGCCGCGCGGTCCAAGGATCTGGCCGAGTTGGCCGACCACGCGCATCGTGTCCGGGCTCGCGATCACGACATCGAAGTCGAGCTTCCCCGCCTTGATGCTCTCGGCGAGATCGTCCATGCCGACGATGTCGGCGCCGGCGTCCTTCGCCGCCTTGGCCTTGTCGCCCTGGGCGAACACGGCGATCCGCACCTTCTTGCCCGTGCCGGCGGGCAACACCACCGAGCCGCGCACGGTCTGGTCGGATTTCGTCGGGTCGATGCCCAGGTTGATCGCCACGTCCACCGCCTCGTCGAACTTGGCCGTCGCCGCCTGCTTGATCATCTTGAGGGCGTCGGCCACGGGATAGTTCTTGTTGTGCTCGCGCAGCTTGTCCCACGCCTGCTTGCGTTTCGGGAGCTTGCTCATTTCACGCCCTCCACCGTCACACCCATGGAGCGCGCGCTGCCTGCGATGGTGCGCACGGCCGCGTCGAGATCCGCCGCCGTGAGGTCGGGCATCTTGATCTTCGCGATCTCCTCGGCCTGGGCGCGGGTGATCTTGCCCACCTTGTCGGTGTGCGGCGTCTTGCTGCCCGACTCGATTCCCGCCGCCTTCTTTATCAGAACTGTCGCAGGAGGAGTCTTGATGATGAAGCTGAAGCTCTTGTCCTGGTACGCGGTGATCACCACCGGCAGCATCAGGCCCGGCTCGACCTTCTGGGTCTGGGCGTTGAACGCCTTGCAGAATTCCATGATGTTCAGGCCGCGCTGTCCGAGCGCAGGCCCGACCGGCGGGCTGGGATTGGCTTTGCCCGCGGGCACCTGAAGCTTGATGAATCCGACGACTTTCTTCGCCACGATGTTCTCCTATAAGACGGGTCCGAACGAGAGCGAGCTCTCTCCCCGATTTGCTGCCTGCAGCCTTACGCCTTCTCCACCTGCCCGAACTCGAGCTCGACCGGCGTTGCGCGCCCGAAGATCGTCACCGACACGCGCAGCTTCGACTTGTCGTAGTTGACGTCCTCGACCGTGCCGTGAAAATCGGTGAACGGGCCTTCCCGCACCCGCACCGCCTCGCCGATCTCGAACAGCACCTTGGGCTTGGGTTTCTCCACGCCCTCCTGCATCTGCTGCAGGATGTTCTTGACTTCCTTCTCGCTGATGGGCGGCGGCTTCCTGCCATGCGCGCCCCCGACGAAGCCGGTGACCTTCGGCGTGTTCTTCACCAGGTGCCAGGCGTCGTCGGTCATGTCCATTTCCACGAGCACGTAGCCCGGGAAGAACTTCCGCTCGGAGATGTTCTTCTGCCCGCCCTTCATCTCCACGACTTCCTCTGTCGGCACCAGGATCTTGCCGAATTTCTCCTGCATGCCGGCGCGGTTGATCCGGTCGAGCAGGGTCTTCTGCACGGACTTCTCGAAGCCAGAGTAGGCGTGCACCACATACCAGCGCATCGTCATCGCTATTTCTTCCATCCGAGAAGCAGGTCGTACATCAAGTATTCAAGGCTCTTGTCGGTGATCCAGAGGAACACCGCCATCGCCACCACGAATCCGAACACCGCCGCCGCGGTTTGCAGCGACTCCTTGCGCGTCGGCCACACCACCTTCTTCGTCTCGACCACCGCTTCCTGGGCGAATACGAAGAATTCCTTCCCCGGCGCGGTCGTCCATCCCACGGCGGCGCCGGCCGCGAGCCCGGCAAGCACGCTCGCGACGCGCAGCACCATCGGGCTTTCCGAGAGGAAATAGAAGCCCGCGATGCCCGCAACCAGCAACAGCACCGCTATCGCCGCTTTGATTTTGTCCGCCATCCGCCTTCCGTGTCTTGGCAGGCCAAGAGGGAATCGAACCCCCAACCTTCGGTTTTGGAGACCGACGCTCTGCCAGTTGAGCTATTGGCCTGTGTCTCTATGCGCCTCACTCAATACTTATTCGATGACTTTGGCGACGACGCCTGCGCCGACGGTCTTGCCGCCCTCGCGAATGGCAAAGCGCAGGCCCTGCTCCATCGCAATTGGGGCAATCAGCGTCACCACCATCTTGATGTTGTCCCCGGGCATCACCATCTCGGTCCCCGCAGGCAGCTCGCAGCTGCCGGTCACGTCGGTCGTCCTGAAGTAAAACTGCGGCCGGTACCCCGGGA
>Ga0335084_10002723_pt1 | contig 17082 bp, 13 predicted proteins | sample Lox_Sample_44_FD_206721 | JGI IMG/M metagenome (GOLD analysis project Ga0335084, IMG submission 206721) | Soil microbial communities from Loxahatchee National Wildlife Refuge, Florida, United States - Lox_Sample_4.4 | ecosystem: Environmental > Terrestrial > Soil > Wetlands | place: USA... | reverse complement strand
CGGGCCTTCGCGTAGCCTGCGGCCCCTGCGGATGAAGAGCCGTTTCCACCCCGGCCGCCTCACCGCCTGGCGACAGCGCTTCGTCGCGATCGCCTGGGAGCTCGCGGCCGACCCGGGGCGCGGGCGCACGCCGATGGGCTCCGCCCGTCCCGCCGCGAGCCCCCTCGCGCCGCCCGCGGGCCTCGCCGGCGCACGCCCGGGGGGCGCCCGAACGGCCTGAGGGCACGCGTTTTCCCTCCGAAAACCGGGCGCTGGCCCGGTTTTTCATTGCCGGGTTGTGCGGGATTTCACTCTCGAAAACAGCCCACTTCGGATACACTGGCCGATCCAGGGAGAAGAAAACCCCGATGGACCAGGCCGCGTCCAACCGCTTCGAGACCGAGATCGCCCGGTACAACCGGTGGCGAGAGGAGCTCACGCAGTCGGTCCACGCCTACCACGACTGGCTCGAATCCAGCGGCCAGCTCGACGTCCAGCAGTCCATCCGCTTCTACGACCTGCTCGAGAACCTCAACAAGGGCAGGCTCATGCTCGCCTTCCTCGCCGAGTACTCGCGGGGCAAGTCGGAGCTGATCAACGCGCTCTTCTTCTCCGCGTTCAAGGAGCGGCTGCTGCCCTCCGACGTGGGCCGCACGACGATGTGCCCCACCGAGATCTTCCACGACCCGAACGAGGAGCCGTACCTGAAGCTGCTTTCGGTCGAGACGCGCTACCGCGACGAGTCGATCTCGCAGCTGAAGAACATGCCGATCGAGTGGAGCAAGATCCGGTTGAACACCGCCTCCGCCGCGGAGATGAAGAAGTCGCTCTCGGCGCTCGCCGACACGAAGAAGGTCTACGCGCTGGAAGCGCGCATGCTGGGCCTGTCGCCGATGGTGAACGAGAAGGGGGAGCTCCCGGGCGAGGAGGAGCTCGTGGAAGTGCCCGCGTGGCGCTACGCGATGATCAACTACCCGCACCCGCTGCTCACCAACGGCATCTCCATCCTCGACACGCCGGGCCTGAACGCGCTCGGCATGGAGCCCGAGCTCACCGTGAGCACCGTGCCCAACGCGCACGCGATCCTCTTCCTGCTGTCGATCGACACCGGCGTCACCAAGAGCGACCTGGAGATCTGGGACCGCTACGTGAAGCCGGGCCTGCCGCAGAAGATCGCGGTGCTGAACAAGATCGACCTCATGTGGGACGAGCTGAAGACGCCCGTCGAGATCGACAAGGCGATCGCGCGCATGGTGGACACGACGTCGCAGCACCTGCAGCTGCCGCGCGAGCGCATCTTCCCCATCTCGGCGCAGAAGGCGCTGCTCGGGCGCATCCGCGAGGACGCGGGGCTCGTGAAGCGAAGCGGCATCGAGGCGCTCGAAAGCTACCTCGCCGAGCAGGTGGTGCCGATGAAGCGCCAGATCCTGTGCCGCGCGGTGGTGAACGAGATCGGCGGCATGATGGCCTCGTCGCGCGCCTCGGTCGCCAAGCGCCAGCAGGCCAACCAGGCCGAGCTGGCGGAGCTGAACGGGCTGGTGGGCAAGAGCCGCGAGGTGGTGACCAAGCTCTGGGCCAAGATCACGGCCGAGAAGAACGCCTACAACACCGCGCTCGCCGAGTACAAGGTGAACCACGCGCAGTTCAGCGCGAAGAAGGCGGCGCTCCTCGACCTGCTGAACGCGCAGAAGCTCGACGCCACGCTCGCCAAGAGCGCCCAGGCGATCGAGGATTCCTGGACCACGGTGGGCCTGCAGCGCGGCATGAGCTCGCTGGTGAAGGACATGAGCGCGAGCTTCGAGAGCGTGTTCGTGGCCTCCGAGGACATCAAGAAGCTCATGCAGGGCGTGTACAACACGTTCATCGAGAAATTCGGCTTCCAGAAGATGAAGGTCCCGGCCCTCGACCTCGACCCGCAGCGCACCAAGCTCCAGCTGCTGGTGATGCAGACCGAGCAGTTCGTGAAGGACCCGGTCAACATCGTCGTGAAGGAGAAGCACTTCGTCGTCAAGAATTTCTACAACACCCTCGTGAAGGAGGCGCGCTCCAACTTCTCGTCGGCCAAGACGCAGGCCGAGCGCTGGGTGACGGCGGTGGTGCTGCCGCTGGAAGTGCAGATCAAGGACCACAAGGCGCAGCTGCAGTCGCGCCTGGACAACCTCGCCAAGATCAACGAGAAGACGAGCTCCATCAACGAGCAGATGGCTTCCGTGAAGGCCGCCGAGGCGGAGCTGAGGAAGCAGCGCGAGATGATCGAGGGGCTGATCACCCGTGTGTCCGAGTTCGACGAGACCGCGACCGACACGCTCACCAAGGCCCCGGCCGCGGCGCCCGCGCGTCCCGCGCCCCGCGCGGACCCGATGCAGACCACGCGGATGGCGACCTTCGAGGCCGAGAAGACGCAGATGCAGCCGGCCGCCAAGGCCGCGCCCGCCTCGCCGCTCATCGACGATTCCGCGTTCGCTTCGCTGGTGAAGAAGCCCGCGGCGCCCGCGGCCCCGGCCCCGGCCCCTGCGGCGCCCGGATTCGACCCCATGAAGACGCAGAAGATGGAGGCCGATCCGACCAGCACGCAGAAGCTGCCCGCCGAAGCGCAGCGCACGCAGCGCCTCGAAGCCTCCGACGCGCAGCGCACCCAGCAGCTCCCGGTGCCGCCGCAGAAGCCCGCGCCGCGCGCGCCCGCCGAGGGCGAGCGCACGATGAAGATGCAGAAGCTCGACCCGGGCTTCCGGCCCGACGCGACGCAGCAGATGAACGCGCCTCACGAGCGCACCCAGCCGCCCCATGAGCGCACGCAGCAGCTGAACACCCCGCACGAGCGCACGCAGCGCCTGGACGCCTCGCCCACCACCACGCAGCGCATCGACCCCTCGCCCAACACCACGCAGAAGCTCGATCCGCCCGCGGCGTCCCAGCCGCCGGCCGGCAGCGCCGAATCCACGCAGCGCCTCGACGACTCCATCTGGCGCCTGCAGGAAGCCAAGCGGATGCTGCAGAAGATCCACAACCCGAAGTAACCGCGCCTGCCGCGCGTCCTCAGCGGCCTCGCGCGCCCCTCGCGACGATATGATTCCGACAAAGCCACAGGAGGGCCGGTGATCGTGCGCGACCTCCTGGCCGCTTGCCGCGAACTCGCCGCGGAGGGCCAGGCGCAGCCGGAGATCCTGAATCGATACCTCGGCGTCTAGGGGCGCAACTCAGGCCTCGGGGCGCGCGCCTCGCGTGGCCCCCGCCGATGCGGCCACCACGCACAGCACCGCAATCCACTGCGGCCCGTTCAGCGCCTCCCGGAGGACGACGAGGCCGGCGAGGGCCGCCATCGCGGGCTCGAGGCTCATCAGGATTCCGAACACGCGCGGCGGCATCTTGCGCAGGGCTTCCAGCTCCACTGAATACGGGATGACCGACGACAACAGCGCCACGCCGAAGCCGGCGGCGAGGACCCACGGCTGGATCAACGCCGCTCCGGCTTCGGCCACGCCGAACGGCAGGGCCACGAGCGCTGCGGCCGCCATCCCCACGGCGAGGCCATTTCCCCCCGTCGTGTGGCGGCCCAACGCGGCTCCCAGCAGGATGTACAGGCCCCAGCACGTTCCCGCCCCGAGCGCGAACAGGAACCCGGCAAGGTTGAGGTCGCCCGGCCCCTCCATCAGCAGGACCACGCCGAGGGTCGCGAGCAGCGCCCAGAAGGCATCGAGCCACCGGCGCGACCCGCCGATCGCCACCGCCAGCGGTCCGAGGAACTCGATGGTCACGGCGATGCCCAGGGGAATGCGGGCGAGCGCCAGGTAGAAGCACAGGTTCATGGAGCCGAGGATCAAGCCGTAGGCGAGGACGACCATCCACGCGCGACGGCTCATCGCGAGCGACGGGCGCCACCACAGCAGCAGCACCGCGGCGGCGAAGCACAATCGCAAAGTGACGGCTCCGAAGCTGCCCACGGCACTGAAGAGCTGCTTGGCCAGTGCCGATCCGACCTGGACACTGACGATGCCGGTGAGCACCAGCGCGGTCGGCGGGATCCTCATTGTCGTTGCGTCGCGGACATGAACCTCGCATGGGTGCCAGAGCCCACTTTCGCCCGGCCTCGGCGAAAGCACGGATCCGGCACCCTTACGCGAGGATCACGTCGTACTGCTCCTGCATGTACGCGTTCTCGACCTGCATCGAGATGGGCTTGCCGATGAAGTCGCCCAGCTGCGTGAGGCTCGCCGACTCCTCCTCGAGGAAGAGGTCGATCACCTTCTGGGAGGCGAGGATGCGGTACTCCTTGGCGTTGAACTGGCGGTCGGCGCGCAGGATCTCGCGCAGGATCTCGTAGCAGATGGTCTGCGCGGTCTTCAGCTCCCCGCGGCCCTCGCAAACCGGGCACGCCTCGCACAGCACGTGCGCGAGCGACTCGCGGGTGCGCTTGCGCGTCATCTCCACCAGGCCAAGCTGCGAGAAGCCGTTCACCGTGACGCGCGTGCGGTCGTGCGAGAGGGCCTTGCGGAATTCCGCGAGCACGGCGTCGCGGTGCTCCTGCGTGTCCATGTCGATGAAGTCCACGATGATGATGCCGCCCAGGTTGCGCAGCCTCAGCTGCCGCGCGATCGACTGCGCCGCCTCGAGGTTCGTCTTGAAGATCGTGTCGTCGAAGGAGCGTCCCGAGACGAAGCCCCCGGTGTTCACGTCGATGGTGGTGAGCGCCTCGGTCTGGTCGATGATCACGTAGCCGCCGCTCTTCAGGTCCACGCGGCGCGCGAGCGCGCGCTCGATCTCCTCCTCGACGGCGAAGAGGTCGAAGAGCGGCCGCTCGCCGGTGTAGTGCTCGAGGATCGGCAGCGCCTGGCGCGTGTACTTCGAGGCGAACTCCTGCACCTTGGCGAAGGTCTCGCGCGAGTCGACGATGATGCGCTCGGTGGAATCGGTGACCAGGTCGCGCAGCACGCGCGTGGCGAGCGACAGGTCGCGGTAGAGCAGCTCCTGCGGCGCGGCCGTCTGGGCGGCGAGCTGGATCTGCTTCCAGAGCGTGACGAGGTACTCGATGTCGGCGCGCAGCTCCGCCTCGCTCGCGGCCTCCGCCACGGTGCGCACGATGAAGCCGCCGGCCTCGCCCGCGGGAATGAGCGAGTGGACCTTCTCGCGCAGGTGCTCGCGCTCGGCCTCGTCCTCGATGCGCTGCGAGATGCCGATGTGCGGGTCCTGGGGCAGGTACACGAGCAGCCGCCCGGCGATGGAGACCTGGGTCGAGAGCCGCGCGCCCTTGCTGCCGATCGGGTCCTTCACCACCTGCACGAGGACCGCCTGGCCTTCCGAGAGGATCTTCTCGATGGGGCGGATCTCGGGGGCGGCCGGCGCCGAGCCGTTGCGGGCGGCGCGGATGTCGGCCACGTGGAGGAACGCGGCGCGCGCGAGCCCAATTTCAACGAACGCCGACTGCATGCCCGGCAGCACGCGGCAGACGCGGCCGAGGTAGATGTTGCCCACGAGGCCGCGGCTCGAGTCGCGCTCGATGTGCAGCTCCTGGACGGCACCCTGCTCGGTCACCGCCACCCGCGTCTCCTGCGGCGTGACGTTGATCAGGATTTGCTCGTTCATCTGGGCTCACGATCCATGTAAACCGTGACCCGCAGATAAACGCGGATTAACGCGGAAAAATTCCGGGCTGCCGTAAGGACGGCCCGGCCTTCGGACGGCGCACTCAGGTCATGGGGTCGATCTTCGTCCTCCAGCTGCGTTCACCTGCGCGTATCTGCGGATTCAAGGCTGTGGTCCTGCGGATCCAAAAAACCGATGGTTACCCGCTAGGGTACGACAATTCCGAACTTGCGGAGCAGCTCGCCCGTTTCATGGAGCGGAAGCCCCATGATCCCCGAGTAGCTGCCCTCGATGCGCTCGACGAAGGCCCCGGCGCGCCCCTGGACCGCATAGGCGCCCGCCTTGTCGAAGGGCTCGCCCGTCTGCACGTACGCCGAGATGCGCGCGGCATCGAGGGGCGTGAAGGTGACGAGGGAGCGGCTCACCGCCATCTCGCAGCGCTCCTCGAAGGCGACCGCCACGGCGGTGAGGACCACGTGCTGCGTCCCCGAGAGGATCGCGAGGATGCGTTCGGCGTCGGCGCGGTCGGCGGGCTTGCCCAGGATCTCGCTCGCGAGCGCCACGGTGGTGTCGGCCGCGAGCACGGGCTTCCTCTGAAGGCCGCGGCGCATCACCACGCGCTGCCACGCGGCCTGCACCTTCATCTGCGTCACGCGCCGCACGTAGTCGTCCGGCGACTCGCCCGGACGCACCGATTCGTCCGTGTCCGTGTCCTGGCGGGATCCTTCGCGGAACAGCAGCGGCTCGAAGCGCACGCCGATCTGCGCGAGCAGCTCGCGCCGGCGCGGGCTTCGCGAGGCGAGGTAGATCATGCGGCCTGGGCGAAGAGGCCGGCGAGCGGCTCGGCGATCGCGCGCGCGCTCTCGGCGGGGCGGGTCTCGATCGCGAAGTGCGGGCCGGGAAAGCGGATCACCTTCGCGCCGGCGCACGCCGACTCGAGGTGCTCGCGCGCCGGGCGACCCACCACCAGGTCCTCGTCGAACTGCAGGAGCACGATCGGAACGCCGATGCGCGAGAGCTCGGCCCCCACGTCCTCCGAGGCGATGAGGCGCAGCCGCTCGGCGAGCACCTCCCTCGGGAGCGCCGAGAGGGTGCGCGAGAGCGCCATCGACCAGCGGCGCCGCGCCGCGTCGGTGGAAGCGAGCCCGGCGGGCGCCATGACGCAGGAGCCGAGGAAGCGCGTGAGGCCCGGGAGCGAGGCGCCCATCGAGGCCCAGGCCACCGGGTTGCGCGCGAACGCCCCGCACAGCACGAGGCCCGCAACGTGGGGGTCGTTCGCGGCCCAGCGCGCGGCCACGAGCCCCGAGAACGACTCGGCCACCAGCACCGGGCGCGAGCCGGGCGCGGCCTGCGACGAAGCGTGGCGCGCGTACCCGTTGAGCGTGCCCAGCGGCCGGTTCGGATAGCCGATGGCCCGCGCGCGATGGTGGCGCGAGAGCTCCGCCACGAACTGCGCGCGCAGGTCCGCGTCGCCGTCGAATCCGGGAAGGAAGATCACTTCGGTCGCGCGCGGGCTCATTCGCGATGGTAGGGATGGCGCATGAGGACGGTCCAGGCGCGATAGAGCTGCTCGGCCAACACCACGCGCACGAGCTGGTGGGGCAGGGTGAGCGCCGAGAGCGAGATCATCTTCTTCGCGCGGCGCTTCACTTCCTCGGCGAGGCCGTCGGCGCCGCCGATGGCGAGCACCGGGTTCACGCCCTCGCGCATCCATCCGGAAAGCATGTCGGCCCAGCCCCGCGTGGCGAGCTCGGTGCCGCGCTCGTCCAGCGCGAACACCGTGGCGTCCTTGGGAAAGGCCTCCAGCATGCGCCGGCCCTCGTCGGTCTTGTCGCGGCCGGGCTTCAATTCCACGAGCTCGACGCGCACCTCGGGCGGCATGCGGCGCACATACTCGTTCACGCCCTGCTCGACCCAGGCGGGCATGCGGTGCCCGATGGCGACGACGGTGACGCGCATCAGCCCGCGGCCCGGCGCTTGCGCGGGGCGCGCGTTGCCCGGCGCCGTGCCGCCACGGGAGCAGACGAGTTCACCACCTTGTCGAAGCGGCCGTCCGACCAGAGCTCCTCGAGGTTGTAGTAGTCGCGCACGGCCGGTTGCATCACGTGCGTCACGATGTCCCCGGCGTCCACCAGGATCCAGTCGCCGGACTCCTCGCCCTCGGTGCCCACGATCGTGGCGCCGGCTTCCTTGAGCTTGTCGCGCACGTGCCGCGAAAGCGCCTTGGTCTGGCGGGCGGATTCCGCGCTTGCCACGACGATCCAGTCGCACAGCGACGTGAGCTTGCGCACGTCGATCGCCTGGATGTCGCGCGCCTTGATGTCCTCGAGGGCCGCGATGACGATCTTCTTCTTGGCGAGCGTGGTCGGCTTCTTCATCGGGCGTAGAGGTTGTGCGAGCGGACGTATTCGGCGACGGGGTCGGGAACCAGGTATCGGATCGACGCGCCTTCGCCCACCAGGGCCCGGATCGCATTCGAGGAGATGGACAACGGCGTCATCGCGAAGGTCATCACCTTCCCGGCCGGCGTCCCCAGCAGCTCGCGGGGATTGAGCGTGATGCGTGGCCAGACCTCCTTGGGAAACGTGCCCGGCCCCTTCGAGAACCAGTCGGCGTGGTCGGCGCGCACCGCCACCGCGAAGTGCGCGAGGTCGAAGAGCTCGGTCCAGCGGTGCCAGGTCTCGATCTTCGCGAAGGCGTCGGTGCCCGCGAGGAAGACGAGCGGCACGTCGGGCCCCCGCTCGGCGCGGATCTCGGCGAGCGTGTCGTAGGTGTAGGTCTCGCCGGGGCGCTTCAACTCGCGGTCGTCCACGTCGAGGCGCGAATCGCGCGCGGTGGCGAGCTTGAGCATCGTGAGGCGCTGCTCGCCGCTGGCGTGCGCGCCGGTCCCGCGATGGTACGGAAGGCCCGCGGGCAGGAAGATCACCTTGTCCAGCCGGAACGCCTCTCCCAGCTCGGTCGCGAGGCGCAGGTGCCCGAAGTGCACCGGGTCGAACGTCCCGCCGAAGAGCCCCAGCGCCCCCAATCAGCGCACCTGCCCGTCGCCCAGCACGATCCACTTCTGCGACGTGAGACCCTCGAGGCCCACCGGCCCGCGGGCGTGCAGCTTGTTCGTGGAGATGCCGATCTCGGCGCCCAGGCCGTACTCGTAGCCGTCGGCGAAGCGCGTCGAGGCGTTCACCATCACCGAGCTCGAGTCGACCTCGCGCAGGAACCGCTGCGCATGCGACCAGTTCTCGGTCACGATCGCGTCGGTGTGCTGCGAGCCGTACTGCGCGATGTGCGCCATGGCCGCGTCGAGGTCCGCGACCACCCTGATGGAGACCACGGGCGCGAGGTACTCGGTGCGGTAATCCTCCTCGGTGGCCGCCTTCACGCCCTTCACGCCCGCCTTCTTCAGGATCTCGCGCGACTCCGGGCACGCGCGCATCTCCACGTGCTTGCCCGCATAGATGCGGCCGATCTCCGGCAGCACGCGCGGGGCGATGCCGTGCGCGACGAGGAGCGTCTCCATCGTGTTGCACGTGCCGTAGCGCTGCGTCTTCGAGTTGTCCGCGATGGCCACGGCCTTGGCCACGTCGGCGCCGTCGTCGACGTACACGTGGCAGATGCCGTCCAGGTGCTTGATCACCGGCGCGCGCGCATCCTTCGCCACGCGCTCGATGAGGCTCTTGCCGCCGCGCGGCACGATGGCGTCCACGTGCTTGTCGAGCGCGACGAGCTCGGAGACCACCGCGCGGTCCGGCGTGTCCACGAGCTGGACCGATTCGGCCGGCAGCCCCGCGGCCTTGAGCCCCGTGGCGAGGCAGGCCGCGATCGCCAGGTTCGACTTGAGCGACTCGCTGCCGCCGCGCAGGATGCATGCGTTGCCGGACTTCAGGCACAGGCCCCCCGCATCGGCCGTCACGTTCGGGCGCGACTCGTAGATGATCGCGATCACGCCGAGCGGCACACGCATGCGGCCCACCTGGATGCCGGAAGGGCGCGAGGCGAGCCCGGTCACTTCGCCGACCGGATCGGGGAGCTTCGCGATGTCGCGCAATCCCTCGGCCATCGCGTCCACGGCCTTGGCGGTGAGCGTGAGGCGGTCGATGAACGCGTCGTCCCTGCCCTCGGCTCGCGCGGCCTTCACGTCTTGCGCGTTGGCGGCGAGGATCGTCTTCTCGCGTTCGACGAGCGCGTTGGCCGCTTCCTCGAGCGCGCGGTTCTTCTGCGCCGTGCCGGCACGCGCGAGCGCGCGGCTCGCCGCCCGGGCTCGCTCGCCCATTTCCAGCACCATGCCGCGCAGGCCCGCGGCGGATTTCACGTCATTCAAGCCGCATCCTTCATCACCGCGCGCCCCGCGACGCCCAGCGCGAATTCCAGCATGGCGTCCCACGGGTCGCCCGGTTCGACGCCTTTAATCATGCGGTCGATGTGGTGCGCCCGCAAGAGCTCGCGCTCGAGGCTGCCGGGGCGGTGGCGCCGCGCGGTGCGCTGGATCGCCGCGAGCCGGTCGGGCGGCAGGTAGCGGCGCGGGCGCTGGCCGGCGCCCACGGCCATCACCGTGCGCAGCTCGTCGGCGAGCGTCCAGAGCAGCAGCGGCAGCGGCTCGCCCTCGGCTTCCAGGGACGCCACGGCGCGCGCGATGCGCGGGGGATCGTCGGCGTGGATCGCCTCGACGAGCGTGTCGCGGTCGAAGCGCGCCACGTCGGTGACCGCTTCGCGGATCGCATCCAGCGTCACGTCGCCCGCGGGCAGCAGAAGCGCGAGCTTCTCGACTTCCTGGCGCGCCGCGAGCAGGTTGCCTTCCACGCGGTCGGCGAGCCACTCGAGGGTCTCCACGTTGGCGCGCTGGCCCTGCTGCGCAAGGCGCTCGGCGAGCCAATCGGGCAGCTCGTCGCGCGTCACCGCCTTCGCCTCCACCACCACGCCCGCGGCATCGAGCGCCTCGAACCACTTGCTCTTCAACTGCTGCCACTCGAGCTCGGGGAGCAGCACGAGGTTCACGTCGTCCTCGCCCAGCTTGCCCGCCCAGGCCTCGATGGCGCGCGCGCCTTCCGCGCCGGGCTTGCCGGTGGGAACGCGCAGCTCGAAGACGCGGCGCTCGGCGAAGAGCGAGCGGTTGGACGCGCTCGCGGCGAGCTTGCCCCAGTCGGCGCCCGGCTCGGCGAAGAAGATCTCCCGCTCGACCGCGCCCGCCTTGCGCGCGGCCGCGCGGATGCGGTCGGCCGCCTCGAGCGCCAACAGGGCCTCGGGCCCGTGGATCGTGTAGCACGCGGCGAGCCCCTTGCGCAGGCCCGCGTCGAGCTGGCGAACGCCGATCCTCACGACATCTCGCGGCGCACGGCCGCCACGTGGCGCAGGATCTGGCGGCCCAGGTCGATCTGCATGTCCTTGTAGAGGAGCTGCTCCTCGGCTTCCTTCGCCGTGGGCGCCGTCTCCGAGTAGGTGACGAGGCGCCGCGTCTCGATCTCCGTAGGCTCGATCAGCGGGAGCTCCTTGCCCGGCGCGCGCAGCTCGTAGCGCACCGTGAGCTTGAGCTGGAAATCGTAGACGCGGCCCGTGCCCGTGATCGTGAACACCGTCTTCTCGCGGCGCTCCTCGAGGATGTGCAGGTGCGCCTCGGCCTCCTTCTCGGTGGCCACCACCTTCGTGGGCCCGGTGGCGAGCGCGCGCTTGATGTCCGCCTGCACCAGCGAGGGGCCCGTGGCGGAGATGTAGAGCGTGTGGATGCCGACCTGCGGATCGCCGCGCAGCTCGAAGCCGCACGCGCCGAGCGCCATTGCCGTGGAGACGGCAATCCAGCCGAAGAACGCACGTGGCCGGTCAGACCACCACATTCACGAGCTTCCCGGGCACGACGACGATCTTCTTCGCCTTCTGCCCGCCGGAGAACTTCACCACGGCCTCGTGCGCGACCGCCGCCTCCTCGATCTGCGCGCGGCTCCAGGACGTGGGCACCTGGATGTGCCCGCGCAGCTTCCCGTTCACCTGCACGACGAGCTCGATGGAATCCTGCACCAGCGCGTCCGGATCGACCTGCGGCCAGGGCTGCGCGATGAGCTCGGTGCCCGGGCGCAGCTCCCGCCAGAGGACGGTGGCGATGTGCGGCACGATCGGGGTGAGGAGCAGGATCGCGTTCTCCAGGACTTCCTGCGCGACCGCTCGCGCGACCGGGCTCTTGTCCGTGCCGTCCGTGTAGAGGTTCAGCAGCTCGCGCACCGCGGCGATCGCGGTGTTGAACTGCATGCGCCGGCCATAGTCGTCGCCCACCTTCTCGATGGTGCGATGGAGCTTCAGGCGCAGCGCCTTGAGCTGCGCGGTGAGCTCGCCGCCCGAGTAGGGCGCCACGACGCCCGCGCTCACGTGCTCGTGGACCATGGCCCACAGGCGGCGCAGGAACTTGAACGAGCCCTCGACGCTCTCGTCGGACCACAGCACGGTGTCGGTGGGCGGATTCGCCTGCATCACGTAGAAGCGCGCGGTGTCGGCGCCGTAGCGTTCGATCATGTCCTGCGGATCCACGCCGTTGCGCTTGGACTTGGACATCGTGCCGATGCCCTCGTAGTCCACGGGGCTGCCGTCGGCCTTGAGCTTCGCGCCCGTGATGCGGCCCTCGGCATCCACGACCGTCTCGACCTCGTCGGGCGCGAAGTACTCGATGCCGCCCCGGGCGCCGCGCCGCGAGAAGATGTGGTTCAGCACCATGCCCTGCGTGAGGAGGTTCGTGAACGGCTCGTCGATATTGATGAGCCCCAGGTCGCGCATCGCCTTGGTCCAGAAGCGCGCGTAGAGCAGGTGCAGGATCGCGTGCTCGATGCCGCCGATGTACTGGTCCATGGGCATCCAGTACTGCGCGCGCTCATCGACCATGGTGCCCGCGTCGGGGCAGGCATAGCGCATGTAGTACCACGACGAGTCCACGAACGTGTCCATCGTGTCCGTGTCGCGCCGGGCCGCGCCGCCGCACTTCGGGCACTTCGTCTCGTAGAAGGACGGCGTCTTGGCGAGCGGGCTGCCGCTGCCGTCGGGTACGAGGTCGTCGGGGAGGATGACCGGGAGCTCGCTGTCGGGCACCGGCACGTCGCCGCACTTCGGGCAGATCACGATGGGAATCGGCGTGCCCCAGTAGCGCTGGCGCGAGATGCCCCAGTCGCGCAGGCGGTACTGGATGCGCTTCGTGCCCAGGCCCATGGCCTCGAGGTCCTTCGCGACGGCGTCGATGGCCGCCTCGTACCCGAGCCCGTCGTACTTGCCCGAGTTGATGTTGCGGCCGTGCTCGTCGTACCAGGGCTGGTGCGCGTCGGTCGAATAGGGCTTGCCGGCGATGTCGATCACCTGCCGGATGGGAAGGCCGTACTTCTTCGCGAAGGCGAAGTCGCGCTCGTCATGGCCGGGCACGCCCATCAGCGCCCCCTCGCCGTAACCCCACAGCACGTAGTTCGCGACCCAGACCTCCACCGGCTCGTTGTTGATGGGATTGACGACGTGCAGCCCGGTGGCCATGCCCTTCTTCTCCATCGTCGCGAGCTCGGCTTCCTGCACGCCGCCCTTCTTGCACTCCTCGATGAAGGCGGCGAGCTTCGGGTTGCCCTTCGCGGCCTCGGTGGCGAGCGGATGCTCGGCGGCCACCGCGGCGAAGGTGATGCCCATGATGGTGTCGGCGCGCGTGGTGAAGACGCGCAGGCCCTTCTTGCCGTCCTTCATGCGCGCGGCGGTGTCGGTCGCGTAGGGCAGGGTGAACTCGACCCCGTGGCTGCGCCCGATCCAGTTGCGCTGCATCTGCTTCACCTGCTCGGGCCAGCCCAGGCCGTCGAGCGAATCGAGCAGCTCGTCCGCGTATTGCGTGATGCGCATGTACCACATCGGGATCTCGCGCTTCTCCACCGGCGCGTTGGTGCGCCAGCCGCGCCCGTCGATCACCTGCTCGTTGGCGAGCACGGTCATGTCCACAGGGTCCCAGTTCACCACGCCGGTCTTCTTGTAGACCACGCCCTTTTCCCACAGGCGCAGGAAGAACCACTGGTTCCAGCGGTAGTAGGACGGATCGCAGGTGGCGATCTCGCGCGACCAGTCGATCGACCAGCCCATCGACTGGCACTGCTTGCGCATGTACTCGATGTTCTCGCGCGTCCACTTTCCGGGCGCGACCCCGTTGGCCATGGCCGCGTTCTCCGCGGGCAGGCCGAACGCATCCCAGCCCATCGGCATGAGCACGTTCATGCCCTTCTTGCGCAGGAACCGCGCGAGCGCGTCGTTGATCGTGTAGTTGCGCACGTGCCCCATGTGCAGCTTGCCCGAGGGGTAGGGCAGCATCGACACGCAGTAGTACTTGGGCTTGGAGGAAGCGTCCGGCGCGGCGAAGACGCGCGCGCGCGCCCACTCCTCCTGGACGGCGGGCTCGATCTCGCGGGGATGGTATTGGGGCTGCATGTTGAAAATTATACAGCGCGCAGCGCCCAAACCCTTGATTTGACGCGCAGTCCGGTGCATTTTGGCGCGTGTGCATCCGGCGCGCGGCGCGCGCCGTAAAGCGTTCAGACCGCCCCATCAGAGAGGCCTTCGATGAAAACGAGAACAACGCTCCTCGCGCTCACCCTGTTCGCGGCTGCATCGGCTGCCTTCGCCGAGACCGCGACGGTCGAGGCGGTGCAGTATCCCGCGTGGCTCGAGCGCGGCGGCAACGCCGTGCCGCTCACGCCCGGCACCGTGCTGCAGGGGCAGGATCGCCTGCGCACCGGCGGCAACGCGCGCGTGCAGCTGCGGCTGGGCGAGGGCAGCACCGTGAAGCTCGGCGAGAACGCGCAGTTCGCCATCGAGAAGGTCGAGGACCGCGGCATCTTCCGCGCGGCGCTCAACGTGCTCACGGGCGCGTTCCGCTTCACCACCGACGAGCTCGCCAGGCGGCGCGGCCGCGACGTCACGATCCGCGTGGCGCACGTGACGGCGGGCATCCGCGGCACGGACCTGTGGGGCAAGTCCACGGGCGAACGCGACCTCGTTTGCCTGCTGGAGGGCAAGATCAGCGTGGGCTCCGAGGGGCATCCGAACGTCACGCTCGACCAGCCCGGCGCCTTCTACCAGAAGCCGCGCGACGGCGACCCGTCGGTGGCGAGCGTGGACCAGAAGCAGATCGACACCTGGGCGAAGGAGACGGAAGTCTCGCCCGACGGGCCCGCGGCGCGGCGCGGCGGCAAGTGGCAGGTGACGGCGGCCAAGTTCCGCTCGCGCAACGACGCGCTCGCGCTCAGCCGGTCGATGCGCGCCAACGGCTATCCCGCCGAGGTCCGCAATGCGGAGATGGCGTACGCGGTGGTCGTTGCCGGGCTCGCGGGAGAGCCCGAGGCGCGCGCGCTCATGTCGAACCTGCGCGAATTCCCCGGCGTGCTCGGGCCCACGGTGCAGGGGCCGTAGCGGAACTTCATCACCGGGGCGGACGATCGAGGGCGCCTGGCGAGCCCCTTTTTTTGGATTCGTGCGTGCGCGCGGCGCCCTTTTTCGCGGAAAATGTTGCCTTCGCGATGCCCGAATTCCTTTCCCGCCTCAATCCCGAGCAGCTTCGCGCGGTCACGTTGCCGCGCGAATGCGCGCTCATCCTCGCCGGCGCCGGCAGCGGCAAGACGCGCGTGCTCACCACGCGCATCGCCTATCTCATCCAGTCGGGCGAGGTGAGCCCGGCCGGCGTCCTCGCGGTCACCTTCACCAACAAGGCCGCGCGCGAGATGCTCACGCGCCTTTCCGCGATGCTGCCGATCAACACGCGCGGCATGTGGGTGGGCACGTTCCACGGCCTGTGCAACCGGCTGCTGCGCACGCACCACCGCGACGCGGAGCTGCCGCAGCTCTTCCAGATCCTCGATTCGGGCGACCAGCAGTCCCTCATCAAGCGCCTGGCGAAGGCGCAGGGCCTGGACGAGGAGAAGTTTCCGCCGCGGCAGCTGCAGAACTTCATCAACAACTGCAAGGAGGCGGGCCTGCGCGCCAACGCCGTGGAGGCGGGCGACGAGTTCACGCGCCGCATGGCCGCCTTCTATGCGGACTACGACGCGCAATGCAACCGCGAGGGCGTGGTGGACTTCGCCGAGCTGCTGCTGCGCACCTTCGAGCTGCTCACCCGGCACCCGAACCTGCTGCACCACTACCAGTCGCGCTTCCGCTACATCCTGGTGGACGAGTTCCAGGACACCAACAAGCTGCAGTACAAGTGGATCAAGCTGCTGGCGGGGTCGAACGGGTGCGTGTTCGCCGTGGGGGACGACGACCAGTGCCTGCCGGCGGGCACGCGCGTGACGATGGCCGACGGAACCCTGAAACCGATCGAGGCGATTCGCGTGGGTGACGAGGTTCGATCAGCCCTCGCGTACGGCGGCTTCGGCGCGGGAACGGTCGGCGCCATTCACAAGAGCGTCGCGCGCGGCGATCTCATCGAAGTCGTCACCCGCGGCGGCCGTCGAATCATCAGCACGCCCGAACACACGCATTTCTCCGCTGCGCTCGAGACCCCCGCGACCGTTGGGCCAGGCACGATGCAACTGCACCAGGGCTCGCGCGAGTATCGCGAATATCGAGCGGATTCGATTCGGGCGGGTATGTCGATGCTGCGATCGGACGGGTCCGGTGACCCGGTGGCACTCACGCAGCGCATGCCAGGGGAGGGCTGCAAGGTCTACGACCTCGACGTCTATCCCTTCCACAACTACATCGCCGGTGGCCTCGTCACCCACAACTCCATCTACCGCTTCCGCGGCGCCGAAGTGGGCAACATGAACGAGTTCGTGCGCGACTTCGGCGTGAAGGAGGTGGTGAAGCTCGAGCAGAACTACCGCTCGCAGGGCAACATCCTCGACGCGGCGAACGCGATCATCGCGCAGAACAAGGCGCGCCTGGGCAAGAACCTCTGGACCGCCGAGGGCAAGGGCGAGGCGCTGCGCGTCTACGCCGCGGCGAGCGACGAGGAGGAAGCGCGCTTCATCGTGGACGAGGCGAAGGCGCTGCACCGCGAGGGCATGAACCTCTCGGAGATCGCGCTCCTCTACCGCTCGAACGCGCAGTCGCGCATCCTCGAGCATTCGCTGTTTCGCGCGGGCATCGCCTATCGCGTGTACGGAGGCCTGAGGTTCTTCGAGCGCCAGGAGGTGAAGCACGCGCTCGCGTACCTGCGCCTCGCGGGCAACGCCGACGACGACACGGCCTTCACCCGCGTGGTGAACTTCCCGCCGCGCGGCATCGGCGCGCGCTCCATCGAGCAGCTGCAGGACGCGGCCGAGCGCGGCATGGGCAGCCTCATGCACGTCGCGCGCTCCGGGCTCGTGACGGGCCGCAGCGGCACCGCGCTCGCGCAGTTCGTGGCGCTCGTGGATGAGTTGCGCAAGTCCGCCGAGAGGCTGGCGCTTCCCGAGCTCGTCGAGGAGGTGCTCGAGCGCAGCCGCCTCAAGGAGCACTACGGCGCCGAGAAGGACGGGCAGGACCGCCTCGAGAACCTGAACGAGCTGGTGAACGCGGCCGCGCTCTTCGCGGAGGATTTCGAGCATGGCCTCGAGC